>Ga0307414_10000981_pt1 | contig 14550 bp, 14 predicted proteins | sample DK1Ometagenome_FD_203804 | JGI IMG/M metagenome (GOLD analysis project Ga0307414, IMG submission 203804) | Maize rhizosphere microbial communities from greenhouse at UC Davis, California, United States - DK15-O-3 | ecosystem: Host-associated > Plants > Roots > Rhizosphere > Soil | place: USA... | reverse complement strand
CTGGAGATTGCAGCAGCGCTAGGTTGCCGGCTCAGTGGCTGGCGACCTCGCCGGGCAGCAGCGACGGGCTGGCATCCAGGAAGCGGCGTGCCTGGCTCGGCGACTTGCCGAACACGCCATCGAAAGTTCCGCGGTCGATACGGCGCACGCTGGCGATGCGGCAGGGCAGGTCGGTGCCGGTCCAGACGCCGCCATGCGGAATCACCGACTCGCCAGGATCGCCGCAGATGCGGCCGTCGGTGAGGACCGGATCCTGCCCGACGCCGCGACGGAATCCGCGCCCGGAACCCAGCGGCAGCGGATACAGGGAGTCGCTGAAAGACAGCAGCGGACGCTTGCCGAGCGCACTGCAGCGGTGCTGGAGGCGAATGTCGTAATAGCGTTCGCCGAGACTGCGCACGACCAGCCGTTGGTTATCGATCACGCCCCAGTCGCGTACATGGCGGGCAACCATGCATTCGCCCAGTGGTCGCAGCGGCGGCTGGTCGACGGATGCGGCGGCCAGTGTTTCGGTCGGCGGCGTGACGCCACTGGCGCAGGCCACGAGCACGGATGCCAACGCCATCGAGAGAAAGACGGACTTCATGGTGTCGCTCCGGGCGGGCGTCCACCATGCGCTTGCAGCCCTTAACACGACCGCAATCCGTCCTGCGGCACCCTGTGTTCCATTGACGGGGCTGGCCGGCGCCATCCGACGGCCCCATCGTGGTGGTCTGACCCAAAGGAGCCCGTGCCATGTCCGCCATGCCCGAAACCGCCCACGTCGTCCGCACGCTGCGCGGCATGCCCGCGTCCGATGGCGCCGGGGTCAAGCTCACCCGCGTGATCGGCACGCCGCAGCTGGACATGCTCGATCCGTTCCTGATGCTCGACGAGTTCGGCACCGATCGCGCCGAGGATTACCTGGCCGGGTTCCCCGACCATCCGCATCGCGGCTTCGAGACCGTGACCTACATGCTCGACGGCCGCATGCGCCACAAGGACAACCACGGCAACGAAGGCCTGCTGGTGCCCGGCAGCGTGCAGTGGATGACCGCCGGCCGCGGCCTGGTGCATTCGGAGATGCCCGAGCAGCAGGAAGGCCGCATGCGCGGTTTCCAGCTGTGGGTGAACCTGCCGGCGAAGGACAAGATGACCGATCCGCGCTACCAGGAATTCGATGCGGCGCGGATCCCGGAGGTGCAGCCCGCCAGCGGCGTCACCGTCAAGGCCATCGCCGGCAAGGTCGACGACGGCCACGGCGGCAGCGTGCGCGGCCCGATCGTGCAGCCGGCCACCGATCCGCTCTACCTCGACATCGCGCTCGAGGCGGGCGCGGGCTGGCAGCACCCGCTGCCGGAAGGTCTCAACGCCTTCGCCTACGTGTTCGAGGGCGATGTCGCGCTCGGCGACGGCGAAGACGCGCGGCCGCTGGCCACCCACGAGATGGGCGTGCTCGGCGGCGGCGAGCTGCTGAAGCTGCAGGCCGGAAAGGGCGGCGCGCGCCTGATCTTGGTGGCCGGCCGGCCGCTGCGCGAGCCGGTGGCGCGGCACGGGCCGTTCGTGATGAATACGCGGGAGGAATTGATGCAGGCGTTCGTCGATTTCCAGGAAGGCCGCTTCTAGCGATTGCTTTGCGGTTGCCCCACCGTCCCTCCAAGCGCTTCTCCCGTTCGGGGGAGATCAAGAGCTTTCGCGCCGTGACGGCGCGAGCCACCTTTCTTTGCTTGTGCAAAGAAACCTGGCGCAAAGAAACACACCCCGCCTGCGCGCCCGGCGCAATGCGCCGGGTTCGCGGAGTCGGCGGGAATTTTCGGAAGGGGCATCCTGCCCCGTCCGAAAACGCCGCACATCCCTGTGCGGCGCCCTGCGGGTTTTACCCGCCGTCTCCGCCGCTACGGAGGGGCCCCGGAAGGGCAACGGCGTAACGGCAACGGCAACGGCGAATCCGCGATGCTTCCGGATTCGATATAGCTTGGTGCGTTGCCAATTTCCGCGTCATACAGAAACGAAAGGGGCCGCAAGGCCCCTTTCATCCGTCAGTGGTCCTCGATCACGAGTTGCCGACCACGTCCGGCCGGTGCTGTCCGAGCCACCGGTAGGCGATCCCGCCGACCAGGCCGCCGAGGATCGGCGCCAGCCAGAACAGCCACAGCTGGCCAATCGCACCGGAGCCGACGAACACGGCCACGCCGGTCGAACGCGCCGGATTCACCGAGGTATTGGTGACCGGGATGCTGATCAGATGGATCAATGTCAGCGCAAGGCCAATTGCGATGCCGGCGAAACCGGCCGGCGCGCGGCCGTGGGTGGCGCCCATGATCACGATCAGGAAGAACGCGGTCATCACCACCTCGCACAGGAATGCCGCGGCCACCGAATAGCCCTGCGGCGACAACGCGCCGTAGCCGTTGCTGGCGAAAGCGCCGGCGGCGTTCGGGTCGATCGCGAAGCCGGCCTGGCCGCTGGCGATCTGGAACAGGATCCAGCCGGCCGCAACTGCGCCGACCACCTGCGCCACGATATAGGGCACCACGTCCTTGACCGGGAACCGATCACCGGCCCACAGGCCGAGGGTGACCGCCGGATTGAAGTGCCCGCCGGAGATGTGGCCGAACGCATAGACGCCGGTCAGCACGGTCAGGCCGAACGCCAGCGCGACGCCCATGTAGCCGATGCCGAACTGGTAGCCGTCCGCCCCCACCACGTGCGCCGCCAGGACTGCGGATCCGCACCCTCCCAACACCAGCCAGAACGTGCCGAGCAGCTCGGCCGCAAGTCGTCTCGTCATCTTGGTTGTCCCCATGAATGGCCCGAAGGAGGGCCGGGGAATGCTGCTGCAATCGCGCGGCGGAAATGTTCGCGCGGCGTGAAATGGCCCGCGCTGCGCGATCGTCACGCGCGATCGTCATGCGGGCGCCGGGCAGCCAGACGCCACCGCCTGTGCGGTGGCATCATGTCGCCATGGCGGCCGTCAGTTGCTGCTCAGCTGCAGCCCGCGGAAGCGCAACGCCTGGGCCTGCTGCAGCGCGCTGGTCAGCTCGGCCTCGGAGTTGGCGCGAAGCGAGATATGGGCGACGCGGCCGTCGTCGAGCTTGATCAGGGTTTCGCGCACCTGGGCCTGGGGCGCGGATGCGATCTCGCCGCGGTACCAGCGCATCTCGTGGCCGTCGATCATCGCCTCCTCGGCGCGGTCCGAGCGCTTGGGCTCGAACGGCGAATCCTTGGAGATGGTCACGGCGAAGACCTCGCCGCCGTCTTCCTGCAGCGCCTTGCAGAACACGAAATCATCGCCGGCCATCGCCTTCCACGACAGGCCGCTGTCGCCAGGCAACAACGGGCATTCACCGGCTGATTGCGCCTGGACGGCGCCGGCGGCGAGCAGGCAGGCGAGCGGAAGTATCCGAAGCAGGTTCATACGCACCCCCTTGCGCACGGGAACAGCTACTGCCCGAACATAGTGGACAGCAGTTCCGGATGCAAACTGTGATGAATCTCACATTTTACCCGGGATAATCTCAACGCTCGGGCAGCGGGATGAACTCGTCGTCGCCCGGCACCTGCCCGAAGCGCCCGGCGAGCCAGTCCTGCTTGGCCTGTTCGATCCGTTCCTTCGATGACGACACGAAGTTCCACCACAGGTGGCGCCGGCCGTCGAGGGGTTCACCGCCGAACAGCATCGCCTTGAGCGGCGTCTTCGCGCGCAGCACGGTGCGTGCGCCGCGGTCGAGTAGGACCAGGTGCCGCTGGGGGATGTCGGCGCCGTCGAGCTGGGCATCGCCTTCGAGCACGTACAGCGCGCGTTCGACGGCGCGGTCGTCGATGGTGACTTCGGCGTCGGCGGCCAGGTCGACGGCGACATTGAAGGTGTCGGCGAACACCTTCACCGGCGACTCCTCGCCCCAGGCATGGCCGGCGACCACGCGCAGCAGCGCGCCATCGCGTTCGATGCGGGGCAGGGTGGCGGCGGCGTGGTGGTGGAATTCCGGCGCGACCTCCTCGGATGCCTTCGGCAGCGCCACCCAGGTCTGCATGCCGTGCAGCGGATGCTCGCCCTCGCGCAGCGACTGCGGCGTGCGTTCGGAATGGGCGATGCCGCGGCCGGCGGTCATCCAGTTGACGTCGCCCGGGGTGATGTCCTGGTCGGAGCCGAGCGTGTCGCGGTGGCGGATGCAACCGGCCCACAGGAAGGTCACGGTGGCCAGGCCGATGTGTGGGTGCGGGCGCACGTCGATGCCCGCGCCCGGTTCGAACACCGCCGGGCCCATGTGGTCTACGAACACGAACGGGCCGACACTGCGCGCCTCAATGGAGGGCACGGCGCGCCGCACCTGGAAGCCTCCGAGATCGTGCACGCGCGGGGCGATGATCGTGGTCATGGGCAAGTCCTCGCGAAAGCCAGGCGCCAGCATCGCACCAACCGTGCTGGTGCCGCGAGATGCGCGACGCAACGCAGCATTCCGGGTTGCGGACCCAGCCGGCGTAGGAGCGGCTTCAGCCGCGAGCTTCCACCGGGACCCACCAATGACCCTGAAAGGGATCCAGCTGTGCCCCCTCGCCGAGCGCTGCTCAGGGCAGCGTTTCGAGCTTGAGCTGCGCTTCCGGCTCGGCGCCCTGTGTCAGCGACACCAGGGTCAGGCGGCGGCCGCCCAGGTCCTTGCTGCGGTCGCCGCGACCCGTGTGCAGGCTGAACGATTCCGGCGTCGCCGCGGCGTCGGTCGCCCATTCGAAGACGACTTCGGCGTCGCCGGCCCACACGCACTGGCGGCCTGGCTGGCAGCGCGAATCGTTGGTGACCCGCACATAGCGCAGCGTGCTGCGGTCGGCGAGCGCGACCCGTTCGCCGGTCGCGAGCGTGAATGTCTCGCCGTCGGCGATCGTGCGCTGGTCGCTGGCATCGGCAGCTGGCGTCGAGCACGCGGCGAACAGCAGGGGCAGCAGGCCGGCAACGGCGGCGGCATGGGGCAGGAGCGTGCGCATGCGAAAACGTCCTTGAGCGGGGGAAATGCAGGATTCTAAGCAGGCCCGCACCTGCCGCGGGTGAACGCAGGCGGTGGCGCGGCCCGGGCGCACGCTCAGGCGCCGTCGGCACGATCCTCGTCGCGGCGCGAGGCGAGCCTGTCGGCCAGCCGCGTCGGCTCGGGCAGCCGGTAGCTGCGGGTGAACCGCATCACCAGGTCGGCGGCCGATGCCATCGACACCCGGTGCCCGGGCGAGACGATCAGCGGATTGCACTTGACCTTGCTACGCAACAACCAGCCCAGCTGCGTGCCCTTGTTGCGCAGCGGCGTGTAGGCGCCGCGCACCTGGTGCGGCTCGGAGCCACTGCCCACCAGGATCTTCTTCGCCACGCCGACGCTCGGCAGGCCGGTGGCAACGCCGAAGTGCGCGGCGATGCCGAGCCCACGCGGATGGGCGATGCCGTGGCCATCGATAAAGGCCAGGTCCGGCGGCTGCGGCAGGGCCTCGAGCGCCAGCAGCAGCGCCGGCAGCTCGCGGAACGACAGCAGCCCGGGAATGTAGGGCATCCGGGTGGGAATACGCGCGATTTCCGAGGCGAGCACCTGCAGGCTGTCAGCGTCGAGAAGCACCGCTGCCGCGCGCGTGGTCGCGCCGTCGTCCTCGAAGCCGACGTCGAAGCCGGCAATGGTGCGCAGCGGCTTCGCATAGCCGTCGCGCAGGCTGACTTTTTCCGCGAGCTCGACCTGCAGCGCGCGCGCCGCCGCGATGTCGCCGTCCCAGTCCGCCATGCCCGCGACGTCTGCCACCTCAGTAGCGCCGCCGCGACAGCACCGGAGGTGCATCGCCGTCGATGCGTATCTCGAACAGGTTGCCGTAGTCGCTTTCATCGATCGGCGCGACCTCGCAGCCGCACAGCGCCGACACGATGCCGGGCACGGTGTTGCTGTGGCCGACCACGAGCACGGTGCCGTTGGCGTGGCTGCGGCGCAGGCGCGCGGCGACCGCCTCGGCCGGCGCTTCCGATTCGTAGGACGTGATGCTCACGTCATGCTCGGCCGCGGTCGGTGCCGCGGTGTCGCTGGTCCTGCGGTACTCGGTGGCGTAGGCGGCGACCACGTCGCGCGAGCGCAGCAGCGTGGCCAGCGTTTCGGCCCGGGCGAGGCCGGCGTCGCTCAGTGAAGGATCGCGTGGATCATCGGTGGCCTTCTCCGCGTGGCGGACGACGACGTAGCTCACCGACGATGGCATGGACAGCGTGGCGCAGCCTGCCAGCGCAAGCACGCCGGCGGCGATCAGGAGGCGGAACGAAACTGGCATCGGTCGGGTCTCGGTTCGGGTCCGGAGGAAACGGGATACAGGGCGCAGGCCGTCGCCTGCGATGCAGAGCATGCGCCCGAACGCGAAGTCGGGCGACCACGCAGGTGGATCGAAGGCGCATTGTCCGACATCACGGCCGGCAGCGCGTCCTGGTCCGCCGGCGCGGCGTCGAGGCCGCGGATCCGTGCAGCCGTCCGCTCAGGACTCGAGGCAGACCCGGTTGCGCCCTTCCTTCTTGGCGCGGTACAGCGCGGCGTCGGCGGCGGTCATCAGGCGGATCCGGCTGTTGCGCACGGGCGACAGGTCGGCGATGCCGATGCTCACGGTGATCCGCTGCGGCTCGCCGCCGGGCGCGAAAACGGCTGCGGCGACGGCCGCGCGCAGGCGCTCGGCGAAGCCGTACGCGGCGTTGGCGTCGCATTCGGGCAGCAGCACCGCGAATTCCTCGCCGCCGATGCGCGCGGCGATGTCGTCGTTGCGCACGTGGTGGTGGACCAGGTCGGCGATCTGGTGCAGCACCTCGTCGCCGGAGATGTGGCCGTAGCGGTCGTTGACCGGCTTGAACAGGTCGACGTCGATGATGCACATCGACAGCGGCCGCCGGTGGCGCAGCGCGCGGGCGACCTCGCGCTCCATCTGCTCGATGAAATTGCGCCGGTTGCACAGGTCGGTCAGCGGGTCGCGGGTGGCGAGCTGGTAGATCTCCTCGTGGTAGTTCGCCTCCATGCTGGTGTGGCTGATGAACTTGAGGATGCTCTCGCCGACGGTGACGTGGTCGCCGTCGGACAGCGTCGCCTCGGCGACCGGCGCGTCGTTGACGCGGGTGGTGTTGGTGGCGCCGAGGTCGCGGATGCGGTAATCCTCGCCATCGCGCCAGACCAGGCAGTGCTCGCGCGAGACGCTCTTGTGGGCGATGCACAGGTCGGCATCCTGCGACCGCCCGACCAGCACGCGGGTGGCGTCGATGTCGGCACGGCCGCCGATGCCCACGCCGTGGATCACGACCACGCATGCCGAGCGCGGCGACGCATCGTGCGGGCCATCGCTGAGCAGCGTGCGCTGCGTGGTTTCGGACGGGCCGTTGCGGGTGTCCATCGGAGTCGGGCGCAAGCAGGGGCTGCAGTGTAGCCACAATCCCGCGGCCGGGCATGGCGCTTCCGGTAACATGCGGGCGCTGCGCACAGGGGGAGTACGCCATGACCATGCCCGTCGGGGACGACCCCGATCGCACCGAACTGCTGGCCACGCGCGGGCCGGTGGCGGAGGCCGTCGACGGCGACGCGCTCGCGCCGGGCGAGCGGCTGGGGCGCTACCGCATCGAGGCCCTGCTCGGCCGCGGCGGCATGGGCGACGTGTATCGCGCCGAACAGCTCGAACCGGTGCGCCGCACGGTGGCCCTCAAGCTGCTGCGCAGGCGGCGTCTGGACGCGCGGCACCTGGCGTACTTCGAGGTCGAGCGCCAACTGCTGGCGCAAATGCGGCATCCGGCGATCGCCCAGGTGTTCGACGCCGACACCACCGCCGACGGGCATCCGTTCTTCGCGATGGAGTTCATCGCCGGCAGCCCGCTGACGCAGTTCTGCGAGGCGCACGCGCTTTCGCTGCGGCAGCGCATCGGATTGATGATCCGCGTCTGCGAGGGCGTGCAGCACGCGCACCAGAAGGGCGTGGTGCATCGCGACCTCAAGCCCGGCAACCTGCTGGTGGACGAGGTGGACGGCCGCGCGCTGCCGAAAATCATCGACTTCGGCATCGCCACCGCCTCGTCGATGGCCGAAGGCCGCGAGGTTGCCGGCACGCCCGACTACATGAGCCCGGAGCAGGCCGGCGGCGACCAGTCGCTGGTCGACACCCGCAGCGACGTCTATTCGCTGGGCGTGGTGCTGTACGAAGTGCTGACCGGGCAGCGCCCCGAGGCCGCGGGCGAAACCCACATGGCCAGCACCCGCACGCTGCGCCTGCCCTCGGAGCAGCTGGCCACGCTGGCGCCCGGCGACGCCGACCGCATCGCGCGCGGCAACGGCCTGCGGCTGGCCGACATGCGGCGCGTGCTGCGCCATGAACTCGACTGGGTGGTCGCGAAGGCGATGCGCCATGATCGCAATGAGCGCTATTCGTCCGCCGGCGCGCTGGCCGATGACCTGCAGCGCTTCCTCGATGGCAAGCCGCTGGCCGCGGTACCGGTCTCGCGCGGGTACGTCTGGGGCAAGTTCGTGCGCCGCCATCGCGTGGGCCTGGCCGCCGCGTCGGTCGCGCTCGCGGCGCTGCTCGGCGGCCTGGCGATGTCGCTGTACGGGTTGCAGCAGGCGCGCACGCAGCGCGCGATCGCGCAGCAGCGCAGCGCGGAGCTGGAAAAGGTGGCCGCCTTCCAGCAGTCGATGCTCGAAGGCATCGACATCGAGGCGATGGGCATCGGAATGGCCCGTGGCCTGCGCGAACAGGCGGCCAAGGCCGCGCCCGCGACGCGCGATGCGGTCGAGGACACGCTCGCCCATGCCAGTACCGCCGACATCGCCCGCAACCTGATCGACCGCAACATCCTCGTCGGCGCCGAAGCCGCGATCGCCCGCGACTTCGCACTGGAGCCCGGGCTGGCTGCCGACCTGCGCGAGTCCGTGGCCCGCGTGCGCGATGCGCTCGGGCTGCCGGAAGCCGCCGCCGCCGGGTTCGGCGAGGTCGCGGACTACCGCGAGCAGGCGCTGGGCGCGACTGCCGCCCCCACCCTCGATGCGCGCAGGCAACAGGCGTCCGCGATGCTGGCGGCTGCGCAGCCCAAGCCGGCTCTGGCGTTGCTGGAGCGCACGCTGGCGGACGCGTCGGCGCTGGCGCAGGACGATCCACTGCGGATCCGCCTGGAAATGGCGCATGCGGCGGCGGTGGGTTCGCTCGGCGACCGCAAGGCCGCACGACAGTCGTTGCAGGCGCTGTACGAACGCAGCCGCAAGGCGCTCGGCGAACGCGATCCGACGACAATGGAAGCGATGAACCGCCTGGCGATCCTGCTTGGCCGCATGGGCGAAGCCAGGCTCGGACGCGACTACCTGGAGCGCCTGGTACCGATGCGTCGCGAAGTGCTCGGCGCCGGCCACGAGGACACGCTGGGCTCGATGCACAACCTGGCGGTGATGCGGATCATGACCGGCGACAGCCAGGGCGCGCTGGCGCTGCAGCGTCAGCTGGTGGAAACGCAGACGCGGCGGCTGGGCGCGGAACATCCGCTGACGCTGACCGAACGCGGCAACCTCGCGAGCATGCTGATCGACAGCGGCAAGGCTGGCGAGGCGCTGCCGATCTCGCTGTCCGTGGTGGAGGCCTGCACCCGGGTGCTCGGCGCCGACAGCCCGCAGACGCTGCGCGCCAAGCTCAACCTCTCCACCCTGTACGCGCGCCTTGAACAGTTCGACAAGACGCTGGCGATGCAGCAGGAAGTCGTCGATGCCCGCATGCGCCTGCTCGGGCCGCGCCATCCGGACACGATCTACATCCGTGTCAACCGTGCCGGCACGCTGTTGCAGGCGGGCCGTGCGAAGGAGTCGCTGGCGCTGCTGGACACCTTGCTGCCGCTGGCGCGCGAGGTGCTGGGCGACCGCCATCCGCAGACGCACGCCGCCCTGGACATCCGTGCGCAGGCGGCGGAGGCGGTGGGCGACACGTCGCTGGCGATCGCCAGCGATCGCGAAGCGCTTGCGCTGCGCGCCGCTTCGCTGGGCGCGGACGACCTCAAGACCATCGATACCGCCTGGAAGCTGGAAGGCCTGCTGGTTGCCGCCGGGCAGGGTGCGGAAGCGGCGCGTATCCGCGCCCGCTACGTCACGCCGCTGCTGGAGACGCCGGATGCGAAGCTGGACGAACGCCAGCGCGCCTTCGTGGCCAACATCCGCAGCACCGAAGCCGAGGAAGCCGCGCAGGCGGCGGAGAAGACCGCGAAGCGCTGACCAGGTCTTTTCGCTTCATTCCGCGGGCTTGGCCGCCTCGACCGGTGCATTCGTCGCCGCGCGACGCGCGAGCTGCACCTCGCGGTGGGCGATGTAGGCGTTGGCGATGAAGATGATCGCAGCGCCGAGGATCGTCCAGCGGCTCGGGTCTTCGCCGAACAGCAGCCACGCGGCGAAGGCCACCAACGGCAACTGCATGAAGCTGATCGGGGTGAGCGCGGAGACGTCGCCGAGCTTGAGCGCGCGGGTCCACAACAGCTGGCCGCCGGTGCCGAACGCGCCGATCGCGACCACCCACAGCCAGGCGATGCCCTGCGGCCACTGCCACGCGAACAATGCCGGCACCAGCGACAGCGGCACCCAGAACAGGTAGGTGTAGAGCACGATGGTGTCGGCCGCGTCGACCCGCGACAGCTGCTTGATCTGGATCGCGACGATCGCGCTGAGCACCGCCGCCGAAAGCGCCACCAGCGTGCCGAGGGTGAAGGACGTGCTGCCCGGTTGCACGATCACCAGCACGCCGATGAAGCCGATGATCACCGCGCTCCAGCGGCGCAGGCGAACCTTTTCGTGCAGGAAGATCACTGCGGCGATGGTGACGAACAGCGGCGCGGAGTACGACAGCGAGATCGCCTGCGCCATCGGCAGGTTGCCAATCGCCCAGAAGCCGCACAGCATCGAGCCTACGCCGATCGCGCTGCGCAGCAGGTAGCGTGGCAGCTGCCGCGTGCGCAGCACCGCCGGCCCGCTGCGCCACAGGAACGGCAGCAGCGCGAGCAGGCCGAAGAAGTTGCGGAAGAAGGCGATCACGTAAGTCGACAGCGTGTCCGAGGCCAGGCGGATCGTCACCGCCATGGCACCGAAGAACATCGTGCTGCCGATCATCAGCAGGGCGGCGCGGGCGTGGGGCGTGGAAGGCATGGGCAGGGAGTATCGAGGTGGGAGGGGCTTATGCAGGAGCGGCTTCAGCCGCGAGCTGTTGATCTTGTAGGAGCGGCGGCAGTCGCGATGGCGTGATCGGGAAAGCATCGCGGCTCCCGCCGCTCCTGCGGGGTTGTTGGGGTGTGCGGCGAATTACCAGTCCGCGCCAACGATCCGCGGCTCCGGCTCCAGCGCGACGCCGAAGCGCTCCTGCACGGACCCGGCGATGCGGCGCGCCAGTGCCAGCAGTTGCGCGCCGGTCGCCTCGCCGTGGTTGACCAGCACCAGCGCATGTTCGGGCGATACGCCGGCGTCGCCGGCGCGATGGCCCTTCCAGCCACAGGCATCGATCAGCCACGCGGCGGACAGCTTGCGGGTGGCGTCGCTTTCGCCGCGGAACATCGGCAGCGCCGGGTGTGCGGCGTGCAGCGCGTCGGCCCGTGCGGCGGGCACGATCGGATTCTTGAAGAAGCTGCCGGCATTGCCGAGCACGGCCGGGTCGGGCAGCTTGCGTCGACGGATGCGAATCACGGCCTCGGCGGCCTGCATGGCCGTCGGCGCGGTGATGCCCATCGCGGCCAGTTCGTCGCGCAGGCCGGCGTAGTCGAGCACCGGCGCATTGCTGCGCGAGAGCGCGAATTCGACGGCGGTGACGATCCAGCGCCGCGGGTCGCGCTTGAACGCGCTGTCGCGATAGGCGAAGCGGCATGCTTCCGGACCGAGCCGCCGGACCTGTCCGGTGGCGCGTTCGAACACCTCGACCGCGTGGACGCGCTCGCGGACCTCGACGCCATACGCGCCGATGTTCTGGATCGGCGCAGCGCCCACGGTGCCGGGAATCAGTGCCAGGTTTTCCAGCCCGCACAGCCCGAGTGACAGCGTGTGCATGACCAAGTCGTGCCACGGCACGCCGGCGCTGGCGTGGACTACCACGTTGTCGCCGTCGTCTGAAACGATCTCGACGTTCTGCGCCGTCAGCGCCAGCACCGGCCCGGGTGCGTCGCCGGCGAACAGCAGATTGCTGCCGCCACCGAGCACCAGCAGCGCGGGATCGGCGGCATCGACGAGGCCGCTGGCGAACAGGCGCGGCAGCGCCGCGGCGTCGTCCACTTCGGCCAGCAGCGGTGCGCGGGCGACGATGCCGAAGGTGTTGCGGGTCGTCAGGTCGGCGTTGTCGACCAGCCGGTAGCCGTCACTCATCGTGGACTCACTGGTTGGGCAGGTTGCCACGGCTCGGGGCTTCCTTGCGTCGGCGGATCGCCTCGACGCATTCGCCGATCAGCGCCGGGCCGCGATAGACCAGGCCGGTGTAGCACTGCACCAGCGAGGCACCGGCCGCCATCTTCTTGGCCGCGTCCGCGCCGGACAGGATGCCGCCGACGCCGATGAGCGGGATCGATTCGGGCAGCCGCGTGCGCAGCATCCGCAGCACCGCGGTGGACTTGTTCATCAGCGGCTCGCCGGACAGGCCGCCGGTCTCGCGCGCGTGCGGGTCTTCCTGCACGGCGATCCGCGAGACGGTGGTGTTGGTGGCGATCACGCCGTCCACGCGCATGTCGCCGAGCACGCGCGCAGCGGCGTCGATATCGTCGTCGGACAGGTCCGGCGCCACCTTGACCAGCATCGGCACGTACCTGCCGTGCTTCGCCGCCAGCCGCTCCTGCTCCTCGCGCAGGGTGCCGATCAGCCGCCGCAGCGCCTGTTCTTCCTGCAGTTCGCGCAGGCCGGCGGTGTTGGGCGAGGAGATGTTGACGGTGACGTAATCGGCCGCCGGATAGACGTGTTCGAGGCAGAACAGGTAGTCCGACGAGGCCAGCTCGTTGGGCGTGTCCTTGTTCTTGCCGATGTTGATGCCGAGCAGGCCGTCGCGGCGGCGCGCGCGGCCGACGTTGCGCAGCAGCGCCTGGATGCCGTCGTTGTTGAAGCCGAGCCGGTTGATCACCGCGCGGTGGCGCGGCAGGCGGAACATGCGCGGCTTCGGGTTGCCTTCCTGCGGTTCGGGGGTGACCGTGCCGATCTCGACGAAGCCGAAGCCCAGCGCCAGCAGCGCGTCGATGTGCGTGCCGTTCTTGTCGAGTCCGGCCGCGAGCCCGACCGGATTGCGGAACGTGAGCCCGAATGCCCGCGTCGGCAGCGGCTTGGGCTGCCGTGCCAGCAGCGGCGACAGGCCGCTGCGGTAGGCGGCTTCCAGCGACGCCAGCCCGAGCCCGTGTGCGCGTTCCGCGTCGACTCCGAACAGGAAGGGGCGTGCGAGTCCGTACATCAGCCAAGCGTACCGACGAACATGCGGGTGTCATAGTCGAAATCGACCTGGCCACCGACGGCATTGCGTTCGAACAGCGCGCGCAGTGCGTCCATCATTGCCTCGTGCCCGGGTTGCCCGGCCCGCGGCGCGGACGAGGAAGACAGCAGGCGTCCGCGCAGGCCATCGAAATCAGAACGTTGCCGGGGCGGAAAGCAGGCCATTGCCTGCAGCGCGTTGCCGAACCGGCGCAGCATCGCGTCGTTGTCGGGCCTGACCACGCGGGCGTGGTCGATGCCCTGCGACTGCCGCAGCCAGGCCGGAAGCGCCGCCGGATAGCCGGGTCGATGACGGATGTCGTCATCGACCCGGTCGCCGAAGCATTCGGTGGGCGCGGGGGCGTCCGGCATGGTGGTGGTGCGCTTCGTTTACAGGTCGAACTTGATGCCCTGCGCCAGCGGCAGCGCGTCGGAGTAGTTGATGGTGTTGGTCTGGCGGCGCATATAGGCGCGCCACGCGTCCGAACCCGACTCGCGGCCGCCGCCGGTTTCCTTCTCGCCGCCGAATGCGCCGCCGATCTCGGCGCCCGAGGTGCCGATGTTGACGTTGGCGATGCCGCAGTCCGAGCCGGTCGCGGCGAGGAAGGCTTCGGCGGCCTTGAGGTTGGTGGTGAAGATCGCCGACGACAGGCCCTGCGGCACGTCGTTCTGCATCGCGATGGCGTCGTCGAGCTTCGAGTACTTCATCACGTACAGGATCGGCGCGAAGGTTTCGGTCTGCACCACTTCGGCCTTGTTCTCCAGCCCGGTGATGATCGTCGGCAGCACGAAGTTGCCCTTGCGCTCGGTCAGCGCCTTGCCGCCGCTGGCGACGGTGCCGCCGGAAGCCTTGGCCTTCTCGATCGCGGCAAGGTAGGCCTGTACCGCGTCCTGGCTGTTGAGCGGGCCCATCAGGTTGGCCGGGTCGGTCGGGTCGCCGATCTTCTTCTCGACCTGGCCGTAGGCGGTGACCAGCTTGGCCAGCACGTCGTCATGGATCGACTCGTGCACGAACACGCGGCGGGTGCTGGTGCAGCGCTGGCCGGCGGTGCCGACCGCGCCGAACACGATCGCCGGGATCGCCAGCTTCAGGTCCGCGGTTTCGTCGACGATGATCGCGTTGTTGCCGCCGAGCTCCAGCAGCGAGCGGCCCATG
>Ga0307414_10000980_pt1 | contig 14558 bp, 14 predicted proteins | sample DK1Ometagenome_FD_203804 | JGI IMG/M metagenome (GOLD analysis project Ga0307414, IMG submission 203804) | Maize rhizosphere microbial communities from greenhouse at UC Davis, California, United States - DK15-O-3 | ecosystem: Host-associated > Plants > Roots > Rhizosphere > Soil | place: USA... | reverse complement strand
AACATTTCAACGATACCGCCGACATCATCAACAGGCACATTGCATTTGTTAAACCGGGAGGTACTTTACTGATCACATTGCCCAATTTTAAGGCGCTGAACGGTTGGTTTCAGAAGACTTTTGACAAAGAGAACTACGATAAACATAATATCGACTGCATGGACCCGGACCTACTCGCTAACATCTGCAAACAGGCTGGGCTGGAGCTGGTTCAATCCAGATATTTCGGGCATTTTAGCCTTTGGCTGGAAAATGAAAAACATAAGCCTGCAGGTGTTCGGTTGTTAAAGAAAACAGTTTGGCTGGCCGGGAAGTTGTTGACCAAAGTTTTTCCTTTCAACTCCAAACAGCTTTCTCCTTATATCATTTTGGAAGCAAGAAAAGTATAACACCTTATGGGGAAGGTCTAGAACTTAGCCTAAACGTTGTTTTAGATATCTTTTAAGCCTTTCCCATAGATTTCCTTTCCTGGTCGACAAGAATTCTCTGATCGCCTCGTAGGCGGCTTTATTTTCCTTTATTTCAACAGGGTAATGACTGATTGGTTTAGGATTAATGATCACATTGTAAATGTCATTGATTCCCGAATGAATTCCCGTTCCGTCATGCCCGATATTGTTGACCAGCGATTGCGCAGGATTCAGTGTCAGTCCTCCTCTCAGAAAGATCGAAGCATACCAGCGGATTGCCCAGGAATTGTTTTTCCCCGTTTTGAAGCCCTGCATCTGTTTCCAGAAATTCATTTTATGCTCAATAGAAAAAGCAGATCTCTTTTTGGCATCAAATTGGGCCATCAGGGTATCAATATTGGGTTCAAAATGTTGCCATGCCCGGTCCCAGGTAGCCCATCCCCAACTGGTTGCCGCACGGTAAAAGAAAGATTCCGGAATGTTGTTTTCCTTTAAGGGGTACATGTAAGCACCAATGTGCATCACCTGATCTTCGTTGCGGTAGCGGTCTAAAGCCTCATTAAAATAAGTCAGCGTATAAGGAGAAGTGATGAGGTCATCTTCCATCACGATGACCTGTTTATAATCCTTTACCAAACGGGTTACCCCGGCAATGACTGAATTCGCCAGACCCATATTCTCTTTGCGCTCAACCACCTCAACAGATTTAAATCCATCAATGTTTTTAAGCAATTCGCGTACTTCCAGTACCTTGGCTTCATCTTCCGCAGATTTAAATCCGTCTGAGAAAATGAATAACCTGCTTTCTGAGGCCAGCTGATTCTGTTTAAGGAATTTTATGGTGCGCTCGGTATGCTGCGGCCTATTATAAACGAATAATGCGATAGGTGCAAAGGTTTGCATATTTAGAAGATCTCCAGGTTTTGGGTTGACTTTTTAGTAAGAACGGTATAAGCATTTCCAAATTGCTCCCGTTTGTTTTTTCCTAAAATGGCGCCCAATAGGTTCTTGATCCTATATTCCAGCTCAATTCTTAAGGTTTTGAACAGGCTCTTTGGTGTTTTCTTTACCTGATACTCACAGAATTTGATCGTTTCTATAGGGGTAAGAGAGGTTTTGTCGGCTTCCACAGAAAGCCCTTCACTCTGTAACAGAAAACGGATCAGGGTAGGGGTATACATATTGATATGCCCGTAATTCAGGAAATGTTTCATGCGCTGATCTACCCCAAAACGATAGTCTAATGGAACTTCAATCACGAGGTATTTAGCCACTCTCTTTAATTCGCGCAGCAATATCCGTTCATGTTCTACATGTTCCAGTACATGGGCAAGAATCACCAAATCAAAGCTGTCATCAGCATAAGGAATGGTATACCCATCAAAACTGTTGACTTCTTTTAAGCGCTCCAGCTTTCGGTCTCTGATTAAAGAAACGCCACTGTCTGCGATTTCAAGGGCATAAAGCTCCTCCCCAAATTTCCATTCATTGAGGTAATGTAAAATGCTGCCATCGCCGGCACCCACTTCCAGGATCTTTTTCGGCTGAATTCCCTGACAGACTTCTATCAGGTTCTTTGCTTTGGATTTTGCACCAAGCATCCGCCATTCTACATCACTATCGGTGTAAAAATCATTATAGGAAGCAACAATGTCTTCTGTGATTATGGCCATTTTTTAATCTTTTATACCATCAATGATCAGTGAGGAATAACCCAAAGGTTCATTAAACCTTTTGTCGAACCTTCTGGACCTGAGGATGTGACCATCTTCGCTTTTCCAGTCCACAAAGTGAAACTGACCATGCTCATTGTAATATTCTAAAAGCTGAACCCGGAAACCGGCATCTTCCAGTACCTTAGACAACTGATGATAATCGTATAGCAATTTATGATCGTCGGCACCTTCACCATGTCCGCCTGGCTTTACCATATCGATATAGTCCTTATTCGGGTGAAAGCCATCAGGCACTGCAATTCTGATGCTGCCGCCTTTTTCCATAAACTCGAAACAGTTTTTTAAGGCAATTAGCGCATTGGCATAGCTGATGTGTTCAAAGACATGCTCTGCAAGAAATTTTGTCGCTTTCTTTTCGCCGAACAGGTTCTGAAAAGAGCTTTTTTCCAATAAATTCAGGCTCTCTATATTCGTAGGCAGCCAGTTGGGATAAGCAGTTTTCTCAGAACCGATGATGATGTTCAAAGGTGCAGATGAATTTTTTATTTTGGACTTTAACTGAATAAGGTCCAGCATGTTTATTGGTTTTAATACGATTGATCTTACTACCTTTCTTAAGGACATCTGTAATGGTTATGTTGTTAATTGTCAGCAAGGGCCAGAAGCCATCTGATCCGGTGTTTGTCATGAGGCTGAGGGCTTTCTTCCGCTCAGATCATACCAATATTTAATAGTCAAAGTTAAAATGTTAAACGCAAAAAGCTAATATATCCGTATAATTATTGATCGCAATGCTGATCTGTTTAAGGTTTTAAAGAGCGGGGCCTGTTTTTGATCTTCTCCACAAGCGTAATCAGGAACAGCGATTTGAGCATCATGATGCCTTGAGGCCGTGTTTTTGGAACCAGCAGAATCATGAAATTAGAAACAAAATATGCAACTAAAGTCGCCACGGCAGCACCCGTAATTCCATACCTTGGAATCCAGTAGATATTTAGAATAATATTGATCAAAGCGCCCATTCCCGTCCGGAACAAGGATAATTTCGTATAACCTTCAGCAATTAGAAACTGACCGCTTGCCGTCCCCAGAAAGGTGAAAATACCAGCCCAGATGTGTATAGATAAAACATGAGCGGCTCCCCGGTATTCTGGTGTATAGAATTTATAAACCAAAGGAGAAGCGAAAGTCATGATGATGGCAATACTCATACTGATCCATACCATGAGGTCATACATGTTCTGCATTCTTTTCTGGTAACGTTCCGGATCATCTCTTTTCGCGTTCATAATGGCCGGAAAAACCGCAGTTACAATCGCTACAGGGATAAAATACCAGGATTCAGATAACTGGACAACGGTCGAGTAAATCCCTTGTGCTGTAGAACCCAGATAACTCTGGATCATCAGCTGGTCGATTTTCATGTAAATGGTCACCAAAATTGCCGAAAAGGCCAGTGGCCAGGAGTTTTTCAATAAAAATTTTGCAACGCTGCTTTCAAATTTCCATTGGAAGAGCGATGCACCATTGTTCTGGTAAACATATACATAGCCAATTGCCAGTAGTACTGCATCTAGCAACAAGGCGACAATAAACCAGCTCAGGCTCATGCCAAGGAGGATCAGGACCAGCTTAAGCGCAGCAGAAAAGAGATTCCCGAGGACCTGAATCTTCATGATGAATTTTCCCTGAGCCCTGGACTGAAAATAACTGTCTATAATGTTAAATGCCTGGAAAACTCCGGTAAAGCTGACAATCAGTATATAAGAGAAAGGAGCAGTAATCGGGTTTATTCCGTTCCATATCTGATAGGCGAGATAGATCAATGGAAGAATCAGCAATCCTCCGGTTAGTTTTAATATAAAAGCCGTGCCCAGAAGTTGGTCTTTTTTTTCCGGATGTCGTAACAATTCACGGGTAACAAATCCATCCAATCCAAGCGCAGCTGCAGCAATAAAAAAGGTGGCAAATATTAAGGGATAACCGTAAATACCGAATTTTTCCGGACCAAGGTAATTACTAACCATGATTCCAATCCCAATTTTTATTCCAAGACTGCCCACTCTGGCGATCATCAGCCAGCCGGCATTTTTAGCATATTTTTCTATCGCTCCCTGATCAAAACCAGGAATACTTGGGATTTTCATCAGTCTGGCTAAATTAACTTAAAGGTGCGCCAACAGCAATTGCGCAGCTATGACCCGGTTGTCCATGTGCAGGGTTTAGCCTCACTTCTTTCTGATTGGCTGGAACCGAAGGGGCTGTAACTGCAGGAGCATTTACCGGAGTCGCCGTAACTGGTGCCGGGGTTGGTGTAGCAGTGGCAGTAGCAGGCGCATTGTTCTTTGCATTCAAAGGAGCGCCTACAGCAATTGCACAATCATGATAGGGTTGTCCATGAGCAGGATTATGTGTCGGTTTTTCTCCTGTAGCTGCTACCGGAGCTGATGCCGATGCCGAAGGAAGACCTGCGGGAGTTGGCGTAATCACAGACTGCGTTTGCTTCGGACTGGAATTACAGGCAGAAAGTGCCACAGCAATACAACTGATATATAGAATCCTTTTCATAATCGTATTTTTTTGTTCTTTTAATACAGATAAAAGATAGGCAAAGATGTGAAATTTGTTGGGTTATCTTTGATAGGATTGCTCAATCCTTCGTAATTGTTGCAAATGGTGGTTTAAATGGATTCCAATAAATCTCAGCCATTGAAAAGCATTTAAATAGCCAAGCTTCGGATGTAGCGTTTTAAGCGTTCTGTCTGCATTTTCGATCTTCTTCAAAGCTATATCCAATTCCAAAAGAAATTGATTGATCAATGCCAAAGCCTCCGTTTTGCTGACTTTCTTGAGCCTTACCGCCAGGCTTTTTGGTGCTTTATATTTCTTTCCCGGAGGAAGACTGCCAAAGAATAGAATCACTTTCACGATAAAGGCCGTTGGTTTTCTTTCCCCCTTGCCGGATATGGTATTGGTCATTTCCATCAGAGAAAGAATGCTGGCATCAAAGATATGAAAGTAAACCTCGCTGTAGGACCAACCCCCGATAGGAGGGCTGAGCAAAAAGGTTTCCTCACCGATCTGATCCAGCCGGCTGCGATAGCTGGCAACGATATCCTGAATCTTTTTATAGTCTTTGGCAGTACCCATCAGAAATAAATATTATTGTTTGCTGATCCATTTAATCATGTCCTCCTGTGCAAACAGGGACATCAATGCTTTGGGCACCTTGATGAAATTTTTCGGATCCGTAACATGTGTATAAGCATAATGTGCCAGTTCAATCTTTTCACCATCGAAAGGGAAGTCATCCATCATAATGAGGAGTTGATTGGTGCTGATCATTGAATTTTTTAGGGTAGTCTTTGCGATTACCAGTTTAGTTTTTGAAGAGATTTCGTCTTTAATGATTTTCATGGCATCGTTAAACTCTTCGTCCGTCATGGCCTCTTCGTATTCATATCCGCTTCCATTACCAGCGTAACTCCTGTCCCAATCGTCCAGCGCATATTGTCCGCGGTCAAATATCGGAAGGGTAACGACATTACGCAATCCTGATCTTTTGGAATAGCTGACAATCATCCGGGTATTTGGAGCAACATTAATCCTTCTGCGAAACAGCTCAACACTGTCTTTCTTCACCACCAGGGTTGGAGTATTTCTGTAGACATCATAAAAACGGAAACGGCCTTTAGAAGATCCTGCAAAATCATCATCCAGATAAACTACGTAATTCCCACGCTCAGGGATTTCGATAAATACTTCTGAAGTACTCCGGTTTTGCCCAAAAGTAAGGGCAGTTTGCAGCATAACGGCAAACAGTAAAACTAATCTTTTCATAAGGTTTTTTTATTTGTGTGTATTTTAGGAATGCGAATCCCATACCAAATTATATCGTCTTTAGAAATGATGTAGTAATTCTTCCAGATGCGTGATTTGCCAGAGCACATCTTCGGGTTTTTCCTTGTTCATTGGATTGAAGTAAATGGCTTTCATCCCATAATCCTGAGCCCCGCGAATGTCGGCCTCGAGGCTATCACCAATCATAATGCTTTCCTCCTTTTGAGCGGAAGCTAAACGTAGTGCATACTCGAAAATGGCCTTATCAGGCTTGTTAACGCCTACATCTTCCGAAATGATGACATTAGCGAAATAAGGATTTAAGCCTGATTTATCCATTTTAGTTAAGGTACTTTCTTTAAATCCGTTGGAAATAATATGTAAAGTATATTTCTTTTGAAGGTAAGTCAATACTTTTTCAGAACCTTCAAATAAATTAGTTCTCATAGGGGTAAGGCGTACATAATCGTCTTCAAATTGAGACGGAATATGGGAAGGCTGTATGCCTAACTGGATAAAAGTTTTACTGAAACGCTCAGATCTTAACGTTTCTTTCGTTATTTTTCCTAAATGGTATTCTGCCCAGAGCAATTGATTGTTTTCCGTATAGGTGTCAATAAACTCGCGGGAAGATCGGAGTCCGAGGGATTCCAGTTGATACTGGGCATATAATTCTGTCAGGGTTTCTTCAGCATTTCTGTCAAAATCCCAAATGGTATGGTCTAAGTCGAAAAAAATATGTTTAATCATTATTCAGGGGGTTATGCGATGTCAATACCTTGTGGTAATGAACACCAATGCCGCAAACATAAGCACAATTAAGACTTTCAGGTATCTAAGAATTCTTGTGGCGATCGTATACCGGCGCTTTGCGTTTTCAGGGGTGATGGTAGTCAGGTAATTAAAATATTGTGGAAACAGGTTCGCTATAGTGAGCAAGGCGTATAAAGCAGTACATACGGTCAGAAGCTGATAAAGATCAGACTTAGGGCCGAATGCATTGGGTTTTCCATTGATGCTGAAATGTGTAGGAATGGAATCGGCGAATTTAGAATAAGCCACCAATACATAGATCCATCCTGCCAACAGGACCAGGAGCCCAAAGGCTTCAACCCCTTTATCGAACATTGAAAGCCGAAGTTTAATGACCGGTCTTTTTGTTATACTCATATGCCCCCTGTTATTGTTTTATGCCATAAGCAAGGTCTCCGGCATCGCCCAGACCGGGAACGATGTAAGATTTGCTGGTCATTTCCTCATCAATAGCGCCAAGCCATAATTTGGCTTTAGGTAAATTTGCACGCACATGGCTTACCCCTTCCGTACTGGCAATGGCAGCAACGATATGTAGCTCCTTAATCTGGTAACGGTTCAGGAGTTCTTTACAACATAAAACCATGCTCATGCCTGTGGCGAGCATCGGGTCAGCCATGATCACCACTTTATCCGTCAGATCAGGAGTAGAGATGTGCTCTACCTGAATTACAAAATTTCCGTTTTTATGGTTCTTCCGATAGGCGGTGATAAAGGTAGATTCCGACTGATCAAATATGTTTAATAATCCCTGATGCAAAGGTATTCCCGCCCTTAATATGGTTGCCAATACCGGTTGCTGAGGCAAAAATGCAGTTTTAGCCAATCCCAATGGTGTCTGGGTTTCTTTACGCTCAAATTCTAAAGTTTTGCTGATCTCATAAGCGAAGAACTCGCCCAGGCGTTCCATGTTTTTCCGGAAGCGCATGGCATCTTTCTGAATGTTCTCGTCGCGGAGCTCGGCCAGGAAAACATTGGCTATGGAAGTGGTTTTATCAAGGTTAAATATCATCGTGTAAAAATATAGGAGGGTGTAAAGATAAAAGATTAGGCCAGAGCAATGGCCTTATCTTGCCAAAGGCTGTAAAAACTTCCATTGACCAGTTTTACATGGTCCATCAACTCATTCAATTGTAAAAGCAGGTCCTTATTGGTTTTACCAGATCGCAATCCGCTATCTGTTACTGCAATAGGGTAGATTTTTAACTGAGATTGTTTCTCTATCTGGAGATCATACCAGAAAAACGGACTACAGGTGCCTGCTCTAAAGCCTGGCATATCGGGATAATACATGCTGTAATCCTGATTGATGTTTTTTATTGTCAGTCTCAGATAACTCTTAGGAATCTTTAACTTTTCTTCCCAATTGCTGCTGCTTACCGGGGCTGGAAGACCCGAAATATCTGTGTGCAGGAACTCCGGCCGACTTGAAATGCCGTTTCTATTCATCTCTGCCATCAAGCTGTGAATGCCCTTGATTTGTTGTTTATAATGTTTCCTTTGGAACTTATCCCTGACTAAGGAATTCATGAAATGTAATGCCTTTCTTAACCGGTTGCCGGTTGTGCTGGATCTGAGTTCAGGAGAATAAGCCGGCAGGAAACTGAAATCTTTCTTTCCAAATGTCATTGATGGAAAGTTTTTGAGGAGGATATTCTTTAAAATCAGCGCCCATTCATCTATTACCGGAAGCTGAAGCAGTCCCAGTTTATGTTGCAAGCTTAGCCGGGCATGGTAATTTGGCCCTTTGCGGTCGTCAAATGGGAGGTATTCCTCATACCTTGTCAGAAAATAAAAGGAAGCAGCAAAAATATCAAAAGGCAATTGGCCGGCTGCGACAGGAAAAGGAACCTTTTGATCTCCAAAGCTGGTAGACCTGATCCGCTGAACGGAGATCTTTTGATCAGTCAGCAAGCCGTCGCTTTTGAAGAATAAAGTTTCGCCAACAGGCTGTTTTCCATAACAAAGCCTGGGGCCTTGAGCGTTGATAAATTCCGACAAGTTCTGGCTGATGTCCAGATCTGCCCTTAATATATCCTTAAAAATAAAATTAAAGATATACTTTATGCGTGGAGTGATCAGGGGAGTATAAACCAGAAGCTTCATAGTATATAATTTAGTATATAAAATTTATCTTTACAGCTCATAGTAAATATACATATGAAATTTCAAATTGTTTTAGCAGGGAGGATAATTTCTGTCAATTAAGCCGATATACGAGGAGACTGAACTGCTGAAAGGAATTATCGAGGGTAACCGGCAAGCTTTCAGCCAATTGTTTAAAACCAGATACCCTGGTCTTTATGCTTTTGCATTGAAGCTAACCCGTTCTCCCGTCCTGGCGGAAGAAATCATTCAGGACGTTTTTCTGAACATCTGGTTAAACAGATCCAACCTTGATAAGGTCGAGAATTTAGGTGCCTATCTCAATAGAATCACAAGAAATCTTTCTTTAAATGCCTTACGCAATATTGCCAAACATAAAGTGCTTGCGGGCGATTTTGAGGCAGAAGAAATCCCGGATCATTCTACGGAACATGCACTCGAATATAAAGACACTGTAGCACTGGTTCAGAAGGCTATAGAAAGACTTCCTGCCCAGCAGCGGGAGGTGTATAAACTCTGTCATAAAGAGGGGCTTACCTATGAACAGGCTGCCCTCCGGTTAAATATTGCACCATCAACTGTCCATTCACACATGAAAGGTGCCTTACGGGGAATCCGGATTCATTTTAAAAAGATGGGTATCCCAATGGTGATCATCGCTTTGATCCTGCCTTAGCGTCGTTTTTTGTGTATTTCTGAAAATATTTCATACCCAACTACCCCGTCCTGCTTTTTCTCGTGTCTATGTATAGGTAAACGGTCGCCAAAGGACAAGAAGAGAAGAATAAACCGTTTGCATGAAAGATATGAATCAGAAGCTTCCTTATTTGCTAAATCAGTACTTAAATGACCAATGCTCAGCAGCAGAGCTGGCAGAATTTTATGTATTGGTGGATGATCCCGCAAATGATATGGAATTGAGTGACCTGCTCGACGACGCTATAAATACATCTACCGATGAAAAACAGCTGACTGCAGACCAGGAAACCGAGCTGCTTCAGTATATCTTCGATTACAAGGAAAGTCCCCTACAGCGTTCTAAATCTGTTCGTGGCTGGGATTACCGCAGTTGGTCTGCCGCTGCGGTAATTTTCCTTACCCTATGCGCAGGGCTTTATTATTTTAAATCTAACAGAACGGAACAGCTCCGGGAGGAGGCTGCTGCGGCCATCGCGCCGGGAGGAAATAAGGCCACTTTAACCCTGGCAGATGGAAAAGTAATCTCGCTGCAAACGGCAGAGAATGGCCAACTGGCAGAGGTCTCTGGCGTAAAGATCACCAAAACCAGGAATGGTGAACTGGTGTATAGCCTTAGCGATGCTGCTTCGGTAACCACAAGTCAGAATATGATAAGCACACCCAAAGGAGGGCAGTATGCGCTGATCTTGCCGGATGGAACTAAAGTATGGCTCAATGCGGCTTCTGTTTTGAAGTTTCCTACTGCTTTTTCAGGAAGCAGGGAACGGAAGGTGACCCTCAGCGGAGAAGCCTATTTTGAAGTCGCAAAGCTCAAAACTCCTTTTGTAGTTGCCACGGATCAACAGTGGGTAGAAGTGCTGGGAACGCATTTTAACATCAATGCCTATCTGGATGAACAACAAACAAAAACTACCCTGCTGGAAGGATCGGTAAGGGTCTCATCTTTGAAGACGGGCAATGTGGTGAAGCTAAATCCCGGTGAAGAAGCAATGCTGATGGCAAACAGGCTGGATGTTCAGAAAGCCGATATCGAAAGAAATACCGACTGGAAGAATGGCATTTTTATGTTTAAAAACGAGAGCCTGGAAGGGATCATGCGGAAAATTGCCCGCTGGTATAATGTAGAAATCGTCTACGAACAACATGCCCCAAGAAAAGAAACGTTCAGTGGAATTGTATCCAGGTACGACAATGTAAATAAGGTGCTGCGCAGACTGGAGCTCACCGGAGCAGTAAGCTTTAAGATCCAGGGAAGAAAAATTATTGTATCAAAATAAATCAAATATGAAGAGAAATCTACCTTAACCATCTACCTATGTCAACAGGTGGCTCTATGAAAAAGCCGGATCGTGCTACGAACACTATCCGGCTAAATAATTGAGTTAACCCCTTCCGGTTTTAACACCGGGAGAAATAAGATCGCACCCACTCCGGGCATTAACCCAACTAAACCAAAACTATGAAATTAAAAGCTTTTAACCTAGGCATGCTATGCTCCTGGCTGCCAACCAAATTCCTATTAATTGTGAAATTGATCATAATTATATTGACTGTCAGTTTGTTGCAGGTGAGTGCTGCCGGCTTTGCACAGAAAATAACTTTGAGCAAAAAACAGGTAAGCCTGGAACAGATATTTAAAGAGGTGGCCAAACAGACTGGTTATCATGTGTTTTATGCAGATAAAAGTCTGGATGCGGGGAAACGTATAGACGTTAATTTTAAGAATACCACCTTAACAGCTGTGATGGAATTGTGCCTGCAAAAACAGGACTTGTCTTATGTTATAGAGGATAAAAGTATTGTCATCCGCGTTAAAGAGAAATCGATTATTGATAAAGTCGTAGCTTACATGAACGCTATCGATGTCAAAGGTAGGATACTTGATGAAACCGGACAAGGCCTTCCTAAAGCCACCATCAAAATCAAAGGAACAGATCGTACGGTGCTGACGAACGAAAAAGGGGAGTTTCAGCTGGACAATATAGAAGAAAATGCCGTTTTACAGGTGTTTTATATCGGCTATCAAACCAAAGAAATCAGTGCTGCGGCGCTAAAATTAAACCCTTCCATCCAGCTTGAGGTAAAAACAGGGGAGCTGGAAGAAGTACAGGTAATGGTCAATACAGGTTATCAGCAAATTCCCAAAGAAAGGGCTACAGGTTCCTTTACACTGATTGATAATGCAACGTTGAATAAACAGGTGGGTGTAAATATCCTGAACCGTCTGGATGGAGTAACGAATAGTATCTCGTTTGACAAAGCAGAGAACAGGGCAAAACTGACGGTTCGCGGTGTAAGTACCATTAACGGAGCAATGGCACCACTGATTGTACTGGATAACTTTCCCTATGAAGGAGATGTAAATAATATCAATCCTAATGATATTGAGAGTATTAGCGTTTTGAAAGATGCAGCGGCCTCCTCCATCTGGGGCGCCAGGGCCGGAAATGGCGTGATCGTCATCGTAACTAAAAAAGGGAGGTACAATCAGCCATTGAAAATTCAGTTCAACTCAAATGTCACGGTTACCGGTAAGCCTAATCTCTTTGACCTTAAACAAATGAGCACGAGTGATTTCATTGATGTAGAGCAGCAGCTGTTTGCTGCAGGAGCCTATAAAGTGCAGGAGAGCGATAAAAGGAAACCTGAGCTATCGGAGGTTCTGGAATTGCTGATTGCAGCAAGGGATAAAAAGATGACAGATGCAGATGCAAAGTCCCGGATTGATGCGCTGAGGGGGATTGATTCCAGAAATGAGATTTCTAAATACATGTATCAGGCTGCTGTTAATCAGCAATATGCATTGAATTTTCAGGGAGGAGCGGATAAAATGACATACATGATTTCCGGTGGATATGATAGAAACCTTTCTGTGCTTTCTGAAAAATACGATCGCATTAACCTCAGGGCAGCGAATACTTTCAAAGCAACCGATAAATTGCAAATCAGCACTTCACTTTACTATACGAACAGCCATACGAAATCCGGAAAATCCGGTTATAAGGTAAATGAGCTGGGTGGAAGAAAGTTTTATCCTTATTCCCGTTTGGCAGATGACATGGGGAATGCAATTCCTTTTAATGTGTATAGAAAAACATATACGGATACTGCGGGAATGGGAAAATTGATGGATTGGAAGCTTTATCCTCTGGAAGATTATCAACATAATGTGACCAAAGTTAACCTGCAAAGTATCATGGCAAATGTCGGCCTGAACTATGAACTGACTAAAGACTTAAATCTCGATCTGAAATATCAATACGAAAATCAGCAAAGCAAATCATACCTGTTACAGGACCTCAATAGTTTTTATACAAGAGATATACTGAACAGTTTTTCTAAGCTTAACCGCAAGACAGGGGTGGTCACTTATAATGCGCCTTATGGTGCCATATTGGGGAACACAACCAATAGTGTGATCTCTCAGAATGGTCGTTTTCAATTAAACTATAACAAAAGAGTTGGAGATCATCAGATTGCTGCGCTCGCAGGAACAGAAGTAAGACAGATTTCAACAGTGATGAATGCTCAGCGTATTTATGGATATGATGATGAAAACCTGAAAACCGGAAGGCCTGACTATTTCAATTCTTATCCAAATTTTATCTCTGGAAGTGCCCTGTTCCTGCCGGATGGGACTAAAGCTGATGAACTACTGAATAACTTCGTCTCTTTATTTGGAAATGGGGCTTATACCTATAAAGGTAAATATACCCTTTCGGGAAGCGTACGTAAAGATATGTCTAATCTGTTTGGTGTAAAGACAAATGAAAAGGGAGTGCCTCTATGGTCTGCGGGAGCTTCCTGGAACATATCGGACGAATCCTTTTATAACCTGGCATTCTTGCCTTATTTAAAATTGAGGACTACCTATGGGGCAAGCGGAAACATGGACAGCAGAAGAACAGCCGTCCTGACTTTACAAAGTGCCGGAGCTGCTTTTTATACAGGCTTCCCTCAGTCTGTCATCAGTCAGATTCCCAATCAGGAGCTGAGATGGGAAAGGGTAAAGATGTTTAATATCGGTGCTGATTTTGGACTGATCCATAATGTGCTTTCTGGAAGTATCGAATATTATCATAAAAAAGGGACAGATCTTTTTGGACTGGAAGATATGGATTATACCAGTACAGGTGTGACAAGAATGCTCAAAAATGTGGCAAACATGACTGGAAACGGGATTGATGTAGAGTTAAGCAGTAAACTGGTGGACCGGACATTTAAATGGTCACAACGACTTAACTTTAGTTACAATACCAATAAAGTGACCAAATACCTGTTGAGGAGTATAAATGGATCAGACTACGTAAGTGATGGCAGAAAGCTTGCGCCCCTACCTCTGGTCGGGCAACCGGTTTATGTGATTGTAGCGCATAAATGGGCCGGACTGGAGCCCCTTACCGGTGATCCGCAAGGTTACTTGAATGGCCAGCCCTCAAAAAATTATAAGGAATTTACAGGGGCAAATAGCAAGATTTCGGATATGGTGTTTGTCGGTTCTGCTACGCCTACTGTCTTTGGTAATTTTATGAATACGCTGAGCTGGAAGGAATTGTCGCTTACGGTTAATTTAACCTATAAAATGGGACATTATTTCAAGAGAGCATCTGTTGATTATAATAAACTGGTTGGGGTCTCCGGCGCAGGAGGACATGCGGATTATGCGAACCGCTGGCAAAAACCTGGTGATGAAAAATATACGGATGTCCCTTCTTTTGTTTACCCAAATAACATGGATAGAAATACCTTTTATAACTCCTCAGAAGTGTTGATCAGCAAGGCAGATCATATCCGGCTGCAGTTTGTAAACCTGGCTTATACTTTAAATAAGGGTCATTGGTCAAAATTACCTGTTCAGGAAATTCAGTTTTTTGCAAACGGTAATAACCTCGGTATTTTATGGAGAGCCAATAAGTTCGGTATTGATCCTGAGTATAACAATGAGTTTAACCCGAAAGCAAGCTTTTCGTTTGGGCTGAAAGCAGATTTCTAATCCTTAACCTTTAATAAAGAA
>Ga0307414_10000979_pt1 | contig 14565 bp, 9 predicted proteins | sample DK1Ometagenome_FD_203804 | JGI IMG/M metagenome (GOLD analysis project Ga0307414, IMG submission 203804) | Maize rhizosphere microbial communities from greenhouse at UC Davis, California, United States - DK15-O-3 | ecosystem: Host-associated > Plants > Roots > Rhizosphere > Soil | place: USA... | reverse complement strand
CTGGACAACGAAACTCAGCGCATGAACGAGCGGATACAGAGCATCCGAGACAAGGCCGCTCGATACTCCCGTACTACGCCGAAGTCGGTTGATCCAAGCTACATGGAGCAGATACGAGCGCTCGTGGAGAAGTACGAGTTCACGAAGGTTTCGAAGACGAAGCTGAACAAGCGGTCAGACCTTCGCAAGTTCCTCGATCAAGCGAGGGAAGAGGGCTTGGTCCTCGTAGACATGCCCGATCGCTTGCTGCGGGATGCAGAGAAAGTCAACTACAAGGAATTGACTGTCGAGGACCTCATCGGTCTCGGTGATACTCTCGACAACCTTGAACACCTCGGTCGGATGAAACAGAAGCTCCGCACGGCTAAAGGCCAGCGAGAATTCGCAGCAGTCAAGGGTGAGATGCTTACTCAGCTTCAGTCCCTGCCTCAGCGTAAGACCAAGTACAAAACCTATACCCAAGAGCAGAAGTCCTGGCTTGGTTACGTATCCGAGTTCCACGCTTCCCTGCTCAAGCCCGAGCAAATTCTCGAATGGCTGGATGCTGGGAATATTAACGGACCTATGTCCACGCACGTATTCCAAGGGATTGCCGATGCACAGAACCTGCAGAACGATCTTCACGTAGAGTATACGAAGAAGATCACTGACGCGTTCGACAAACTCGACCCGAAGTATCTAAGCGAGATCGTCATGATCGAGTCGCTTGGGGTTAAGATGACGAGAGAGGAAATCTTTGCCACGGCTCTTAACACCGGAAATGACTCGAGCCGAGTGAAGCTCCTCAAGGGCCATCTGTGGACCGAGGCTCAACTCCAAGAAATCCTCTCCCATATGAGCAAGAACGATTGGGATGCGGTGCAGAAGGTCTGGAACGTTCTCGAGGGTTTGTGGGGTAAAATTTCCGCTATGGAGAAACGCCTGACCGGTGTAGCTCCTCCGAAGATTGAGGCTCGGGAATTCACCAATGCTCATGGCACGTATGCAGGTGGATACTACCCCGCTGTCTATGACTTCAAAATCCGTCGAGGGATTAACCTTCTCGAAGACACCACTCCGGCGGATCAGGGGATCATGGAGGGGCTGGGTACGAACGCGTATATCACTCCCGGCACCAGTCACAAGCACACGATCAAGCGTACCGGAGCGGTTAAGCCGATTAAGCTTGAGCTTGCTGTCCTGCCTCGGCATCTCAATAACGTGATCCACGACCTAGCTTATCGTGAACCAGTTCGAGCAGCGTATAAGCTTCTCTGGGATGCCGACATTCGTCAAGCGATCGAGGCTTCCGAGGGCTCGGATGTTTACGATCAGCTTCGGCACTGGCTCCGAGCCGTCGCTACCGAACATGCTACGGAAACGGATCAGGCTACTCGGTTCATCCGTCGAGCTCGTATCGGTGCCACTATGTTTGGCATGGGTTTCCGAGTTACTACGGCTTTGGCCCAGCCGCTCGGGTTCTTCAACTCGCTTGTACGGGTGAAGGGGAAGTACCTGGCTCGGGGCATTTACCAGATGACTGCCCATCCGTTCAAGTCGCTCGAAATGGTTAATGGCCTGTCCGGTGAACTTCGCCACAGGTTTAATACTCAGGAACGGGACTTGTTCGATGCTAACAAGCGGATCACCCAGGGCAAGGGGCCGGTTACGGCCGTGACGCAGTACGCCTTCCACATGATCGCTTGGATGGATAAGTATGTAGCGACAGCTACCTGGCTTGGGGCCTACGCCGAGCAAACCGCTAAGAACCCGGGGGATCAGGACCTAGCCATCCGTCACGCAGACCGGACAGTTCGTCTATCCCAGGGCACTGGCACGGTCAAGGACTTCGCTAAGATCATGAACAATGGAGAGATGCTTAAGCTCTTCACTATGTTCTACTCGTTCTTCTCTGCCCAATACAACGCACAAGTTGACTTGACAAGAAAGACTAATCGTGATATAGCTGATGGTAATATTGGAGCTGTCATGATGCAGAGACTTCCTCAATGGGTCTTCTTAGTCGTCGCTCCCTCTATCCTTGGTGCACTTGTTATGGGACAGGGACCAGATGAAGACGAGGATACAGCGGCTTGGGCGGCTCGTAAAGTTCTATTGTACCCAATATCTGCTGTACCATTTGCTCGGGATGTTGTTGGCGTTGCTGATACAGCTCTGGCTCGTATGGCGGGAAGTAACAAGCCGGTGTTTGATGCTCAATTCTCCCCGGCAAGCAAACTCATTGACTCGGGCAGCCGCTCGATTAAAGCGTTGCTGGGCTCGGATAAAGACATCGAAGATCGGCTCGCCGCGACATTGAAACCAGCAGCTCAGGCCGCGTCGATTGCTATGAAGCTCCCGACCGGGCAGGCCATCAACACTATCGAAGCTCTCTGGAAGGGTCTGGAGAACGGTGATTTCGAAGCACAAGATTTGCTCTATGGACGGAGAGGGAAATGACCGTAGCCAATAATGACTATTTTACCGATTGGGTTCAAGCGAACGGGGCCAACAAAAACTTTAGCTACGACTTCACAGTCTTCACGGACTCGTCCCTTACCGTCGAGGTACGTGCTGGGCTCGATGGAGCTATCACGCAGTACACCGATAACTTCAATATGTATCCTGCAGCTGATTTCGGTAGCGGCTACGTGCAGTACCCGGTAACTGGTGCTGCTATCTCGGCTGGGAACTGGGTGCGAATTGTTCGTCAGGTGACCTATACGCAGCTGACTGAGATCGGGCGCGAGGGAGCGTTCCATCCGGATATCCACGAACGAGCGTTTGATAACCTCACCCTACAGACTCAGCAGCTGGCCGGCTTGCTTGATCGAGCGGTATTGGTTCCGGTGGGCCAGCAAGGTCCGACTGTCGACGATATTACCGCCGCCGAGGGCTATGCCGAAGAGGCCAAGGATGCTCGAGACGAGGCCCAGGATATTGCGGATAGCATCATCACTACGATCAATCCGTACCTGGCCACGAAGCTTCAGACTCTAGCTGTTGATGGCCAGCTTGAATATGACTTGCTCAGCCCCGTACCCGCTGTCGACGGCCATCTCCATCTTAATGTCTACATCGGCGGACGGATACAGCCCAAGGATGGTGAGGCCTATACGATTACAGCAGGTGGGACTAAAATCCTGTTCTCCGAGGAGATTGAGCCTACAGTCGATCTCTACGCAGACGGCGCCTTGATCTACGGAGTCGGTGCTTCGGTAACAGATAAGACTGTGTTTAACTCCGTAGCCGAATTTATCAACGCGGTTATTCCCGCTACGATATCGACAGTTCGGATCGCTGGCTGGTTCGGTCCTGGCGATATGGGCGAGCACGATGTCACTCGTATCGACACGCCTAATCCAGTTATGAGCTATCACAAACAGTCAAGCGGCGGGGATTGGTGGGAGCCTATCAACAACCGTCCTATGCGCGCTGAAATCTTCGGCGGTTTCCCTCATATCGTCGGGGACGAGGATACGCTCGCTTGGTACGATGCTATCGACGGAGATATCAGGTTTCCGCATTTCCAGCTCAACGACATGCTTATTCGCTTGTTGAAGGCTCGAGGGCTGTGGGACAAGGCCTCGTTTATCCTCAACACAGGACAGCATACCCAGCAAGCTGGCCTTCTGGATATGAAGAACCCCACCCGCTCGGCTACAGTCGTCGGAACTGTGACGCACTCAGCCGGCGAAGGTATCTCCGGAGACGGCGTTACCGGGTATCTCGTCCTCCCACCCATGAACGAGCTGTTTACCCGAGACAGTGCTGCGCTGTTTTTGGCAAGCAATCCAGGAACTACGTCTGGAACGCTCGTCTCCAGTGAAGGTGGGGTGGCTGCGGGTATATCTATCAATCCCTCGAGCGGGACCTCGGTCATCCAACGCTTCTGCTCAGGAACAGCTACGAGCCCGGCTAAAGCATTCCGTCGAGCTTTCCTGACCCTCAACCGCCTGGACGCGACAGGGCATTATTACTACGAAGAAGGGTATCAGCAGGGAGGGCAACAAGCCGCCCCCAGCACTGCTCTAACCGCTGATCCTATTTGGATTTTCCGATCCAGCACAGCATACCAGAACGATCTAGTCCGTATGTTTATCTCGTTCAACGAGGCACTCACGGAGCAAGAGGTCGATGACTTGGATGCCATTCTCGATTGGTACCTGACCCTCCTTCCCAGCTCGCTGGATAAAGGCCCGCTGTGCGAGGAAATCGGGTTCACCCCTCGCTGCACTGACGCTGAGCGAACAGCCGCTATGTACACGGCCTACGAGTTCGCCAAGCGAAAGGGCGACAAGGTACGGCTGCACTACGGCACCTATCTCATGGATAACATCTTCCCAGGGTTTACCTCCAGTGTCGAAACCGAGGGCATCGATCGCTATAACTCGATTATCCGGCATGCAAATTCTGTGAATAAGGAAATCCCACTCTGCGCACCTACCCACTACAAGGGCGGGGAGTGCCTGTTCTTCATCCACAAGGTCATGCTTGACGGGGCAGCAGCCGCTCGGGGTATTACCGATGCTGGTATTCAACGTCCGGGTGGTAGTGCTATCAGTACCAACGGCTCGCAGCAAGGAGCGATTGCTGATTTCTGTGTGTTCGACCCGGTACTGCATTCGCTTGATTATAGCAACACCGGTGAGGTAGTTGCTGGTCGGCGGTACTATGCCTATAATGCCTCGAAAGAGCGCCGGGTTGTTGGTATTCCGAGCGAGAATATCTCGATCCGAGATGGGATCATGTTCAATTGCTCGGATGACCACGGAACATCGCACTACTCCCGTGGTGGTCCCCTCGGCATTATCAGCAACATCAAGGCATTCTTTACGAGCGGTCGGCATTCGACGCCTCGTGTGTCTTGTGGATGGGAGGCTGACGATGGGTCTGAAAACTTCCGCATCTTCGGTCTTTATGCTCGGGGACTTTCTACAGCCGCTGGTGCCAAGAACCATACAGGTAACCCCGGCCCCCGTGACATAACCTTCACAGATGTTGAAAGCCGTATGTGCGGTCGAACAATCTGGTTTCAGGACGGTAACGAGGAGGGCGTGGGCAATCTCCATGCCACGAGGTTCAAGACTCGTAAACCTTTCGCGATCTCAGATGATATCGTGGAAATCTCTGGTGCGTTCGTGCGAGGGGTCAGTCATTTCTCTCTTACCAATTTCGACATCGAGGCTCAGGGTGGGGAAACCTTCCTTCGTCCTGCCATCGAGGTACAGAACAACGCCAAGCATGGGCTTATCCAGGGCGGAGTTATTAACAACTGGAAAGGTATGAATGACATAGGTGTGGGCGGTATTCATTCTGGCGAAACCGTTCGTTTGACCTCATCAACCGCTTATATTAACTGTCGAGATTTCTCGATCTTAGGAGCTGGCGAACGCGGCTTCTTCGACAGCGGTTCAGCCTTTTCGGATGCCAGTGGCATTACGATCAGCGGATTAGGCGTATCCGGTAGCATCGGGTTCCAGCAGAGCGGAGCGACTAATGCTTCTCGGCGAGGCATTCATATTATCGATGATTACTCGGCAGGTGTATCCGGTTTCGAAACTCCGATCGGAGCACCCTCGGCAATTACCTATACCATTGCCGGTGGGGTACTTACCATCCTGGATCAGCTGCCTCAACAGCAGCTTGTGCTCGTAGCGGGTGAGGGAGGCTTGGCCGATAGCTTGACTACCATCAACGGGCTCACTCCGGGAGATACCATAATCATCAGGCCCGCTGACACTACCACAGACATCACGGTCAAGCACGGTACGGGCAATCTGTTCCTTACTGGCCTAGCCGACATTGTCCTCACCAATCGTAACGATGCTATTCACTTCGTCTGCGAGTCCAACAATACGCTGTCCATGATTGGCGGCGGAAATAACCAGGCATAAGGGGTAACGATTATGGTGCATATGCGAACTGATCTGAGACAAGCTACCCCGGAGCTGGGCACTGCTGCGTTTTATCCTGTCGGAACGTTTGCTACGGCAGCGGACGGCGAGCTCGCGCAGAACCTGGCCAAGTCTGTTCTGTGGGCTGAGGCTCGAGCGTATGAAGCGCAAGGAAGCTTCTACATCGATCCCAAGTCTCGTGCTATTTTCGACAAGTGCGTGACCAAACCCACTCATCGGCATCTCAGTCTCATCGACGATGTTATCTGCATGCTTCGGGATTGGGTGCTCATCAACGGGGATAAGCTTACCCTGTTCAGCCTCCCCCTCCACAACGAGGTGGATAGCCTGGCTATTCCCAACTGGCTGGATACGGCGGCGGCAGCAATCGCCAAGAGCGGAACGCTTACATTCGTACCTGGAGCTCATTGGGTCGGTGCAGGTACGGCGGCTTATTTGCAGTATCCCTATACGCCGGCTCAGCTGTTCACGCAAGATGCTGCCTCGTTTATGGCCTGGTTCGATGGGGCTAATGACGGGAATTCGATCGCTATCACCGGGGCCGGCGGTGTGGAGAATTTTAGCCTCCTACCCCGGTCCTCGGCGAGTGGTAATCTTGTAGCGAGGTTCAACAGCACAACAGCTGTTTCCTATGCCACTGACCTGTGGGGCGAGTCCGCTGCGCTTGAGGGCCGTAACGGAACCTTCGGCCTCACCCGCTCGGAAGCCGGTAATGTCATGGCTTATCGTCAGGGCTATCGTCACGCGACCGGTGCCGCAGTTTCTTCCGCACCTCATGCCAATCAAGTTCGAGTTAATTGGCAGGCAGCTACCGGCACTCCGGATAAATTCCGAGGCATGATTGCCGCTAAGGTAGCCTTGTCTGAGGCCGAGATGCGAGCGCTCCATCGGATCATGGAATATTACCTGCTTCGGGCACCGACAGCTATAGCAACCGGAACTGCCTGTGAAGCCGGGGATATTGACGCTGCTCCGATCGATGACTACGGCCCGATACAGGATGCCGTAGATGCTGGCGTGTATGTTACGATCTCGGCACCCGCCGATCCCTGGAAGACGTATTGGCTGAGCCAGGAAGTGAAAATCCCGAGCAATCGTATTATGGAGCTGTTCACAACTCGGGTAAACATCATGGCAACGGCGCCGGATGGGCACTGCTGCTTTACCAACAGCGATCGCGTGAATGGTAATCAGGCTATCTCATTCTACGGCGGTCGGCTGTACAATAACAAGGGCAACCGGCTCAATGTCGGTTATGCTGAGAACCCGGATTGGGAAGGTCGCTGCTGCTTAGCCCTCTGCCGAGTAGACGACGTTGTTGTCAAGCGTGTGGAAGCTCGCGGAGCCTGGCTCCATTGCATCAATGTCAGCTCCACCGATGAAGCCTACCTCGGCAATACCGACTATAAGGACGGGACTGGAGCAACAGCCGACCAGTCCTCCAAGCGCGTTGTTATTGAGGATTGCCATACCTTCGACCACGGCGATGATGGTATCACTACCCATGGCGCGCACAGAATTATCATTCGCGGGAATTATTGCTGGGGCGGAATGGGCTCTATCTCCGGCGGTTCGAGTGGTATCGAGGTTGATGATTGGTGCAGGAAAGCTATCATCGAAGGTAATCATGTCTGGGATATGCTACCCCACAGCGAACTCGTTCCCGGAAGCGGAAGTGTCGGCATTATTGCTAAGGGGCATGATACTACGCCCTCGGCGGATAGCGCTATAATCTCCAAGAACTTTGTGAGCCGCTGCTTCGAGGGCATCGCTGTTCACAACAATACTACGATCCGTCGGGTTAAGGATGCTATCGTAACCGACAACATCCTGGAAGATTTTATCAGCTGTGGTATCCGTACCTACAGCGGTTATGACCTATCCGTCTGCGGAAATCATATCAAGAAATCCTGCCGTGATGTTCAGGACAGCGGCGCGATCCGTATGACTAACGACGCGATGACGAGGAAGGTGAACGAGAACACTATCATCAACTCGGGTAAGGCTGACTTTGCCATATACCTGGCTCATGATACTGTCGCGCCGATTGCCCAGAACGTTCAGAACAATATCCTTAACGGGGTGTATCAGGCACTGCGTATGGTTGATCCCAATATGATTGTTAGTGGGAACAACTGCACTGCCGGAACGACGGTACGAGGGGCGGCTGGCAAGGGTGTGGCTCCGGCTGCTACGGCGACCAGCTCCCTCTTGACCAGTAACCGGTTCGTCGGGTTCTCGACCGGGGCAGACATGACAATGGCTCCGGTATCGCTCGTCGCCGATAATAACGTAACCGCCTAAACCTAAGGAGACTGCAATGGACAAGTACTATGTCTACCGCCCTGCACTCGATCTGATCGGTTATACCGAGGGAACGGACAAGGGGCGAGGGTATAATGAAACCCTCGATTACGGGGCCTATACCGGCGGTGACGTCGAGCTCGTGAAGATGACACTCGACGAGCTCGACAAGCTGCAGACCAAGATGCTCCGGCATCCGAAGAACAAGCTGAAGAGCTCGGCGGCAGGTCGGTATCAGATTGTCCGGACGACTGCTCGGGAGATCAGAGAAAAGCTGCCTGACCGGTATCCGAGCGATCGGAAGTTCGATAAGGACTGCCAGGACGAGATGGGCTGCTATCTTCTTGGTCTTCGGGGGATCGATAAGTATCTCGCCGGCAGGCTGTCCGAGGACACGCTTATCAACAACCTGGCGAAGGAATGGGCGAGCTTCCCGACGACCGAAGGCAAGGGACATTACGGCGATCAACATGCTGCCGTGACGACCAGTCGCGTTCGCTTGATGCTGAAGGAAGTCAAGGCTCGGCATCTGGAAGATCAACCCCTGGAACAGATCGAGGTTAAGGTCCCGGTCCCCACACCAGTTCCTGTCCCGGTTACTCCACCCTCGGCCGACGCTCCGTGGTGGAAGTCCAAGGAAGTGCTCGGACCGGCTACGACCTCGGTGCTCGGCGGTAGCCTCGCCACGTATTTCGAGAAGTTCGGCGGTATCCCAACCACGAACCTCTTGATCATCCTCGGCTTCATGACCTTCTTGCTCGTCGGCTTCCTGCTCTACAACAAGCGGCAGGATCAGAAGAACGTGGCGAAGCAGGTCGCTAAGATCGAGGCCTCGACATGAGTCTCGCATTCAAGCTCGTCATCGCCTTGGCTATACTCAGTCTTATTTCTACTGGTGTAGTCATTCTAGTAAAGTCCGGCATCGATCGTGAGCGTGCTCGGATAGAAAGGGAGAATGCAAATGCGGGTAGAAACGCTAACGATCGTCGGGCTGAGTTTGCTCGTTGCATTGACTCTCGCGGGGTGTACGACTTCGAAACCGGGGTCTGTTCTGGGACTGACTGACGTCGTCGGAACGAGCTTGCCTGGGGCACAGGGTAAGACCCTGGTAGATCAGCGGAAGATCGATGAGACTGTGGCCGGGGGCTGCGGCGGAGGGGTGTATTCCAAAGCCCTCTGCCGACAACACACAGTCGCTTCCGCTAATCGGCGCTCTGAACTGGCTCAGTAAAAATGGATAGTAACGCGGACTTGATGCGAGTGCTGGGGCGCTTGGAGCAGAAGATTGAGAACCTTGCGGAGGATATGAAGGAAGCGAAAGAGGCTACGAAAGAGAATAGAGATCGAGTGCAGGTGGAACTAGCGGAACAGAAGCATATGATGTCTCGACTGAATAATGATGTGATTATCAATGCTAGGATAGTGGCACAGCAGCGGGATCATATCAATCGCTTGGAGGATACGATAGAACTCCACCATGCACAAGTGGCTCCAGCACTCGAGGATTGGGATGATGTTAAGAAGCTTGGTAAGGGTATCTCTTGGGCACTTCTGGCCGTGGGGATTTCTGCTGGTTCTATTTTCTGGTGGATCGGGGATTTGGTCGGGGCTTGGCTGAAACGCTGGTTAAATCAATAGGCTTGGCGAGCCTTCGGTTTCCAGCCTAGCTGTCCCATGTCATTGATGGACTTCTCCATCTTCCCCGACTTCTCCATAAGATCGATAATCCGCAGAACGTTATAGGAGGGCACTCTCTCCGCTAGGAAATTTATCAGCCGTTCTTCATGGATCGGCTGTTTCTTTGCGACGTAGAGGGAATAGAGGAAATGGTACGCTTCCTCGATGACCTGGCCATCGCCCCGAGCTCCGAGGGCTTTGAAGATTTCCGGCATATACATCTCGGCTTCGAGCAGCCAGCCCAACGCCTCTTGATATACGTCGAGGGATATGACCTTACCCGATCCCCGGCTAGCCGAAGACACCATGCACAATTTGAGAAGATGGGCGCTCCGGCGCGTGTTGTAATGGATTAGTTTCGGGTGGTCTGGTTTGGGGGGACCACCGGCCAAATGCCATTCACGGATGGCTTCACGGGCCGCAGGATCGAATGTAAATGCCCCGGTCATGTCATTGATGGAACGGAGATCGGACTTGAGTTGCATGTATCGGTTCTGATCCGTGTCTTCGACTCCGAAGATATCGACGAGGTTGGTGTCCCCGGAAAAGATCAGGAAGGTACGGGATAGGAAACCCTGGTCCCATGCGCCCTCGGGAAGAGTGGAGTTGAGATACGAGGGCGTGCAAGCGGCCAGGATGTTAAGCTGCGGGTTCTTGATCTTAATGTGGAGGTTGTTGCCTCGACGGCGCTCCTCATACATGCGGCCATCGTAGATGTCGGTGAGGACGTTCATGAAGTCCATGTCGTAGGTAGGGATAAGGACTCCGAGCTCGCCAGCATTGACGAGCAGGGAATGGAACTCCATATAGGTAGAGGTCTCGATGATGGTCTTCGTTCGCTTGGCCTCGTGGAGGGAGTCAATAAGCGAGGCCTTGGACAGGCTCTTCGGAGCTACGTGAAGGTTGGTAATATCCCTCCACATTTCCTCTACGATCGAGGTCGCTACGGTCTTGCCCACGCCGGGGGGACCGACGAGGACTGCATAGAGGTTTGGATAGAGGTCCATGTTCATCGAGCGTATCCAGACCTTACGCTCAAGCACTCCGGCTACAGCGGAAATGGCAGACCAACGACGAAAGACCTCAGGCGATGGTAGATGGTTGGTTAGGTCGATAAAGGACTCGACCCAATTCGTCAGCAACCGCATGTTAAATCCTCGAACGGCTATCCGTTCCCTTGTATTTCATCATACCGTTGAAGTTGCCAACGATGTTCTTAGCCTTGTCGTATTCGGGGTAGCCCCAATTCCAGCCGACCTGGACCTCGCAGGGGACGAAGAACTTCCGACCGCCTCGGAGGGTGATAACGACCTTGAAGGCTTCTCGGATATAGGGGATGACCTGGTCTTCGAGGTACTCGGGATATTGCAAGAGCAAGGAGTCGTGGACCTGCATCATGAGTTGGACTTCGGGGAACTTGGCCTTGACAATGGTGTAGACCCGAAGCATTGCGTGATTGATCTCATCGGCGGTCATTGACTGCGGATCAAAGGCACAACCTTCATTGAGGGTCTTGTTATCTCCGCGACGCTTAAGGAAATAACGTCTCCGCCCGAAGAGAGTAGTGAGCATACCGGTGTCCACGAGCGCCTCTCCCACCCACTCGATCCGGCGTTTAAGCTCTGGAAATGCTCCAAAATATCGGTCCTGGAAATCGACGATAAAGGATTGAGCGACTTTAGAGTGCTTGGACATTTGTGGGGGCTGTCCATTAAAATTCGTTCCGTGACCGAGGACCTTCGCCAGGTCGCGATAAGACTTTTCCCGATATGCTGGCTGATCAGCGATAAGTCTGTTTGCCTTGGGGTCGTCGGTCCAAGGGAGCTCCCTCCAGCATAACGCACAGACAGCAGTGTGTAAGTCACCACTTTCCGCGAAGTCAAGGAAGCGGTTAACATCCCCGAGTTCAGGAAATAAATTCCAGGTTTGCGCACCCACGTTTCTAGCATCAGCTTGCTCCAAATCTACGTTGCAGAATTTCATGCCAGGGTCGGCGATGAACATGGCTCGGATACGTTTGTCCAGGTTCTGCATGTTGGACCCGTAGGAGAAGTCGGCCATAGAAGAAGCCAAGCGGCCGGTCTTCGTTCCCGCTATGGAGAGGCTTGTGTGGAAGCGTCCAGCAGGTGATAGAGGCGTTGAGATTGTTCCGATCTGCTTACCGATATCGCGACTAGCAAGGATGTGATGGACAAAAGGCTGGCAAGTATAGTAAAGAGAAGCAAGCTTTTCAAGAGCTTCTCGATCGGCTGTGGGGGCATACTCACCTTTGTTATTCCTCTTCTTCTGAACGGGCAGGTTGAGCCACTCATACATCATGGCCTTGACCTGGGCGGGGGAATTGGGATTGACTTCCCGGCCGAAGATCGAGCGACAGAGAGTGTCGAAGTGCCTGTCGACATGGGCCATGTCTCGGGAAAGGGACTCGATGGCCTTGTCTCGAGCGATCGTGTCAATCAGGATACCGCGCATGTTCATTTCGAGGATCGGAGCCTGAAGGGCCAGGGACATTTCGTACGTCCGGCGAGCGATCGGGTCCATGACGGAGTCAAGCTCGGTGTCGATCTCATGAGTGAGGCAGCAATCGAGACCGTTGTAAATCCAATCCTTATCGGTCTGGCCGAGGCGGCCAATTGACTGTGGGGTGAGTAGTCCGGTCTCTATTACTCTCATGTCAGAATGCTCCCGGCGCTACTTGGCAGCAGGTATAGCCGTTGGCTCGCCACATATCGACGACACGCTGACGGTCTTCGAAAACGAGGGTGATTTTTGTTTTGTACTTGGCCTCAACTTCCTTAGCCCAACGGAGCTTGAGTTCATCGTCGGCAGTGCGATCGTCTACAGGTCGCATACGGAACTCTGAGATATGGTTCCAGACGCCTTCCATCTGAAGCCACATTCTAGTTTCATCCAAGACTTTAGCCGATCGGCCGGTGAAGATACCGATAGTCTCATCGCTACTTTGAGCAAGGGCGAATAATACGTCAATTATCGGCTGGTTCGGCTCATCATGAACACAGGCGTTGAAATACTCGTCCCAATACTTCGTGTCGCCTTTGAGGAAGTGACTCCGGTGATGGTCGAGGGCGAGGGTTCCGTCGAGATCGAAGATGATCATTTGGACTCCTCCCCGTTGGCGCCGACGGTGTAGTTAATATCATGGCGAGGATCAGCATAAGCCCTCAACTCGCCGAAGGTTTCCGTAGCCGCCGGATACATCTTCTGCGCCGGGCTGTAGTTATTCCGCTCATCGAGCATGGCCTTGAAGAGAATGAGATAGACGAGCATGTCGTCGACACGGCCTTCGATCGGTTCCATTCGCTCGCGGGTCTTGCCCTTCTCGAGGTCCTGGATGAACTGATTGATCGCATCCCAATGCTTGCCGGCATAGACCGCCCAGATGGTTTCCATGTTGAGTCCGAGGTTGACTCCGTTGCGCCGGAAGTTAGCCAAGCGATCGGTGTCGCCAGCGTACTCGCCGCCCTTGAGCTCGCCAAGCTTTTTGATCTGGGCGACGGTGGACTCGATAAGGTCGTTGTAACGCTGATGGGGATAGGAAGTCATGTTGCATCTCCAATGGTGAATGTTTATGGGATATGCTAGAGGCTATTCGCCCCGCTTGATTGTACCCTGACCTTTACCCCGCATGATCTTCCAAGCGGGTTCGTCAGTGTAAATAGAACCGAGGAAGCCGAGACCCTTCTCCAGTTCGGGGTTGATTGCGTGATGCTTGAGCATCGTGTCTCGGGTGTAGTTCCTGGGAGTTAGCCCGACTTTGTGCCAGAGCCAGTTGATGTCGTAAAGAGTGTTCTGGCCGACCAACTCAATCTCGGGCGCATCCACATGTTGTAGGTATCGACCAACCCAGGCCCAAGCCAATTTTTCTTGATGTGCTGTTGGCCAATAGGAACCACCAGATTTACGATTGTCAACGAAGGGTATGACGATAGCCAATTGAGGGCTTGGTGCGAAACCGATACAAGTGATTTGGCCAGGAACTGTCTCGATATCGAATGCGACCTTGGCCGAGGGCTTGATATGAAACTCATAGAACTTCTCCAAATCTCGGATGTCCGGCTCGACCCAGATCTTCCGGAACGGCCGACGAACCTCAGGGAATTCCGCTTGCCTATGCGCTTTCATCAAGTCCGCGATCACTACCGAGCGCATACTCCAATCACGAAGGACGGCGGCAGGATGGTAGGTAGGTAAGACCTTAAGTCCAGATTTTCCGAACACAGTTTCTGTGATAGTTCCCCGAAGGCTACGAATGCCGTAGGAACCAGTGAGTGCCCATAGAGCGGTGTTCCCAAGGGCGAGAATGAGGTTAGGCGAAACGTCCTCGATCTCGCGCCAGAGACGCTGTACCTCAGGGTAATACTGGTTTTGAAGATATACACCTTTTTGGAAATCCGGGAGTGGGACCGAGGACGAGGACTTGTCAGTACCGAGGTTCTTGATGTCGTTGTTCTCAGGTCGGAGGTTGAAGACATTGGTGAGATGGCAATCGAGCTTGTTGATACCGGCCTCTTCGAGCATGGAGTCGAGCTGTCGGCCAGCGGCACCGACGAAGGGGAGGCCAAGCCGTTCTTCCTCGGCCCCGAAGGCTTCGCCGCAGATGAGGATTTTACGGTGGCGAGAGGGAGGGGAGACCTCCCCCTTTCCGAGGCACTTGGGGCAGGTGGTG
>Ga0307414_10000978_pt1 | contig 14580 bp, 14 predicted proteins | sample DK1Ometagenome_FD_203804 | JGI IMG/M metagenome (GOLD analysis project Ga0307414, IMG submission 203804) | Maize rhizosphere microbial communities from greenhouse at UC Davis, California, United States - DK15-O-3 | ecosystem: Host-associated > Plants > Roots > Rhizosphere > Soil | place: USA... | reverse complement strand
CAGCGAGGCGACCAGGTTGAGGTGGCGGTTGTACTGGCCGCTGCGGCTGGCCACGAACTCGACCCGGCGCGAATCGATGTAGTCGGTCTGCTCGTCGGCGAACTGCAGGCTGGCGGTGTACCAGCCATCGAGCCAGGCGAACGCGGGGATCCGGTACTGCAGCGTGAGCGTCTTGCGCTTCTGCGCGTAATCCACCTGCGCCAGCGCCTTGTGCCCGCGCTGGTTGACGTAACGTCGCTCCAGGCCGAAGCGCACGCCCGGGCCGCTCTCGGTGCCGTAACTCAGGCCGGCGGTGTAGATGTCGCGCTTGGCCGGGGTCAGCGCCACCTGCACCGGCACCCGCCCGTCGACTGCTTCCCCGGGTTGCGGCTGGATGTCGATGCGGCTGAAGTAGTCCAGTGCGATCAGCGACTGGCGCAGGCGATCCAGGCGGCCCTGGTGGTAGTACTGGCCTTCCTTCCAGTACACCAGCTTCTCCAGCAGCCCGTTGCCCACGACCTGCCTCGGCGTCTGGGTGAAGGTGGTCGCGCCCATGTCGTAGCGCTCGCCGCTGGTCCAGACCAGGTCGATGTCGGCGGTGTTCTGCGCCCGCGTCACCTCGACCCGGTGCGAGGCGAAGTCGGCGTCGAAGTAGCCGCGCTCGGCCAGGCGCCGGGTGATACGGGTCTTGCTGGCCTCGTACAGGGCGTGGTTGAAGACGTCGCCGGCGTTGGGCCTGAACTTGCCCAAGTCCTGCTTCAGGTAACGGTCGCGGCCGCCCTCGCCGAGGATCGCGATGTCGGCGTCGCGCACCCGCACCGGTTCACCCGGCTGGATCGTGATCACCACGTCGGTGCCGCCGTCGGTCCGGTTGCGCTCCACCGTGATCTGCGGCGAGTAGTAGCCGAACGGCTCCAGCGCCTCGCGTGCCTCGTCGTCGGCCTCGCGCACCAGGTAGCCCAGGCGCCTGCCGGCGAGGTCCTTGCCGATCGCATCGACCAGCGACAGCGAGACGCGCACGTTCTCGGTCATGACGTCGTCGAGGCCGTGGATCTCGACCGAGCGCACGGTCGCCGCGTCGGCGGCGCCGCAGGCGAACAGGAGCAGGGCTGCGGCGGCGATGCGGGGGAGGGCCGGGGGCATGCGGGGAGAATAACCGGCATGCGTCAAAAGGCGATTAACGGGTGCGCGGTTCGTGATCGCATCCGCGCATGGAAGCGGACGACGGCCAGGGCTCGCCGACCGGAACGACGCAGCGACGAAAAGCACCAGCCCCTGTAGGAGCGGCTTCAGCCGCGAGCTCTTGACCTTTGCGGGCCGGAGAAAGCTCGCGGCTGAAGCCGCTCCTACAAGAGCACCGGCCCTGAAGGGGAAGGTGCAGATTGCTGCAGGCTCAATTCGACAGGTGCTCGATCGCGGCCACGCTGCCGAGGCGCTCGGACAGCCGCCGCAGCAGCGCGAGGCGGTTGTTGCGCAGCGCGATGTCGTCGGCGTTGACCATCACGCTGTCGAAGAAGGCGTCCACCTGCGGCCGCAGCCGCGCCAGGTGCGCGAGCGCGTCGACGTAGTCGCCATGCGCCAGCGCGTGGCCGGTCTCGGCATAGACCGCCTCGACGGCTTCGGCCAGTGCGGCTTCGGCCGGCTCCTTCAGCAGGGCCGGATCGACCGTCGCAGGGATGCCGTCGCCGGCCTTCTTCAGGATGTTGTTGATGCGCTTGTTGGCCGCGGCCAGTGCCTCGGCCTCGGGCAGCTGCGCGAAGGTGCCGATGGCGTCGATGCGGCGGTCGAAGTCGTACAGCGAGGCCGGGCACAGTTCGGCGACGGCGTTGAAGTGCTGCACCGGCACGCCCTTGTCGGCGTAGTAGCCGCGGAGGCGGTCGAGGATGAAGTCGTAGAGTTCTTGTACATCCTCTTCTGTTGCATCTCTGGAGTTCGACCCTGCTGCCATTAGACGGCCATCCTTCCGCTGCAAGCCCGGCCATGGCTCCTTCTTCCCAGATGCCTCGTATGCCTTCTTCAGAGCCTTATCCGCGTCAATTGCGCCAATGTCCCACAACACATTGCCGAGAGCAGTTCGAGCGGTTTCTACGATGGAAATCTCAAAGCCACTTTCGATAATCGTCCGAGCCAACCCCAACGCATTGCGCCGCAGCGCAAACGGATCCTTGTTCCCGGTCGGCTTCAGCCCGGCTGCAAATCCACCCGCCAGCGTATCCAGCCGCTCCGCGATCGCCAGCACCTTGCCCAGCGGCGACAGCGCGATGTCGTCGGCCGAATAACGCGGCTGCCAGGCTTCGTCGAGGGCGTTGGCCAGCGCGAGCCGGTCGTCGTGCGACAGGTCGTCGAGCGCGGGGTCCTGCATCGCGTAGTAGCGGCCGGCGATGCCCTGCAGTTCGGGGAACTCGTTGACCATGCGCGACTGCAGGTCGGCCTTCGACAGTCCGGCCGCGCGTCTGGCCAGCGCGGGATCGACGCCGACCTGCGGTGCGATCGCCTCGGCCAGCGCAGCCACGCGCGCGACCTTGTCGGCCAGCGTGCCCAGCTTGGCCTGGTAAGTCACCGACTTCAGGCCGTCGTTCATCGACGCCAGCCCCTGCTTCATGTCCTCGACGAAGAAGAACTGCGCGTCGGCGAAGCGCGGGCGGATCACGCGCTCGTAGCCCTTGCGGATCTCGCCCTCGTCCTTCGACTCGATGTTGGCCACGCCGATGAAGTGCTCGGACAGGCGGCCGCCGTCGCCGAGCACCGGGAAGAATTTCTGGTTGGCCTCCATGGTCGCGACCAGCGCCTCCTGCGGCACCGCGAGGAACCCGGCCTCGAACGAGCACGCCACCGCCTTCGGCCACTCGACCAGGCATTCGACCTGGGCGAGGTTGTCGGGCTCGATGCGGGCGCTGCCGCCGGCCTTGCGCGCCGCGGCCTCGACCTCGGCGACGATGCGCGCGCGGCGCTCGTCCGGATCGACCAGCACCTTGGCCCCGCGCAGCGCGTCCACGTAATCCTCCGCGCGGCCGATCCACACCGGCTTGTCGTGCATGAAGCGATGGCCGCGGCTCATGCGGTCGGCCTGGATGCCGAACAGCTCGCCTTCCACCACGTCCTCGCCGAGCAGCAGCACCAGCCAGTGCAGCGGCCGCGCGAAGCCGTGGTCGTGGTCGCCCCAGCGCATCGGCTTGGGGATCGGCATCGCCGCGACCGCCTCGCGCAGGATCTCCGGCAGCAGCGCGCGCGTGGCCACGCCCGGCTTCACCGCGCGGTGCACGAAGCGCTCGCCCTTGGCGTCACTGGTGCGTTCGAGCGCGGTCCAGTCCACGCCGGCCTTGGCGGCGAAACCCTGCAGCGCGCGGGTCGGCTGGCCGTCGGCGTCGAGCGCGATGTTGAGATAGGGGCCGAGGACTTCCGAGGCCTGCTCGGGCTGTTCGGCGGCGACGGCCGGCAGCAGCACCGCCAGCCGGCGCGGCGTGTACAGCGGTTTCGCGTCACCGCGCTCGACCGCGATGCCGCGCTTGCCGAGCGCGTCGACGACGCCATCGAACAGCGCCCGTGCCAGCCCGGGCAATGCCTTGACCGGCAGTTCTTCGGTGCCCAGTTCGATGAGCAGGGATGTGGTGTCGGACATCGAAAGCCTCTTGCCTTGAGGTCCTCCCCTTCAAATGGAGGACGCCTTGTCTTTAAGTCCTCCCCTTCAAGGGGAGGATTTAGGTGGGGATGGGTTTCCGTGATGGCGGTGCGTCGTGCCGGGAACCCATCCCCACCCCAGCCCTCCCCTTGAAGGGGAGGGGGTTTTTTGGTGTCAGGCCGCTTCCGCGGCCTTCTTCAAACCCGGGAACCCGAGTTTCTCGCGCTGCGCCAGGTAGCTCTCGGCCACCGCCTGCGACAGCTTGCGCACGCGCAGGATGGTGCGCTGGCGTTCGGTGACGCTGATCGCGCGGCGTGCGTCGAGCAGGTTGAAGCTGTGCGAGGCCTTCATCACCTGTTCGTAGGCCGGCAGCGGCAGGTCCAGCTCGACCAGCCGCAGGGCCTCGGCCTCGCAGGCGTCGAAGCGGTGGAACAGCTCGGCCACGTCGGCATGCTCGAAGTTGTACGCGCTCTGCTCCACCTCGTTCTGGTGGTAGACGTCGCGATAGGTCACGGGCGTGCCATCGGGACCAAAGGTCCAGACGATGTCGAACACGTCGTCGACGTTCTGCAGGTACATGCACAGCCGCTCGAGGCCGTAGGTGATCTCGCCCAGCACCGGCCGGCATTCCAGCCCCCCGGCCTGCTGGAAATAGGTGAACTGGGTGACTTCCATCCCGTTCAACCACACTTCCCAGCCCAGGCCCCAGGCGCCGAGCGTCGGCGATTCCCAGTTGTCCTCGACCAGGCGCAGGTCGTGCACCAGCGGGTCGACGCCCAGCGCCTTGAGCGACTCGAAGTACAGCTCGACGATGTTGTCGGGCGAGGGCTTCATCACCACCTGGTACTGGTAGTAGCGCTGCAGGCGGTTGGGGTTTTCGCCGTAGCGGCCATCGGTGGGGCGGCGGCAGGGCTGCACGTAGGCGGCGTTCCACGGCTCCGGGCCGAGCGAGCGCAGGAAGGTGGCCGGATGGAAGGTGCCGGCGCCGACTTCGAGGTCGAGCGGCTGCACCAGCACGCAGCCGCGGTCCGCCCAGTAGGCGTTGAGCTTCTGGATCAGCTGCTGGAAGGTCGGTCCCTGCATCGCAGTGGGGTCGCAAGAAAGGCCGGCCAGTATAGCGGGCGGGGTCCCGGCCCCGGCCCGGAGGCAGGCGACGCCGCACACGCGGGCGGGGATAATCGCGGCCATGCACACGTCTTCCGAAAAGCCCTTCCTGATCGTCGAGACCGGCCAGCCGGTGGCCTCGATGCGCCGCCACGGTGGCTTCCCGCACTGGATCCGCAGCGCCGCCGGACTGGCACGCCGCGAGGCCGTCGCGCTGGATGTCGAAGGCGGCGCCGCGCTACCATCGCACGAAGGCCTGGCCGGGGTGATCGTCACCGGCTCCGGGGCGATGGTCACCGACCGCCACGACTGGAGCGAACGCAGCGCACAGTGGCTGGGCGATGCGGCGCGCGCCGGGACGCCGGTGTTCGGCATCTGCTACGGCCACCAGCTGCTGGCGCATGCGCTCGGCGGCGAGGTGGGCAACAACCCGAACGGGCGCGAGATGGGCACGGTGGCGATCGACCTGCTGCCCGATGCGGCATCCGACCCGCTGTTCGCCGGGCTTCCGGCCAGCTTCCCGGCCCAGGCCACGCACCTGCAGAGCGTGCTGCGCGCGCCCGAGGGCGCCACCGTGCTGGCGCGTTCGGTGCACGACGCCTGCCACGCGTTCCGTTGGGGCGAAGCGGCGTGGGGCGTGCAGTTCCATCCCGAGTTCGGCACCGTGCACATGCGCGGTTACGTGCAGGCGCGCGCCGATGCGCTGGCGAAGGAAGGACGTTGCGCGAAGCGGCTGGCCAGCGAGGTGGCCGCCGCGCCGCACGCGCGCAGCGTGCTGCGGCGGTTCGTGCGCCATGCGCGCGGGGCTGCGCGGCGGCGCTGATCTTTCTCCGGTCGTTGTACTGCCGTGCTCTTGCAGGAGCGGCTTCAGCCGCGAGCTTCTGGAGCAGATCCCCGATACCCCCTTTCAAAGGGCAAGGGCGACAAGCTTCCCGGCTTCCGTCCCTCAAAAGCTCGCGGCTGAAGCCGCTCCCGTGGGTTGGGTCGCGTACGATATCGGTCTGTTTTCCACACCCCGGCGCGAGGCGCCCAACGCCATGTCCACCCACGCAAGAAGTCCTGTCGCCGGCTGGTCCTGGCTCAGGCAGGCGATCAACCTCGGGCGCAGCAACCCGAGGGCGGTGTTCGGTGCAGTCGCGCTGCTGGCACTCGTCGCGCTGGTGCCGAGCGTCATCCAGTTGGCGCTCCAGTCCGGGCTGGGGCTCGGGACGACCGCGAGCCTGGGCGTCATGGCCGCCAGCACGCTGGTGATGGTGGTGGTCTATCCGCTGCTGATCGGCGGCCTGCTGCGGGTGATCGATGCCGCCGAGCACGACCGCCCGACCCATGCCACGGCGTTGTTCGACACCTTCCACGCCGGCAACGGCGCCGGCCGCCTGATCGGTTTCGGCGTGGTGATGTTCGTCGCCTACCTGGCGCTGTTCGTCACCGTGGTGGCGCTGTTCGGGCAGGACTTCTTCGCCTGGTACATGGAGCTGCTCACCGCCAGCACCCGGAACGACCCGGCGGCGCAGGCGAAGGTCATGCAGGACATCCCCGAAGGCTTCGGCACGATGATGGCGCTGGGCACGCTGGCGGGCCTGTTCTTCAGCGGCATCTACGCGATCGGCTTCGGCCAGGTGGCGCTGGCCGGTCGCGACGTCCGCAGCGCGCTCGCCGACGGCATCGCGGGCACGCTGAAGAACGTGCTGCCGATCCTGCTGCTGGCGATGGTGGCCTTCGGCGGCTTCCTCGTGTTCGCACTGGTGATGGCGCTGGTGATCGGCCTGCTGGCGACGGTCGGCGGGCTGGTGCATCCGGCGCTGGGCATGCTGCTGGCCGCGCCGGTCTACCTGGGCGGGCTGCTGGTGATGTACGTGGTGATGTTCGGCGTCATGTATTTCATGTGGCGCGATGTCTGTGGTGAAGCGGTGCCGCTGCCACCGGGACAGGTCGAACTCTGAGCAAGGCGCGCGGCAACGCCACGCCCGGCTTTTTGCTCTTGCAGGAGCGGCTTCAGCCGCGAGCTTTTCGATGATGCTCGCGCTCCCGGGCGCAAGCGACCCTTCAATCCGCGAATCCGGATTCAAGGGCTCGCGACTGAAGCCGCTCCTACAGGGCAAGGCAGGGGTTTCTGCACGAGCGCGGTTCAGAGCCCGAGCGCGGCGTCGAGTCCCGCCTGCAGGGCGCGCTGGGTGATGCCGACCCAGGCCACCGTGGCCCACAGCAATGCCAGCGCCTGCAGGCCAAGCCATGCGCGCGCCCATGCGGGCAGCGGCGTGCCGGCAGCACGGTCCTGGACCACGCGGGTGCCGGCGACCAGGTCGTGCAACGCGCGACCGTCCGGGCGCAACAGCACCAGCGCGTGACCGATGTTGAGGGTGAGCCACGACAGCGCCCCGGCCAGGTGGCGCAGCAGCGCGCGCGGTCGTCCGATGCGCGCGCCGCCTGCGTCGACCACGCGCAGGCCGAGCGCGCGCTGTCCCGGAGTTGCCTGCCGCGGCGCGGATTCGAATGCGAGGTGGTAGAGCGCGCCGAGCGCGGCGAAGCCCACCAGCGGTGGCCACAGCAGGGCGAACAGCGAATGCTGCAGCGCCTGCGCGGCCGCGCGCAGCGCGGGATCGCCGAGCCACTGCGTCGCCACCGCGGCCAGCGGCGTGCCGGCGATCACCGCGTCGCCGAAGTTGCGACCCGCCGTTTCGAGCAGGGCGTGGTACTGGCCGCCGAGTTCACCCGCCACACGTCGCGCGTGCGGCCAGGCCAGCAGTGCGACCGGCGCGCCGACCAGCGCCGCGTCCAGCGACCAGGCCGCGCAGCGGCGCCAGAACCCGGCAGCGACCATCAGCGCGCGTGGTCGTCCGTGGCGGTGTCCGCGGGGTCCGGTTTCGGCACCACCGCGCGCGCGGCGATGATGCCGGCCTCGTACAGCAGCATCATCGGGATCGCCAGCAGCAGCTGCGAGACCACGTCCGGCGGGGTGATCACCGCCGCGACGACGAAGATGCCGACGATCGCGTAGCCGCGCCATTCCTTCAGCTGCGCCGGCGTCACCCAGCCCAGCAGCACCAGGATCACCAGCGCCACCGGCAGCTCGAAGCTGGCGCCGAAGGCCAGGAAGATCACCAGCACGAACTCCAGGTACGCGTTGATGTCCGGCGTGATCGCGACGATGTCCGGCTTGAAGCGCAGCAGGAAGTTGAACACCATCGGCAGCACGAGGAAGTAGGCGAACGCGCAGCCGGCATAGAACAGCATCACCGCCGACCCCAGCAGCGGCACCGCGAGTTTCCTCTCGCGCTTGTACAGCCCCGGCGCGATGAAGGCCCAGGCCTGGTACAGCAGCCACGGCGCGGCGGCGAACACGGCGATGAAGCAGGTGAGCTTGATCGGCGCGAAGAAGGCGCCGGCCGGGTTCATCGCGATCATCTGCTGCCCGGCCGGCAGCCGCGAGACCAGCGGCATCGCCAGCCACGTGTACAGCTGGCTGGTGAACGGCAGCAGCGCCAGCAGCACCACCACCACGCCGACGATGCCGCGCAGCAGCCGCGAGCGCAGCTCGACCAGGTGGTCGAGCAGGCTGCCGTCGGCGCCGGCGTCAGGTGCGGCCATCGCGGGCCTCGCCGGATGCATCGTCGGCCACGTCGTCAGGCTCGGGCTCGTAGCCGCGCGCGTAGCCCGGTGCGTCGCGCCGGTCGGTGGGCGTCACCGCGGGCGGTGGCACGTCGGTGTCCGCCGGCATCGCCCTGGTGGCGCCGCGCATGGCGTCGAATTCACGCCGCGCTTCGGCATCGGCGGCGCGCACCGAGGCGTCGATGTCGCGCACCTGGGATTCGGTTTCGCGCAGGCTGCGCTTGAGTTCGTCGGCGGCCAGTTCGCGCTCCAATTCGCTGCGCACCGAATACCACTGCGCGCGCGCGCGCCGAACCCACAGGCCGGTGAAGCGCGCCGCCTTCGGCAGCCGTTCCGGGCCGAGCACGAGCAGCGCCACCACCGCGATGACGAGGAGTTCGGAAAAACCGATGTCGAACATGGCCGGGCGCCGCGCGAGGCGGCGTCAGCGCTGGACGTGGTCGTCGTCGCGCTGCTTGTCCGACGCGGTTTCGTCCTTGCGCGACTGGTCGCCGAGTTGCCCGGCGGGCTTGTCTTCGTCGCGCATGCCCTTCTTGAATTCCTTGACCGCGCTGCCAAGGTCCTTGGCGCCGCTGGTCAGGCGCTTGGTGCCGAAGACCAGCAGCACGACCGCGAGCACGATCAGCCAGTGCCAGATGCTCAGACCGCCCATGGCTTGTCTCGCATTACGTTGGAGGAATGCGAAGGATAGCGCAGCGCGCCGCGCCGCCGTCAGGGCGTGGGCGGCAACGGTTCAGTCGTGGCCGGGTTGTCCTCGACCGTCTGGAAAGGCTGCGGCTGCGGTTCAGCGGGCACGGGCGCGGTGGCAGCCGGCTGCGGCGTCTCGACCGTCGCAGGCTGCGACGCGACTGGCTGCGCGGCGGCGCCGGTGCCGCGCGTGGCGCGGGCCGCGGCGGTGGCTTCCTCGAGCTCGTCGCGGAAATCCACCACCGCCGTCGACGGTGCGTGCTTGGCGCGGCCTTCGAAGATCATCCGCGGCGTCGTGTCGAGCCCGTACACCGCCTCGTTGGCGGCGTCGTCGATCGACAGCACCGCGCCGTCGAGCGCCACCCCGGCGAACAGCCCGCGCGCGCGCGACCAGGACCAGATCTCGGCCTTGAGCTGGCCGTCGGTGGCCAGCGCCGCGCTGCGCCCGACCGGCCCGGCGGCGACGCCGGCATCGGCGCCGAGCGTGACCTTGCCGTTGACGATCGATTCGAGGCTGCGGTCGTTGCGGAACACCAGCACCACGTCGGCCGACTGCACGCCGGCCTGGAAACCGATGCTGCCGCCGGTGAGCTTGACGAACACCGGGTTCGACCAGGTGCCGTCGGCATTCTTCACCGACATCAGGCCGTGGCCGCGGCGGCCGCCGAGCACCAGCCCGACCTTGAGCGTGTCGGGCACCACCACAATCGCGCGTGCTTCGTCGAGCAGCTTGTCGGGGATCGCCGACTCCGGGATCGCCTGGATGTCGGTCAGCACGCGCACCGCGTTGGCAGAGCGCGCGTCCTCCTGGGCCCCGGCGTGCGCCGCGGTGGCCATGCCCACGGCAAGCAGCGTCGCGACTGCGAGCGAGGCCAGTCGCGGCGTGGTGGTGCGTTTCGGCGAAAGCGGGTTCGACAGGGACATGGCGGGCTCCGGCGGGAATCAGGGCGCGGCGCGCGGATCGCGCGACGCAGGCGGCTCAGGCTAGTGGCGAGGGGATGAATCCACTCTGAGGGACCGCGGAACCGCACAGGGGTTCCGCGCAAGGGCGTGCGTGCATGGCGCCGATTCTGCCACCCGAAAGTGCCAAGCGCCGGCCGGCCTGCCATCCTATGCCGATGCCAGCCGCGCCAGACATGCCAGCCCGCAGCGCCGACGAAGGTGTCGACACCCTCGCGTCCACGCCGTTGCAGGGCGTGCTCGTCGTGAACCTCGGTACGCCGCAGGCGCCGACGGCCGCGGCCGTGCGCCGCTACCTGGCCGAGTTCCTCTCCGACATCCGCGTGGTGCAGCTGTCGCGGCTGCTGTGGATTCCGCTGCTGTACGGGCTGATCCTGCCGCTGCGCTCGCCGCGGGTGGCGAAGAAGTACGCGCAGGTCTGGATGGACGACGGTTCGCCACTGGCGGTGTACACGCAGCGCCTGGCGCTTGCCATCGGCGAACGCCTGCCGGGCGTGCGCGTCGCCCACGCGATGCGCTATGGCGGCCCGGACATCGCCGGCGAGGTCCGCGCGCTGCAGGCGCAGGGCTGTGCGCGGGTGCTGGTGCTGCCGCTGTATCCGCAATATTCGACGACCACCACCGCGTCGGTCGCCGACGTGCTCGGGCGCGTCGCGAAGGACGCCACCGCGCCGCGGCTGCGCATGGTCGACCAGTACGCCACCGACCCGGGCGTGATCGCCGCCCTCGCCGACAGCGTGCGCGCGCACTGGCAGGCGCGCGGCCGCGGCGAACGGCTGCTGCTGTCCTTCCACGGCATCCCGCAGCGGCTGGTCGACAACGGCGACCCCTATTCGGCGCAGTGCCATGCCACCGCCGCCGCGCTGGCGCAGGCGCTCGGGCTGGGCCACGGCGAATGGCTGGTCACCTTCCAGTCGCGCTTCGGCCGCGAGCAGTGGCTGCAGCCGGCCACCGACGCCACCCTGCGCGCGCTGGCCGGCGCCGGCGTCGGGCGCGTCGACGTGGCGTGCCCCGGCTTTCCCGCCGACTGCCTGGAGACGCTGGAGGAGATCGCGCTGCAGAACGCGGAGATCTTCCGCGCCGCGGGCGGCGGCGAACTGTCCTACATCCCCTGCCTCAACGACGCGCCGGCGCATGCCGACGCGCTGGCGGCGCTGGCCCGACGCGAGCTGGACGCATGGCGCTGACGCGCGAGGGCAAGCTCGACGAGTTTTCGCTCGACATCCCCTTCGGGCGCATCGCCGGGCTGCGCGGTGGCGAGCCCGGCGCGCCGCGGGTGCTGGCCTTGCACGGCTGGCTCGACAACGCCGCCAGCTTCGTGCCGCTGGCCGCGGAATTCGAGCGGATCGGCATGCGCATCGAACTGGTCGCGCCCGACCTGCCCGGCCACGGCCGCAGCGCGCACCTGCCGTCGGGCGCGGACTATTCGTTCGCCGGCGCGCTGCACGCGGTGCTCGACATCGCCGATGCGCTGGGCTGGGAGCGCTTCGCCCTGCTCGGGCACTCGATGGGCGCGGGCATCGCCAGCCTGGTCGCGGCCGGTTGCCCGCAGCGGGTCGAGCGATTGCTGGCGATCGAGGCACTGGGCGCGCTGCCCGAGGCGCCGGAGAAGACGGCGCGGCGGCTGCGCGAGGCGGTGGACGCCACGCGCGCGCTGCCGGGCAAGCGGCTGCGCGTGTTCCCCGATCTCGAGCCGGCGGTGCGTGCGCGGATGCAGGCCAACGGCCTGGGCGAAGCGGCCGCGCGGCTGCTGGTCGAACGCGGCGTGCGCGCGGTACAGACCGAGGGCGAAATGGATGGCTACGAGTGGAGCAGCGATCCGCGCCTGACCCTGCCGACGATGGTGCGCATGACCGAAGCGCAGGTGCGCGACCTGGTCGCCGGCATCGAATGCCCGACGCGCGTGCTCTACGCCGACCCGCCGCAGCCCTACCTGCCCGAACCGCTGCGCAGCGAGCACGCGGCGCTGCTGCCGCGCGGCGAACGGATCGTCCTGCGCGGCGGCCACCACCTGCACATGGAAGATCCGCGCGCGGTGGCGGCGGCGATCGGGGATTTCTTCCTGCGCTGAACGGCGGCGCCGTCAGTTCGCGGTGGTGTGCAACTGCACGCTCATCGTCACCGCGCCGGTGCCGCGGTCGTCGCTGAACGACAGCACGGCGGCGCGGCCGTCCTTTTCGTAGTTCAGCAGCGCGCTGTCGCTCGCGTCGCGCATCGCCAGGGTCTGCTTCCAGCCGCGCTTGTCCATGCTGGTGCGGGCGGCGGCGAACAGGGTCGACACATGCCCCGGCGCCCGCAAGCTGACGACCCGCAGCGCGCCGCGATCCATCATGCTGTTGATGCGGTAGTCGGCGGGCAGGTAGATGTCGTCGGGGAAGTCCTCGGGCAGCGACAGCGCATCGCCGCGTGCGATGTCCGCGCGGTCGTGGACGGATGGGCGCAACGCGTCGGGCGCGGGCAGTTCGATCGCCGGGTGCTCGAGCGGGGCGGCGAACGCCTCGCGCGACTGCCGGCAGCCGGGCGTGATGGCCAGGGACAGGACGAGCATGGCCAGGAGGGCGGCAGGCAGGCGGATCGGCACGACGCGGTTCGCTGTGGACCGGCGGATCGCCGGGGACTCTGACGACAACGCGATCGGCGCGGTCAGCAGGCCAGCAGGCGCCGCAGGCCGGCCTTCAGCCGCCGGCCTTCGGCGTGGAAATAGCTGCGCTGCGCGCGCCAATCGGGGAACCGCGCCTCCACTTCATGCCAGAACGCCGCCGAGTGGTCGCGATGGACCAGGTGGCACAGCTCGTGCACCAGCACGTACTCGAACGCGGCCGGGCTGCCCAGCACCAGCGACAGGTCCAGCGACATCGCGTCGTCCGGGGCCAGCGAGCCCCACTGCGACGACATCACCTTGAAGCGGATCCGCGACGGCGCGTGCGGCAGGCCCGGCAGGTATCGGGGCAGCCAGCGGCCGAGGTCGGCGCGGGCCTGCGCTTCGTAGAAATCGCGCAGCGCACGCCGCAGCGCGGGCAGCCCGGCGCGCGCCGGCGCGTGCATGGCCAGCGCCTCGCCGTCGAACTGCAGCCGGGTGAAACGACCTGCGTGCCAGGACAGCGGCAGCATCCGGCCGCGCAGCGGCAGCTGGGCGGTGACGCCTGGCAGCAATGCTGCGATGCCGTCGTCGTCGTCGTGCAGCGCGAGCTGCTGCGCGAGCCAGTCGTGGTGCTCGCGCACGAAGCGTTCGCCGGACACCAGGCTGGCGCGCGGCGGCAGGGTCAGGCGCGCGCCGCGTTCGTCCACCGACAACCGCACCCGCCGTGCACGCGGATCGCGCACGCGCTGGATTTCGATGTGGCGGCCGTCGTCGAGCGCGAACAGCAACGTATCGCGCTCGACAGCACGCGGCTTCGGCGTCAGCAGGCGGAACAGGGAGGACATGCGTGCGGGGGAAGGCGCGTGGGCGCTGGAACGAATTCGGTCACGCGTCAGGATGCGGCAAAACGCCGGCGAAGAAAAGAAAAACGACGGCCCCGGAGCCGTCGCGGAAATTCGAACACGCGTGGCTGGCTTAAAGCGCGCGGCTCACCGGCATCATGATGGTGCTGTGCGTCGGGATGTTGGGCTTCAACGTGCCGTTGCGGTACTGCCTGGGCAGCGTCTCGCCCGCCTGCGAATACCACTGCCGGTACAGCGACTGGCAGCGCGCGGACGCCAGCAGCGGATCGGCGCTGGCCGCAACCGTCTCGGCCGAGCACTGGTCGATGAACTGCTTGCCCGCATCCGTGAGCCTGTCGGGGAACTGCATCGTGGCGCCCGCCTGCGCCGCCGGTTCCGCTGCGGCCGCCAGCGATGGGACCGCCAGCACGGCGGCGACGGTCAGTGCGCCCATGAACGCAGCAAGATCTCGTTTCATTGCGACAACCTCCGATGTTGGCCCAGGAATTGGACGGTATCAGGGGATACGTGCAAGGGCGGCAAAGCGTCGCGGCCGCGTCACGCATCCGCCTTCGACAGCTTCAGCGCCGGCTCCAGCAGCGCGAACAGGCGCTTGAGCTCGCCGGCCATCAGCGCGAAGCGGGCGTCGAGTTCGGCGCGGATGTCATCGTTCTCGGTGCCTTCGAGCTGGTCGACGGCGCCATCGAGGAACTTGAGCTTGCGGATGATCAGGTCCTCGCCGAGCACGAACGAGACGTGGTCGTCGAGGACCAGCGCGAGCTTGGTGACCTGCTTGCCCGACTCCAGGTGCTTGCCGATTTCGTCCGACTGCAGCTCCTGGTTCTGGCACTTGACCACCGCGCCGTGTTCGGCGGCGTCCTTGAGCTCGCATTCCTCGCCCAAACTGAAACCGTCAGGTAGCGGCTCGCCGGCGATCCAGCCGGTCAGCACCGAACGTGGCGCGATCTCCGCGTTCAGCGGCAGCGCCGGGAAGCTGCCCAGCGCATTGCGGATCTCGGACACCACACCCTCGGCGCTCTTGCGCGAGGAGCTATCGACGATGCACAGGCCATGTTCGAGGTCGAGCATCGCGTCGGTGCGCGACGGGCGCACGAAGGCGCGCGGCAGCAGTTCGTGCACCAGGTCTTCCTTGAGCCGCTTGCGCGCGCGGCCGCCGGGCTTGCGGCCCTCGCGCTGCT
>Ga0307414_10000977_pt1 | contig 14587 bp, 13 predicted proteins | sample DK1Ometagenome_FD_203804 | JGI IMG/M metagenome (GOLD analysis project Ga0307414, IMG submission 203804) | Maize rhizosphere microbial communities from greenhouse at UC Davis, California, United States - DK15-O-3 | ecosystem: Host-associated > Plants > Roots > Rhizosphere > Soil | place: USA... | reverse complement strand
GCGGCTGACGATGGTGAGCCTCGCGATTGACGCAGTCGAGACTCATGCTGCGGATTCTGTGCTGGATGTTGAGGTTCCCTCGAACCGGCCGGATTGTTTGTCTCATATGGGCATAGCACGCGAGGTTGCGGTTATTGAGTCCAAACCGTTGCGTTCACCGAAGACTTACGCCTTAAAGCCCCAGGGTTCGAGCGCGAGTCTCGCTTCCGTCGACATCAAGGATCCGGATCTGTGTCCGAGGTACGCTGCTCGTATCGTTCGGGGCGTGAAGATTGGCCCGTCGCCCGATTGGCTTGCGAAACGACTCGAGACAATTGGCCAGCGTCCGATCAACAACGTCGCCGATATCACCAACTACGTCCTGCACGAGTTGGGCCAGCCTCTGCACGCCTTCGATTTTGCAAAACTCGGTGGACATCGAATTGTGGTTCGTCGCGCTGCTCCCGGCGAGAAGCTCAAGACGCTCGACGGTGTTGAGAGGACGTTGACCGGCGACATGCTCGTTATCGCTGACGCGGAGAAGGCGGTGGCTCTGGCCGGCATCATGGGCGGTGAAGAGTCGGAGATCTCGACCGAGACAACGGACGTTTTAATTGAGAGCGCGTACTTCGATCCGAATTCAGTCAGACAAACCGCTCGCCAACTCGGTATGGACACAGAAGCGTCGCGCAGATTCGAGCGTGGCGCTGACTGCGAAGGCGTATTGCGTGCTCAGCAACGATGCGTCGAACTGATCTGCGAGCTTGCAGGAGGTGTTGCAACCGAAGACGCGATCGATGTCTACCTGCAGCCGCTGAGCGAACGCACGGTCGATCTTCGTCCGCAGCGTGTAACGGAATTAACTTCACTGACGGTTGAGCCGACGGAGATCGTGCGCATATTGACCGGCCTCGGTTTCGAACAGAAGGAACAAGCCGGTGGCCGTATGAGTTTCAACGTTCCGTCGTGGCGAATAGACGTCGAGCAGGAAGAAGATCTTGTCGAAGAAGTCGCGCGACACACCGGTTACGACAAGATCGGATCCGAACTGCCGCCGTCCAGTTCGTCCGGCGAGTACCAGCCCAGCGAGATGAAGCAACGTTCCTTGCGACGCGCGTTGAATGCCTTTGGCTTCGATGAAGCGATCAACTTCAGCTTCATTCAACAAGACGCGCGCTTTGAGTTAATCCCGTCGCTGATGGGTCATGAGAATGATCAGCCGCAACTCGCGAATCCGATCATTGAAGATGCGGCGTGGATGCGTTCCACACTTTTGCCGGGACTCCTGAACGCTGTGCGTCACAATCTCAATCACGGTATTCGCGACGTCAGATTGTTTGAAATTGGGCGTATTTTCTCGATTTTCAAGGCCGGAGAGTTACCTCAGGAAACTCTCGCGCTCGGCATTGTCGCCACCGGAGGCGCACTCGAAGAGGACCGTGCTCAATCCGAACGCGAACTCGATTTCTTCGATCTGAAAGGCGCGCTTGAAGCTGCTGTTGATTGGATGAATCTGAGTCCGTTAACTTTCGCGCAAGCTTCCGCGCAACATTTGCGCGTGGGGCAATCCGCCCAAATCAAGTCTGGAGATGGAACGTCTATCGGCACGATCGGGCGTTTAAACGAAAGCATTGCCGCGTCATACAAGTTTCGGCAACCGGTCTATGTTCTCGAGTTGGACCTCAGTGCGCTGTTGAGTGGTCCGGCTAAGTTGATCCAGTATTCGCCGCTGCCTCGTTATCCGTCAGTCACGCGCGACATCTCGTTGCTGGTTAATCGCAACGTCAACCTCGACGAGATCTTTGCCGCAGTTAACAACCAGCAAGTGGGCGATTGTCGCAGCGTGAAGCTAGTCGGCACTTTTGAAGGTGGAAACATTCCGCCATCCAAACGTTCCGTCACTCTCAGGCTCGAGTATCGCTCCGACGAACGCACCTTGCGCGATGAAGAAGTGGAAGAATATCACTCGCGATTGACTTCGCGGCTGCTCGATACCTTCGGCGCCCAGCAACGATAGGCAACGATAAAAATAAATCTCCGTTGATTGCAAAATGAGTCTTGCGCTCGCGGGCGTGAAGACGGATAATCGCTGCGCATTCCTAGTTCAAACGTCGGGAGACAAAAGATGGTCGGTTTGTCAGGCTTGGAAAAGTTTTCTCATTTGGAAGATAAGATCTATCGCACCATCGAACTCACGAAAACGCTGCGCCAGGAAAAAGAGAATCTCGAAAAAGAACTTGCCCTCATTCACCGCGACATGGGAAACGTGCTCAACGAAAAAGAGCGACTTGAGAACCAGGTCGAGAAGTTGCTCGCCGAACGTGAAACCATCCGCATGAAAGTCGAAGCCATGCTTGATGCAGTTGCGGCTCTCGATCCGGAAATGGCTGAGGAACTCAGATGAGTTCCGGCATCGGTCGCATGATCAATAAAGGCAGTATGGAAGGAAGTAGCGGTAGTCCCACCATTCGGGTAGAAATCTACAATCAGACCTACAACATCAGGTCTGATGGTGACACTGAGTACATTATTCAACTCGCAGAATTCGTCGACAGCCGCATGAGAGAGATCTCTTCCGGCACTCTCACCGTCGACTCTTTGAAAGTCGCGATTCTCGCCGCGCTCCACATCGCCGACGAACTACACCGGCTCAAGAACATGCACGAACAAGCAGACTCGCAACTCGCTGCGCGCAGCGCTGAATGTGCGGAGATGCTTGATCGCCTGTTGAAGGTTCGGAGCAGCCTCGAACACGAGCAGGGCGGCGCCGGAAAACTTACCTTAGGTTAGCCCCAAAAAGTAGCCAACAAAAGGCACGAAAGTCACAAAGGAAAACGCAGTTGAACCGAAAACTATTTTTGTGCCTTATGTGCTTTTTTGTGGCGGGATCTGTTACTATTCGGGGCGGCGGAGGGAAACGTTCTGCGGTGTTCGTCACCGAGTTACGATGATTGAGCCAACGCCGTTGATTCGGGAGACCGAGGTCGTTTAACCAGTGCATTTCTTCATCGTTAAGAACTGCCAGAGGCTGCGGCATTAAGAGGTCACCCACCTGTCTATGCAGGTTCAATTACGGCTTCGGAACGGCAAATGCGGATCTCCCTCCTGCCAGACCGCGAGTCGTGAATCGCAAATCGTGCTGGCTTGAACAACACGATTAACGATCCAGGGTTCGCGGTTTTTCACTTCCAGCTTCCCCTAATTTACTAATATGAAAGTCCTCATGATTGGAGATGTTGTTGCCAAGCCCGGCCGTATCGCTGTGCTTGAACGCATTCAGGATCTCCGAGAGCAGCACCAGATCGATTTCGCGATCATGAATGCCGAGAATCTCGCCGGCGGTTTTTCAGTGACGCCGTCGTTGTGCGAACAACTGTTTGCCACCGGCATCGACGTGATGACGTCCGGCAATCACATCTTTGACAAGAAAGAAGCAATCGAGTACATCCGCAAACAGCCGCGCCTCCTTCGTCCCGCGAACTACCCGCCGAACACTCCGGGCAGCGGTTACTGGGCGGGCCAGGTGAACGGCGCACATGTGGCGGTGATGAACGTGATGGGACGAGTTTTCATGCCGCCTTCTGACGATCCGTTTCGCATCATCGATAATGTGCTTGCGTCATTGCCAACGGAAACGACAGTGCGCATCGTCGATGTGCACGCGGAAGCGACGTCGGAGAAAGTAGCGATGGGTTGGCATCTTGATGGTCGTGTGTCGGCAGTTTGCGGGACACACACACACGTGCAAACCGCGGATGAAAGAATCCTGCCGGGCGGCACTGCGTATTTAACGGATCTCGGGATGACCGGAAGTTACGCGGGCGTGATCGGTATGAACAAAGCCGACGTGATCGCACGTTTTACTTCGGTGACGGCGCGACGAGCCGAGCACTCGAGCGGCGATGTAAGAATCTGCGCGGTCGTCCTCGACATCGACGAAGCAACAGGCCACGCTCGAAATATCGAGCGACTAAACCTCAGTCATAATCAGTAGCCCAAAAACACAAGAGGCACAGAAAGAAATTTCTTTAGTGCCTCTTGTGCCTTTTTGTGGCTCGTTTTATTGAAGCGGTTTCTGCTGTTGTCGTAACTCTCTCGCAAGATCGATCTTTGCATCGAGTTGAGCTTTTAGTTCCGGCCGCAATCTCAGGCACTCATCGAAATCTTTTTGCGCCTCACCCTCATTGCCGGTATACACGAAGGCAAGACCGCGATTGTAGTATGCCCAGGTGAGCTGCGGATCGAGTTCGATTGCGCGCGTGAAATCGGCGATTGCCCGATCCATCTTTCCCGTTTGCATTAGCGCCGTACCACGTCCCTGATACGCCCACGCCATTCGCGGGTCTAAACGCACAGCGCGCTCGAAGTCCGCGACGGCGAGGCCAAACTTTTTCAACTCGATGTACGTGTAACCACGGTGGTAATAAGTCTCGGGGATGCGATCGTTGAGTTCAATGGACCGGTTTAGATCCGCGAGGGCGCCGTTAAGGTCACCCAGATCGAGTCGGAGACTGCCACGATTACTGAAGGCTTCGTAGAAGTCTTTCTTAAGCGAGATTGCGCGATCGAGATCCTTGAGAGCGGCCTCGCGCTCTCCCAGCTCGCGTAGTGCGGCGGCCCGGTTCAGATATGCACTCGGTAGTCCGGGCCTGATGCGGAGTGCCTGGTCGCAATCTTCGATGGCGCCCCTGAGGTCCTTCTTCTTGTAGCGGACGAGGCAACGATTGTTATAAGCGTTGGCTGTAAAGGGATCGATAACCGTAATGCCTTCGCTTGAATAGTCATCGAATGAGTTTCCCAATCGTCGACTTGAACTGCTGGAGCCATCAAGATGAGAGCTCAGGCGAATGGCCCTGGTGTACTCTTCGATCGCGCCGTCAAGATCGCCGTTATCAGTTTTCTTGTTGGCGTTTTTGAAATGATTAACTGCAGCTTCCGGTGTTCGTGTTTGGGAGAACACGGTTAATGGTAGACAGAGGGAGAAAACTGCGAACAAGAGCGCACAGCGACGCATGGTAGACCCTCCCTGGTTGAAGCTCGTCCACCGGGTGCGCTAAGATGCGGGGCGTCGATGATGCAACTTTGGGCGCCGCGAGGCGATCGAACTTGTGTTGTCATCCAAGCCTCGTTGCTATCGCAAGTAGCAACGAGGCTTTCAATTTGTCGGTGCTGATCACCGGCTCTAAAACTAAAACGACCGAACTTCTAAAAAGTTACAAAAGAAATAGCTGGGCTCTGAATCTGTAACACCGTGGAGCGATGAGTTGTGGCGAAAAGAATTGGAGCTATTCAGGTGCGGTCTCGGTGGGCACAACCGATCCGGAATGAGGTTTGACTAGCGGTGCCGAGAGTAATCTTTGCGCGTATCCTTCCGGAAACGAGCGTACGCGCCCGCTTGAGTCGGTGACAACGTGTCCCGTTTCGCCTTCGGCCACTACTTGCCCGTTGGACGCGCGCACAATCTCGTAGCCAAAGCGCAGGGAACGTTTACGTAATTCCGTAATGTGTGTACGAACTATTAGTTCGTCGTCGTAGTAAGCCGCGGCTTTGTAGCGACAGTAGGCTTCGGCAACTACCAGAAAAGCATCTTCGTTCTGTTCCATGTCGCGGTAAGAAAAACCGCGCGCCCGGCAATAGTCAGTCCTGCCGATTTCGAACCAGACCAAATAGTTGGCATAATAAACAATGCCCATCTTGTCCGTTTCGGCATAACGCACACGTAAGACCGTTTCGTGCCAAACGCCGAATACATCGTTAGGGGCAGGGCTTGTCATCTGAGCAAAGCCTTCCGAACTCATAAGCGAGAAGGAAATGATTTCCCGATCCAGGTTCAAACTGTAAACGTTTAGCGGACTATAAGAGTGAAAGACCAATTATGTCAAAGAAAATTAGCGCCGGCCTGGCCCTTTTAACACTAATCTGCCTTTGTACCGGAGGCTTTTCGCCACTTGGCCACGCCCAGACCGGCGCCGCCGGCACGGCCCAGAACGCCGCCATTGTTTCCACTACGGCCGCGGTGCTCAAAGAAACCAGCGAATTGCGAGAGCTTTCTATACTGAAGAGCGTTAAAAGCGGGGCCCAGTCGCGTTCGGAGATCGAGCGCATGATCATCCGCAACCTCGACGACGAAACTACTCCCGAAGAGATGCATGCGGCGGAAATGGTGCTCAAGTCGTTTGGACTTGCGCCACAGAAGTTTTCGTACCGTCCGTTTTTGATCAAGTTATTAACCGAGCAGGTTGCGGGTTACTACGATCCAAAAGCACAGCAGTTTTATCTCGCCGACTGGATCGAACTGGAAGGACAGAAGCCCGTGATGGCCCACGAGCTTACTCACGCTCTTCAGGATCAACACTTCAATCTCAAGCGTTTTGAGAATTGGCCCAAGGGTGATTCCGACGCGGAACTCGCCGCGCACGCGCTTATTGAAGGCGATGCGACGCTTGCGATGACGCTCTACATGGCCAAGAATCCTTTAGTGGCGCTCGCGTTCATAAAGAGTCTCGGTTCGCAGGAGTTGGCTACCGAGATATTTAAACAGGCGCCACGCGCGCTGCGCGAGTCGTTACTGTTTCCGTATGAAGAAGGCTCGGCATGGGCCACGCAGCTCTACAAGCGCGGCGGTTGGCAGATGGTTTCCGGCGCGTTCAATAAATTGCCGCAGTCGAGCGAGCAGATTCTTCACGCTGACAAATACTTCGCTTACGAAGCGCCGCAAAAGATCACCTTGCCGGAATTCAAGACTTTTCTCGGTCCAACCTGGAAGCGCGTCGATTACGATGTAAACGGCGAATGGGGTTATTACCTCGTGCTCGATGAGTATTTGAACGACGCGGTCGAGTCGAAGCAGGCAGCGGCCGGTTGGGCCGGTGATCGTTTTGCGCTCTATGAAACGTCGAAACCTGGTGAGGTCTTCATTGCACAATTGACGTCATGGGACACGGCGAATGACGCCAAAGAGTTTTTCGATGCGTATGCTAAACGCACCGGCAAGAGATACGCAGATGCGAAAGAGGTTAAAAACACGGAAGAGCGTTTCGAATGGCAGACGTCAAGCGGTGTAGTGGCGTTGGAATTGCGCGGTTCACGAGTTGCGGTCCTTGAAGGCATTCCCTCCTCGGCTGATGCAAACACTTTGCTGCGGGCGATCTGGCAACAACGATAGAATCTGACAACAACAAGCTGATGAAAAAGTCTGATACCGGTACGGGCACCAAGCAATCCACGCGCTTACGCGAACTCACTGATCAACTACAGACACTTGAAGCGAAGCTTCGTCTCGGTGGTGGTCTGGACAAGATCGATCGACAGCACCAGCAGGGAAAACTCACCGCACGAGAACGGATCGAGTTACTGCTGGACAAAGATGCTTACGCGCAGGAGATTGGACTGCTCGTCGCCTACGATCAGTATGATGGCGGTGCTCCGGGTGCAGGCGTCGTTACAGTAGTTGGCAAGGTCGAGGGCAGGGAAGTGGTTGTTGTTGCAAACGATGCGACAGTGAAAGCCGGTTCGTGGTGGCCGGAAACGATCAAGAAGATCCTGCGCGCGCAGGAGATCGCGATGCGCTCGCGCGTGCCGATCATTTACCTCGTCGACTCGGCCGGCGTGAACCTTCCTTATCAGGGTGGAGTTTTTCCGGGCCAGTACGGTGCTTCGCGAATCTTTTATTACAACTCGATCATGCGTCGCTATCTGAAAGTGCCGCAGATCTCGGCCGTGATGGGACCATGCATCGCAGGAGGGGCGTATCTGCCGGCGCTGTCGGACATCATTATCATGGTCGAGGGCACGTCGTTTATGGGGCTCGGCGGCGCAAATCTCGTGAAGGGCGCGACTGGGCAGACGATCGACAACGAGACGCTTGGCGGCGCACGCACGCACAATGAGTTATCGGGCGTGGCCCATTATCGAGTAGCGGACGATCAAACTTGCATCGAGAAGATCAGAGAGTTTGTTTCGGAGTTACCAAAACCCGCTGCTGTGCTCTCGAACGAGCAACCCGGCGAGCCATCGCGACCGGCTGAAGAACTCTACGACCTAGTTCCCGAAGATCACCGGCAGCCTTACGACGTGAGAAAACTGTTGGAGTGTTTGCTTGATGAGGGTCATCTCGATGAGTTTCAAGCGGATTATGCGAAGGAGATGATCACGGGTCATGCGCGGATCTGCGGTATTCAGGTCGGAGTGATTGCCAATCATCGTGGCATGGTGCGTGTGCCGGGCGGAAAGCCGCCAAGGTTTGGCGGCATCATTTATACGGAGTCAGCGGAGAAAGTCGCGTACTTCATCGAGACCTGCAACCGTCATCAGACGCCGCTGTTGTTTGTGCAGGATGTTTCCGGGTTCATGGTTGGACCAGACGCGGAACACTCCGGAATTATTCGTGCCGGGGCGAAATTCGTTGAGGCAATGGCAACAGCAACCGTTCCGAAGATTGTATTAACCGTGAACCATGCTTCCGGTGCCGGCTATTACGCGATGGCGGGACAAGGGTTTGATCCGGACTTCATTTACAGTTGGCCCACCGGACGGATGGGTGTTATGGAAGGCGACTCGGCTGTGCAGGCTGTGTTCGGCAGTCAACTTGAGAAGTTGAAGAAGAATGGAGAATCTCCAGACGAGGCGTTGACGGCTGAGATGGACAAGGTGCGTGAGACTTACGATATGGAACTCGATGCTAAGTACGCCGCCGCGCGTGGCTTCGTCGATGCAGTGCTCACACCTCAATCAACGCGAGCTGCTCTGGAACTGGCGCTGCGGACCGCACAAAACTACTCCGGCCCACACCTCGGCCAGTTCGTGCTGCCAGCGACACTCGTATAGACCATCCCCTGTTTATAGTGGGAGATGCTGAATGACGTCGCGCATGTCAGATTGGGACTGACCCTGAATTGCTATTTCAAGCTCCTCTATTGCTTTACCGATTCCCAATCTGTTCGGAACCACAATCACACCAGCCATGGGCTCCTGCTGACGCAGTAATTGTTTGGCGAAAGCAGTCATGGTTTTTACGTCGTGAGTAAGGATGGTTCTATTCTCTCGCGCTGCCCATCTGAGCAATTCAAGATCTTCCGTTCCTGCCAGTCCCACCTGTGCCACGATGACGTAGTCGAGTTGAGGTATACGACGCACTAGACCACGCAAAATATCATGGTCAATATTTTCGTCGATGAGGAGACGAAGCATTCTATGTAGTAATTACGTGAGGGTTAAGTTCTGCTCATTTGTTCACGGCAACGCCGAAGCTTTTCCCGCCGTTCTGCATAGCCGGGTTGGCTCTTGATCCATTGGCGCAGCCTTTCAGCCTCTAGCTCTCCCTCTTTCAGATATTCATCAGCTTCATTCTGGTGAGTGAGATACCAGTCAATCACCGCTTTGATCTGTTCGAGCGATAGCGTTGGGAACCCTCGTGCAAGATCCTCCACTGTCTCACCTTGCTCGAAGAAGCCCACCAAGGTGTCAAGCGTGATCCGTGAGCCAGTCACGCGTATGGTGCGTATCGTACCCTCGTAACGATCAACCAGGGGGACGCCTTCCGGGAAAATTATGTGCTTTGAGGTCACTGGCTGATTCTATCCTGTCGATACGAAGAAAGGAAGAGAAGTAAGTCTAGACCCACACATTTCCTCCACAACACAAAAAGGTGTTGGATAAGCACCACTTTCTTCAATACCTTAGCCGAAGGTAACCCTCTCTGAGCGTAGTTGCAGGCACGGTTAGACTCAGGTTTTCCCTGATTGTTGGATCAGGAAATTCCTGCAATGATGCGTCAAACCAATAGAACGATTGGTTGTGAATTCTCAAACTCACTTAGCGCGACGAAACCCGACTGAAAAAAGCGCCTCATATGAAACCGATTCGCGTGCTGATCGCTGACGACCACGCACTTGTCCGCGCTGGTATTCGAGCCCTCGTAGAAAAAATCGAAGGCGTCGTAGTCGTGGGTGAAGCCGGCAAGGGCAGTGAAGCAATGGGCCTCGTCAGGGAACTCAAACCCAACCTGATGTTGCTCGACATCACGATGCCCGATGGCAGCGGCTTCGAGGTCCTGGACCACGTCACGAAGAACTACCCGGAGATTCGCGTGATTGTGTTAACGGTCCATGAAGCAGGTGAGTATGCCACTCGCGCGTTGGATGAGGGTGCCGCCGGTTTCCTTCCGAAGAGTGCGGCCAGCACCGAGCTCGAGCAGGCAATTCAAGCAGTGATGCGTGGTGAGGATTACATCTCACCGGAGACCTCCATAAAAGTCATAAACGAATACCGCAAACGCGCAACGAAGAAAGATCTGTTCGCGAGTTTGAGTCCTCGCCAACGTGAAGTGCTTCGCCTCATCGCTGAAGGCAGGACCACCAAACAGATCGCACAGGCCCTGGAGATCAGTGTCAAAACTGTCGAAACTCACCGCGCTCAGTTGATGGAACGCCTTGGGATACACGACGTCGCCGGACTCGTGCGCTATGCCATCATCGTGGGCCTCATCGAAGTGGAATAATCAGGAATTCACTGAGGAGGCGTCAGGAATCTCCCTAATTGCGCATAGACGTGGTTAGCGCTTAGCCTACGTTCGGTTAGTTAAAATTTTCCTTTGTATTAGCGTAACAACGAAGTGTGGTGGGAACCATTGCCGTCTCCTCCACGGCAGTGAAGAGCTATTTGTAATGTTTGATGTGGTTAGTTCAACTCGATCGCGTGACCACGAAATGATCGACTCCACCGGGGTATCACTCACGGATCGAGTAAGTCTCCCTCATTTGAGCTGTGAGTTGGTTTCTACGAGACGCGCGCGTTAACAGGTGAAAATCTGGCGCGTGGAAAGGGGGGCGGTGACCAGGGCGAGGTCGCCGTCCCCTTCTTATATCTAAACTACTGAAAGGAATCGCCACGCCATGGAAAACGGAAGCAGAATTAATACTTCAACTGACGCAAACTTTCAGACGCTGGTTATCGATGACGAGGGCTCGCGCGAAGAGGGTTGGAACATCATCGAACGCAGCCAGACGTTTATCGAAGTGATGAAACATGTGGCCCGAGTCGCGGGCACGAATTCGCCGATCTTACTCACAGGCGAATCCGGCACTGGCAAAGACCTCGTTGCTTCCGCGATTCACAATCGGAGCAGCCGGCGTGACCAACCTTTCGTTACCGTTAATTGCGCTTCAATTCCGCCGGAGTCGATCGAAGGGTTGTTCGAAGACGCCGATGGCGGCACGATCTTTCTCAAAGAGATCACGGAAACGACGCCCTCGTTTCAGGAGAAACTGTTGCGTTTCCTGCAAACGGGTGAATTCACGCGAGTCGATTCGAACGATGTGCAGACGGTTAACGTGCGAGTACTTGCGGCTAGCGGTCGCGACGTCGAACACGAGGTTGCCGCCGGAAGATTTTGCAAAGATCTTTTTGATTGCTTAAGCGCAGTGTCGATCGACTTGCCGCCTCAAAGTGAAAGTGATCAATCGATCACGGCCGAACCTGCAAACGACGATTGGGTCACCTTATCCGTAATCGAAGGACGTTATGTTGCGCGTGTGCTGGAGCATACGCAAGGCAACAAACAAGCCGCCGCGCGCGTGTTGGCCGTCGATCGCAAGACTCTCGATCGCATGATCAAGCGTCACCACATCGATTCTCATCACCTGAAAGCGATGCGGGCCAAAGCCTTCAGCCGTAGCTGAGCCACAATAAGGCACAAAAGCACATACTGATTTTTGGATCGGATCCATTTTGTGGCTTTTGTGCCTTTTTGTGGCAGGTCCTTCTGTTGTGGCTCTTGACACTCACCAAACGGGCTTGATACTTTCTCGCCTCCGTGAAAAACATCCTGCTTGTGGTTGCTGTCGTCGTACTCTACGTGCTTCATCAGGACATCTGGTTCTGGCGAAGCTCCTACCTGGTTTTTGGTTTCATCCCCATCGGACTCTTCTATCAAGGTTGCTTTTCAGTGGCCGCGGCGCTGCTGATGTGGCTGCTCGTGACCTACGCCTGGCCATCTCACCTTGAGCAAGAAGTTGAAGAATCAAATATCAGGGAGGACCGGCGCGCTTGATTCCTGCAATCGTTGTTTTCCTTTACCTCGCGGCCGTTCTCTACATCGGTATCTTTGCTTTTCGCCGGGCTAGAGGCAAAGAAGAAGCGGAAGACTACTTTCTCGCCAGCCGTTCGCTTGGTCCATTCGTGTTTCTCTTTTCGCTCTTCGGCACGAACATGACCGCGTTCGCCATTCTCGGTTCGTCAGGTCACGCTTTTACAAACGGCATCGTCACTTTCGGCTTGATGGCTTCATCGTCTGGCTTAGTGATTCCGCTCACGATCTTTTTGATTGGCACGCGCGTTTGGGCGCTGGGTAAGAAACACGGCTTCATGACGCCGGTGCAGATGTTTAGAGATCGCTGGGAATGTAGTCACATCGGCACAGTAATCTTCGTGGTGCAGGCGGTGTTGCTGGTGCCTTACATCATCATCGGCATCATGGGCGGCGGTACTACGCTCTACACGATCAGCAACGGACTCGTTCCGTTCTGGTTTGGCGGCGCGATAGTCGCACTCGTAGTGATGAGCTACGTGTTTTTCGGTGGCATGCGTGGCACGGCCTGGGTCAATACTTTCCAAACAGTTCTTTTCCTTTGCTTCGGCGCCATCGCACTGATCGTGATCGGCGTGGGCATGGGCGGCTTTCGAAGCGCGGCAACAGCGATACAAGCATCGCCGATGGCTTCGCTGCTCACGCGCGAACGCATCTCGCCGTACTACTTTTTCAGTTACACGTTCATCCCGCTTTCGGCCATCGCCTTTCCGCACATCCTGATCTTCTGCCTGACGGCGCGAAAGATGGCGCAGTTCAAGAAGACGGTCATCTTTTATCCGATCTGCATACTCGCGATCTGGTTGCCGTGTGTGTTTCTGGGAGTGATGGCGAATCGCGTCACTGATGTTCCCGAGATACGCGCAAAGCAGGAAGCACGCCGCGTGCTGGCCACGCAGGGAAAGAACATGGAGCCGGAGAAGCGCGACGAGTTGCGGGAACAGTCAGCGGGTGACGATGTCATCATGTTGCTGCTGCATCGTTATGCGCCGCTCTGGCTCGCGGGACTATTGGGCGCAGGCATCATGGCCGCGGTGATGGCAAGTGACTCGCAGATTCTCGCTCTCTCGACCATGTTCACGGAGGATGTCTTCGCGTTTTACGGCGGAAAAGCGCGTTTTGGCGAGCACGTGCAGGTCCAGACCGGACGTATCTTCATCATCCTGATCACGATCTTTGCTTACGCGGTGGCGTTGCGCGCGCCGGAAACGATCTTTGAATTAGCGATTCAATATGCGTTTTCAGGTTACGCGTCGTTGTCGCCGTTGCTGGTCGCCGCGTTGTTCTGGAAGGGAAGCACGAAGTGGGGCGCGCTGGCAGTCACGCTTTGGACCGCACTGACCGTCATCGCGGTCGCGATTTTGCAGGCTGTAGTACCTGCGCCTGCACCCGGACCAGCGACAGTCCTCTGGGCGCCCGGCGGTGTCGAAATGTTATCGCGAACTCCCGGCGGTACAGCGGTCTTCGGGTTCATGCCGGTTGTGCCGATGGTAATCGTTTCCGCGCTGCTGATGATCGTCGTGTCGCTGGTGACGCAGAAGCCTCGTGAGACAACACTCGCGAAGTATTTTGGAGGTCGAAAGTAATGAAGAAACTGATTCTCACATTCATCGTTATTACGTGTGCTTCGTCTTTGGCCGTCGCTCAGAATGCCAAGCGCCGGGCAGTGAAGACAGGACCTCCGAACGGGATTTTTACTCCGGCGATCGTGGCTGGCGATCTGGTGTTTACGTCAGGTCAGATCGGAGTGGATGCCAAGGGCCAGATTGTCGAGGGCGGGATCGAAGCGCAGACCGAGCAGGTCTTTCGCAATCTCGCAACGGTGCTCGAGGCTGCGGGAAGCAGTGTCGATAACATCGTCAAGGCGACGGTGTTCCTGGCGGACATGAATGACTACAACGCGATGAACGAGCTTTACAAGAAGCACTTTAAAGGTGATCCGCCGGCGAGAACAACGGTGCAGGTAGCGCGGCTGCCGCGCGATGCGAAGATTGAGATCGAAGCAGTCGCGGTGCTGAAGTAAAACCTGGTACACAGATAAACGCGGATGAAAACGGATTTTAACCGAAGCAGTAGAGCTTTCCATCCTGCGAGCCGATCACTATCCGGCCGTTCGCGATCGCGGGTGAGGCTGACAACGGGGCTCCTGCATTAAACTCCCAGAGCTTCGCGCCGCTGGTTAAATTCAAAACATAAAACCGTCCGTCATTCGATCCGACATACACGCGATCGCCGGCAATCGCCGGTGACGACTCCACACGCGCGCGCGTCGCAAACGTCCACGCAGCTTTGCCCGCCAGCGTTAAGCCATGGACCAACTTGTCGCGTCCGCCAATCACCAACCGCGTGCTCGTAACCGCCGCCGATGAGTAAAACGGAAACTTTCGCTGCGGGTGTTCGTAGTGCCAGGCGATCTTGCGTTCCGCCAAATTCACGCCCAGCACCTCGTTATCAAACGTCCCATAAAACGCCGATCCATCTCGCAACGCCGGGGATGCGCCAGTGTACGCTCCTGACGAAACG
>Ga0307414_10000975_pt1 | contig 14596 bp, 10 predicted proteins | sample DK1Ometagenome_FD_203804 | JGI IMG/M metagenome (GOLD analysis project Ga0307414, IMG submission 203804) | Maize rhizosphere microbial communities from greenhouse at UC Davis, California, United States - DK15-O-3 | ecosystem: Host-associated > Plants > Roots > Rhizosphere > Soil | place: USA... | reverse complement strand
CAACAGCAGGGCGGGCAGGTTGCGCATGCGACGGCTCCGCGATCGGAAGCGCAGCTTAGGTTGCCTGCCGGGGTGATGTGTAAAGCAATCGTTGGCGCGGATTTCCGGGCCGGGGCGGCAAGCACCTGGTTTCAAAGGATTCCGGCCAACGCGGGGGAGCCACCTCGGTTCACGGCAACTCCTCGCCGTAGCTGCTTACCCGCTCCGGCGCGCGCTCACCGGTTTCCGTGCGGGAGATGCTCCCATTTCTGCGGTCGCTGCTGGGCTGGAGGAGTGGGACAGGAACTTCCCGCCGGCGGGAATGCGCAACGAACAGACGGTTCTGGAAGCGCGGCTGCAAAAGAAGCTCGGCGTGCGCGGCTTTCGCCTGCCGCCCGTGTCTGCCGAGGAATTCACAAGGCCCGACAGCAAGGCCTTGGTAGCCGTTCGCCACCGGGAGATCCCGAGTTCGCCGAATATTGCACCCATATCGGCCCGCCACCTTGACTGGTTACCCGCCATTGAAGTGCGTGGTGAGGGGATATTCCTCGAACTTGAAGGTGTAGCACTCGCGCAATGGGAAGATGCGCGTCATTTCGCACTCGCCGCTGGATGCTTTCAGCCCTGCTCGCGACGAGATGATCGATGACGATAGCCATGCGTGCTGACCACGTAGAGGCCTACCAGCCTTCACCCTCCTCGATCATGGCTTTATCTATTTTCGCGTCCACCCCGCACCGTTGGGAGTTCGTCTCGACTGATTGACTCTTTCCAGGTCTACAATGAATAATTGGATCGATCCAAACCACGCTGGGGAAAACGTTGGAAGGAACGCGCCGGATCACCTTGAACGACATTGCGCGCGCTTGCGGAGTTTCGCGCGCGACTGTGTCGTTGGTGCTGCGCAACAGTCCATTGGTGCATAGCGAGACACGACGCCAAGTTGAGGCGGAAATGCTGCGCCAAGGCTACATCTACAACCGCGCCGCGGCCACTTTGCGACAACGCGTTTCCACTGCGGTAGCTCTGGTCATAAACGATCTGTCCAACCCCTTTTTCGCTGAATTTGCCGCAGGTGTGGACGAGGCGCTGGGAGCAAAGAATTTTGTCACTCTCCTGGGTAGCAGCAACGAGTCATCCATAAGGCAGCGCGAAGTGCTGGGGTCGCTTATGGAACACAATCCAGCAGGAGTTATCCTGTCGCCAGCCGAAGCCAGCGATGCGGCTGATATCGAATTTGTAATTGGTCGGCGAACCCCTTTGTTGGTATTCAACCGGGCGTTGATAGAGACGCAGCCTCTTAGCTTCGAATATGATTTTCTAGGTTTGGATAACCGGGCTGGCACTCGTGCCGCGACCGAACATTTGCTCTCTCTTGGACATCGGCGCATCGCCTTCTACGGCGGACATGCGGATTCCAGCTCATGCCGTGAACGCCGCCTAGGCTACCAGGATGCGTTGCGCGAAGCTGGGATCGTGGCCGATGAGGCTTGGATGATCGAGACCGCTCCTACCCGGCTAGAGGCCTATGCGCATGCAGAAATGCTATGCCGACTGGATCAAATGCCGACAGGCGCCGTTTGCTATAACGATGCCGTCGCACTGGGTTTGATGTTGGGTTTGACTCGCCTGGGTCGTCAGCCTGGCGTTGACTTTGCTATTACCGGCTTCGATGACATTCCAGAAGCTGCGGTTGGTATTCCCCCCCTTACTACGATGAGCGCAGATCCACGAGCGCGCGGCCGACAAGCCGCCGAACTCTTGCTGCAACGGGCTGCGAATCCGACGCTTGAACGACGGTCGATCATTGTGCCGGTTCGATTGAGTCAACGCGAAAGCACTGCGCATGTCTCGACTCTATGACGGTCGCAAATGCGTGCTCTAAAAGCTCATCGACCCTGCGCACAGCCGGAGCGTGCCGGAAAGGGCCCAGCTCCTGTCGGATTTGGCGAGTGCTGCATGGCAGCATGCATCTCTCAGCCTAGTGTGCTAAAAATTGAGCCGCCACTTAGATCGATCTAAATTCAAAGCTAATGGGCCGACAAGCCCTAAGCCGAGCGATCAGGTGGTATTTTAAGTCCAGCAATTTAGATCGATCTAAAACATAAGCACCGTCATTCGAATCTGGAGGGAGATCGAGATGAAACAGGCATCACAGTCGCTGATCCGCAAGTCGTTACCCGGAGCGATCGCCATCGCGCTGACCGCTGTGTTCGCGCCGACCGGCGCCTTTGCGCAAGAATCTGAAGCAAAAAACCTGGACGCGGTGCTTGTAACCGGTTCACGAAACAGCACCAGGACCGTGGAAAACAGCTCCACGCCCATCGATTTGGTAAGTGCAGAAGAATTGGCCGCGACCGGCAAGGGCGATCTGCTCCAGGCGCTGCTTACCAAACTGCCTTCGCTGAGTTTGCAGACCTATGGCAGCGGCTTGGACAATCAAGTTCGTGGCGCGATGCTGCGTAACCTCTCGCCCGGCTATACGTTGGTGCTCGTCAATGGTAAGCGCCGCAATGTCAGCGCCTACACCAGCGATACCAGCTTCCCGGGCCACAACTACACCGACATCGCGTTGATTCCGATGGCCGCGGTGGATCATATCGAGGTCCTGCGCGATGGAGCCTCGGCAATTTACGGGTCCGACGCCATCACGGGCGTTATCAACATAATCTTGAAGTCTGACGCGAGTGGAGGACAGCTTACGGTCGAAGGCGGCACCAGCTTCGATGGCGATGGTGAGCGCGCCAAGTATGGGATGAATGTGGGCCTGCCGCTCGGCAAGAGCGGCTTCATCAATTTCTCAGTCAACTACACCAACCAAGAGGAAGCGGCCCGCGTCAGGCCGTTTCAAGACACCTATATGGTATATCCCGCCATCGCTGCCGACGGGAGCTTGGCCAGGCTGTGCACCTACAACAGCCTGTGCGCGGGAACGACAGCAAATCCAGCCGAGGCCACTCGGGATGTCAAGGACTACGCTTACAGCGTGCCGGAATACACGCTCAAGTCCGGTGCTTACAATCTTGAATACGGTTTGAGCGATTCTCTGACGCTTTACTCGTTCGCGACGCTCAGCGATCGCCGGATGAGCACGCGCCAGAACACGCGCACCCCCTATACGACATGGACCAGTAATCAGGGATTGTTTGAGAGCGTCTATCCGGACGGCTTCACGCCCCGTGCGGTCGGAAAGGAGCAAGACTACTCAGTCGCGCTTGGTCTGAAGGGCGTAAGTGGAAGTTGGGATTGGGATCTAAGCGCCACCCGTAATAGCGATTCCTATCATGTCTATACGCACAACTCGGCCAACTATTCGTTCGCCTATCCTGGCGGCCCCACTGACGTATTCTCGGGCAAGCTGGAATATACCCAGAACGTTGTAAACATGGACCTGCGTCGTAGTTTCGACGTCGCAGCGCTCGCCACACCGTTGGACTTCAGTGCGGGACTGGAATATCAGCAAGAAGACTACACCCGTGGAGCGGGTGAGTTGGCTTCGTGGTCCGGCTCGGGTATCACCGCCTACACCGGCTACCTGCCGGCAGATGCCGTCCATGGAACGCGGCACAGCCTAGCGGGTTATGTCGGTGCATCGGCCAACGTTACGGAACGCTGGTATCTGGATATTGCAGGACGCTTCGAAGATCATTCGGACTTTGGAAACGTCTCAACGGGACGGTTGACGACACGCTTCGATTTCACTGACAACTTTGCAGTGCGCGCAACGGTCAGTAATGGCTTCCATGCCCCGTCGCTTGCTGCGCAGAACTTCCAGTTGACCTCCGATACGCCGAACTATCGACAGCTTAATGCGCGCGTTTCTTCGTCGGTCGCGACTGCACTGGGTGCTGTTCCACTCAAGCCGGAGGAATCAACTAACTATAGCGTGGGCTTCACCTACTCTCCGGTTGAAAATGTGCATTTGGCGTTGGATGCCTATCAGATTGACATTAGCGATCAATTGGGCATGTCCACTTACGTTGGCTACAATCCAACTGATCCTGCCAGGGTCGTGGACTTCTACGGAAATGTCCTTTCCTCAGATCAGATCGCCATCATCGATGACTTGCTCGCTGGCGCTGGCTATTCAATTACCCCGCCCCAGGGACTTTTCGTCAGCTACCTACGCACCATCGGCGCTACACGCACCCGTGGTATTGAGTTCACTGCGGACGGAAGCATCCCGAGCGACATCGGTTTGTGGACGTGGAACTACGCCATTAACTCGGTCACGACCGATATCACCAAGACGGAAGATATTTCACCGATCCTAGCTGATCTGCCGTATGTGGCTCTACTCAACGAATCGACCCAATATAATCTGCGCTACCGTTCGCCGCGCTACACCCAGGTAGCGGGTATCAGCTGGGCTCGCGACGGATTGAGCTTGGGTGTGAATTTTGCGCATTACGGTCCAATCAAGCGACTGAGCAACAACTATCGATACACGATCAAGCCGAAACTGACCACATCCGTGTCGGGCAGCTACGATTTTGGAAATGGCCTGAGCCTCACCGCCGGCGTGGATAACGTCTTCGACAAGAAGGCCGACAAGGTTCCGGTGGAAGCGATGAGTGCCAGCAACAGGGCTACTTACCAGTGGATGTATGAGTCAGGGGATTCCGTCAGCGCCATGGGCGGCTATTACTTCGCTCGCCTAGACTATCGTTTCTGATCCGGGGGAACTGAAATGGCCAAGAAGAGGTATGAGCAGCTGGGCATGCTCGACAGCATCGAGCGCCGGGATTTCATCAATGGCGTGCTCAAGAGCTCCGTGGCAGTTGCCGCCTCTGGTTTCGTGCCCAGTGTGCTGGCCGCCGCCGCCGACATGGCGGCGGTGCCAGCAGCCACTGCAACAGCGGCAATTGCGCAAGGGCCATATCCACCTGCTCTTACCGGCATGCGCGGAAGCGGCTATCCCAAGGCCTTTGCAGCTGGACACGCCATGCGAGACGGCGCCATGCAAATCGACGAGACGCAGATCGAGGACACAGGCGAGCAATACGATCTGGTGGTTGTCGGTGGTGGGATCAGTGGGCTGTCTGCTGCACTGTATTACTCTCGCGATAGTGGAGGCCAGGCACGCACGCTCGTGCTAGATAACCATGATGATTTTGGTGGCCATGCAAAGCGCAATGAGTTTGATTTTGGCGACCGCACGGTCATTTCAAACGCCGGAACCTTCAATGTCTCCCCAGGCAGCGAAAACTCGCGCAGCTTCATGGAGTCGATCGGCATCGCTGATCTCACGCGACTCAATAGGGATAACCAGGACACCTTTTTCTATCAGCGCTTAGGTATGGGGCAATCGGTCTACTACGACGAAGCGACGTTCGGCAAAGACGTGCTTTTGGCCGATCCTGCCCCTTGGATCGAATTTGTCGCCCTGCACGACCCGAACACTCCACCTGACCAGGCGCAGCGCTGGGTCGATTTCCTCTCCAACGCACCCATGAGCGAACAGGCACGAAAAGATGTGCATAAGCTCTATGTCGGCAAGGTCGACTATCTGCCAGGCATGACACCGGCCGAGCGCGTGAAGAAGCTGCGCAAGATGACCTACCGCGATTTCCTTCTGGAGACTGCCAAGGTTGATCCCATGGTCGTCACCTATCTGCGAGATCGCACTTTCGGAAGCGCACGCGGGCTTTCTGGGATGTCGGCGATGGCGGCGCGTCGACGTGGTATGCCCGGCTTTGGCGGCATGGATTTGGGTCCGGATAATCCACTTCCGCAGAGCGCAATGGGCCTGCCCTCTGCGACAACTCACAAGCCTGTCGCCAACTATCACTTCCCCGATGGCAATGCGACCATCGCACGGCTGATCGTCCGCCAGTTGATACCCGAGGCGCTCCCGGGCAAGACATTGGAAGACTCCATTCTCCAACGCGCCGACTACTCGCGACTGGATGTGGAAGGAAATCGTAATCGCATTCGTTTGGACAGCACTGCCGTGCAGGTGGCCAACACCGCAGAGGGCGTGAGCGTTGTCTATTTCCGAGACGGAAAGCTCCAGCGTGTTCGAGCAAAGCACTGCGTATTGGCATGCTGGCACCACATCATCCCGTATATCTGCGGGGAGCTTCCGGAGTGGCAGAAGGAGGCATTGCGCTATCAAGTGCATGCGGCAAACCTTTGGGTCAACGTCTGGCTTCGCAACTGGAGTGCGTTCCAGAAAGCCGGGGCGTGCTTCATCAATGCTCCTAACGGGTATTACTCACAGATCCTGCTTGAATGCCCGGTGGATATCGGGGGATACAAACGATCGAGCTCACCAGAGGAGCCGACGGTGCTGACGATGCTGCGAGTATTCGAGACGCCGGGAGTTCCGGTCAAGGACCAATACCGTATCGCCCGCAACGAGATGTATGCCACGGATTTTGAAACCTATGAGCTCAACGTGCGCGATCAGCTCACTCGCATGCTGGGCCCTTACGGCTTCGACGCGAGACGCGATATCGCTGGTATTACGGTGAACCGCTGGGGACATGGATATTCCTATATGTATTCCTCTGTGTTCGACGAGTTCCTTGATCGCGGCGAACAACCACCGCACGAACGGGCAAGGATGAAGTTCGGCAACATTACCATCGCCAACTGTGATGCTGCTGCCCGCGATACCACACCGGATTCCATCGACCAGGCCCGCCGTGCGGTCAGTGAACTGCGTATCAACATGCGAAACAGCGTCAATTTCTGATCGCGTGATCGCAAGCTGAAAATGTGCCCTGGGAGGGGCTTTGTGCATGCAATATGAAGACAACGCCATGACCCAAGCAGGCAACCTGGCACGCACCGCCTTCATCCCACTGGTGCTGATCATCAGCCTGTTCTTCTTCTGGGGCGTGGCGGCCAGCCTGAATGACATTCTGATAAAGCAATTCAAGAAGGCCTTCGAATTGTCCGACCTGCAGGCGGGTCTGGTGCAGAGTGCTTTCTATCTTGGCTACTTCTTGTTCGCCCTACCCGCGGCGATCTTCATGCGTCGCTACAGCTACAAGGCCGCCATAGTAATGGGGCTTCTTTTGTTCGCGGCGGGCGCTTTGTTGTTCTACCCGGCCGCCGAGGTCCACACCTATGGGTTGTTCCTGCTGGCGTTGTTCGTGATTGCTAGCGGATTAGCGTTCCTGGAGACCTCTGCCAATTCGTTGGTGATCATGCTTGGGCCGGCCGACGGCGCAGCGCGGCGACTGAACTTGGCGCAAGCGTTTAACCCGTTGGGGTCTATCACCGGTGTCCTGATCGGTTCGCACTTCATCTTTTCGGGCATTGAGCATGGCGCACAGGATTTGGCAACGATGGCGCCCGCCGCGCGTTCGGCTTACTTAGCGACCGAGTCCGCTGCCGTGCAGACGCCTTACCTGGTCATCGCTTTTGTCGTGATTATGTGGGCAGTGCTCGTGGCCATGGTGAAGTTCCCGACGGCTCATGACCACAGTGGTAAGGAAGCCAGCACCGGATCGCAGCTCAAGGAGCTGTTGCGCAACCGCAATTTTGTTTTCGCAGTCGTGGCGCAACTCGTCTATGTCGGAGCTCAAGTGGGTGTGTGGAGCTATCTCATCCGCTATGTCCAGGACATGGTCCCAGGCACACCAGAAAAGACTGCGGCCAGCTTTTTGACCCTTTCGCTGATGTTGTTCATGTTTGGCCGTTTCCTTGGCACGGCGTTGTTGCGCAAGGTGTCGGCGGCAAATCTGCTCGCCGGCTGTGCTGTGGCCGATATCGTCCTGTGCTTGGTTGCGATTGCGATGCCGGGCATGGTCGGGCTGTATGCCTTGGTTGGCGTCAGCCTGTTTATGTCGGTGATGTTCCCAACAATCTTTGTGTTGGGGCTGACCGGTCTGGATGATGATCATCGCAAGCTCGGCTCATCGATGCTGGTGATGGCCATCATCGGTGGCGCGCTGTTGCCACCAATCATGGGCGGCGTCTCTGATCTGGTTGGGATCCATTGGTCCATCGCTGTCCCAGCGGTCAGCTTCCTGCTCATCCTTGTATTCGCGCTACGCGCGCCGCGTGCCATCCGGTAGCGAATGCGCACAACCAAATCTTCGCCTGACAAGCGACTTAAATTTTCGGAGACCCCATGACAACCATACCTTCGCTGCCTCTCAATGATGGAAATCGCATCCCACAGCTTGGTTTAGGCACTTGGCAGCTGGATGACGCCGACACCCCCCGTGTAGTGGGTGAGGCCTTCAAGCTTGGCTATCGCCACATTGATGGCGCGGCTGGATACGGAAATGAGGAGGGGCTGGGACGTGCGATCAGTGCTTCGGAGTTGCCGCGCAATGAGCTGTTCATCACCACCAAACTGCGTAATCCCGATCAGGGCCACAATCAGGCGCTCAAGGCGCTGGACGTAAGCCTAGGCAAGCTCGGTCTGGACTATGTTGACCTCTACTTAATCCACTGGCCGTGTCCTGCCCACGCCCGCTTCGTGGATACCTGGAAAGCGCTCATTGAGGCGCGTGATGCCGGCAAGGTGCGCTCTATCGGCGTTTCCAATTTCCGCGCACAGGATATCGACCGAGTGGTTGAGGCAACTGGCGTGGCACCTGCGGTCAACCAGATTGAGCTACATCCGCTGCTGCAGCAGGCCGAGCTGCGCGCCTATGGGAATGCCCGCGGGATCATCACAGAGTCGTGGAGCCCCTTGGCGCATGGGGGTGAATTGCTTGCCCACCCAGTCCTGACGGCGATCGGTCAGAAGCATGGGAAGTCGTCTGCGCAGGTGGTATTGCGCTGGCATGTGCAATTGGGGCTGGTGGTCTTCCCGAAATCAGTTACCCCTTCACGGATTGCGGAGAACGCAGACGTTTTTGACTTCGCCCTCGACGGAGAGGAAATGGCGCAGATCGCCAAGCTCGACGCCGGAACGCGACTAGGGCCAGATCCGGCTGAATACGAAGACATGAGCTGAGCGAAGCCATGAACAAACCAGGAAGGATCGTTTGTTTCGGCGAAGTATTGATCGATATGTTGGCACAGCCGGCGGTGACCGTTGATGAGCCGCGCGCCTTCTTGCAGTTCGCTGGCGGTGCTCCCGCAAACGTGTCGGTCGCAGTCGCTCGACTTGGAGGCCACAGTCATTTTGTAGGCATGCTCGGCGAGGATATGTTCGGTGAGTTCCTGCTAGAAAGCCTGCGGGAATGTGGAGTATCGATCGATGGCGTTGTGCGCACCAATGAGGCGCGCACCGCACTAGCTTTTGTCGCCCTGGACGCAAGCGGCGAGCGTAGCTTCAGCTTCTATCGGCCCCCATCGGCCGATATGCTGTTTCGCGCCCCGCACTTTGACCAGCTGGGCTTCGAAGGGGTGCGGCTGTTCCATGTCTGTTCGAATACCCTGACCGAGGAGGAAATTGCGCGGACTACCTTCGAAGGGATGCGGCGCGCCCGGGAAGCAGGCGCAGTGATTAGCTTCGACATGAACCTGCGGCCGATGTTGTGGCCGCGTGGGATGGATGCCGCACCGCTCGTGTGGCAGGCGCTGGCGCTTGCTGACGTAGTCAAGGTTTCGCGGGAGGAGTTCGACTGGTTGTGCGGTTCGCCCGGCGTTGATGGCAACGCGGTGATCGACCGGATTTGGAAAGGGGGAGCACAGCTTCTGCTAATCACCGATGGCGACCATCCACTGTGCTGGCATACCCGCCAGGATGCTGGTCAGGTGTCAGCGTTTAGGGTTCAGGTGCGGGACACCACTGCGGCAGGCGATGCCTTTGTCGGCGGCTTTCTCTACCAGCTCGAAAATCGACTTGCCTCTGGGCTAGGGTTGGATGCGTTCTGCCGCGACCGGTTGGCTATTGAAGAGTGCCTACATTTTGCTGCCGCGGTTGGTGCGCTGGCGGTTACACGCCGAGGTGCGTTCGCCGCGATGCCCCAGCTTGCGGAAGTGCTATCCCTGATCGAGGAGCAACAGTAATGCCCAGCAGTGTGGCCCAACAAATGGAGTCCGAAACCAGGGCGGAAGTATCGCCCGTGATTTTGTATGCCACTTTCACCGCTTTACCGGGACATGCAGCGACCATCGCCGCGCTCTTGGCCGAGTATGCCGAGCTCGTGCGCAAGGAGCCCGGCAACGTGATCTTTCAAGCATCGTGCAGAACCGACGTGCCCGAGTCGTTTTTTGTCTATGAGGAATACGTCGACGAAGCAGCATTCCAGGCGCACCTGAGTGCACCCTACGGTGGCCCATTCAATGCTCAACTTGCGCCGCTGATCGTCGAGCCACAATCGTTGCTCACCTTTTTGAGCCCGGTCTAAGGAGAAGTCGTGAACGCAAAGGCTGGTTTCCGAAGGGGCGCGACTCGGGCAGCAATGTCGAGGCGTCGCGTTTTCTTTGCCGTTGTGCTTTCCCTCACTCTGCTGGGCTGTGGGCTAGGTCCCACCAGAGACTATCCGGCCCAGGGCTCGGCTGCAGTTGCGGAAAGCCGCGCGACTGCGCCAGCTATTTTGACCGCCGGAGCAGTGGCATCGCCCGATGAATTCGGTGCTCACGCCGCAGAGGAAATTCTCAAAGCTGACGGCAATGCGGTCGATGCGGCCGTAGCAACGGCATTCGCCCTGGCGGTTACCCTGCCGACGGCGGGGAATATAGGGGGTGGTGGCTTCATGACCCTATGGATGGATGGCAAACCATATTTCCTGGACTATCGCGAGAAGGCACCGGCCGCCGCCAATTCGAGAATGTATCTGGATGCTAAGGGCAATGTCGTTCGAGGCCTCAGTTTGAACGGCTCACTGGCAGCCGCTGTTCCTGGCTCTGTCGCCGGGATGTGGGAGGTGCACAAGAAGTTTGGACGACTCAGCTGGGCGCAAGTGATGGCGCCTTCCATTGGCTATGCCAAAAATGGCTTCGTCGCTTATGCCACAGCTAGACCTGCGAGCGACCCGAGGCGCGGCAACTTCAACAATTACTTTGGCGGGAAGATGGTCAAGGGCGAGCTATTTAAGCAGCCCGAACTTGCCGCCACACTGCAGCGCATCAGCGACTACGGGGAAGGCGAGTTCTATGAGGGTAAAACCGCCGCGCTGTTGGTGGCGCAGATGGGACGCACTGGCGGGCTAATTACCCGCAATGACCTCAAGGATTACAACGCTGTCTGGCGTGAGCCGGTTGCTATTCGTTGGAATAACTACACCATCTACACTGCACCTCCCCCCAGTTCGGGCGGCATCGGCATTCAGCAGTTGCTGAAGATGAAGCAAATGCTGGCGGGCGATTTCGCTAAGGCGCCGCTTAATTCACCACAATACATTCACCTGACGGCGGAGATGGAAAAGCGTGTGTTTGCAGACCGCGCCCAGTATCTAGGCGATCCGGACTTCGTCCGTGTCCCTATGACTGAGCTGCTAACGGATAGCTACCTGCAACGTCGCGCTGCCGAGGTTGATCGCGCCGTGCCAACGACATTGGCAAATGTGAAACCTGGTCTGGGAGTGAATTCCCCCAGCTCCGCCACAAGCAACGAGAAGCCACAGACGACCCATTTCTCTGTCATGGATAAGTGGGGCAACGCGGTGGCTAATACCTACACGCTCAACGGTGGATATGGCAGCGGCGTCGTGGTGGAGGGTGCAGGCTTCTTGTTGAACAATGAGATGGATGATTTCGCCGTGAAATCGGGCGTTCCTAATCAGTTCGGCGTGGTGGGTGGTGAGGCTAATACGGTGCAGGCTGGGAAGCGGCCACTTTCCTCGATGAGCCCCACCATTGCTGTCAAAGATGGCAAGCCGGTGCTGGTCCTGGGAACACCGGGTGGCTCGCGCATTTTCACCTCTGTCTATCAAGTGCTGGTAGATGCATTGGACTACCAATTGCCACTGAATAAGGCGCAAGAGCAAGGCAGATTTCACCATCAGTTGCTCCCTGATAACGTGATCTTCTATGAAGCCTCCCGAATTCCCGACAGCGTTGCCGATAGTCTGCGTTCACGCGGCTGGAAGCTGCAGGACGGATTAGGGGGTGGAGGCAACATCCAGGCGATCGAGCTCATCGGCGATAGGCCAAATCCCGTCTCCGATCCTCGAAATCCTAACGGTCTGGCTCTGGCTGTTCCGGCGGTAGATCAGTGACCATTTGCTAGTTGCCATCGTCCCGCACTATAGAGTTGTTGTTCTCATAGCAAGCCCGAGGAGGGTTTACATGCACAAATATATTATCGCTCTTGCCTTGGCCTTAGTCGCTGGACCAGTGTGGGCTGCCGAGTGCGAGCAGGTCGTAAAGAGTAATGACGCCATGCAATATGACGTCAAGGAAATCATTGTCCCCAAGTCCTGCAAAAAGTTCACCGTCAAACTCGCGCACACCGGGAAGCTGCCGAAGGCGGCCATGGGCCACAATTGGGTGCTCACGAAGGGTGCGGATTTCCAGGCTATGACAAAGGCAGGTGGATCTGCAGGCATAGCCAAGAACTATGTTCCCGACGACGCCCGCATCCTCGCTTACACCAAGCTCCTCGGTGGTGGCGAATCCACCACGGTGACTTTTGACGTATCCAAGCTGGCTGCAGGTGCGAGCTACACCTACTTTTGCAGCTTTCCTGGCCATTGGGCAATGATGAAAGGCGTGTTGAAGCTGGGTAAGTAGGGACGCCGCTGCGCAATCATTGCCCATCACGAGCGCGTTCTGGATGTGACTGACGTTCGCCGCCGTCGGTATCTTCTTCTAGCACTTCGGAAGCGCCCGGCCTTGGCGGGGCCCACCTTTATGCGTTGGAGTCACTTATGAGTAAATACCTCTACGTTTGCCTGGTCGCTTTTTCGCTTTGCTTGTGTGGCCAGGCCTATGGCGCGGGTCGAGAGGACGGCCCGACATCGCCTGCATCAGCATTTGACGACGATGTCGCGTTCCTCAAAAAATACGGTGATGTCATCGTATTGAAAGCCCCCACAGGGCAATCACGTGTGGCCGTTATGCCGACGTTGCAGGGCCGTGTAATGACCAGCACCGCCGGTTCGCCATCAAAGCTCAGCTACGGATGGATCAATCGTCCGCTCTTTGAAGCCGGCGAAATTTCCCCGCACACCAATGCGTTTGGTGGAGAAGAGCGTATCTGGCTCGGTCCAGAAGGCGGCCAGTATTCAATTTTCTTTGCAGCCGGCAGCGAGTTCACACGCGCGAACTGGTATACGCCAAAACTGATCGATGTTGACACCTGGGATGTGGCAGCTCAAACAGAGCAATCGGTGCTATTCACAAAAGAAGCCACCCTCACCAACTATTCGGGCTCCACATTTCAGATACAGTTAAAGCGTGAAGTCCGAGTTCTCGACAACCAGGCGGCTCTAGGCGCACTCGGTGTGCCTGATGACTCTCGTCTCACCTCCGTCGCCTACCAGACGGTCAATGACCTTTACAACGCGGGCCAGGAGCCATGGGATCGGAAAACCGGTCTCCTGATGATCTGGCTGCTCGGTAGGTTCAATCCGTCGCCGCATACCACCATCGTTGTTCCCTTCGAGGCAGGATCTGTCGAGCAACTCGGGCCGGTGGTGGATGACGACTATTACAGCAAAGTTCCCGTGGACCGTCTAAAGGTGGCTGACGGCACTGTATTCTTTCGCGGCGACGGTGACCACCGCAGCAAGATCGGCATGACGGCGCAACGCGCTAAAGGCGTGGTGGGAAGCTTCGACGCTTCGAACCGCACGCTGACGATCATTAAATACACCACGGGATTGCCCGGAGATCTATACGTGAACCAGAAATGGGAGGTCCAGGATCTTCCGTATAGCGATGGCGACGTCGTGAACGCCTATAACGGCGGACCCTCTGCATCCGGCGCAAGGACAGTGGCACCATTCTATGAACTGGAAAGCTCCTCCCCCGCGCGGGAGCTGAAGCCGGGCGAACGTATGCGATACATCCAGACAACCTCGCACTTCCAAGGTGACACCTTGGCGCTTGACGAGCTAGCTAAAGCTGCGCTGGGCGTATCTATCGAACAGATTACGAAAGCATTGGGGGACTAGAACGAAACCTATCCGGCGCGCAGCTACTACATCGCAATGTGCATCCAACGACGCTTCGAGGATGCGTGAATGGTCTGGCCTCTACTTGGGCCCAAACATCGCGCCCATGCCGATGGAGGCGCCATTGCGACGAGACGCGCTGGCATCTTGTTCCTGGATGGCGGCTTCGGCTCTGGCGAGACCCGCCTCGCGGCGGGCCTTGAGCTGCTCGGTCAAGTCAGGGCGCTTGCAAGCCTGTTGTTCGACCGTTTCCAAGTGTTCGCTTGTTTCCTGGTGCCAATCACTGCGCGCCTGTGCGTCCTTGTTCTGGATGAAAACCCCCACGACCGCGCCACCCACTGCAATGGCTGCCAGCACGGGGTTGTTGAGGATTCCTCACGCAATAACAGCGACGGGGAAACCCAGTCCCCGAGGGCAGGCTCGGAGAGCCTGCCCGGAGTTTTCGCCGCCAATGAGGAGCCGCTCAGGAGCTGCAACCCCATTTTAAAGTCGGTAGACAAAGAAAAAGGGATTGCGGATACTCCGCAATCCCTTGATATTTCAGCACTTTTGCTGCCACCAAAATGGTGGCCGGGGAGGGAATCGAACCCCCGACACAGGGATTTTCAATCCCTTGCTCTACCGACTGAGCTACCCGGCCA
>Ga0307414_10000974_pt1 | contig 14597 bp, 12 predicted proteins | sample DK1Ometagenome_FD_203804 | JGI IMG/M metagenome (GOLD analysis project Ga0307414, IMG submission 203804) | Maize rhizosphere microbial communities from greenhouse at UC Davis, California, United States - DK15-O-3 | ecosystem: Host-associated > Plants > Roots > Rhizosphere > Soil | place: USA... | reverse complement strand
TCGACGAGCTGGCGCAGGCCCATTTCGAGCATGAGTGTATCGCCTATAAGTCGGTCTGCGGGGTCGGCGCCAAGCAGATCAGCTTCGACAAGGTGCCGCTCGACGCCGCGACCGAATATGCCGCCGAGGATGCCGACATCTGCCTGCGCCTGTGGCTTCGGCTGAAGCCGCGCCTGGCTGAGGAAGGCTCGACCCGCGTCTATGAAATGGTCGACCGGCCGCTGGTGGCGACCGTCGGCCGGATGGAGCGGCGCGGAATCAAGGTCGATCGCGACTATCTCGCCAAGCTGTCCGGCACTTTCGCCACCGAAACCGCGGCGCTTGAGCAGCGCATCTTCGAGGCCGCCAACGGTCCGTTCACCATCGGCAGCCCGCAACAGCTCGGAGCGGTGCTTTATGACCGGCTCGGCCTGAAAGGCGGCCGCAAGGGCAAGAGCGGCCAATATTCGACCGACGTCAACGAGCTGGAGCGACTTGCCGGCGAAGGGGTCGAGGTGGCGCGGCTGGTACTCGACTGGCGGCAGCTGACCAAGCTCAAGTCGACCTACACTGACGCACTGCAGGCCCAGATCAACCGCGAGACGGGGCGGGTCCACACCAGCTACAGCCTGTCGGGAGCGCAGACCGGCCGCCTCGCCTCGACCGAGCCCAATTTGCAGAACATCCCGATCCGGACCGAGATCGGGCGGCAGATCCGCGACGCCTTCGTCGCCGAGCCGGGCCATGTGCTGATGAGCGCCGACTATAGCCAGATCGAGCTGAGACTGGCGGCGCATATGGCGGACGTGCCCCAGCTCAAGGACGCGTTCGGCAAGGGTCAGGACATCCACGCGATGACCGCTGAGGAATTGTTCGGGATCGTCGACCGCGACACACGCGGCAAGGCCAAGACGGTCAATTTCGCCATCCTCTACGGCATCTCCAGCTGGGGGCTGGCGGGACGGCTCGGCGTGTCGAGGGAGGAAGGCAAGGCGATCATCGATCGCTATTTCCAGCGCTTTCCGGGGATCAATGCCTATATCAACGACACGCTGGCATTCGTCCGCGACCATGGCTTCACGCGCACCCTGTTCGGGCGGAAGACCCATTTCCCCAACATTCGCCATCCCCAGTTCCGCGCCGGCGCCGAGCGCGCGGCAATCAACGCACCGATCCAGGGCACCAGCGCGGACCTGATCAAGCGGGCGATGAACCGCATGGATGCGGCATTGGCCGGCGCCGGACTTGGCGATGTCAGGATGCTGCTGCAGGTCCATGACGAACTTGTGTTCGAGGTGCCGGAGGGCAGGCAGGAAGCCGCGGCGGCGGTGGTTCGCGAAGTGATGGCGAGCGCCGCGGAGCCGGCGATCCGCTTGGATGTGCCACTGGATGTCGAGGTTGGCTGGGGACCGAACTGGGGCGCCGCGCATTGACCGGAACGGATAAACAGGGGGCTGCGACGGCCGATCTCGCGGCATTGGCGCGCGGCGGACGGATCAACTTCTTCGGCTTCGTGCTGCGCTTGCTGGCGCGGCTGCCGTTTCTGTTCATTGCCGGCCGCATGTACGGCGCGGAGCAGCTCGGACGCTTCGCCTATGCCGTGCTGATCGTCGAGTTCGCCGCGCAGCTGGCGACCCTCGGCCTGAAGCGCGGCCTTGCCCAGCAGCTGGCCAGGACCGACAAGCCGCATGTCTGCGTCGTCGCCGACGCCCTGCTGGTAGCGGCGCTCGGATCGGCCATCGCCATGACCATCCTCGCCCTGTTTCCGCAGGCGATGTTCCCCAATTCGGAAATCCACGGGATGGAGTGGGCACTGCCCATCACGGTCTTCGCGCTGGCCTGGTCGGACATCTGCCTGGCCGCGCTGGCTTATCGCCATGACGTCACCTCCACCGTCAGGGCGCGGGCGATCGTCGAGCCATGGACCATTTCGATCGCCGCCTTCGGCCTCTATTTCGTGTCCAGTAGAGACGGGCTGATCATCGCTTATGCACTATCGATGATCGGTGCGCTGGTTGCCTCGGTAATCCCCTTCCTCAAAAGCTATGGACTGCCGCGCGAGTGGCGGCCCGATCCAGGCACCTTGTGGCGCCTGGCACAGCGCAACCTGCCCGTCGCCGCAGCCGATGCGGTCGAGTGGGGCTCCCGCCGAATCGACATCGCTGTGCTCGGCCTGTTCTTCTCGCCCGCGATCGTCGGCATTTATTATGTCGCCCAGAATGTCGCGTCGCTGCCGGCCAAACTCAAAACCAGCTTCGACCCGATTCTCGGGCCGGTGATCAGCCGCAACCTGGCCGACAACGACAAGGCGGCGGTAGCCAAGCAGGTGCGGCAGGTCGGCTTCTGGGTGATCGGCGCGCAGGGGGCGGTCGCACTGGCCCTCGGCATCCCCGGCGAGGCGGTGATGGGCCTGGTCGGAGCGGGCTTTGTCGCCGGCACCGCCGCGCTGGGATTCCTGCTTGCCGCCGAAGTCGTGGCGGCGACCGCGGCAGTCAGCGAGGCAGCACTGATCTACTGCGCCCGCCATCGCAACATGGCGATCAGCGTGGTCATGATCTTGCTTGAAGCGGGGCTGGCGGTGGCGCTGATCCTGCTGATGCGCAGCTGGAACTGGCCGATCATGTGGCAAGCGACGGGGCCGGCGATAGCGCTTGCTCTATCCCTCGCATTCGCCTCGATCGCCAAGTCGCGGCTGTTGGCCGGAATCCTCCAGAACCCGGTGTCGGGCTGGCGCTGGCCGCTGATCTGGGCGGCGGCGGCAGCCATTGCCGTCGGCTGGATGTTCACGCTGCTTCCGCCGAGGCTTGAATGGCTGGAATTGCTCGGCGGCATCCCCGCTATCCTCGCTGCGTTTGGAGCGGTTCTGTGGATCAAGGGCTTCGGGCCCAACGACCGCGAGCTGTTCCGGATGAAGAAGGAGGATATCGAGGAGCTGTCATTACCGGACCCGAGCGTCAGCGGAAACGCGCCCCGCTAGGGCAGCGCGGCACGCTTCCAGCGGTCGATTCGCCCGGCATCAGTGCCGAAAATGCCTCATCCCGGTAAACAGCATCGCCAGGCCGGCTTCGTCAGCGGCGGCGATGACTTCATCGTCCCGGATCGAGCCCCCGGGTTGAATTATCGCCGTGGCCCCCGCCTCGACGGCTGCCAGCAGCCCGTCGGCGAACGGAAAGAAGGCATCGGAGGCAACCGCCGAGCCGACCGTGCGCGGTTGTGCCCAGCCGTAAGTCTCCGCAGCCTCTTTTGCCTTGATGGCCGCGATCCGGGCCGAATCCCGCCGATTCATCTGGCCGGCCCCAATGCCGGCCGTGGACCCGTCCTTGGCATAGACGATAGCGTTGGACTTGACGTGCTTGGCTACCGTCCAGGCAAACAAACAATCCTTTAGTTCCTGGTCGGTCGGCTCGCGCTTGGTCACTACCTTGAGCATGTCGCTGGTCAGCATTCCGTTATCGCGATCCTGGATCAGCAGTCCGCCGGCGATAATGGCCACCGTCTGCCCGCCGCGGGCCGGATCGGGCAGGCTGCCGGTCAGCAGCAGCCGCAGGTTTTTCTTGCGCTCGAAGGCGGCGATCGCAGCCTCGTCGGCGTCAGGCGCCACCACCACCTCGGTGAAGATGTTGCAAATTGCCTCGGCGGTCGGCCCGTCGAGCTTGCGGTTGACCGCGACGATCCCGCCGAAGGCCGAGACGCTGTCGCATTCCAGTGCAAGCTTCCAGGCATCATGCAGGCTGTCGGCGCTGGCGACTCCACAGGGGTTGGCGTGCTTGACGATCACGACGGTCGGCGGGCCGTCCCGGAACTCCGCAACCAGCTCCAGCGCGGCGTTGGCATCGTTCAGATTATTATAGCTAAGCTCCTTGCCCTGCACCTGCTGCGCCTGGGCGACCCCCGGGGTCGAGGGTCCCAGCGGCAGGTAGAGCGCCGCCTTCTGGTGCGGATTTTCGCCGTAGCGCAGCTCCATCGACTTGCTGCCGACAATGAAGCGCGTTTCCGGATAGGCTTGCTGCTGGTCCGCGAAAGCGAACCAGCTGGCGATCATCGAATCATATGCTGCAGTCCGGGCGTAGGCCTTGGCCGCTAGTTTGCGACGGAAGGCCAGGGTTGTGCCGCCGGATGCTTCGATCTGGCCCGCCAGCTCGGCATAGTCGGCGGGATCCGTGACGATCGCCACGAATTCGTGGTTCTTGGCGGCCGAACGGACCATCGAGGGTCCGCCGATATCGATATTCTCGATGATCTCGTCGCGCGGTGCGCCGCGCATCACCGTCTGCTCGAACGGGTAGAGGTTGACCACGACCAGGTCGATCGCGCCGATGCCATGCTCCTCCATCGACGCGACATGCTGCTCATTGTCGCGCACCGCCAGCAGACCGCCATGAACCTTGGGGTGAAGCGTCTTGACCCGTCCGTCCATCATTTCAGGAAAACCGGTCAGGTCGCTGATGTCGCGGACCTCATAGCCAAGCTCGCGCAACTTAGTGCCGGTTCCACCGGTCGAGACCAGCTCGACGCCCGCCTTGGTCAGGGACGCCGCGAGATCGTGGAGGCCGGCCTTGTCGGAAAGCGAGATGAGCGCCCGGCGGATGGGCACGATATCGGTCATGAAACGGGTCCTACGATTAGCTGGAGCGGCGGAACTGCCAGGCGAATTCGCCGCCAATAGCGGATACTTCCCCGACCACAACCAGCTGCAGCGTGGGAGCCGGCTGTCCGCGCCCGTCGACGAACAGGCTTTCCTCGACCTGCAGCATTGCCCCCCGGCAGCGGAAGTTCCAGGGCGGTGCGCCGGACGAGCGCAGGATCGCGCCCATGCCGTCGGCGGTCAGGGTAGCCTCGACGCCCGGCGCGAGGTGAAAGCGAATGGCATAGGGAACTGCCTCTCGAATCTTCTTTCGGCCGCGGGGGCTCAGCCGGTCTTCGCCCCGCACTTCCTTGCCGTCGTTGCCGAGGCTGAGCCGACGCTGATGGAGCAGGCCGAAGCCCTTTACATAACCGTCGTGGCTGGCCTCGATCCGTGAACAGTCATTGTCTTCGCTGCGCGCTATCTCGACGTCCGTCACGCCCTTGCCGAGACTGCCGTCAGGAAGGATCGCGGTCGAGTTGGTATCGTCGAGCACCAGCGTCGAATGGGCAGCGGTCGAGCGCAGGGCATGGACCAGTTCCGCGGGCATCGAGGTCGGTACAAGCCCCGGCCCACCGCAATTGACGACCAGCCGCTGCGCCCCATCGCTCATCTCGAGCGCCAGCGTCGACGCCGAGCCAGTCGAGGCCAACCTGGCCGAAGGAGGTGGAGCAGCGTCGAGGACGATGATGGTGCCGAGCGCCGACAGCCGCTGGTAGCCCCAGCCGCGCGCTTGGCGGAGCGGCCGTGCGCGCAGCCCGCAACCCTCGACCAGTGCCGCCAGCTTTGCCGGGTCGCCCGGATTGCCGCCCTGCCAGCTCGACAGAGCATTGTCGCCGACCGTGACGCCATGAAGCGCGGCAAGCGCCGCCGACGCAGCATTTTCGAGCGCCTCGGGCTGAGTCTGCTTGGCCGCGGAATAGGCGGCCCGGATCAGCCCCAGGCGATCGACCAGCAGCATCTGCTCCTGTGGATTGCGGCTCATCAGTCCGCCGTCCTCGAACTGGGCACCGGCCAACGACCGCATCAGGCCGGATTCAGCACGCGACAGCCGCGGGAGGGCGCCCTGGACGGTGAGCGCGGCGACGAGCGCTCCGGCCCAAGCAGTGATGCGGGGCATGCCGGGCGGCGCCTTGTCGGCCGTAGCGTCGAGGTGCCGCGCCCCGCGTGACAAGGTGTTGAGCAATGCGGAGCGATAGCCGGCGTCGCGGCTGGACAGTATATAGGGCGCATAGGCCGTCCAGAAGAGGATGCGCTCCCCCCACAGCTCGGGCGCCCAAGCCTCGTCGACCCTTGTGCCATGGGCGATCAGCCAGCGGCCGACAACGGCTTCGGCCAGCCGTGCGCCCTTGTCGCGGCTGGCGGAGGCGGCAAGATCGCGCAGCCAGGAGAAGCCCTGTACTTCCCGGGCCATTGCGCTGCGCGCCCCGAGGCTCGGGAAATCGACGTCGGCCAGCGAAAGCTCCTCGCTGCCCAGTACGAGACGCCCGCCGAGCAATGCATCTCCTCGCGATCGATCACCCGCCACATGGTCGCGTGGAACGGCGACCAGTCGGAGCGGTGCGCGGCGCGACCCGAACAGCCGCGAGATCAGCGAGCCCTTGGCGAGTTTGCCGAGCCGCTCGTCGCTCATGCGCCTCCTCGAAGCGCTGCGATATTGGCGGCATAGTTGTCGGGGCCGCCGCGGAAGGCTGCCGTCCCGGCGACCAGCACGGTAGCGCCCGCATCGACGCATTGGGGCGCCGTCGCCGCGTCAATCCCGCCATCGACTTCGATGTCGACCACCAGGTCCTGCTTGGCGACCCGGTTGGCGATGGCCTCGATCTTCTTGAGCTGGGAGGCAATGAATTTCTGGCCGCCAAAACCCGGGTTGACGCTCATCACCAGCACCAGGTCAACCTCGTCGAGCACATAGTCGAGCATCTTGGCGGGCGTCGCGGGATTGAGCGACACGCCGGCCTTCTTGCCGAGCGACTTGATCCGCTGAATGGTGCGGTGGAGATGCGGCCCGGCTTCGGGATGGACCGTGATGACATCGGCGCCGGCCTCCGCGAACGCATCTAAAAACAGGTCGACCGGCGAGATCATCAGATGGACGTCGAACGGCTTGGCGCTATGCGTGCGCAGCGCCTTCACCACGCCCGGACCGATGGTCAGGTTGGGCACGAAATGGCCGTCCATCACGTCGATATGGATCCAGTCGGCCCCGGCGGCGTCGATCGCGCGGACTTCCTCGCCCAGCTTGGCGAAATCGGCGGAGAGGATCGAGGGCGAGATGAGAGGGGTGGCCATGGAGCCGATTAGACGGGATTAGGCGCTTCGGACAAGGTGCGCGGTAAAGAAGCCGTCGAGCCCGCCCTCACTTTCGAGCATGCCGGGCAGAACTCTCAGCCAGCCGCGCGGATGTGGCGTCACGCCGTCGACCAGAACCGGCGCTGATTCGAGACGAAAGTCGCCACGCCCGGCCAGGAATGTGTCGATCCGGTCCTCGCCCTCCTGCGGCTCGAGGCTGCACACGGCATAGACGAGACTTCCGCCGGGCTTCACCCAATCGGCGGTTCGCAGGAGCAGTCGGTCCTGCAACTCGGCGCTTTGCTCGACAATCTCGGACCGCGCGCGGTAGAGCACTTCGGGATGGCGGCGGAAGGTGCCGGTTGCGGAGCAGGGCGCATCAAGCAGCACCGCGTCGAACGCCTGGTCCGGCGTCCAGTCAAGCGCGTCGGCGGCGATGGTGTCGGCCTTGAGCCCGGTCCGCCTAAGATTGTCGGAAAGTCGGGCCAGACGACTTTCCGACCGATCGAGTGCGGTCACATCATGCCCTGCGGCGGCCAGCTGCATCGTCTTCCCGCCAGGGGCCGCGCAGGCATCGAGCACATGCTGGGCAGTGCGCGGAATCAGGCGGGCAGGTAGCGAGGCGGCCAGATCCTGCACCCACCATTGGCCGGCATCGAAACCGGCCAGCCCGGCGATAGGGCCATGGTTGTCGAGCCGCCGGTGGCAGGGAGCAAGAGACGTTCCACCCGAAAAGCCGGCACAGGCCTCGTCGCTTGCAAAGCTCAGGTCGAGCGGTGGCCGCTGGGCAATGGCACGGCGTGCGGCGAGCACGACATCCTCGCCCCATGCCGCTCGCCAGCGACCTTCGACGGCTTCGGACAGGCGCGGCGCATCGATCTCGGGAAGCCCCTTGCGCAACAGTGTGCCGAGCACGCCGTGCACCAGCCGCCGCGGCCCGCCGTCGACCAGCGGCAGGGCGGTGGCGACCAGCGCATGGTCGGGCGTCCCGAGGCCGATTTTTTGAGCGAGGGCCATGCGCAACACGGTTCGCGCCTTGCTGTCGTCCGGCAATCTTTGCCGGGTGGCGCCGTCGATCAGGGCGTCGAGGTCGGGCAGGCGGCGGAGCGTTTCGCCGGCAATGGCGCTGGCCAGCGCGGCATCGGCCGGCGGCAGGCCGCGCGCGGCCTGGGCGGCATTGTCCATCGTCTGGCCGCGCCGGAGGACGGCATCGAGCATGCGCAGCGCCGCCTGGCGCGCCTGAAGGCCTTCGGGGGTTGGCATTCCGCCCTTTAGGCATCATTTGCCGCAGTATGAAACGGCCAAAGCATGTGAAGCCGCCGGCCTATCTCAGCAAATCGCCGCCGGTACCGACGCCGGCAGTTGGCGATCGGGAAGCCCCGGCAGGAGAAAAAGCGGGGCTCGACCCCACCCGCTACGGCGATTGGGAGAAGAAGGGCGTCGCCATCGACTTCTAGTCTTCTTCGTCGCCTGGCGGACGGCTGAGCATCGTTTCCAAAAGCTCTCCGATCCCGACCTTGCCGGAAAGCAGCGTCGCAACTGCGTCGACCAGCGGCATGTCGATCTGGCGCTCCTTGGCGATGCGGTCGAGCACGGGGGCGGTGTGGGCGCCTTCCGCGACCGTTCGGCGGTCCTTCATCAGAGCCGCGGGGTCCTTGCCCTCGCCGATCGCCACCCCGAGCGAGAAGTTACGACTGCTGGTCGAGGAACAGGTCAGCACCAGGTCGCCCAGGCCGGAGAGGCCGGCGAGCGTCTCGCGCCGACCGCCCATCGCCAGGCCGAATCTCGTCATCTCGGCAAAGCCCCGGGCGATCAGCGCCGCCCGGGCGTTCTGGCCCAGACCGCGGCCTTCGGCGACCCCGCAGGCGATTGCCAGGACATTCTTGACCGCGCCGCCGACCTCCGCCCCGGCGACATCGTCGGTGCAATAAGTTCGGAAATTGGGCAGGTTGATCCGGGCCCGAAGCGCTTCGCCCAGATCGCGATCCTCGCAAGCCAGCGTAACGGCGGTGGGCAATCCGGCTGCAACCTCATGCGCGAAAGTCGGCCCCGACAGCACCGCTACCGGCGAGCCTGGGCAGACTTCATGGGCGACGTCGTGGAGCAGCTTGCCGCTTTTTTCCTCGATGCCCTTGGAGCAGAGCACGAGCAGCTTGCCCGACGACCGGGCGCGATCCAGCACGGAGCGCATATGCTGGGCCGGCGTCACCACCAGCCACGCGTCGGCTTCGCCGAGCTCGGAAAAGTCGATGGTTGCGCGGATCGCGGGGTCGAGCTTCAATCCCTTGAGGTAAACCGGATTCTCATTGGTCTCGTTGATCGCCGTCACGACATCATGCTCGAGCGCCCAGAGAATGGTCTCGCGCCCACCGGTCGCCGCGACCTGTGCCAGTGCCGTGCCCCAGGCGCCGCCGCCGACCACCGCCAGCTTCTCGAACCTCATGCTTTCACCCCCGCGCCGCGCACCTTCTCGCCTTCGGGGTCGAGCGGCCAGCGCGCCCTGGCCGGCGTATCGAGGCCGTCGACCAGCCCGGCGGCAAAGCGCTCGGCACCGGCCCAGCCGATCATCGCCGCATTGTCGGTGCACAACCAGCCCGGTGGTACCGAGAAGCGGCGGCCGTGATCCGCCGCCAGTTGCTTCAGCGCGGAACGAACCGAGGCGTTGGCGGCGACGCCTCCGGCGACGACCAGGCTGGCGGCATCGGACTTCTCCAGCGCGAGCCGGGTCCGATCGACGAAGCAATCGACCACTGCCTGCTGGAAGCTGGCGGCGATATCTTCCGGGCGATGCTCATTGCTGGCGACGGCCCGCTGCACGGCGGCCTTCAAGCCGGCAAAGCTGAAATGCGGCTCTTTGGTCCCTGTCAGCGGGCGAGGCAGCGGAACCGCTTGCGGGTCGCCGTCTCTGGCCAACGCCTCAATCGCGGGTCCGCCTGGAAAGCCGAGTTCGAGCAGCTTGGCCGCCTTGTCGAACGCCTCGCCGGCCGCATCGTCGATGGTGGTGGCCAGCCGCCGGTAATCGCCAACGCCGCGCACTTCGAGCAGCTGGCAGTGGCCGCCGCTGGCGAGCAGCAGAAGGTAGGGGAAGGCCAGGGCCTTATCGACCAGGCGCGGCGACAGGGCATGGCCTTCGAGGTGGTTGACGGCGATCAGCGGCTTGCCGGCCGACAGGGCCAGGCCTTTGCCGGCCAGCAGTCCGACCATCACCCCGCCGATCAAGCCGGGGCCGGCAGTGGCGGCGATCGCGTCCACCTCGCCGATGCCAATATCGGCTTCGTGAAGCACCTGGCGGATCATCCCCGGCAAGATCTCGACATGGGCGCGAGCGGCGATTTCCGGCACTATCCCGCCGAACGGGCGATGCGCGTCATTCTGCCCAACAACCGCCTGAGCGAGAATCTGCCGGTCGCTGCCGACCAGCGCGACGGCGCTGTCATCGCAGGAGGATTCGAGGGCCAAAATCAGTGCCATTTCAGCCAGCCTTTGCCTGAAACCCCGGCTTTGCGCTAGCGCGGGCGCCGATGGCCCAATCCCGCTTCATCATCGGCAGCCGCGGATCGCCCCTAGCACTCGCCCAGGCGCGGATGGTCGCGGCTGCACTCGAGGCTGCACATGGGTGGCAATCGGGGCGCGTGGAGATCGTCGCGGTCAAGACCAGCGGCGACCGGATCCAGGACCGGCCGCTCGCCGAGGTGGGCGGCAAGGCGCTGTGGACCAAGGAGTTGGATGTGGCGCTGCTGGCAGGCGAGACGGATTGCTCTGTCCATTCGATGAAGGATGTCGAGAGCGAGCGCCCGGCTTCGCTGCGCATTGCGGCGATGCTGCCGCGCGCGGACGTGCGCGACCGGTTGATTGGGGCGCAATCCATCTGGGCACTGCGGCCGGGGGCGCGCGTCGGCAGCAGCTCGCCGAGACGGGCGGCCCAATTGAGAAGGCTGCGCCCCGACCTCGAAATCCTTTCCATTCGCGGCAATGTCGACACGAGGCTGGCAAAATGCGCCGCAGGCGAGGTGGATGCCACCCTGCTGGCGGCGGCCGGGCTCGACCGGCTCGGCCGTGGTGAGGTGGGCGCGGCGATCGAGCTGGAGGAAATGCTCCCTGCGCCGGCCCAAGGCGCGATCGGCATCGAATGCCGCACCGATGACGCCGCGACGGCGGAGCTGGTCAAGGCAATCAACCATGCCGACACGTTTCACACGGTCTTGGCCGAGCGTGCCTATTGCCGGGCGCTTGGCGGTACCTGCCATTCTCCGGTCGCTGCCTTGGCCCGAATGGCGGGGGGCGAGGTTGCCTTGTCCTGCGAGCTATTGAGCGAGGACGGCAGCAAGCGCCTGGTGGCAACCGCGCGATTCCCGGTCGGCGATCTTGATGGCCCGGCCGATCTGGCGCGGCAAATGCTGGCGGATGCTGATCCGTCGATCCGTCGCCTGTTCGAGGGCGAGTGAGGAAACTCCTGCTCCTTCGCCCGGAGCCGGGGCTGTCGGCCAGCGCCGAACGGGCGCGGGCGTTGGGGCTGGAGGTGGTTTCCTGTCCGCTATTCCGAGTCGAGCCGGTCGAATGGCGCGCCCCTAGCCCTGATCAATATGACGCGCTGCTCCTGACAAGCGCCAATGCGGTAAGGCTTGGCGGCCCGGAGCTGGCAAAGCTCAAATGGGCTCCGGTCCACGCAGTTGGAGCGGCAACGGCCGACGCCTCACGCGACTCCGGCTTTCGGGTCGAGACCGTCGGCGTCGGCAATGTGCTGGATTTGCTCGCCGGCTTGCCGCCGGACCTGCGCCTGCTCCATGTCGCCGGCGAGGATCACCGCTATGGTGGTGAACGGCCGGTCCAGCGCCGAATAGCCTATCGGTCCGTTGCCATCGACGATCCCGGACTTCCGCATCTGGCCGGCCTCGTCGTCGCGGTGCACAGTCCTCGCGCGGGCCAAAGGCTGGCGGAGCATGCAACCGCGCGCAGCGCAACCGCAATTGCCGCGATCAGCACCGAGGCCGCAAGGGCTTGCGGCCCGGGCTGGGAGCGGGTCGAAGCGTCCGACGAGCCCAACGACAACAGCCTGCTGGCCCTCGCCGCGCGCCTATGCCACACATCGTCCCCGCAATGACTGCTGGCCCCACCCGTCAAGGCATGACCTGGACCGCCCGCTTCGCCTGGGGCCTGTTGCTGCTGCTCGTCGGCGCGGCGCTTGCAACCTGGGGCTTGTCGCGGTGGGAGTCGGGCGCGCGATTCTTCGGCGTGGCGCCGAAGCAGCCGTTGCAGATCATGGCCCCGCCCCCCTCGCCGCCTGCGGCCCCGGCGCGGCCTGTCGAACCGCTTGCCGCCGCCGACGCTGCCCGGCTTTCCACAATCGAGGCCCGGCTGGCGGCCATCGAGAGCCAGGCCCAAGCGGCAGCAGGATCGGCCGGGAGGGCGGATGCTATGCTGGTCGCCTTCGCCGCGCGGCGGGCAATCGATCGCGGCGTTGCCCTTGGCTATCTGGAACCGCTTCTGGTCCAGCGCTTTGGGCGACAGAACCAGGCGGCCGTCGCAACCATCGTCACAGCATCCCGCAACCCGGTCGAGCTGGATGGCCTGATCGCCGAATATCGATCCATTGGACCGGCGCTGCGCGGCGGCGGGCCAGAGGAAAGCTGGTGGCAGGGCTTCCGCCGCGAACTGGGGTCGATCGTGATCTTTCACCGCGCCGACACGCCCTCTCCGCAGCCGCAGGCGCGCTATGACCGTGCGCTCGCTGCGCTGGAGGCGGGCGAGGTCGATGCCGCACTTGCCGAAACCATGCGCCTGCCTGGTGCCGATCATGCCTCCGAGTGGGTGGCGAGGGCCCGACGCTACATTGCCGCTCACCGCGCTCTCGACGAGATCGAATCCGCCGCCCTGCTCGGCAGTCCGGCCCCGACAATCTCGTCTCCGGTTGCACGCTAAGGCTTGGCAACCGACTGTTGATTTGCGAATCTCCAGTTGCAAGCTGCGGTTCAGCACAGCTGACTTAAGCCTTGGGAATATGCATTTCGTTCGGGGGTGATTGACGCCATGACGTCACACAAGTTCTGGTTGGGTATCGGGTTTGCGGCGTCGGCCGGATTGGCGCAGGCGCAGCAGTCGGATCCGCTGGCACCGCTGCCCGACAGTCATGTCCGCTCTCAGCCTGCCTTGCCCCAGCCGCCACGCATCGCTCCGCAAGCGCTGCGCGACCGCCTTGCCGCGCTAGGCCGCGCCTTCAACGGCAATGCCGGTATCTCGGTCGTTTCGCTAAAGCATAACTGGCAGGCGGATTATAACGCCAACACGCTGTTTCCCCAGCAGAGCTGTTCCAAGCTGTGGGTCGCAATCACCGCGATGGATGCTGTCGACAAAGGCCGGATCTCGCTGAACGACAAGGTCACGCTCGGCCGAAGCGACCTTACCCTGTTCCACCAGCCGATCCGCACCAAGGTTCTCGGCAACGGCGGCCACACCACGACGCTCGGAGCGCTGCTGTTCAGCGCAATTACGGAAAGCGACAACACCGCCAACGACAAGCTGATGCGCTCGGTCGGTGGGCCGCAGGCGGTCCGCGACATGATCGACGCCAAGAATCTCGGTTCGATCCGCTTCTACGATGGCGAGCGGGCACTTCAGTCTCGCATTGCCGGATTGATCTGGAGCCAAAGCTATTCGATCGGCGACGCTTTCTACAAGGCGCGCGGCTCCCTCCCCAGCGCGGTCCGCAAATCCTCGTTCGAGCGCTACATCGCCGATCCTTATGACGGTGCCGCACCGCACGCGGTCGCGCTGTCGCTGGCGCGCCTCAAGCGTGGCGAGCTGCTGTCGCCGGCCTCGACCCAGCGGCTGCTCAATACCATGGCATCGACCAAAACCGGCGCGCTGCGCGTCCGCGCCGCTCTCAAGCCAGGCTGGAAATGGAGCCACAAGACGGGCACCGGGCAGAATTTCCAGGGCCGGGTCGGAGGGATCAACGATATCGGTATCCTGACTGCCCCGGACGGAAGCGCTTATGCCATGGCGATCATGACCGTGCCCAACAAGTCGGATGGGGCTTCCCAGGACTTGATGCAGGATGTGGCGCGCGCCGTCATCGCCGAGCATGAATCGCGGCGTGGCTATTGATCGGACGGCAGCGCGACTGAAGGGCGTCGCGGGCCTCCAACAAGTCCCCAGCCCACGCCTCGACCTGTTTATCCTGCGCCACTTTCTGGACCGGACCTCCTGCCAGGCCTTGTGCGCGCTGATCGATGCCAATCGCCGGCCCTCGACTCTGGCGGACGACCAGGGGGCAGCCTCATTTCGGACCAGCGAGACCTGCGACCTGGATGCCGGCGATCCCCTGGTGGCAGAAGTCCGGTCGCGGCTGGCCGAGCTGACCGGAATTCCACTGTCCCACTCCGAGCCGCTCCAGGGCCAGCGCTATGCCGCCGGGCAGGAATTCCAGGCGCACACCGATACATTCAATCCCGGCGGGGCCGATTATTTCATCCATTGCGCCGAAGCCGGCCAGCGCAGCTGGACCGCGATGATCTATCTGAACGAGCCCGACCAAGGCGGCGCGACACGGTTCAAGGCGATCGGCAAGACCGTCCAGCCGGAAACCGGCAAGCTGCTGCTGTGGAACAATCTATTGCCCGACGGGAGGCCGAATGAAGCGACGCTTCACCAAGGCCTGAAAGTGCGGCGAGGCGTCAAGTTTATCCTTACGCAGTGGTACCGC
>Ga0307414_10000973_pt1 | contig 14604 bp, 7 predicted proteins | sample DK1Ometagenome_FD_203804 | JGI IMG/M metagenome (GOLD analysis project Ga0307414, IMG submission 203804) | Maize rhizosphere microbial communities from greenhouse at UC Davis, California, United States - DK15-O-3 | ecosystem: Host-associated > Plants > Roots > Rhizosphere > Soil | place: USA... | reverse complement strand
AAGGACCTTTTGTTCTTCTAGCAGTGCTCCCTGACGCTCAATATCTTTTTGCTGACTGCTGAACTTATTCCATTGGAGCTTCATGAGGTCAACATTCGTGGAATCGATGACCAGCGACTGTAAAATGTTCTCTTTTGAAAATGATTCTCTGTTCAGGATTTTAAAAGCCGTGCTGATGGCTTCCTTACCTCCGGTGGGATAAAGTACACTGGCAGTAAGGATTTTGCTGCTCACCATTTGCAAGCCACCTCCCTGTCCGGGTAAAGCATCTATTCCGACCACCTTAATCTGTTTAGACAATTTGAGTTCATCCAAAACTTTCCGGCTTCCTGATGCCATTTGGTCATTGTGTGCAAAAATAGCATTCACATTCGCCAGGGAATTTTTGATTTTAACCAGCTGCTCTTCGGTGTCTTTTTTTAGCCAGTTGCCATACACCTGATCTATAATTTTTATGCCTGGATACTTTTTCATCCCTTCACTGAACCCCCGCTGCCGTTCAATTGTTGGCGAAGAACCGGGAAGGCCCATTACCTCTACAATATTCCCTTTACCTTTAAGTGCTTCTCCAGCGTACTCGCCCGCCATTTTTCCAATCTGGAAGTTGTCTGCACCTACGTAAGCCGTATAAGCGGAAGAGGCAGTCTTCCGGTCAATAATGATGACGGGAATCCCCTTATTATAGGCTTCCTCTACGATTGGAGTCAGGGGTTGGGCTTCATTTGGAGAAATAATCAGAATATTGATCCCTTTGTTGATCATTTCCCCTGCTTGTTTGACCTGAAGCTTACTGTTACCATTGGCGTCCGCATAGATCAGTTTCGCACCTGGATGCAAAGAAAGCTCCATTTTTACTTCTTCCAGCATCGTTCTGCGCCATAGATCAGAGCCAATACATTGAGAGAAGCCAATTGTATATACAGAATTTTCCTTTTGCTTTTCACAACCCGAAAGGCTGATGAATAGAAAAAACAATAGGATAATGTTGTTAAGCGGATTAAATATGGTTTTCATGCTATTGGATCTCCAGCTCAAAGCGCAGAATGGCAGAGTTAAATATTTGGTTAATGATTGTGTTTAAGGGAATTTCATTTTAAATATATATAAAAGGCTTCGATAACTAAAATACGACCATCAGCTCATCTTTCGAATGTTCAGGTCTCATGTATCAAAACCTAAGTTTTTCTGATTCAAAATTGAAAGTCTGCAAAATTGAAATTTATGTCAATTCATTAATTAATTGATTATTAGTGTTTTGGGTCTCTGTTTGAATTTGTAGTTTTTAGAAACGATTTTGATGTTTTTCCTTTTGGGTTTGGTCTAATTTGCAATCATTAACCAATATAAACTTGAGCATGAAAAAATATTCCGTCCTGGCCTGGTCCATGGTCGTAGCCCTTGGAGGCTTTCTTTTTGGATTCGATACTGCTGTTATTTCCGGAGCGGAAAAGTCCATCCAGCAATTCTGGCAACTGTCTTCTTTCGAACATGGCTTTACCATTTCCATCGCACTTATTGGAACTGTGATCGGCTCACTTATAGGTTCCAGACCTTCAGATCATTTTGGCCGTAAAAATACTTTGTACTTTGTGGCGATTGCTTATTTGCTTTCTTCTATCGGTACTGCGCTTGCAGGAGAGTGGTCTGTTTTTTTAGTCTTCAGATTTCTTGGCGGACTTGGAGTTGGGATATCATCTGTGACTGCACCCATCTATATATCTGAAATTTCTCCTGCGCATAAAAGAGGAAGACTTGTTGGTCTGTTCCAGTTTAATGTAGTTCTGGGGATTCTGATCTCTTACCTGTCTAACTACCTGATCAGTCAGGGTGGTGATTCGTCATGGCGCTGGATGCTGGGGGTTCAGGCATTTCCTTCTTTCCTCTTTTTTGTGCTGATTTATTTCATACCTGAAAGTCCAAGATGGCTGATCCTAAAAAAAGGAGCCACAGAAAGTGCGTTAAAGATCCTTAGGGTGATCAATCCGCTGAATTGTGAGGAGGAGCTTGCCGCTATCCAAAATTCAGCCTTAAAAACCTCTTCAGGAAACGAAGAAAATCTTTTCTCTAAAAAATATAAAACTCCGGTGATGCTGGCCATACTTTTTGCTTTTTTCAACCAGGTTTCGGGAATCAATGCCATCATTTATTATGCACCCAGAATTTTTGAAATGGCAGGTCTTGGTGCGCATTCTTCCTTGCTGTCTACGGTAGGGATAGGGATGATCAATTTCATTTTTACTTTAATTGCGATCAATTTTATTGACCGGATTGGCAGAAGGGTATTGATGCTAGTGGGTTCTTTTGGATTGATTGCTTCTCTCTTTCTTGTTGGTTTTACCTTTTATACAGAGAATTTTTCAGGCTTCGCCATTCCTGCTTACATGATGTTATTTATCGCGTTTTTCGCTTTCTCTCAGGGCGCGGTGATCTGGGTTTTTATCTCCGAAATTTTCCCTAATTCGGTTCGTGCAAAAGGACAGACCCTCGGCAGCTCCACACACTGGATCATGGCGGCAATTATCGCATTTTGCTTTCCGTATTTAGCAGAAACCTTAGGCGGCGCGACGACCTTTTTCTTCTTTGCCGCGATGATGGTGCTTCAGCTCATTTTTGTCTGGAAACTAATGCCGGAAACCAAAGGCAAGTCATTAGAACAGATTGGAACTAATTTAATCATGCATTAAAAATTATATGAATATGAATTCCTCAGCTATGAAATCAGTAGTATGTTTTGGTGAAATCCTTTGGGATAACCTTCCTGATGGCAAAAGGCCGGGTGGTGCGCCTATGAATGTCGCCTATCACCTTCATAAATTAGGGCTGCAAAGTCATTTGATCAGTAGCATCGGAAATGATGCAGCTGGGAAAGAACTATTGGATTTCCTGAACGGGATCGGTATAGAAAGAACCTGGATACAGACCAATGATAAGTATGAAACCAGTCAGGTATTGGCGACTATCAATGAGGAAAATGAAGTGAGCTATGAGATTGTCGCCCCTGTTGCCTGGGACGATATCAGGTGGGAGGAAGAAATGGAACAGCTGGTGAAAACAGCTGATGCATTTGTATTTGGAAGCCTTTGTTCCAGAAATGAAGCTTCCCGCTCCACCTTGTTAAAAATGCTGGCTCATGCCCGTTATAAGGTATTTGATGTGAACCTGAGAGCACCTCATTACAGTCCTGAACTGGTGTCAGATTTGCTTGGACAGGCCGATCTGGTGAAGATAAATTCAGCTGAACTCCGCTTAATATCCGAATGGAATAACATTTCCCACACAAGAGAGCTGGATTGCATTGAAGCCATTTTCGATAAGTTCGGAATGAAAGAAATCCTGATTACAAAGGGACCACATGGCGCGACTTATTACAATAGGAGCCTGACCTATGAATATCCTGCGTATAGCATCAGCGTGGCAGATACTATAGGAAGCGGAGACTCCTTCCTGGCCGCATTTCTTGCCATGAAGCTTGCGGATGAACCTCTTGATGTTACGCTGGATTATGCAGTAGCCATGGGCGCATTTATTACTGCGCAGTCCGGAGCGTGTCCGGCATATTCAAAATTTGATTTCGACAGATTCATCTGGAAGCGGAAATGGTGCGCAGCAGAGATTGCTTTCCAATAATTAAACCAACCAACCAATATAAACTTAAACCAAATTGTATGAAAAAGAATGATACTTCACCACCATAGCGAAAGGTAATTTTCGCGAGCTAACTAACCAAATAGGGATAGGTCAATTGTAAAATTGACTGGTCTTACCATACACTATTAATTATAACAAGGAAATGAAAATAAGATATTTTCTAATGCTCCTGACCATGTGCCTCTGTTCCCAAAATCTGAGCGCGCAAAACAATACCACAGTTACCGGAACGGTAACAGATAACAAAGGAGAAACATTGATTGGCGTCGGCGTTTTGCTCAAGGGAACCAAAACTGGTACCAGCACAAACCATCAGGGCCAGTATTCTCTATCCATCCCGGGAAATAATCCTATATTGGTGATCTCGTATCTTGGTTTTATAAGCCAGGAGATTCCCGTAAACAACAGAACAAAAATTGATGTGTCTTTACAACCGGATGCTAAAAACCTCGACGAGGTTGTGGTTACCGGTTATCAGACAGAAAAGAAAAAAGACCTCACCGGTGCCGTATCTGTGGTCGACATGAAGGATGTAGCGAATATCCCTAGTGGGAACGTGATCTCTACCTTACAGGGACGGGTCCCAGGTTTAAATGTGACCAATAGCGGTCAGCCGGGCGGCGTTGGAACGGGTGTCGGCATCCGTGGAATTACAACTATTAACAACAGCAGCCCACTCTATGTAGTGGATGGCGTTCAGACCAGAAGTAATATTGCCACACTGCTTAACCCAAATGATGTAGAATCTATTCAAATCTTAAAAGATGCCGCCTCAGCATCTATTTATGGTACACAGGCTGCAAACGGGGTCATTATCATCACTACCAAAAAAGCAAAAAGAAACGAAACACACATTGATTTTGACGCTCAGCTAACCACCCAGTCTTTTCATACGGGTATAAAAATGCTGAGTGCCCAGCAATGGGGGGATGCTTACTGGCAAGCGAATATAAACGATGGCCGGGTACCTAGCCATGACCTTTATGGTTCCGGGCCAACACCTGTGATTCCTGAATTTATTGATGCAGAGCGGCGCATCCGTTCGGCAAATACCAATTGGGCCAATGAGGTGTACGGCAATTCATTATTACAGAACTATAATCTGTCGATAGCAAAAGGATCCGAAAACGGTTCCACGAGTTTTTCAGTCAACTATTTTGATCAGGATGGCCTTGTGAAGCATACCAATTTTAACCGATTGAATATGAGGCTTAATTCTGATTACGGTTTCCTGAACAATAGAATCAGGGTTGGAGAAAACATGAATATCAGCAGGTGGACCGAAAAATTAAAACCAGGAGGAATAGAAGAACTGGCGATCGCACAACATCCAATCATCCCGGTATATGATATCTTAGGCGGATACGCAGGACCTACCCAGGGTATAGGTGATAAGCCTAATCCAGTTAGATTACTGGATCAGCAGAAGCAAAACCGCCTGGAACAGTGGCGTATTTTTGGTAACCTCTACTTAGAAGCAGAGCCGGTCAAAAACCTGGTGTTCCGCTCCAACTTCAGTTTAAACTTTAGGAACGGCTTCTCCTCGAATTTTGAACCAAAATGGGCTGAAGGCGATAGAAAGGTAGAGAAGAACAACCTGGTTACGGTAAATGATTACGACCGCGACTGGATATGGACCAATACGGCAAACTATAGTCTAAATGTTGGGAAGCATACCCTTACGGCATTGGCAGGGGTGGAGGCTAAAGAATCCTACTTCGAAAATATATCAGGAAGAAGAGAGAATTTCATTATTGAAGCTCCGGACTATCGCTATCTGGATGCCGGCGACGGTGCACAAACCAATGGTGGTACGGCTTCGAGAAATGCGACAGACTCTTATTTCGCAAAAGTAAACTATACCTTCAATGACCGGTACCTTTTGATGGGAACAGTTAGAAGAGACGCTTCCTCCAGGTTTGGAAAAAATAATAATGCAGGTGTTTTCCCGGCAGCTTCTGCCGGCTGGAGGATCAGCCAGGAAAATTTCATGAAAAAAGTGGACTGGATCTCTGACCTTAAAATCAGGGCAAGCTGGGGCCAAAATGGAAATGACCTGCTGGATAATGAAGCGACCTATACCAAATATTCTACCAATCTGGTGAGTGGTGGCTATGATATAGGCGGGATCAATCAGGGCGTAATTCCCCGTGGCATCCTGAAGGACAGAACTGGAAGTCCGAATGTGAAATGGGAAGTAACTACACAAACCAATTTCGGACTTGATGTAGCGATGTTAAAAAACCGCTTGAACCTGACCCTTGATTATTACATCAAAGACACTAAAGACATGCTGATTGACCGCCCTTATATCGCATTGATTGGAGAAGGAGGGTACATGGCTTATAACGGAGCCTCTTTGAATAACAAAGGGTTTGAAGCCATTGTGAACTGGCAGGATAAGGTCGGTTCAGATTTTACCTACGACCTTACCTTTAGCGCCTCAGCTTATAAGAATAAGGTGACTTCAGTGCCCGATGATATTTTTTATACCTATGGTGGAGGAAATGGGATTGACCGCACAATTGTCGGACAGCCCCTTGGTTCCTGGCTGGGATTCCAGACTGACGGCCTTTATAAAACGGAAGCAGATCTGAACAACGGAATCAGCCAGCAAGGTAAAGGACTTGGTAGAATTCGCTATGTAGATACCAACGGCGACAAAATCATTAACGATCGGGACAGGGTATGGCTAGGTTCCGACCAACCCAAATTTATTGGGGGATTAAATGTTGCCCTGACTTATAAAGCCTTTGATTTCTCTTTCTTCGTCAATGGAATGGTTAGGAAAGCTTATAACAATTCGAAGTTCTACACCGACTTTTTTCAACTCTGGACCGGTAATCATGGCACCAGGCTTTTGGATGCCTGGAATCCAAACACCAATCCGGATTCAAACATTCCCGGACTTACTGCACTTAATCTGGCCAATGAAGGGCAGACTTCGGATTATTTCGTTGAAAATGGCAACTATCTTAAACTAAAAAATATTCAGCTGGGCTACACTTTGCCTGCGGAAATTGCTTCCAGATTTAAGCTGAAGACGGTAAGGTTTTATGTACAGGGACAGGATCTTTTTACCATCACAAACTATACTGGTGCAGATCCGGAAGGTTTGGGGTATCCATATCCCTTGCCAAGGACATTTACATTCGGTGCCAGGGTTGGATTTTAAGTATTATACCTAGTTAAAAGTATACGATCATGAAAATTAAATATACATTGTTAGCGGTTCTCTTTATTTTTTCCGCCTGCAAAAAAGACTTTTTGGATAGCAAACCAAAAGCAAAGCTCAGTGATGAGCTGTTAAATACACCGGAAGGAATTGAAGGACTTTGCATCGCGGCCTATGCTGCACTTGCAGGGCCGGATGGTCAGGGAACACATGAGCGGCCAACTACCAACTGGATCTATGGGGATGTCAGAGCAGAAACGGCTTATAAAGGTGGCGGGGGTGTTGGTGATATCAGCGATTTTAATGCTTTTGAAACCTTTACCGGAGTTTTTCCAACATTTTGGTCCCTGGATGGCAAATGGTTTGACCTATACCGGAGCGTACAGCGTGCAAACAGTGCGATCAGACGTTTGAATGCGATTTCTGAAACGGTAATGCCGCTAAAAAATGTACGTTTGGGAGAAATGCGCTTTCTGCGGGCACACTATTTTTTCGAATTGAACCGCTTATTTAACAGGGTTCCATATTTCGATGAAAATGTTGAGAATGTAGATTACATCAAGATTCCCAATACGCAGTTCAGCAGGGATCAGCTCCTGGAAAAAATAGCGGCGGAGTTTGCTGCGGCATCGGATCTCCTGCCAGCAGTTCAACCGGAAGCGGGCAGAACGACTAAGTATGCCGCCAAAGCTTACCAGGCCAAAGTGGTTTTGTATAGGGCCTACAAACAAAAAGATGATAACACTTTTAGCTCAATTGATGCGACTCTAATGAACAATGCACTGACCCTTTGTGATGAAGTCATCACCCAGGGCGGTTATTCGCTGCTCGACGATTTTCAGAAACTTTCCCAGGCTGAATTTGATAACAGTAAAGAATCCGTTTTTGCAGTTCAATATTCAATTGCTGACGGAACGACAAATGGCCGGATCAACTGGAGCAATCTTTTGAATGCGCCAAGAGGACCTGCTTACGGCGGGGATGGATTTTTTCAACCAAGTCAGAATCTGGTAAACTCTTTCAAAACGGATATCAACGGCATTCCAATGCCCGATGCTTATAACAACGGCAATCTCATGACTGTTGCAGACGGACTGGCAACCAACGTGGATCCAAGGCTGGACTTCACGGTGGGCAGAGTAGGAGTAAGATGGAAAAATTATACTGCCTCTGCATATGCTGCCAACTGGGCACGTGAACCAGCCACTTATGGTTATTACCACAATAAGAAAGCATTGGTCTCACCTGAATCACCGTTTATGGTAAAAGGATTTCCTTGGGGAGGCTCAGCTTTAAACTGGACGATTATCCGATATGCAGATGTTCTTTTATGGAAAGCTGAAGCATTGATCGAGCTGAACCGCGAGAATGAAGCTTATCCGCTCATCAACCAGGTAAGGGCCCGAGCTAAAAACAGCAAGTACGTATTGACATTCCCAAATACAAGTGCTACAGACTACGCCGCAAAATATAACATCGAAACTTATCAGCCAGGGTTGAACTGCGTATGGACGAATGATTATGCACGTAAAGCTTTGAGATTTGAGCGCAAGCTGGAATTTGCAATGGAAGGCGAACGTTTCTTCGATCTGGTTAGATGGGGAATCGCTGATCAGGTGCTGAACCAGGAGTACTTCCCAAAAGAAAAGATACTGAGAACTTATCTGCAGAATGCAAAATTTGTAAAGGGAAGAGATGAATATTTTCCTATCCCGCAGGCCCAGATTAATTTTTCTGGTGGTTTGTACAAGCAAAATCCAAATTATAATTAATGCATAATAAGCATCCAACCGGAGTTATGTAAAATCTCCGTTGGATGCGAATATACCTGATCATTTATTGATATGAGAATTAGTCACGTTTATAGTATTTTACGGACCCTGACAATTTTATTTTTTCTGCATTTGGAAGCAGATGGACAGGAAACCTTCAGCTTTGATGGTAAAGAGCCGCTAACCTCTGCATCTGGTCACATGAAGCTTATTCTGAAAGGCAGATCAGCCGTTGCTGAGTTGTCCAAGGGGCTGCGTGGAAAAGGCTTCAGGACGGATGGTTATGCAAGTTACCTGCAGCTGAAAAACCCGGATCAAAAGAAGATTCGTGGTGTTTCAGGCTGGTATGCACTGGAGTCTTTCCCAACAGATACTGCCGCATTTTTCTCAGTTAAAGACAGCGCAACTAATATTTATCTGGGACTGTGTACGGATCGGTTCGGAGCACTGATGTTAGGGGTCTCCAAAGATCATAAACTTAATTATATTGCTCTTGGCAGATCTGTTCAACGATTTAAGTGGATTCATCTGGGTTTAAGTTTTAATGAATCAGGACTGTCAATCTTAGTAAACGGTTTGCCTGTGCCGCTTCTCAATGGGATACAGTTTCCGGTAAGGGTAAGTCAGGTGCTTTTGGGAAAAGATTTTAGAAATAAAAATCTCGGTCTCCTGGATTTAACCACCATAAACGGCCTGGTCGATGAGGTCAGCATATGGGATTTGCCGATTGATGAGAAGCTGATTACTAAGGAGGTGGCAACTTATTCAGCCAGAACTCCTATACTGGCAATTCCTTCCAGCAGGTTCAAGGATGATTTTAGTCGTCCAAAATACCATTTGCTCCCGGCAGCTAACTGGACAAATGAGACGCACGGATTGATCTTCTATAAAGGATTATACCATATCTTCAATCAGAAGAATGCTTCCAGCCTTGCGCTGAGACAGATCAATTGGGGGCATTTCAGCAGCCCGGACCTGGTCAACTGGACCGAGCACAGGCCTGCATTAAGTCCGGAAAAAGGGTATGATGAAAATGGGATCTGGTCGGGACATGTTGTCGCAGATGACGCGGGAAATCCAGTGATGAGTTATACCGCAGGCGGACCTAAAATGGGGATTGCCCTTGCGTATCCGAAAGACAGCACCCTTATCGAATGGACAAAGTATAAGGATAATCCCGTGATCGCTGGTCAGCCGGAAGGTTATACCAGAACAGACCTCAGGGATACCTATATGTGGAAGGAAGGAAATAAATGGTATATGGTAGTGGGTTTTGGGATAGCGCAAAATAATGAACAAAAGGGGGCGCTATTGCTATATTCTTCTGATGATATGCAAAAATGGAAATTCCTGCACACTCTTTTTGAAGGAAATCCTGATCGGGACAATTCCGGGATTTTCTGGGAAATGCCGGTCTTCAAAAAAATTGGGGATAAGTATATTCTGTTGGTGAACAGGGTTCCTGATAAGGGCATTCCTGCGAGGGCACAATATTGGATAGGCAGCTTTGTAAAGGAACGTTTTGTTCCTGACGATCCGATGCCACGCAATTTAGAAGTGATCAACAGATTGCTTTCTCCCTCTGTGGCGGAGGATAAAGATGGCAGGATCTCCGCAATTGCGATTATTCCTGACGAGATCAGTTCAGAGGCGGCTTATCAACAAGGATGGGCACATCTTTATAGCATTCCAAGAATTTGGAATTTGTCAGACGGAGAGTTAACACAGTCTCCACATCCTGCACTCCGGTCTTTAAGAGCAGCTAGCAGTAGGGTGTTGGATACTACGGTTGGTCACCATCAATCGGTTCCGCTTTTTTCCGGACAGCAATATGAGGTCCTGGCAGAGATGACACCAAATAAAGCAAAACAATTTGGGTTCATACTGCATAAGAATGCTGATCAGTCTGAATACACAAAAATATACTATGACGCTGATGCAAAAGAGATGGTCGTGGATCAGCTCCATTCCAGTACAAAAAAAGGAATACCGCTGCGGATCAAAAAAGATGCGTTTCTACTGGATACCAGTAAGCCTGTGCGTTTTCAGGTTTTCGTGGATGGGTCAGTAGTCGAGATTTTTATTAATGATCAGCATGCATTGACCACAAGGATTTTTCCTTCCAAACGGAATAGTGACCAGGCAGAGGTTTTTTCCGAAGGAGGAAGCATCGGTGTAAAAGCAGAAATATGGGCAATCAGTCCTGCAAGGATGAACACAGACTTTTAACAATATTAAACAGAAAGAAATGATCAACCGATATTTATTAACACTGTCTGGCTACCTGTTTTTCCTGTTTCATGGAGGAACAGCTTTAGCCCAAAATAACGGGCAGGGAATATATTCAGAACCCTACCGTCCGCAGTTTCATTTTAGTCCGAAAAAAGGCTGGATAGGCGACCCATGCGGGTTTACTTATTATCAGGGTAAATACCATATGTACTGGTGGGGAAAGGTGATTTCTGAAGACCTTGTTCATTATAAAGAAATATCTCCAAAAGTAATGACAGGTGATGACGGCAACGTCGGTTATTTTACCGGTTCTACGCTTATCGATAAGGAGAATACCGCTGGTTTTGGTAAAAATGCTTACGTTGCTGCTTACACCATTTTTAATAAGCAAAACAAAAATCAATCGCAGGGAATTTCTTATAGCCAGGATGGGGAAACCTTCCATTACTATGAAGGCAATCCGGTGCTGGATATCGGTAGTACTGAATTCCGTGATCCAACGGTTTTCTGGCATGCTGCATCCAGTAAATGGGTGATGGTTGTGGCCAAAGCATTAGAGAAAAAAATAAAATTCTATGGATCGAAGGATCTGAAGTCATGGACCTGGTTGAGTGACTTTGGTCCGGCTGGTGCCCAGGAAAAAGCCTGGGAATGTCCGGATCTTTTCCAATTGCCTGTAGATGGTAATGGCAAGGATAAAAGGTGGGTAATGGTCGTTTCTATTGACTGGGCACGTGAACAGTATTTTATCGGTGATTTTGATGGTGAAAATTTCACCTTGGCAGCCGATCATCCCAAAGACGCCTTGTATGTAGACCATGGATTGGATTTTTATGCATCAAGAACTTTTCAGGATTACGATGGGACGTTGAAAACTACGCCTTCGATGGGTTGGATCGCCACCTGGGATTATGCAGAGCGTGCGCCCTCTACCTGGGGTAAAGGGTTCTGGTCCATCCCCCGCAACCTGGAGCTTAAATCCTTTCCGGAAGGGCCGCGACTGGTGCAAAAACCGATCGAAAAACTTAAACAACTCAGAGACAAAATTCAATCTGCCAGCTACCAGATTCCGAAAGGAACCCAGGTGTTGAAAGCGTTTCGGCCTGCTGAGAATGTTTATGAAATGGAAGCGGTATTCAAGACTGATAAACCGAATGTATTCGGTTTAAATCTCTGCGTAGGGGAAGGGAGAAAAGTAGTGATCGCTTACGATACCAAAACGGCGATGTTAACCATAGACCGAACGAACTGTGCCAAAGAAAAGATAGATAAGTTTGCCAGAAAGACGAGCGCGAAGGTGATGCCTTTAAATGGGGAGTTGCGGATGCATTTTTTTGTAGACAAATCGAGTATTGAGCTGTTTACGAATGATGGAAAGGAAGTGTTTACACTGCTGACTTATCCGGGAGAACAGCAGACCGGTATAGAGACCTTTGCTGAAAATCCAGGTACTGGAATAAGCATGAGGGCATGGAATCTCAAATCGATATGGAAATGAGGACTAAATACAAGAATTAGATAAATATGGACAGTAAACAAATAAATCAGAACAGATATGAAAGGTAAATTTTTAATGGCCGCTTTTTTTAGCATGCTTACAATAGGGAGTTCCATTCCGAATGCTGCTGTGGCTCAAGCTCAAACTGCAGAAGGACATGAATTGTACCGGCCACAGTTTCATTTTTCTCCGAAGAAGAACTGGATGAATGATCCCAACGGGATGGTCTATCACAATGGGGTATATCATCTTCTTTATCAATACAATCCGGAAGGTTCCAAACACGGGTTCTTATCCTGGGGACATGCAACAACACGTGATTTCTTCAATTGGGAGGAACATGATGTTGCGTTGTATCCGGACAGTCTGGGACTGATTTTTTCTGGTAGTGCTGTGATTGACAAGGACAATACTGCAGGTTTCGGTAAAAATGCAATGGTTGCGATATTTACACACCATAGTCCTAAAATTGAACAGGCTGGAACCGGGCTTCATCAGTATCAAAGTCTCGCGTACAGCAATGACGAAGGAAAAACCTGGACAAAATATAAAGGGAACCCTGTTCTGCCTAATCCGGGGATAACCGATTTTAGAGATCCTAAAGTGATGTGGTATGAGGCCGGAAAAAAATGGATAATGTCTCTGGCAGCTAAAGATCGCATTAGCTTTTATTCCTCAAAAGACCTTAAAGAATGGAGAAAAGAAAGTGATTTTGGAAATGATGTAGGTGCGCATGGTGGGGTATGGGAATGCCCTGATCTTTTTCCGCTTGTGCACAAAGGCAAAACAGTTTGGGTTTTACTGGTGAGTATAAATCCGGGCGGTCCTAATGGCGGTTCTGCCACACAATATTTTACAGGAGATTTCGACGGAAGCCGGTTTATACCAAATTCAAAAGCTGAGAAATGGTTGGATTTTGGAACGGATAACTATGCCGGCGTGACCTGGTCAAATACAAATGAAAGGAAAATCCTGATCGGGTGGATGAGTAATTGGCAGTATGCAAATGAGGTGCCCACAAATAAGTGGAGGGGGGCGACTACAATTGCCAGGGATCTGCAGCTGAGTCAAATTGCCGGGGAATATTACCTTAAATCTACCCCTGTTCAAGAGATCAATAAATTTTTGAAGCCGGTCTTTTCCAAAAAGTCTTTCCCTGCCAAAAAGGATATTGATCTATCTGCTTATGTGAAGGATTTACAGGGGCGAATAAAGTTAGATTTTAACTTTAAGGCCGATGCCAATTTGCTAATTACGCTAAGTAATGCAAAAGGAGAGCAACTCTTGGTAGGATACGACAGCGAAACAAAAACATATTATATTGACCGAACCCATGCGGGTGTCTCTGATTTTGAAAAAGGGTTTGCCAAAAAACATACGGCAATCAGGATCGCCAAATCCAATAATGCTAAATTGAGTTTAATCCTTGATGTTACATCTGCCGAGCTTTTTGCAGATGATGGAGTAACAGTTATGACAGATATCTTTTTTCCGAATAGCCTGTTGAATGGAATTAAAATATCCGGGAAGGGAAAACCACAGCAGGTAACTGATCTTGTAATTTCAGCAATCCCAAGCTTTAAATAAAAAAACATGAATTCTCTATCTATATGATCGGAGAGTGGCCGCAATAAAAAGGAGGATTTTCGTAATCCTCCTTTTTGTTTGGGAACAGTTTTTTTACTGGAGCACTGGTGCGGTTATTTCCTTGTCGACCTGTAATGTTCTACCAGTTTATCTAAAAAGCCGAAGAGTTTCTCATTCATTTCATGAAAATCAAAACCCCGGATTTCATCAGGTTTTTGAACATACTTGTGCCTTGTATTGTTCGTCAAAAAAATCTCTTCTTCATCGATAAGAAGTTCCACAACCTCTGGTGTGAGCTCCATGTGGCATTGAAATCCATAAACAAGGTCGGAATAAGCTATGATCTGTCTTGGGCAACCTATACTTGTAGCCAATATTTTACTGTTTGAGGTAAGGCCGGGCATATCGTTATGCCAATGTCCGACAAGCAAGGATGAACCGAAGTGGGCAACTTTCTCGTCTTTTAAACCGTTATCTGTTAGTTGTATTGGAAAAACACCTATTTCTTTTTCAGGACTATGCTCAAAACCTGCACCTAAAGCTTCGCCAATGAGTTGAGAACCCAGGCAGACACCTAGAACTGCTTTTTCTGCTCGAATGCATTTTTGTATCAGCGCAATTTCAGCTTGTGCATCAAAATGAGGCGATTCTTCTTTGCTGGTGTGCGGATTTTGTGGACCTCCCATTACCAC
>Ga0307414_10000972_pt1 | contig 14609 bp, 12 predicted proteins | sample DK1Ometagenome_FD_203804 | JGI IMG/M metagenome (GOLD analysis project Ga0307414, IMG submission 203804) | Maize rhizosphere microbial communities from greenhouse at UC Davis, California, United States - DK15-O-3 | ecosystem: Host-associated > Plants > Roots > Rhizosphere > Soil | place: USA... | reverse complement strand
GTCCGAAACCTCGAACACCATGTGGTGGAGGCCGGAACCGTCATCGGTATCGCCGATGTACATGCCGGGACGCTTGCGCACCGCATCGAGGCCCTTGAGGACCTTGATGCTCTCTGCGCCATATTCATTCTGATTGGGGTCGGTAGCCATAGCTTTTATATAGGGACTCGTGGGCGGAAGTCACGCGCGCACGCGCGTGCGAGTGAGTCGAAAGGGAAGCCGCCCGCCGCAAACGGCAGACGGCTTTCCCGATAGTCAAAAGGCGTCAGGCCTGGGCGCGCCCGCGCTGGCCACCGCCGCCACGGCGTCCGCGGAAGGGCCGCTTGGGCTGGCCGCCTTCGGGACGGTGAGCCGGATGGCCGCCGGCACGTTGCGGATGGCGCTGGCCGGTGCGATCGCCCTGGGCAGGACGGCTATCGTCGCGACGCTGCTCGTCACGGCGCTTCTCGCCGGCCGGCTGGATCGCGACGCGCGGGCCCGAAGGGCGCGCATGGCGATGGCCGCCATCGCGCCGTTCGCCGCGATATCCGCCACGGCCGCCGCGATCGTCGCGCTCCTGAGCCGGAAGCTTCAGCGCCTTCAATGCCTGCGCGGCGGCGACAAAGCCTTCGGGCAGCGGGACCACCGGAAGCGCCCGGCGGGTCAGCCGCTCGATGTCGCGCAGGTTGATGCGCTCATCGGGAGAGCAGAAGGCGATGGCCGCGCCGTCCGCGCCGGCGCGCGCCGTGCGCCCGATGCGGTGGACATATTGCTCCGGCACGTCGGGCAGGTCGAAGTTGACGACATGGCCGACGTTCGGAATGTCGATCCCGCGCGCGGCGATGTCGGTCGCGATCAGCACCGGCGCCTGGCCGGACTTGAAGGCGGCCATGGCGCGTTCGCGCTGCGGCTGCGACTTGTTGCCGTGGATGGCGACGCTGGGGATGCCGGCGGCGGCAAGCTGGCGGACGATCTTGTCGGCGCCGTGCTTGGTGCGGCTGAACACCAGCGTCCGGTCCGACCCGTTCTTTTGCAGGAACAGGGTGAGCAACGCGGCCTTTTCGGCCTGGTTCACATGGGTGACGCCCTGCACGATCCGATCGACCGTTGTGGCCGCCGGAGTCACCGCGACTTCCGCCGGGTTGGTCAGATAGGCATCGGCAAGCTGCTTGATCGCTTTCGGCATGGTCGCCGAGAAGAACAGGGTCTGGCGCTGCTTCGGGATCAGCTGGACGATGCGCTTCAGCGCATGGATGAAGCCGAGGTCGAGCATCTGGTCGGCCTCGTCGAGGACGAGGATTTCGAGCCGCGACAGATCGAGCGCGCGCTGATCGACCAGGTCGAGCAGCCGGCCGGGCGTGGCGACCAGCACGTCGAGACCGCGCGACACTTCGCGCACGCTCTTGTGGTTGGAAACGCCGCCGTACACCGCGCCGACGCTGAGGCGCATGTTGCGGGCATAGCCGCGCGCGCTCTCGGCAATCTGCGCCGCAAGCTCGCGGGTCGGGGCGAGGACGAGCATTCGGATGCGCGCCGGGATCGGGTGCTGGCGGTTGGCCGCTAGCCGGTCGAGCGACGGCAGCATGAAGGCCGCGGTCTTGCCGGTGCCGGTCTGGGCGATGCCCAGCAAATCTCGGCCGGTCAGCACGGTCGGAATAGCCTGCGCCTGGATCGGCGTCGGCACGACGTAATTCCTGGCCGCGAGCGCGTCGAGGAGGGGCTGCGAGAGCCCAAGGTCGGTAAATTTGGTCAAAATAGGAGTCCAATATGCGTGGCGAACGTCCGCGCGAATGGCACGGACCCGCCGGGGTTGGTTGAGCACCCCGCGTGAATAGGAGAGCGTAAAAGCTGATCGAGACGCGGGCCGGGACCTGATTGCCTTTTGGCAAAGAGACCGATCACGCCGCTTTCAGGGCGCCTCGTGTTGCAGTGCAATATAGAGGCAAAGTTAAAAAAGTCCAGTCAGGCGGGAAAAATCGTTCCGGCCTCGACATGGAAGCGGCTCGCGACGGCTCCGATCGGCTCGAAGAGGGCAGCCTCCGTCGCTGTCATCCACACCTGGCCGCGGCCTTCGAGGCGGGCGAACAATGCGGCGCGGCGGGCGGGGTCGAGGTGGGCGGCGACCTCGTCGAGGAGCAGGACGGGGGGAGCGCCGCGCTTGTCCGCGACCAGTTCGGCATGGGCGAGGATGAGGCCGAGAAGCAGCGCCTTCTGCTCGCCGGTCGAGCCCTGCGAAGCGGGGCTGCCCTTGTCGGCATGGACGACCTTCAAATCCTCGGTGCTGGGGCCTTGGGTCGCCCGGCGCGCGACCGCGTCGGCCTTGCGATTCGCCTTCAATCGCGCCTGGAGATCGGTCGGCGACGGATTTTCGAGGGCGAGGCGCGAGCGCGGGAAATCGTCGCCCTCGATCGCGGCCGCGGCCCCGGTGAGGGCGTCGACCGTGCGCAGTCGGGCCTGGCTGACGGCGAGCCCGTGCGCCTCCATCTGGCCTTCCAGCGCGTCGAGCCAGTTCGAATCCCAGCGTTCCTCGGCAAGCAGCTTGTTGCGCGCCCGCATCGCCGCTTCATAGCGCGCCGCCTGAGTGGCGTGACCCGGCTCCAGGGCAAGCGTCAGCCGGTCGAGAAAGCGGCGGCGGCTGCCCGCACTGTCGGTGAACAGCCGGTCCATCGCGGGCGTCAGCCAGAGGACCGACAATCGTTCCGAGAGCGAATTGATCGAGGCCTGCGCGCCATTGATCCGGACCTGGCGCCGGTCGGGCGCCTGGGCGGAGGTGCCGGTCCCGAGCTCGGTTCCGTCATGGAGCCTGCCCGCGACGGCGAACGTGCCGGGGCCGCCGGACCTCGCAATGTCGGACATCGGCACCTGCCTCAGCCCGCGGCCCGGGGTCAGCAGCGAAACGGCTTCGAGGACATTGGTCTTGCCAGCGCCGTTGGGGCCGGTGAGCAAGACGAAGCCGCGGCCAGGCTCGACCAGCGCATCGCGATAGTTGCGGAAGTCGGTCAGCGAGAGGCGGTCGATCGCGGTCACGCCAACTCCCTAACGCAGGGCAAGCCTAACTGCCTAGCGATGGTCAGTCGGCCAGGCCCCGGCGCTTCATCACGGCACTGACCGCATCAGCCACCGCCTGTTCCGCTTCGGGATGCTCCTCGTTGGCCATGAGGACCTCCAGCTTGTTGACCGTCGCGGTCAGCGCCTTGAGCTTGCGGAAGGACGGCAAGGTGCCGAACTTCATCAGCTCGACCATATCGTCGCCCTCCATCTTGCCGAGGGCCGAATTTACGGCGGCGCGATTGAGCTGGGTCACATCCTGCGCGGTCGTGTCGCGGTCGAGCGCGACCGATCCGGTGACCGTGCTGGCATATTTCGCGGCGATCAGCTTTTGACCGGTTGGGGTACGATAAAATTGGGTCAGCTCGGCCGTCTCGACCGGAGTCAGGGCTTGCGAATAGAGGCGGGCGTAGCGCTCCATCGTGTCGCGATAGGCACCGGCGCGCATCGAGGCCGTGGCGGCGTGAATGGATGCCTGCAGCTCCTGGAGGATTCCGGGGCTGGCCTCTTCCAAAGTGGCAGCGCCTTCGCCCAATCCCTCCCGAAAACCACGATCGATCATGGCGGACAACATGTCGTTGAATGGCTTTTCGGGCATGGTCGCCTGGGCAAATGCCAGTGCGTCCGGCCGATAGGGGCCGCTTTTCAGCGAGTCGAGATCGATCGCCGGGACAACCGCGACAGGCGGCGGCGCCGATGGGGCGACCGCCGAAGGCGCGGCCGCCAGCGACAGCAGAAGCGCCAGCATCAAACGCGCATCGGCATCAGGACGTAGAGCGCCGGGCTCTTGTCATTCTCCCGAAGCAGGGTCGGCGCAGAGGCGTCGGCCAGATGGACTTCGACCGTGTCGCCCTCGATCTCGTGGAGGATGTCCATCAAATAGCGGGCGTTGAAGCCGATCTCGATGTTGTCCGAGCCATAGTCGGCGGGGAGCTCCTCGACCGCGAGGCCGTTCTCGGGGCTGGTCACGCTCAAGGTTACCTTGTCGCGGTCGACCGCCATCTTGACCGCCCGGGTCTTTTCGCTGGCGATGGTGGCGACGCGGTCGACGCCGGCCATGAAGCTTTTCGGATCGAGCTTCAGAAGCTTGTCGTTCCCGGTCGGGATGACCCGGTTATAGTCGGGGAAGGTGCCGTCGATCAGCTTGCTGGTCAGCACTGCATTGCCGAGCCCGAATCGGACCTTGGTTGCGGACAGCGAGATTTCGACCGTGCCCTCAACCTCGTCGAGCAGCTTGCGAAGCTCATTGACGCATTTCTTGGGGATGATGATGTCGGGCATCCCGTCCGCGCCCTCAGGCTTGTCGAGGGTGATGCGCGCGAGGCGGTGGCCGTCCGTCGCCGCGGCCTTCAGCTTTTCGTCCGCGACGTGGAGGAAGATACCCATCAGATAATAGCGCGTCTCTTCGCTGGAGATGGCGAAGCGGGTCTTGTCGATAATCTGGCGCAGCGTTGCGGCGGGAAGCTCGAAGCGGGTCGGAAGCTCGCCTTCCGCGATCACCGGGAAATCGTCGCGCGGCAAGGTGGAAAGGTTGAAGCGGGCGCGGCCGGCGACGACCTGCATCTTGCCCTCGGCGGCCGAAATCTCGACCTGGCTCCCCTCCGGAAGCTTGCGGACGATGTCGAAAAATGTGTGGGCCGAGACGGTCGTTGCGCCGCCTTGCGTCACCTGCGCCGGAACGCTCTCGTCGACCTGCAGGTCGAGGTCGGTCGCCATCAGGCGAAGCGAGCCGTCGTCGCGCGCTTCGATCAGCACGTTGGACAGGATGGGGATGGTATTGCGCCGCTCGACCACCGACTGGACATGGCCCAGGCTCTTGAGGAGGGTCGCCCGTTCGATCGTCGCCTTCATTTCTGCCCCTTCGCGCGTGTCCATCATGCGGCGCGATGTCCCCGGGACGTCGCTCGCACGCATGATCGTTATAGCGAGGCGGGACGCGCGCGGAAGGGGGAATTACGGAAGCGTCGAAGCAATCAGCTCGGCATCAGCACGGCGTCGATCCGATGGATGACTCCGTTCGATTTCTTCTCATCCGCGCCGAGGATTCTGGCCTTGGTGCCGGCCGCGTCGGCGATGACGATCGCATTGCCGTCCTTGGTCGCCGTCAGCGTGCCGCCGGCCATGGTGGCGAGCGTCGTCTTGCCGTTGCCGGCGTCGATCGCTTTGCCGATATCGGCGGCAAGCATGGCGCCGGGAAGGATATGATAGGTGATAACGCCGGTCAGCTCCTGGCGCCCTTCCGGCTTCATCAGCGCGTCGAGCGCGCCGGCCGGCAACTTGTCGAACGCAGCGTCGGTGGGGACGAGAACGGTGTAGGGGCCGGGCCCTGCCAGCGTCGCATCGAGGCCCGACTGCTTGGCGGCCTCGGCGAATTTGGTGGCGTCGCCGAGCCCGCTGGCGATGGTGGCGTCACCGGCCGCTTCCTTGGCGGCTTCGCTCTTCGGCGCATCGTCGGCGGCTTTCTCGCCGCACGCGCCAAGCAGGAGCAGGACGGCGAGCGCCGCGCCGGTCGAAATTTTGTTCAGGGGCATCATTTTTCCTTCCCTGTTGGACAAGATGTGCCGCGCGGCGGCCGAAGCCTTCCGCGCGGCACCTTCATGTCTGGGGTCAGACGAGGGCGTTGATCACCGCGGTGATCAGCTGCGTCGTCGGGTCGACCCGGTAGATGTAGCCGTCATTGTACCGGTACCAGGCATCTGGCGTGTCATAGTAGCGGTCGCGATAGTCGAACGGCACATTATAGGCGCTGTACCCCAGGGGCAGCGGCTGGCCGACCGCGAACGGGTTGCCCGTGAGCAAAGCCGCGATGCCGGTGATCAGCCCGTCGGACGGATTGACCTGGTAGATGGCGCCGTCGCCATAACGATACCAATAATCGCCGCCGTCCGGATAGAAGGACTGATACTGGTATGGGACGTTGTAGTAGTTGTAGTCGAGCGGATAGCTCATCCCCACCGGGTAGTAATAATAGTCCCGGTTGGCATAGGGGAACAGCGCGTCGATCAGGCCGCGGTCGCGGTCGACGCGATAGATATAATCGTCGTCCCAGCGGTACATGAAGCGATCGTCGTCGCGGTACCAGCTGCGATACGGGCCTTCCAGGGCACTGAGGCCAAGCATCGCCGTCAGCGGCGTTCCGACCAGCTTCTTCGCCTGGCCCGGAGGCATGCAGCCATTGCCCTTCTTGGCCAGCCCCGGAGGGCAGCCGTCGACGAAGCCGCGAACCAGGCCACGGTCGTTCCAGCGCGGGACGAAGCGGATGTCGTCGTCGCGGCGATCAAGCCGGACGACGCGGAGGTCACGGTCGTTGCCGCGATCGCGGATGTCGACCCGGTTCGAGCGGTCGTTCTGGACAACACGAACCTTGTCGTTGCCGCGATTGCCACGATCCAACTTCATCGCCTGGCCCTTGCCGCGATCGTCATGCCGCGCCTGGGACTGGCCCTTGCCGCGCGATTGTTTGTCGTCGCGCTGGACGAATTTCTGCCGTTCCATGCGTTGCGGCGCGCGCATTGCACGGTCGTTGCCGCCACCGCGACTAGAGCGTTCGGCCTTCTGGCTACCGCCACGATTGGCGTGATCGGCTTTCTGACCGCCACCGCCATGGGCCGCCTTCTGCCCTGCGCCATGTTCCTTTCCACCGCCATGGCCGCCCTTCTGGGCCGCTACGGGGGCGGTGATCGCCAGCGCGGCCGCGCCGGCGGCTAGCATCCACCTCATCATGGAAAATCTCCTTTCGAACCGTCAAAACGGGTCAAAAGCACCGGCGTTCCGCCGTTTAGCGTCCGTTCATCCTAGTGAGACGAGCCGTTCCTATTCGTCGTCGACCCAGTCCGCGCGCATCCGCCGGACCGCAAGGAGCATGAGCAGCGCCGCGACAAGGTAAAATCCGACCACGCTGACGGCGGCGTAACGAAGCGCCTCGTCGCCGAACCGTTCCTTGAACATGACCGACAGGGCGCCAATCAGCGTCGGGCCGACGCCAAGGCCGATCAGGTTGTTGATCAAAAGGAAGCTGGCCGAGGCGGTCGAACGCATCGGCCGGGGGACGAGGTGCTGGACGGCGGTCGTCACTGGGCCGAGCCAGAGGATGTTGAGCGCATTCGGAATGAGCAGCAGCGGCCAGGCGATCCACAAATTGGTGGTCAGCAGGCCGAGCGCGAAGGTTGGAGCGGTGATCAGCCAGGCGATGGCCGGAAGCCGCGCATACCAGCGCCGGTCGCCCTGGCCCAGCCGGTCGGCCAGCCATCCGCCGGCGAACACGCCCGCGGTCCCGCCGATGAGGAACAGCGCCGCGAGGAACTGGCCGCGCTCAATCAGGCCGAGGCCGAAGCTGCGCTCCAGCACCGACGGCGTCCATAGCGCGAGGCCGTAGCCGGCGAGCGAACTGAAGGAGGAGGCGAAGGCCATCAGCCAGAAGGTCGGCTTGCGCGCAATGATCGCGAAGGTTTGGCGAAGCGGCATGCCCTCGGCCGCTGACGGCGCCTTTTTCACGTCCGGCACGAAGAACAGGATGGCCGGCGCCAGCAGCAGGCCGGCTATGCCCATTGCGAGAAAGGCCGCGCGCCAGTCGATCCAGGCGGCGAGATAGGCGCCGATCAGCGTCCCCCCGGCTAGGCCGAGCGGAATGCCGAGCGAGAAGATGGCGAGCGCTCGCGCGCGGCGTTGCGGCGGGAAATAATCGGCGATGAGGGCGTAGCTGGGCGCCACCCCGCCGGCCTCGCCGACGCCGACGCCGAGCCGGTAGAAGAATAGCTGGCCGAAGCCGGTCGCCGTCCCGCACAGCGCGGTGAAGCCGCTCCACACCGCGACCGCCCCGGCGATGACCTTGCTCCGGCTGGTCCGGTCGGCGAGCAGGGCCAGCGGGACTCCGAGGACCGAGTAGAGCAGCGCGAATGCGAGTCCGCCGATCGCCCCGAACTGGGCGTCGTCCAGCTTCAGGTCGGTGATGATCGGCCCGGCGAGGATGCCGAGGATCTGCCGGTCGAGGAAATTGAAGATGTAGGCGAGGAGGAGGAGCGCCAGGACGCGGGCCTGAAGCCGGGAGGTGGTTGCGGTGCCTTGGTTCATCTGCCCCTCGCCCGTTGCGCCGCGCCCGGTCAGGGGACGCGGTCCAGGAAATCGTCGATCGCGGCAATGGCCACGGGTTCGTCCAGCACCGGGGCATGGCCCACGTCCGGCACTTCGGCAAGCTCCAGGCCCGGCGCGTGCCGTTTCATCCGCTGGGCGATGTCGCGGCTGACGATGTCGGACAGGGCTCCGCGGATGAGCAGCGTCGGGCGGCCCCTGGCCAGCTTGCGGAAGAGGAGCCACGCCATGAGCGTGGTCAGCCGCGACGGCGTTTTCAGCGGCCCAGAGATGGCGGGGTCATAGTCGAGCCTTGGCCCCTGGCCGTCGTCGCGGAACGTGCGTTCGGCGAACTTGCGCCAATCGCTCGCACCGAAATGAGGGTAGGCGGCGGAGCTGGTCCGCCGGACATAATCGACGGCATCGTCCCAATTCCCCACGTCAGGGCTCTTGCCGGTATAGCCGAGGATCCGCGCGATGCCTTCCGGGGCGACCGCCGGGCCGACGTCGTTGAGGATCGCGGCGGCGACGGCTTTCGACCGGAGCGCCGCCAGCGTCATGGTTATGATCCCGCCCATGGAAGTGCCGAGGAACACAGCTTTGGGAATGCCCAAGGAGTCCATGAGGGACAGCACGTCGCGCGCATAGATTTTCGGCTGATAGTTGGCGGGCTTCGGGTCGAAGCCGGATTGGCCCCGGCCGCGAACGTCGGGGGCGATGACGCGGCGGCCGCGAGCCGCGATGCGGGGCGCGATCGCTTCGAAATCCTTCGAGTTGCGGGTCAGGCCGTGGAGGCAGATGACCGGCAGCCGCTCGTTCGAACCCTCGGCGGGATAATCGCGGTAATAGAGGCTGAGGCCGTCGGGCGACGTCCAGCGCCCTTCCTCATATGTTCCGGAATCCGTCATCGACAGGCGGCGGGGCAAGCCGAAGCCCGCCCCGCCTTCCCCGCTCTACATCTTGTAGCCGACGGTGAAGAGGATCTGGCGCGGATTGCCATAGTAAGCGGTCAGCACCCCTTCCTTGCCCAGCGCGGATTCGATCCCTGGCACGCCATTTACAAAACCCGAAGGCGCACCATTGTTGACGAACTCGCCAGTGTAGGGATTCACGTTCATGAAGTTATAGCCGGCGACAATGTAGCGCTTGTTGGCCAGGTTCTTGCCATGAAGCCCCACGGTCCAATGGCCTCCCGGCAGTTCGTATACGGCGCTGGCGTCCCATAGGGTGAAACCCTTCTGGTCGAGGCCCGGGCTCGCGATTTCGAACTGTTGGCTCTTGCCGCGATAGGCCAGCGTGGTGAGCAAGTTGAGCTTGCCCTCCGCCAGCGGCGTTTCATAGCGAAGCGTCCCGCTGGCGGTCCATTTCGGCGTGTTCTGGATCTTGCGGAATTTGGCCAGATCGATGTCCCGGACTTCGCCACCGGGGAACAGGTGCAAGTCCTCGTCCACGATCATCGGAACGACGAATTCCTTGAACTTCGCGTCGAGATATCCAAGCGACCAGGAGAAGTTGAGGCGCGGCCCGCCCGGATCACCGAACAGCCGGGCATCGCCTTCCCATTCAACGCCCTGGATCACCGCCTTGCCGGCGTTGCTGGTCAGGCCGCAGAAGGTGTTGGTTCCATTGGCGTCGACACAAGGCGACGATGCCGGGATCTGCATGTCCTTGTAGTTGGCGCGGAACAGCGCGAGGCTGGTGAACACGCGCTTGTCGAGTAGGCTGGCCTTCCAACCAAGCTCGAAGCTCGTCACTTTTTCCGGCTCGAACGTCATATATTCGAAGATGTCGGCGGCGTCCGTGTCGCCGTCCTTGTCCAGGTCGATCGCGGACTTGGACTGGCCGCGCGGGTCGAAGCCGCCGCCTTTGAAGCCCTTCGACCAGCTGGCGTAGAAGTGGTGGTCGTCGTTCGGCTTGAAGCTGACCGAGACGCGCGGCGTGAACGCCTTGTCGGTCCGTTTCCCTTCGAAGTCGGATGTGGAGTTCAGGAACGGGGTGCCGAGCCCGCCGAAGATTTCCGATCCGCCGTTAAGGTAGGATTGGCGGAAGACGGTCGCGTGGCGCTTGTCGTTGGTGAACCGCCCGCCGACCGAGGCCGAGAACTGGTCGCTGAATTCATAGCTGAAATCACCGAACACGGCCCATGTCTTGGTGTCGACATGGCCGTCGCTGAAGGCCGAGAAGCCACCAAAAGTCGTGAACAGCCGGACATCGAATGTCGTGTCGGCGTTGGCGTTCAGATAATAGGCACCGACCACGCCCGACAGCGGGCCCTTGTCGACTTCCAGTTGGAATTCCTGGCTGAACTGGTCGTTCTTGTAGATGCCGGGAACATCGACATCGATGCTGGGCAGGGCGTCGAAGTCGATCGGCGTCTTGCTCTTGTCCTTGCGATAAGCGGTAATCGATTTGAACTTGAGCCCGTCACCCAGCTGCAGCTGGCCGTGCGCCGCGAAACCCTTGCTGGTCACCTTCTGCTTGGGATCTTCCAAACCACCGAGGCTGTCGAACACATCGTCCATCACTGGTGCGCCGGATAGAAGCCCCGGTAGCAGGCGGTGGCCGCCGCGTTCGTTGCTAAGATCCTTGGTGTAGTCGGCGCTGAGGCGAAGCAGTGCGCTTTCGTCGCGTCCGATTTCCACCGAAAGGCGGCCGGCCTTTACATCCTTGTTGTAATTGTCCTTGCCGGTCGTGAAATTCTTGCCGAAGCCGTCACGCGTGAGACGCGCGACCGAGGCGCCGATCCGGAACATGTCGGAAAACGGGTAGGATGCGGTGACGACGCCGTCGAGCTGGCCGTAGGTGCCGACGGTGGCGCGGGCCCTGACTTCCGGGTCGTCGGACAGGCGCCGGGTGACATATTTGATCGCGCCGCCGATCGTGTTGCGGCCGTAGAGCGTCCCCTGCGGACCGCGGAGCACCTCGATCCGCTCGACATCGTAAATGTCGAGCACGGCCGCCTGGGGACGGTTGAGATAGACATCGTCGAGATAGATGCCGACACCCTGCTCGAACCCGCCGACCGGGTCCTGCTGGCCGATGCCGCGGATGAAGGCGGTCAGCGTCGAATTGGTGCCGCGCGACACTTCGAGCGTGACGTTGGGGGTCGTGTCGGCGATGTCGGTGATGTCGGTCGCGCCCTGCCGCTCAAGCTCCGCGCCGCTATAGGCGGTGACCGCGATCGGCACATCCTGCAGCGCCTCGTTGCGGCGCCGGGCGGTGACGACGATGGCTCCCGTTTCGACCGTATCGTCGGCGACCGCTTCGGGCTGCTCGGCGGAAACGGCCTCTGCCGGAGCCGGCTGGTCCTGCGCCACGGCCGGCGAGGGCAGAATGAAAATTGCGCTTCCCGCAAGCAGCATCAGGCGGGCGGCGACGGTCCGATTCGACATGAGATTCCTCCCCTTTTTCGAGAGCCAGCCGGGCATTCCCGGTCGCGGCCTTGATCGTTCCATAATGAAAGTTGAACCGAGTTTCAACTTGTGAGATATATCGAGCGATGGGGGGAAAGTTGGACAAGCCAGGTCGAGCGGCGCTAGCGGATGAAGCCATGGTGTCCGCCCGATCCCGCGCCAGTAAAGGCAAGACCCCGCGGACCGCGCGCGGCGAGAAGACGCTGCGCAAGATCCTGGACGCGGCGCTCGCCGAGTTCGGGCAGCGCGGATTCCACGACAGCTCGATCGTCGGGATCACCAGCAGGGCGAAGGTCGCGCTGGGCACATTCTACACCTATTTCGACAGCAAGGAGGCGGTCTTCTCGGCGCTGGTCAGCGACATGTCCGCCCAGGTGCGCGACTATGTCTACCCGGTGTTCGAAGGCGCTGCCGACGATCTTGATGGCGAGCGGCGGGCGCTGGCCGGCTACCTGCGCTTCGTGGTCGATCACAAGGAAGTCTATCGGATCATCGACGAAGCCGAGTTCGTCGACCCGGCCGGATTCCGGACCCATTACGAGACTTCGGCCAACCGGATTGCCGCGCGTCTCCGTGCCGCGACGGAAAAAGGCGAGGTGCGGGATGACGGCGAGCTCGCCAACGAAGTGCGCGCCTGGGCGATCATGGGGATGAACGTGTTCCTCGGCCTGCGCTTCGGAGTGTGGGGCAAGGTCGATCCCGACGAGGTCGCGGCCCATGCCAACGCCATGCTACGCGACGGCCTGGCGCCCTAGAGACCCACCGCCAACGCGGCAAAAGCATCGACGTCTTCCTCGTCATGATAGAGACCGAAGCCGATGCGCACCACATCACCGCGCACGTCGGTGACGCAGCCGTTCGCCATCAGCTCCCCCGACCAACGGTGGGCGTAGTGGGTGCGGAAAGCGAGGAAACGGGCGTGCGGGCGGCCGTCGAGCGGGTTCAGCAATTCGGCCTTGGCGAGCGCCGTCCCGGCGAGCGACTCGATCATGCGCGACTGAAGCCCGGCGACCCGCGCGGCGATCCGCTCGGTCGTGATTCCATTTTCCTTCAGCATCCGCTGGATCGCGTTGAAGCGGTACAGCGCCGAGGGATCGAAGGTCGCGCCCATGAAGCGCATGGCATCGGTCGAATAGCCGACCATTCCGGGCGGCAGGGTAAGGTCGTCGAATTCCGCGAACCAGCCCGTGAGCGGAGGGCGCGGGCCGAAGCCCGGCGGGCAGTGCATGAAACCCATCCCTTCGCCTGCCATCGCATATTTATAGCCGCCGCCGAGGACGAAGACCGATGCCGCGACGTCGGCATCAACCGGCGCCGGAACCGCCATGAAGCTGTGATAGGCGTCGATCACCACCCACGGGCCGTGGGGCCGGGCCAGCGCCGCGAGCTCGCTGGCGGCGTCGAACGTCCGACCGCTGTTGAACAGCACATGGCTGACCAGGATCAGGTCGAAGCCGCCCGTCGTAGCTGCCTCCAGGAAGCGTGCGCTGAAATTCTCGAACGGCTCGGCGGCAACCTTGGTTAGCTCGATGTCGCCCGACTCCTCCCATCGCGCCATTTGCCGGCGCGCGGAATGGAATTCGCCGTCGCTCATCAGCACGCGCACCGGCTCGCCGTCGCGGCGGGGACAGGCGGCGCCAAGCCGGATCAGGAAATCATGCGTGTTGGATGCAAATAGGATCGCGGACGGGTCGCCACTCCCCAGTTCGGCCGCGACATGGGACTGCGCCTCGGGCCAGACCTCGTCCATGACCCTGTCCCACTTGCTGTCGGCCAGGCGAGCGGCGTCTTCCCAGCATTCGACCTGTCCTTCGAACGAAGCGTCGGGCCAGAGGTGATGGCTGTGCGCCGCGAAATGCAGCCGGTCTGGCGCGGCGGACAGGCTCTTCGAAAAGAGCGGCTTGAAGCTCAAAGCTCGGTTCTCAGCGACCAGAGCTCGGGGAACGCGCGCTTGGTCAGCGTCGAGGCGAGATAGGCGACCCCGGCCGACCCGCCGGTGCCCTTCTTCATGCCGATGATCCGGTCGACAGTGACCATATGCTTGTGCCGCCAGCCGGCCAGCGCGTCGTCGAGGTCGACCAGCTTTTCGGCCAATTGGTAGAGGCCGAAATATTGTTCGGGATTTCGGTAGATGGTGAGCCACGCATCCTTCAGCGCGCCCTCCCCTTCGATCGGCAGGCCGGCGCGGACCAGCGCGGCGTTCGCCTCGTCCCACAACGACGGATCGGCCAGCGCGCGTTCCAGCCGGGCATGGCCTTCGGTCCCGCCTTCGTAAAATTCGAGGAAGCGCGGGTCCTTGATGCCCAGTCGATATTCGAGTTCCCGGAACTGAGCCGACTGGAAGCCCGATGATGTGCCGAGCACGTCGCGGAAGGCGCTGTAATCGACCGGCGTCAGGGTCGCCAGCACGTCCCAGGTCAGCGTCATCACCGTCCAGATGCGGCTGACCCGCGAGAGCGCCTTATAGGCTTCGGCAAACCTGTCTTCGCCGACCAACCGGCAGGCGAAGCGCACCTCGTGAAGCATCTGCTTGAGCCACAGTTCCTTCGCCTGGTGGATGATGACGAACAGCATCTCGTCGTGCAGTTCGCTGATCGGATGCTGGGCCGACAGCAATGTGTCGAGGTCCAGATAATCGGCATAGGTCATGCCGGCGGGCGTGGCGGTCATGAAGGGGGCTTAAGGCTGCGGCGGTGCGCCGACAAGCGGCGCTTTCGACTATGGCCGCTGGGAACCGGGCAGGCCGGGCTGCGAGATCGTCCCGATGTTGCCGAACAATTCGTCGAAGAAGCTGCGCTTGCGGCCCAGGGTCGGGGTCTTGTCGCCCGACGGATCGACCTGCGCGATCAATTCCTTGCCCGTCTTGTTCACGGCGACGACATTGCCCGCCTGGTCGAACTGGACGCGAAGGATCGTCTGGTCGGTGACCTTGGGGTCGCGAAACGCGAATTGGGCGGTATCGCGGGAAACATAATACCAGTCGTTGGGATCGAACTGGCCAGTGAAGGTCGGGCGGCCCAGTGTCTTGGTAACCGAATCCTTGTTGTCGACCCCGACCTGGATGCCGTCGGCCAGCGTCTGGTCGATGACGAAGCCCTTATG
>Ga0307414_10000970_pt1 | contig 14624 bp, 11 predicted proteins | sample DK1Ometagenome_FD_203804 | JGI IMG/M metagenome (GOLD analysis project Ga0307414, IMG submission 203804) | Maize rhizosphere microbial communities from greenhouse at UC Davis, California, United States - DK15-O-3 | ecosystem: Host-associated > Plants > Roots > Rhizosphere > Soil | place: USA... | reverse complement strand
CGCAAGGGGCTGGCGTTCGGCGCCGACACCAATGCCTCGACCGGTTTCGACGAGACGCTTTATAAGCTCGACCTGCCCAATGCGTCGGACGATCTGATCGACACCGGCCTGATGCTGATGCGCGAAACCGCGAGCGAGTTGACGATCGACCCCGCCGCGGTCGACCGCGAACGCGGTATCATCCTGTCCGAAAGGCGCGCGCGCGACACCTATCAACTGCGCAGCTTGATCGACCAACTGGGGTTCCAGATGGAGGGAATGACGGTTGCCAACCGGATCCCGGTCGGGACCGAAGAGGTGATCCGCACTGCCCCCGCCGCGCGCATACGCGACCTGTATGATCGCTATTACCGTCCCGAACGCGCGACACTGGTGATGGTCGGCGATTTCGATCCGGCGGCGATCGAGGCGAAGATCAAGGCGCGCTTTACCGACTGGAAAGGGCGCGGCCCGGCGGGCGCGGATCCCGATATCGGCACGATCGACTATTCCCGGCCAGAGGCGGCGCATGCGTTTATCGACCCTGCGATTCAGGACGCGGTGACGATCTCCGCGTTCAAGCCATGGGTCGACGAACTGGATACCAAGGCGAAGCGTGCGCGCAGTCTGGCCGAAGATGTCGGCGAGGCGATCGTCAGCCGCCGCCTCGCGAAAATCGCGCTGGCCGAGGATTCGCCGATCCTCGCGGGCTATCTCAGCGACGCCTCGGGCTGGAAGATCTTCGATCAGGTGTCGGTCGGCGCGGTCGCCAAGGAAGGTGCATGGCCGGAGGCGCTGGCGCTTGCCGAGCAGGAGCTTCGCCGCGCGATGCTGCACGGCTTCACGCAGGCAGAAGTCGACGAACAGCTCGCGAACCGCCGCACGTCGCTTAAAAATGCCGTCGCCGGGGTCACGACGCGGCGCAGCACGACGATGGCCGATGTGCTCGTTCAGGCGGCGAAAGGCGATTTCGTCGTCGTTCGCCCCGAAACCTCGCAGTCGCTGTTCGAAGCGACCGCGCCTGCGTTGACCGCCGAAGCGGTCGGCGCCGCCTTCCGCAAACGGATGGACGGGCTGAGCGCGCCGCTCGCCTATGTGACCGCGAAAAAGCCGCTCGAAGGCGGTACGGCGGCGGTACTCGCCGCGCTCAACGCGTCGCAGCAGGTGGCGGTCGCCGCGCCCGACGCATCGGCGAGCATCGCCTTCGCCTATGATGATTTCGGTCCGCCCGGAAAGGTCGTGAGCGACGAACTGGTCGAGGATCTGGGCATCCGCCGCATCCGCTTCGCCAATAATGTCATGCTCAACATCAAGAAAACCGACTTTCAGAAGGAGCGCGTCTATCTCTCGCTTCGCGTCGATGGCGGCAATCTGCTTGCGACGCGCGACGATCCGACCCGCGTCGCGCTCGCGGGATCGCTCACTCTCGGTGGGCTGGAAGCGCACAGCCTCGACGAATTGCGCACGATCCTTGCCGGCAAGACGGTCAGTTCCAGTTTTGGCAGCGGGACCGATGCCTTTGGCGGAGCGGCGTTGACCTCGCCCGAGGATTTCGCACTGCAGGCCAGGCTGATGGCAGCCTATCTGACCCATCCCGGCTATCGCGCCGATGGCCTCGCGCTGATCCGCCGCTCGTTGCCGCAGCAATATGCCGCGAACGATGCGACCCCCGCCGCGGTGATGGCGCGCGACGCGGGCGGTATTCTCGCGAACGACGACCCCCGCTCGCAGACCCCGCCGCTCGCGAAACTGATGGCGCTCGACTGGGCACAGCTGAAGGCGGTGGTTGCCGACAGTTTCGACCATGGCGCGATCGAGGTGGGTGTCGTCGGCGACATCGACGAACAGGCGGTGATCGACGCGATTGCCGCAACCTTCGGCGCGCTGCCCGAACGCCGCGCCGTCTTTGATCCACGCCCCGCCGCGCGCATCCGCGAATATGCGACCGATCGCAGCGAACGCACGCTGATCCACAAGGGCCCCGCCGATCAGGCCGAACTGCGCGTCTATTGGCCCGCGCGCGACGACAGCGACCTTGGCGAGGCGATGCGGCTCAGCCTCCTCGCGCGCGCCATGCAATTGAAGCTGACCGAGGAACTGCGTGAACGGCTCGGCGAAAGCTACAGCCCCGGGGCGGGCGCCAGCCTGTCGGAGGAGTTTCCGGGCTATGGCCATCTGCTGGCCACCAGCAACGTCGATTACAAGGATCTGGCGACGACGCGCGCGGCGATCTTCGCGATCGCCAGAGAACTGCGCGATGCGCCGATCGACGCCGACCTGCTCGATCGTGCGCGGCGGCCGCTGCTCGAAGCGATGATCAAGTCGCGGCGCGAGAACAGCTATTGGCTGAACTATGTTTCGGAGGCGACAAGCCAGGCCGACCGCCTCGACCGCAGCCGCAACGGCATTGCCGAGGTCGAAGCGGCCACGCCGGCGGAGCTGCAGGCGCTCGCGCGGCGCTATCTGATCGACGACAAGGCGCTGGTGATCAAGGCGGTGAGCGACAAGGCGGCGAAGTAAAGGGAAGCGCGCAGCTTCGGTCGCGATCGGGCGCGGTTCGGGCGCCGCCGATGCCCCGGATACGCGGCGATTGCAGGCGCTGGCCGGCGGCGGTGCTTCCCCTGCTGACAGCGCCCGTTTCCGCTGCTAGTGCGCGGCGCATGACCACAGCTTTGTCCCATATCCGCAACTTCTCCATCATCGCGCACATCGACCATGGCAAGTCGACGCTCGCCGACCGGCTGATCCAGTTCACCGGCGGGCTGACCGCGCGTGAAATGTCGGCGCAAGTCCTTGATAATATGGACATTGAGAAGGAGCGCGGGATCACGATCAAGGCGCAGACGGTGCGCCTGTCGTACAAGGCGCATGATGGCGAGACCTATCAGCTCAACCTGATGGACACCCCGGGCCACGTCGACTTCGCCTATGAAGTGTCGCGCAGCCTTGCCGCGTGCGAAGGCGCGCTGCTGGTCGTTGACGCGGCGCAGGGGGTCGAGGCGCAGACGCTGGCCAACGTCTATCAGTCGATCGAGCATGACCATGAAATCGTGCCGGTGATCAACAAGATCGACCTTCCCGCGGCCGACGTCGACAAGGTGAGGGCCGAAATCGAGGACATCATCGGCCTGCCCGCCGACGATGCGGTGCTGGCCAGCGCCAAGTCGGGGATCGGCATCGAGGAAGCGCTGGAGGCGATCGTCACCCGCATCCCGCCGCCCAAGGGCGACGCGACCGCGCCGCTGCTCGCGATGCTCGTCGACAGCTGGTACGACCCCTATCTGGGCGTCGTCATCCTCGTCCGCGTGATCGACGGCGTGCTGAAAAAGGGGCAGCAGATCAAGTTCATGCAGTCGGGAACGACGCATCTGATCGACCGAGTCGGCTGTTTCACGCCCAAGATCGAACAGCTGACCGAACTCGCCCCCGGCGAAATCGGCTTCATCACCGCACAGATCAAGGATGTTGCGCAGGCGCGCGTCGGCGACACGGTGACTGACGCCAAAAAGCCCGCGGCGCAGGCGCTGGCGGGGTTCAAGGAAGTCCAGCCCGTCGTCTTCTGCGGCATGTTCCCGACCGACGCCAACGATTTTGAAAAGCTGCGCGAATCGATCCAGAAACTGCGCCTCAACGACGCCAGCTTCAGTTTCGAGATGGAAAGCTCTGCCGCGCTCGGCTTCGGCTTCCGCTGCGGTTTCCTTGGCCTGCTCCACCTCGAAATTATTCAGGAGCGGCTGAGCCGCGAATATGACCTCGACCTGATCACCACCGCGCCGTCGGTGGTGTACAAGCTGAAGCTTGGCCATACCAAGAATGAGGCGGCGAAGGAGATCGAACTCCACAACCCCGCCGACATGCCCGACCCGAACCGCATCGACGAAATTCAGGAACCGTGGATCGAGGCGGTGATTTACGTCCCCGACGAATATCTGGGCCCGATCCTGAAACTGTGTCAGGACCGCCGCGGCATCCAGAAAAACCTGACTTACGTGGGCGGCCGCGCGCAGATCACCTATGAACTGCCGCTCAACGAAGTCGTGTTCGATTTCTATGACCGGCTGAAAAGCATCAGCCGCGGCTACGCGTCGTTCGACTATCACCAGATCGGCCACCGCCCCGGGGACCTCGTCAAGATGAGCATCCTGGTGAACAATGAGCCGGTCGACGCGCTGAGCATGATCGTCCACCGCGGCACCGCCGAAAGCCGCGGCCGCGGCATGTGCGAGCGCCTGAAAGACCTGATCCCGCGCCACATGTTCAAAATCCCGATCCAGGCCGCGATCGGCGGCAAGGTCATCGCCCGCGAAACCATCGCCGCGCTGCGCAAGGACGTGACCGCCAAATGCTATGGCGGCGACGCGAGCCGCAAGAAAAAGCTGCTGGAAAAGCAGAAAGAGGGCAAAAAGCGGATGCGCGAGTACGGCAACGTCAACATCCCGCAAGAGGCGTTTATTGCGGCCTTGCGGATGGGGGATGACACCTAATCCGCTTTTTTCATCAAGCAGAATTAGGGCAGGTGGGTGGATAAGGCGAAGCTGCGGAGCAGCTTCGACCGGCCCGCCCGGATGTAAATATGGCAATGTGAACATCCCGCAGGAAGCGTTTATTGCGGCCGTGCGGATGGGAGGGGTGATACTTAGATACCGGTTCGTGCCTGATATGGGTGGTTAGTCTATCTGGCTAGATAGCCGAGCTTAACGCTGATCGGTACCTATCGACACCCTAACTATGGAACACAACGCCGAATCAGGAAAATTTCTTCTGTATCGGTCAGATTGCCGCGTAATTCTGCGCGGAAAGTGTCGAGTTGCGCCTAGCTAGGTAATCTAGGAAGCGCGGATGCAATACGGCAGGCGGGAGCGCCACCGTCGTAGTGGTCTGTCGGATGAACTGCGTATCATTTGCACCCAAAGAGTGGCGATAAAGCAGTCTCCCTGATGTGTGTAAATAGAGCGTCGCTGAATCGAGCAGCTTGTGGTGGTTTTCACAGAGCCAAAGGCCGTTATGCCCGTTTAATGCATGGTCCAACTGTTCTTTGAAGGGCAACCCAGATTGCTTGATCGCCGCGACCGGCCATACGTGCGCGCCTTGCACGATCTGCGGAATCGCGCATGCGCAAAAGGCGCAGCGCTTCTTCTGAAACTTCTCGAGCAAATTGTATGCGAAGCGGATCGAGCGTAGGCTGTTGCGCTCGCGAAACTCTACCGTCTCGAATGCGGTGGTCGATGCCTCGATAGTGCCACCCCAAGCATGTATTGCGAGCCGTGACTGCTTGGGGAGCACTTTCAGGCCGCCCTCTTCAATCTGATAAAGTCGTAATCCCGCGTTCGCGATTTGCGCCAGTGCTAGGCAGATCAGAGTCGTTTCATATTTGCTCGCACCATAAGTCTTGCCATAGACCTCAGTTGCACCATCGCTGCCACGGGTGACATAGGTCGAATTATTGCTCGCCTTCTTAGTCCGTAGTGCATCCTTCGTGGCGATGACGTCTTCGGGCGCAGCAAACGGTAGAATGGGCTGTGCGACGTGTTCGGTGACGTTCATCAGGTTCACGCCAGCCGTCTTCATCAGCCGGTACATGAACATAAAATAGCCGGTCGCGAAGTTGCCCCGGATCGCCGGGTGAACATAATAGCATATCTCTTTCTCGCCGTTGGCGAGAATGTAGCGCGATAGCGCACTTGGGAAGCTTTGGAAGCTGGAGTTACGGCTTTGAACTTCAACCTCTGAGACTGACACGAAAAAACTCTTTCCGCGATAATATAGCATCGCCAACCGCCCAACATTGATTTGCGGTTCGAACGTTACGGTGAAGTAGGGGTCGCCTGTTAGTCGGCTGCTAATGTCCGCCAGAACCTCATCTGTCAGCAGAGTGCGATAGCTTCCTGGCTTTTTTTGATACCGTTCTTCGATGACGAAGTGCGGGCGAAGCGGACTAGCCATAATTTAATACCACGACTTCCTTTCGTCCAATGCCCTGAACCGTGGCATGGCGGACAATCCTAAATCCGTTCCGTTCAATCCAGCCCGTGATCTCGCCATTGGATTTTCCCTTGTGTTCCAAAACATAAGATAGCATGAACTTGACTGAACGGGCATGCAACCGTTCGCAGAATGCAAATAACTCTCGCTCGGCGACGATATCCCATCCCTTGAATCCGCGCTTGCCATCGTTGTAAGCGCTAGTTGTCAATCGATAAGGAGGGTCAAGGTACACGAAAGTGCCCTCATCAATCTGATCGATTAGCAACTGATAGTCAGTCTCACGAAACACGACATCTCGGCTCTTGATGGCGCGCGAAAAACTGACAACGCGCTCAAAAATCTTTTCATTAAACCAGCGTTGTCCGACCGGATTGTTGAAATCGAGATCTGAATTAAACCGTATCTGCTGATTGAATCCATAGAGCATTACTACGAACAGCAGTCGGGGATCACGCTTTTCGATCGGTAGAGAGTTATATCGCTCGCGCGCGGCGAGATAACTTGTAGAATTCTCCTTCTCTAGCCCATATTTGGCGATCTGACGCCGGACGTATCGGATCAGCTCATAGGTGTCCTCGTCACGGAAGGTTGAGATCAGGCCAGCAACAAGGTGATTATAGTCGTTGTAAACGATCTGCCCGGCTGCGGCGTTGACCCCTACATTAAAGCTGCCACCGAATGCGTCCACAAAGCGTCCGATCCGCGGCGGCATCAGGTCCTTGAGAAAGGGTATCATTCGGGCCTTGCTGCCCGGATAGTTTAACGGCGAAACGTAGTGAACGTCTTGGGCGGGTTTTTTCTCGATGTAGAACAAATATTCCTGATGTCCGCCGTTTTCGCGCGACTTGGTATTGGTGTATTTGCGATATGCGATCGGCCGACAGACCAGCGAGCCCGGCACTGCGTACCGTTTCAGAACCGTCTCAATATAAGCTTTCGACATGAAGCCGTCGGCGCTGTAGCTGAAAACGACGTGACGTGCCTTGGTCGTCCCAATTACGCGATCGAACAGGATTTGCTTGTGTATATCTTTCGACCAATCCGAACGCATTGGGGTCACGGGACGGGAACCCGTAACCGGGCTTAGCGACGGCGCGTCGTCCCTCACCAGCGTTTCGAGCAGATGATATTGCGTACCATACTGGTTCTGCGTGTAGGGCGGATCGAGGTAGAGGATGTCACAATCGACCGTAGCGATTATGTCTTCGATCCGCGCGTTGGTGATGCCGATCTCGCCAGGTCGAGAGGGGGCAGCGTTGACTGGAACGAACTTGAGCCGACGCAACGCTCGCGGATCCCAATGTTTGAGGTATGCGCCGTATACTCCTGCAGTATTGGCAACCGCCGAAAGCGACTCGATCAAGCTCGCGAGTAGATAGGCATATTCGTCTTCGTCGATCAACGCCGCGCGGTGCCAGCGCTCAATCGTGGCGCGGATGTAGTCGATCTTGGCGGCGTTCGCGGCGGTGAAGTACATTCGCGCTGATCCGCCGGGGGAATAGTGCTTGAAGAAGAATCCTTCGAACGTTTCTTCCGACGCGTCCAGCTTCGCGAACGGATCGAATCCGAGCTGCTCAAACGAGCACGTCGGTGCCATCACGCGGCCCCGAGTATAGATCACGCTCCACGTCAACAGGTCGTTGATCTTGACGTTAAAAGCGTCCTTTAGCGCATCGGCGACCGCGCCAGTTCCGCAGCACGCATCGAACAGCGTGAGGTTGCAATGGAGTAGCCCCTTCTCCTCCAGCAATTGACGAATTGCGGGAGCGATCGCTTCCTTGTTACCGATAAAACGCATGATCCGCCGTATGTTCTCGTTTTGATTGCGGAGACGGCATCAACTTCTTGGCCAACCGACCGCATTTGAGTTGGCCATTCCCCGCTTGGTTGCGCTGGTATGCTATACGGCCAATGGTGTCCACGTCGAAACCAATCCAAGGTCAGCTAGCCATTTCCCTAACCGTACAATCCCCATCACGCCCCGCGCGGGAATCTCGATGACCGCGCTCGGCAGCAGCCGTTCGCCGACGTGGAGCGGGTTTTGAGGCTGTCATCATCGTAAACGAGGCGGCCGACGGACAGGCCGGTCTGGACCGGGCGCGGTTCGAGGTATTTGCGGTCGACCCAGCCACCAGTGGGTTTGGGCGATTTGGCTGTTCCCCGGCGAAGGCCGGGGTCCAGAGCGTGGTGCGTTGACGGATGGGCCCCGGCTTGCGCCGGGGAACATCGTCGGGGGCTTCGCGGGATGGCTTTTCTTTGGGGGGTGGGGGAGGCTTATGTGCCGTCCGCTGTCCCGGCATCCGGCGTCGCGGCTTTGCCATCGCCGGCCTTCCACGCCGCCCAGCTTTCTTCGCTGTAGGCCGCGTTCCATTCGCGTTCGAGCGCCTTGATCTCGCGGTCGATGCGGCGGCGGGCGGCGTCGCGTTCGGGGGTGGTGGGGCCGCCCTGATGATATGGGTTGGCCAGAAAGTCCGGGGGGTGCTGGATCACCGGCTGGCGGGATTGTTGCCATGCCTCGGCCCGGGCGCGCAGCGTTGCGGCGGCTGCGCGCATCTCGCTGCGGGTGAATTTGCCGTCCTTGCGTGCTTTGTCTTTTCCGCCGCCGTCCCCAACGCCGTCGCCGTCGCCGTCGCCTTCGCCTTCTCCTTCTCCGTCGCCGATCGCATCGTCGTCCTCGACGATATGGTCGGCGTAGCGATGGAACCAGATTTCGTCGCTCTGGCCCTTGCTGCCGTCGGGGTCGTCGGTGGGCGGGCGCCATTCGACGTTGGGCAGCTCGTCGCCGCCGCCGCCGGTTTCCGCCTGCCAATCGGCATCGGCCGCGCCGGCGCCGATCGGGACGATCATGTCGGGGTGGTGCATGTGCCATTCGTGCTTTTGCGGGTGGATATAGGCGTCGGCCCGGATCACCGCTTTCCAGTCCGTGCCGGGTCCGGTGAGCAGGTCCCATGCGGCGCGCTTGACCGGATCATGCGCGATCTTGCGTTGAAAGGCGGTGCGGATGGAGCGGAGCCGGTCGTCGAGGCCGGTTTCCTGACGCTGTTGCAGCTTGTCATATTCGAGGCGGTCGGCGGCGGCGCGGTCGCGGCGTTCCTTTTCCCATTCGGCCTGCCAGCGCGCCTTCAGGCGGCGGATGCCGTGGGGAAGGGCGGTGGCGGGCATGCCGTCGATATTGATGGCTTCGCCGAAGCTTTCGGGAAAATTGTTGCGCGCGATATGCTGCATCGCGCGGATGTGCGGGCGGCGGCGCTCCATCGTGACGCGGCCTTCCTTCGACCAGGTTTCGGGGACGCCATAAATGGCATATTCCATGAGCAGGTCGGCGACGCGGCGCGCGCCCATCTCGACCGCGCGGTCCCACGCGGCGCCGAAGCTGTACGCGCCCTCGCGGCGGCGGAGCTGGTAAAAAGCCGAGGCCGAGTGGCCCGCCGCCTTGGCCGCCATCGTCACCGCGCCGGTCGCGGCGAGATGCGCGATGAAGAGGCGCTGTTTCTGCGCGGTGATGCCGCTCCAGCGCTTGGTGCGTTGCTCGACGGCGGTGAAGGCGAGCCCGGGCGGCAGATCGTCGGGGTCGATCATGGGATCGGGGCCGTCATCGTCGAGATCGGACAGCGGCGGAAGGATCGTCTGTTTCATCGCGGTTCCCATCATGGTTTGGAAAATAGGTGTAACGAACCATATTGGAATAATGTAGGAAAGCGGAAATTGCGCATCGGGTGAATTGTCAGGCGCGTCCGGGGCGGCTAGCCTGTGCGCTTCCATGGGAGGCAAGCGGATGGCGGATGCGCCCGGACGGCCGATCGACGATATCCCCGGACGGAGGATCGAAGATATCATCGTGTGCAGCGCGCTGAACGACGGCACCGTCGTGTGCCTGCGCACGATCACCCCCGAAGATGAGGATCTGCTGCGCGAGGGGGTCGCGAAACTGTCGGCGGAATCGCGATATTTGCGCTTTTTCTCGCCCGCGCCGAGCTTGCCCGACGATGTGATCGAGCGGTTGCTCGACGTCGACGGGCACGACCATATCGCGTGGGGGGCGATCTGCACCGAATGCCCGGGGCAGCCGGCGATCGGCGCGGTGCATGCGGTGCGCTATCGCCACGGCGGACGCGCGGGCGAATATTCGGTCGCGGTGCTCGACGCCTTTCAGGGCAAGGGGCTGGCGCGGATGATGACCGCGGCACTGCTCGTCCAGTGCCTGGCCGAGGGGCTGACGGCGCTCGACGTCCATATCCTGTCCGAAAATCGCGCGGCGGCGAAGCTCGTCAAGTCGCTGGGCGCGCAGTGGAAGACCGAAGGGGCGGGGGTCGCCGAATATCTGCTCGACGTGGCGGGGGCGATCGCGGTGCTGCGCGCCGATAGCGACGCGCGCGGCGTGCAGGATGTGCTGCGGACGCTTGAGGGAGAGTTGGGGGCGGGGGAGATGGGCGCGCCCGCGGCCGGGGCGGGCTAAGTCCCTTCCGCCGCTTTGGGTCGCTGGGAGCGGCGGAAGGGAAAGTCCGTAGAGCCGTTTCCGGTCCACACGAAGCTTTTAGCGCGAAAAAGTAACTTAAGAGTGACCAGGATCACAGGTCGCGTCTTTTTGCGAAAATATTTTGGCAAGACAAAGGGCGCCGGATACTCTCCGGCGCCCTTCACCCTGCCCTTTAGGGTAGGCAGCCCTTGTTTTATTTGACTTATTTCTTGGCGGCGTCGGTCTTTTGCGTCTCGCCGATGCCCGATTCCGACGGAGCGATTTCGCCGTTATCGTCGATGGCGTTGGCCTTTTCTTCGCCCTTTTCTTCGACGACGTCAGCCTTGTTTTCCATGGCTTCCTTGGCCGGGCCTTCGGGCATCGCGTCGGCCTGTGCATCAATGGCTTCGGCCTGAGCTTCGGCCTGATCCTCGACCTTGTCGGCCTGCGGGCTCTGGCAAGCGCCGAGAGCGAGGGCGGAGGTGGCGGCGAGGGTGATGAACATCTTGCGCATATGAGTGACTCCCAATGTTGACTCGGGGGCTTAACGCGGCGGTGCGGGCGAGGGTTGCAGGGAAAAGTCAAGACATTGAAAATAGGGAATTATTTATCATGGCTCTCCGGGGTTGCGCCCCGAAAGCGCAAAAAAAAGAGGGCGCCGGAAGCGCCCTCTTCATATCGTGATGCATGCCGCGATCAGAAGCGCTGCTGGCGCTCGTACAGATCGCGATAATGCTGGATGCGCGTGACGCGCAGCCCCGGCATGCCGCTGCGGTCGATCGACCGCTGCCAGCCGGCGAACTCCTCGAGCGTCAGGCTGTAGCGTTCGCACACTTCATCGACGGTCAGGAGGCCGCCGTTGACCGCAGCCACGACCTCCGCCTTGCGGCGGACCACCCAGCGGGTGGTGGTAGGCGGGGGCAGGGAGTCCAAGGTCAGCGGTTCGCCTAGCGGGCCGATAACCTGAGCGGGCCGGATTTTCTGGTTCTCGATCATGCTCATTCCATGTTTTCAACGTCGGGGGATGTCGGGGGGACCGACGCGTTTCGTTCTATATGCGAGGGACTCAACATCGGCTGAAACCCTCTGGTAAACAGGCTGTTCATAATTTCGGGCAAGGCGTTCGCATCATCGGACAGGTCGAAAAAGCGAACGGGCTGGCGCACAATTTGTTCCTCGCCCGACCCGCGTCCACCCAATATTTCGAGGCGTGCATTCACATGGGCCCGATACGCCTCACGAGTCGCGTGGGCGCGCAGCAGGCGCACCGTCGGCAACATCGCCTGCCGCGCACCAGCCACCGCCGACACGATGTCGAAGCTGGGCCTCGACAAGCTGACGGCACCGGCAAGGCGCGGATGATCGGACGGGTTGAGGTTCATGAGGCTGGTCTACGCCGAACCACCTAAGGTCCAGTAAATGCCCATTTCATGGCTTGTTAGCCAAGCTTAACCCGCGTCAATATTTTGACACATCGCGCGGAAAAGCTGGATTTTTGGACGCCGCATCCCTAGATGGCGCCGACCATGATCGAGACGATTTCCTCCCCCGCGGGCCTTGCAGAGGCCGACTTTCAGCTGGCGATGCCGCTGAAAGACAGGCGAATCGTCGTCGCCATGTCGGGCGGAGTCGACTCGAGCGTCGTCGCCGCGCTGGCGGCGCGATCGGGCGCCGAGGTGATCGGCGTGACGTTGCAACTGTACGACCATGGCGCGAAGGCGAAGCGGGTCGGGGCCTGCTGCGCCGGACAGGATATCCGCGACGCGCGCGCGGTCGCCGACCGGCTGGGCTTTGCGCATCATGTCTATGATCATGAAAGCCGCTTTCGCGACACGGTGATCGACCAGTTCGCCGACGAATATCTGAGCGGGCGGACGCCGATCCCGTGCGTGCGCTGTAATATGGGGGTGAAGTTCACCGACCTGTTCGCGCTGGCGAAGGAACTGGGCGCCGATTGCCTTGCGACCGGCCATTATGTCCGCCGGATGATCGGGCCGAAGGGCGCCGAACTGCACCGCGCGGTCGATCCGGCGCGCGACCAGAGCTATTTCCTGTTCGCGACGACGCAGGATCAGCTGGACTTCCTGCGCTTTCCGCTCGGCGGGCTCGAAAAGAGCGTGGTGCGCGAAATCGCGCGCGACCTCGGGCTTGGCGTCGCGGGCAAGCCTGACAGTCAGGACATCTGTTTCGTCCCCGATGGCGACTATGCGACGCTGGTGCGCAAGCTGCGCCCCGAGGCCGACGATCAGGGCGAGATCGTCCATGTCGACGGTACCGTGCTGGGCGCGCACAAGGGGCTTATTCATTATACCGTCGGCCAGCGGCGCGGGATCGAGATCGGCGGACAGGCCGAACCTTTGTACGTGATCCGGCTCGACGCCGCTGCGAAGCAGGTCGTCGTCGGCCCGCGCAGCGCGCTGGCCGTGTCGGGCGCGCGGCTGGGCGAGGTGAACTGGCTGGACGCGGTCGACGGTCGCGACGTGATGGCAAAGGTGCGCAGCATGGCGCGGCCGGTGCCGGCGCGTGTCGAGGGCGACCGGCTGATCTTCGCCGCCCCCGAATTTGGCGTCGCGCCGGGACAGGCGGCGGTGCTTTACGATGCCGCGGACAACAGCCGCGTCCTCGGCGGCGGCTGGATCGACGAAACATTCCCTGTGGCCGCCTGAACGTGGCCGCCTGAACCGCCGCGCGCGGAATTGATTGAACTTTTCCCTTCGATGCCGCAGCCTTTGCAGCAACAAGGGAGAAGAAGCATGATCAACTGGGTAATGCGCGGCGCCGTCCTTCTGTGGGCGGCCCTGTTCGCCATCATCGGCCTGCGCGGGGTGTTCGACCCCGCAAGCTACACCGAAAGTTTTGGCATCATTGTCGAGGGCGTCGCGACGAACACGATCCGCGCCGACCTGTCGGCCTTTTTCCTCGTGTCGGCAGGCGCCGCCGCGATCGGCGCGCTGGTCCCCGGCTGGTCGCGCGCACTGCTGGTCCCCGCCGCGCTTTATGGCACCGCTTTGCTCGGCCGCCTGCTGGGCGCGATGATGGGCGATGTGGTGAATTTGGCGGTCATTCAGGCGATGATCGTCGAGGCGCTTTCGGTCGGGCTGATGATCGGCAGCTGGTGGATTTTGTCGCGGTCGGCCGGTGGCGGTGCGGTGGGCGTGGAGGCAGACAAGGCCCTGTAAACAATATGTTGGCGCGTCAAAAACGGCGGATATCCGCGCATATCGGTCTTTTTTAACGTTTTTCTGGTGTAACGGCGCCGGGTCGCTTTTCAGTTTCCTTTTGTGGTGGAGGGGGAAGCATATGCAGTCCGACGTAGAAAGACGAATATTTGCAGAGCGACGGTCGGAGGATCGGCGCGTCATGGACCATCCGGATTATAAGGGGCCCGAGCGCCGCAAGGGCGACCGGCGCGCGCGCGAGGATCGCCGCTCGACCGCATGAGCGCGGCGCGGTATGACGCGGGCGTTCCTGCGGGAGAAATGCCATGAACGAACCGCGCCTGCCGCGCCTTTCCATCGATATCGTGTCCGACGTCATGTGCCCCTGGTGCATCATCGGCTGGTTGAAATTCGAACGGGTCATGGCGCATTTCGCCGGGCGGCTGGACTTTCGCGTCCAGTGGCACCCGTTCGAACTCAATCCCGACATGCCGCCCGAGGGCGAGGATGCCGCCGAACATGTCATGCGCAAATATGGCATCAGCGCCGAGCAGAGCCGCGCCAATAGCGGGCGGATGGCGGGTGCCGCAGCCGATCTGGGCTTCGTCTTCAACCGCGGCCCCGATTTCCGCATGCGCAACAGTTTCGATGCCCATCGCCTGCTGAGCTGGGCAGGCGCGCTGGAGGAACCCGAGCAGCAAGCCGCGACGGGGGTGCAGACCGCGCTGAAGCTCGCGCTGTTCCGCGCCCATTTCACCGACAATCGCGATGTCAGCGACCATGGGGTTTTGGCCGAGGTCGCGGCGTCGGTCGGGCTCGACCGCAACCGTGCGGCGGCCATTCTGGCCTCGGGCGAATTTGGCGAGATGGTGCGGACCGAGGAAGCCTATTGGATCGACCAGAATATCACCGGCGTGCCTGCCTTTATATTGGGCGGGCGGATGCTGGTGCCCGGCGCACAGGACCCCGAAGCCTTTATCCGCGTGATCGAGAATAAGGTGCTGGCGAACGCCGCCTGAGGAACCACGCCGTCGCCGCACGCGTTC
>Ga0307414_10000969_pt1 | contig 14624 bp, 18 predicted proteins | sample DK1Ometagenome_FD_203804 | JGI IMG/M metagenome (GOLD analysis project Ga0307414, IMG submission 203804) | Maize rhizosphere microbial communities from greenhouse at UC Davis, California, United States - DK15-O-3 | ecosystem: Host-associated > Plants > Roots > Rhizosphere > Soil | place: USA... | reverse complement strand
CGCTGCGCTTCGAGCGCGAGAAGCGGGTGCTCTTCGAAAAGATGCCGCTGCTGCTCGCACCATCGGCGCTCCTGCCCGACAACCACACCGCGCTCGCGCACGATGGGTACGGCGTCCCGCTGATCATCTCGCGCGACGGCGACGGGCGCATACACGTCATGGCAAACGTCTGCCGGCACCGCGGCACGCGGTTGATCGAGAGCGACGAGATCGTCTCGTCGAAGCGGATCATCTGCCCGTATCACGCCTGGACCTACGGCTCGGACGGTGACCTGATGGCCATTCCGCGCGCCGACTGTTTTCCCGGCATCGACAAGGCGGACCGGCCGCTGATGCGCTTCCCTGCCATCGAGAGCGGCGGCTTCATCTGGTTCTCGCGTAACGCGGACGCCGACTTCTCCGATGTGCTCGCGCTGGCCGAGGACATGGATGCGTTCGGAATGTCCGGCCTGCACCTGTACCGGCGCAAGGCGCACGAGGTCGCTTCCAACTGGAAGCAGGTTATGGACGCCTTCCTCGAAAGCTATCACGTCCAACGCCTGCACGCCGAAACGATCGCACCCTTCTTCACGGACGGAATCGCCGCCGCCGACTTCATCGGCCCGCACCAGCGCGCCGTTGTCGGACGGGCCGATTATCTATCCGAAATCGACCGCGACGATTGGGCGGCGGTCCGCCGGGTGCTGACCTACACCTATGCCTTCTTCCCGACGTCGATCCTCATCGTCAGCCCCGACTACATCAACCTTTTGGTCGTCATGCCGCAGACCGTCGGCACATGCCTGGTCGAAGATTTCATGCTGATCGGAGAGCCGCCCCAGACGCCGGAGGCGGAAGCGCATTGGGAAAAGAGCTGGGAGCTGCTGGACGGGGGTACCTTCGCCGGAGAGGACTTCCGCGCCGCCGCACTGTGCCAACGAGGCATTGAGTCCGGCATGGTGAAGACGGTCACGGTCGGCGGGCTGGAAGACGGCATCGCCACATTCCATATGCGCCTCGCGGAGCTGCTTTAACCTTCGTCGGGAATGAACAGCTCGACGCCCTTCGGCGGTTTCGCGCTCTTGCCCGCCAGCCTCTTGTCCACCGCCTCGAGCGCCAGCTTCAATGTCCGCTCGCTGTAAGGCTTGCTGATGCAGCCGAGCGCGAGGCCGACGGATTCCCGCGGCAATTGATGCCCAGTCGAAAAGACGATCGGAACGCCCCGGTTCTTGGCCGCTCGCGCCAGATCGAGGCCAGTTCTCTCGCCCGACAGGCGGAAATCGCTGAGCACCAGGTCGATCTTCTCGCTGTCCAGCCGCTGGATGGCATCGTCGAAATTGTCGAGCGTCGCGACGACCTCATAACCGAGGTCTCCGAGCATCACTTCATTGTCGAATGCCGTGAGCGGCTCGTCCTCGACGATGAGAATTCGATTGACGACGCGTTTGCGCTTCCCGAACAGCATCCATACCCCAAGACAATGGCTTCGCCTCCGCAACGAACGAAACGAAAACCTGTGCCGCGGCATCGCTCGCGCAACAGCGGATTTTCACAGAAGCCTGTCCCTCGCGAGGACGGGCCGCAGCGCATTGCCAAGCTTCTGGCGCGCGCCGGCATCGCCTCGCGGCGGGATATCGAGCGGATGATCGCGGAAGGCCGCATCGCGCTCAACGGCGAAACGCTGAAGACTCCGGCGACCTTGCTGACCGATCTTGGTGGCGTGACAGTAGACGGGAAGGCGGTGCGGCCGCCCGCGGCGACCCGCCTCTTCCGATTCTACAAGCCTCAAGGCACGCTGACCGCGGCCAACGATCCGAAGGGCCGTCCGACCATCTACGATCGGCTGCCGCCGGGGCTCCCGCGGGTTATGCCGGTCGGCCGCCTCGACTTCATGACAGAAGGCTTGTTGCTCCTTACCAATGACGGCGAGTTCAAGCGCAAGCTGGAGCTGCCGAGCACCGCGGTCGTCCGCCAATATCGCGCCCGCGCCTTCGGAACGGTCACCCAAGACCAGCTCGAGCGGCTAGCTGAGGGCGTAACCATCGAGGGCATGCGCTACGGCCCGATCATCGCCAACCTCGAACGCCGGACCGGCCGCAATTGCTGGATCGAGATGAGCCTGACCGAAGGCAAGAACCGCGAAGTGCGCAACGTGCTCGGCTTCCTCGGCCTGCAGGTCTCGCGCCTGATCCGCACGGCGTACGGTCCGCTCGACGTGTCGGGCATGGAGCCCGGCGACGCCGACGAAGTGAGCCAGGCGGAGCTGGATGCCCTCCGCGCCTCGCTGAAGTGAGGATCATCGCTGGGCAATTGCGCGGCCGCCCGTTGCTGGCGCCGCCCGGCTCTGCGACACGCCCGACCGCCGACCGGGTGCGCGAAGCCCTTTTCTCCATGCTCGCCAGCCGGCTCGGGACCTTCGAGGATCTGCGCGTCGCCGACCTGTTCGCGGGAAGCGGCGCGCTGGGGTTCGAGGCTCTATCGCGCGGTGCCGCGGAAGCGGTATTCGTCGAAACCGATTCCAAGGCGCGGGCTGCGATCCAGGCAAACGCCGCGAAGCTCGGCCTGACCGACAAGGTGCGGGTCTTTGGCGGCTCCGCCCTCGCCCTTCCCCGCTCGGACCCCTTCGACCTGATCCTGGCCGATCCACCCTATGCCAACGGCTCTGGTTCGGCCGTCGTCAAAGCCGTCACGGATGCAGGCTGGCTCGCTCCGGGCGGCTGGCTTTCCGTCGAAACGGAACGCCGTGACGCCGTCGACCCCGGCGATCTCTCGCCGGAGGTCGACCGTGAGTTCGGAAAAGCGAAGATTACGCTTCTGCGTCGACCGTAGTCTTCCGCTCTTCCCCAGCGCGCTTCGACGCGGCCTTGATCTCGTCGAACTCGGTCGCGATGCGTCGGCCGACCGCCGCAGCGGCTGCCTTTCCGGCCGCCTTCAGCACCTTCTTCGAACCACGCGCGTCCATCGCACCTTGTGCTCGGCTGGAGCGACTCTCGGTGATCGCCGCCAATGCTGCAGTGGCGCCGACCGCCAGCAGATCGATCACAAGCGGGCTCTGCAACAGCTTGATCAGTTCGTCGACCACATCGGAGCGACCGTTTTCGGATCGGGGCCGCGACTGCGATCCGCCGCCGGAACTGCCCTTTGCCTTGGTTGCGACCTTCTTCCCTCCGCCGCCTGATTTCGCGGTTGCCTTCTTGGCCATCGAGTGAATCTCCTTCTGGTCGCCTCAACCCTTATGCCGCCGCAAGTTTCCTGACCGGCGAAAACAACGTCGTCCGTATACGCTCAAGATAATGTTTCAGCACCGTATCGGCTTCCCGCAACGCTTCGTCGATAATCCGGCGATTGTCGTTGAACGACACCTCGCCCGGTGCGCTTGGGTCGGCAAGCAAGTGCAAAGCACGATCGAATTCAGCGGAGGGTGATTCATGCGTAAGATTTTTCTGGCTGCGGCAGCGGCCTCGATGGCTGTGCCGGTCGCCGTGCCGGCACCAGCGTTCGCCAAGAGCAAGCATTATTACAAGGGCAAGATCTGGCAGGATTCCAGAGGCCGGTACCGCTGCAAGCGCTCCAACGGAACGACGGGCCTGATCGTCGGCGCTGCCGGCGGAGCGCTTCTGGGCCGCGCCGTGGACACGCGCGGGGAGCGTGCGACCGGTACCATCCTCGGCGCCGCCGCAGGCGCGCTGATCGGCCGCAGCATAGACCGCAGCAGGGTCCGCTGCCGTTAAGGAACCCCTCTCGGCCGGCGCCTTCCCCGAGGTCCCCCCTTGGCGCCGGCCACCCTTTGAAGGTCGACGAACCGTCACTGTATTGACACACTAATACACCAGTCGTACACCTGCCCCGACAGGGAGGACAGGCATGTACAGCCAGACCGACATCGATGAAGCGGTTGCCGCGGGCGCATTGAGCCCGGACGCCGCGTCTGCGCTCCGCACTTATGTGGAGGCGCAGCGGCACCAATCCACGCCAGACGAAGAGCAATTCCGGCTCATCACCGGCTTCAACGACATCTTCGTCTCGATTGCCGCGGCGATCCTGCTCTTTGCGGTCGGATTTATCGGCCAATGGGTCGGCGAACGAACCGGCCTGGCGATCGAGCACGGTCCGTCATTGCTTGCCCCCCTCTTGATCGCCATCACCAGCTGGTCGTTGGCGCTCTTCTTCACGGCAAAGCGTCGCATGGCCTTGCCGTCCATCATTCTCCTTCTTGCCTTTGTCGGAAGCGTCTTCGCGACGGCGGCGATGCTCTTCGTCGAGGGCGTGGGCTCGGATGCGTTCGAAAACAATAATGTGATGGGCGGAGCACTGATCGCCGCTTCCGGAGCGGTTTCGGCAGCGGCAGCATGGTTCCACTGGAAGCGTTTCCGCGTCCCCATAACCGTTGCAGCGGGCGCAGCGGCAATCACCGCCCTTCCCGTCGGACTGCTTGTCTCGGTCCTGCCCGACACTGCCGAAGCGAGGAACATCATCCTCGGCTTTGTTCTCCTGCTCGGCATCGGAACGTTCCTGTTCGCCATGTGGTGGGACAGTTCGGACCGGGCTCGCGTGACGCGCCGTTCCGACGTCGCCTTCTGGCTTCACCTGCTGGCGGCGCCCATGATCGTGCATCCGGTCTTCACCCTGCTTGGCCTGAACGACGGGAATGCGACCGTCGGAGAGGGGCTGGTCGTGATCCTGCTCTACGTCGTGCTCGGACTGACGGCCCTTGCGGTCGACCGTCGCGCCTTGCTGGTCTCGGCGCTCGCCTACGTGCTCTTCGCCCTCAACCGGCTGTTCGAGCAATTGGGCACCGTCGAGCTGAACGTGGCGCTCACTGCGTTGGTGATCGGCTCGGCACTGCTGATGCTCTCGGCCTTCTGGCATCAGGCGCGGGAGATGGTGGTGAAGCCGCTACCGGCGAGCCTGCGGGACCGGCTACCTCTGGTCGGCCGCCCGGCGCCTATTCCTCAACCAGCCGCATAAGCCGCCGCTCGAGCGGGGCCAGGACTGCCGGCAGTTCGTGGCCCCGCTTCAGCACCAGGCCGTGCTCGCTGACCAAGGCGAACGCCCCCTGCTTCACCCGAAGCGCGGGGCGTTTCTCTATGCGGATCTCCGGCCGTTCCGACGTGCGCCGAAACGCCGCAAAGACGGCAAGGTCCGCGCCCATGCTGATTGCGTAATCGCGCCAATGCCCCGCCGCGACCATGCGCCCGTACAAATCCAGAATACGCTGGAGCTCGGGCCGGTCGAAAGTGGCAATTGCGCGCCGGTCCCGGGGATGCGGGAACGGCGCAATGACGCTCAAGCGCTTTTCGCCTTTGGTGCGGGCTGGCGGGTCGTCTTGATCGTCGCAATCTCCTTGCGCAGCTCGGCGATCTCATTTTCAAGTTCGCAGATGCGCACGCGAACCGGGTCCATGTCCTCGCCGCAGGGCGTTCCATAGGGAACGAAACCGGGGCTGTAGTGGACCGTGTCGATCGGCACCGCCTTGGCGGGAATACCGACTACGGTCGCGCCAGCCGGAACATCCTTGGTGACGACGGCATTGGCGCCGATCTTGGCGCCCTCGCCCACGTCGATGGGTCCGAGGACCTGCGCACCCGATCCGATGACCACCCGGTCGCGAATGGTCGGGTGGCGCTTGCCTGCAACGCCGGTCGACGGGTTCGTCCCGCCCAAAGTCACGCTCTGGTAGATGGTCACGTCATTGCCGATATCGGCCGTCTCGCCGATGACCGTGAAGCCGTGATCGATGAAGAAGTTGCGGCCGATCTTCGCTCCGGGATGAATGTCGATGGCCGTCAGGAAGCGGGCGATGTGGTTTACCAGCCGCGCCGGGAAATAGAGCTCCCCTTCCCACAGCCAGTGGCCGATCCGATGGAAGCCGAGCGCGATCACGCCCGGATAGAGGATGACCTCCCACCGCGAGCGGGCGGCCGGATCCCGCGCCTTGACGGAGTCCAGGTATGCGACAAGCCCCGTCGGGCTCTGTTCAGTCTCTTCCACCACGACCCCAATTTAATTGCGACCGGCGGCAATTTCCAGCGGGTTAGCGTTTCGGCCCGATTGCCGTGCTTGCGAACAGGCCGCGTGTTCGGCAAAGGCGCTTCGAACCAAGGTGGAGGAATCGATCCTCGAACAGATCCTCGCCGACCCATCCGCACTGCTGATCTTCGCCCTGATCGGGTTCGCGGCACAGCTTGTGGACGGTGCGCTCGGGATGGCCTTTGGCGTCATCTCCAGCACGATCCTCGTCAGCATCGGCGTGCCGCCCGCGGCCGCGTCGGCCGGAGTCCATACTGCGGAAACCTTCACGACGGCGGTTTCCGGGATCAGCCATGTCGCGCACCGCAACGTCGACTGGAAGCTGTTCTTCCGGATCGTCATCCCCGGCGTGATCGGCGGCGTCCTGGGTGCCTACGTCCTTACGCAAGTGCATGCGGAAACGGCTCGGCCGTTCGTACTCGCCTACCTCATGGCGTTGGGCCTCTACCTCTTCTACCGGGGCGTCATGCATCGCCACACGGAGAAGAGGCCCAGGATCGTCTCTCCTCTCGGCCTGCTCGGCGGGTTCCTCGATGCAGCGGGCGGCGGCGGCTGGGGCCCGATCGTGACGTCGAACCTGCTCGTCCAGGGCAGCAACCCGCGCAAGACGATCGGCACGGTCAACACCGCCGAATTCTTCCTCACCATCACCATTTCCGCGACCTTCATCGCGGCGCTCGGCTGGGCGGCATTCACTACCGCCACCTTGGGCTTGCTGATCGGCGGCGTGCTGGCCGCGCCCTTCGGCGCCTACATCGCCAAGCGTGTCAATGCGGACACATTGCTGACCTTCGTCGGCGCAGTCCTTACCGCGACGAGCATCTACGCGCTCTATCGGGCGCTCGCCTGAGGGGTTAGGCTTCCTCCCGACAGGAGGCCCTCATGACCCGGACGCTGATACTCGTCTCTGCATTCATCGCCTTCGCCCTCCCCACGTCGGCAATCGCCGGCCCGGCCGAGAACAAGACCGTCGCCAGCCGCGTCATCCTGGAGAAGATGGGCCAGGGCCGTTTCGACATTCAGCCCGAAATCTATGGACCCGGCTTCGTCGCCCACGGCTTCGGCCGCGATTTCACGCTGGCGGAGGATGAGGCGTCCGGAAAGCAGCTCCGCGCCGCCTTCCCCGATCTCCAGGTCAAGCTCGACCGTATCATCGCGGAGGGCGACCTGGTCTCGCTCCACTGGAGCGCAAAGGGCACCAACACGGTCGCCACTGGGCCCTTCCCCGGCACCGGCAAGGCCGTCGCGGTCGACGGAATGAGCTTCTTCCGCTTCGCCGACGGCAAGATCGTCGAGGAATGGTCGACCTACGACAATCTGACGATCATGCAGCAATTGGGGCTGATTCCGGCGAAGTAGGCGTATCTTTACGCGACTTCGGGATATTGATGAGCTTCATGGATCCAGTCAGGCGTAATTTGATCATCGGCGGCACGCTTTTAGGCGCCCTGGCGCTTGCCGGACTGCTACCAGCCAGTTGCCATAGGAACCGCGGCAGAAGGAAGCCGAAAATGGCTGGCAATGCTCCTCCGCGCAGGCCTTCCGGCAATGCCAAGCCGCTGCTCGAAGAAGACATTGCGCCCGTTCTCGCCCGGCTTGATGCATGGTTCGCTATCCATCTGCGCGCCGACAAATACATGCTGAATCCGGCTGCGACCGACGCGGCAATCGATCGGTTTGAACAGCTCGTCGGCCTCAAGCTTCCACAAGCCTATCGCCAGCTTTACCGATGGCATGACGGCGAGAACGACGACCGCTGGGGCCATCTCTACGGGCTGCCCTTACTTCCACTTGATCAAGCCGCGTACCAGTGGCGGGCATGGCAGCGAGTGCTCGCGGAATTCGGCGGGAATCGCTACGAAATTCCCGGCCGTGGCTGGCCCATTGGTGCGGTTGACCCGGCCTACATCAACCCGCGCTGGATACCCCTGACGCATGACGGCTCGGGCAATCACATCGGATTGGATTTCGATCCATGGCCGGGAGGGCGTGTCGGACAGATCATTTTGTACGGCCGCGACGAGGACGTGAAAGTCGTCGTTGCTGAGTCTCTTGGCAGGTTCCTCGAATGGGTTGCAGGCTTACTGGAGAGCGGCAACTTCAGGCTGACGGCGGAACCGGGCGAGCAGCTATTGCGAGAGTTTCGACTTAAGAATCCGCCGACCAACTATTTCGGGGACGGCGCCCGGATCCTTCTGGGTGCCCCCGCCTCGTTTTAAATCGTCGCGTGCACCGTCGCGATCGCTTTCATGACCGCCGCGATGCGCACTGCCGACTGGATCGTCTCCGGCTTGACGCCGTGCTGCAGGAGCACGCGCTCGTGGCTTTCGATGCACATGCCGCAGCCGTTCATGGCCGACACGGCAATGCTGAAAAGCTCGAAGTCTTCCTTGGCGATGCCGTGGCTGCCGATCAGGTTCATGCGCAGCTTGGCGGGCATGGTTCCGTATTCCGGGTTCGCGACCAGGTGGACGAAGCGGTAATAGACGTTGTTCATCGCCATCAGCGCCGCGGCTCCACGTGCGGCATTGGCGAACTGCTCCGAGAGCTTGCCGGCGACGTCGGCCTCAGCCGCCTCGACCAGCGGCTTGTAGCCGGAACCGTGCGCGCAGGTCAGCAGCAGCCCGGCCTTGCGTTCCTCGCCCAGCGTCTGGTCGTTGAGGATGGACGACAGGTTGAGGCGCAGGTCCTTCGCGTATTCGGGCAGCGTCTCGGCAAATGCCTTGAGCGACATGATTTGGATCTCCTGAAGATATGAAGGGGGCGCGGAAACCCGAGCAGTCTCCGCGCCCCCAGAGGTGTAACGTGCGGCAGTAAGGGGGCTTAAGCCGCCGGGCGCAGCACCTCTTCACCCTGCGTCCAGTTGCACGGGCAGAGCTCGTCCGTCTGGAGCGCATCGAGAATACGCAGCGTCTCCTGCGGATTACGGCCGACGTTGAGGCCGTTCACAGTGACGTGCTGAATGATGTTGTCGGGGTCGACGATGAAGGTCGCGCGGAAGGCCACGCCCTCGTCCTTGGCGAGGATGCCCAGCGCCTCGGCCAGTTCCTTCTTGTTGTCGGCAATCCACGGGAAGTCGGCGGCCTCGAGGCGCTCGTCAGACTTGCGCCACGCGAAGTGGACGAAATCCGTGTCCGTCGACGCGCCGATCAGGTCGGCATCGCGATCGGCGAATTCGCTCTTCAGTTCGCCATAGCCCTGGATCTCCGTCGGGCAGACGAATGTGAAGTCCTTCGGCCAGTAAAAGATGATCTTCCAGCGGCCATTGTCCTGGCCGAGGTCGAGCGTCTCGCCGGCCGGCAGCGCCGCGGTGCCCTGCTGGACGGGAACCTTGAGAGCGGGAAGCTTGTCACCAACGGTCAGCATTCAATTCTCCTGTACTCGCTGCTGCAACGCAGCAGTTTCATGTTGCAACGCAGCATTTAGGTAGCTGGCAGCAATCGTTCAAGTCGATTATATCGATGGGACTGATTGGAATTATCGATGACTGTGCACCTGCCGACGATCAAGCAGCTTCAGTATCTCGTGTCGCTCAAGCAACACGGGCATTTCGGCCGCGCTGCCGACGCCTGTTTCGTCACGCAATCGACGCTGTCGGCGGGATTGCGAGAGCTGGAAAACCTGCTCGGCATTACCCTGGTCGAGCGGACCCGGCGCGTGGTTCGCTTCACGCCGCTCGGCGCGAGGATCGCGGACAAAGCGCTGAAGGTCCTTCGCGAGACCGAGGAACTAACCGACCTCGCCCGCGCACAGGGCAAGCCGCTGCACGGCGAGCTTCGCCTCGGCGTCATCCCGACGATTGCGCCCTTCCTGCTCCCGGCAATGCTGCCGAAGCTGCGCGACCAGTGGCCGCACCTGAAGCTCTTCCTTCGTGAGGAGACGAGCCAGGCGGCCTGCGACGCCCTGCACCGCGGCCAGCTCGACTGCGTGCTGTTAGCGATGCCCTTTGCATGCGGCGACGTCGAGAAAGCGCCGTTGTTCGACGACCGCCTGTTCGTCGCCTTCCCGCGCGGCGAAGCGCCGCCCGAAGCCGTCGTCGAGCCGGCGACGATCGACGAGAACCGCCTACTGATGCTCGAAGACGGGCATTGCCTGAAGGACCACGCCCTCTCCGCATGCAACCGCCCGGAGCTCCGCGCCGAAGCGGCGATGATGGGCACGTCGCTGCACACATTGGTGCAGATGGTCGACAACGGCCTGGGCCTGACCTTCGTGCCCGGCATGGCCATCGACGCGGGCATCCTGTCGGGCACGCGCGTCGATGCCCGTCCGCTGAAGTCGGATCACGGATTTCGCAGCGTCGCGCTCATCTGGCGCCGCTCAAGCCCGCGCGAGGCGGAGTTTCAGCTGCTCGCGTCGAGCCTTCGCGACATCGCCCGCGAGATCATTCCAGGCCTAGCAGCCAGCGATCCAGCGCGACCGCGCGTATCCGAGCCTGCGGAAGCGTCCGATTGAGGTAGGCGCGGTTCTTCATGATCCAGCGCAGGCAGTCGGACTGGCTGTCGAAGGCGGGGAAGCGCTCGCGGTTCGGTCGAAGCGTCTGATTGTCGACCAGGAACCGGGCACCCGTGCGGCAACCCGGCGCGCCTGCCCAGTCGCGATGCGGCGCGACGACCGCGGGTACCCAATATTCCCGGCTCGGGTCGAGCCGGTGAATCTCCGAGCGATACATTGGGCTCTCCCTCCCAATTTCGCGAAGATGATGGACTGCGGCGGGCTCGTTGAAAAGCCCGCCGCGATGGTTTGGCCTACGCCGGTTCGGCGACGCCCACGGGCTGGACGCTGTCCTGGTTCTGCGGGACGTCGAAGCGGTCGGCGTTCATCACCTTGGTCCAGGCGCTGACGAAGTCGCGGACGAACTTCTCTTCATTCCCGCGCTCGGCATAGACCTCGGCCACGGCCCGAAGCTGGCTGTTCGAACCGAAGATCAGGTCGGTGCGCGTCGCCCGCCATCTCTCCTGCTTGCCGCCGCGGTCGCGGCCGATGAACTCCTCGTCGGCGCTCTCGTCGATCACTTCCCAGAAGGTATCGTTGTCGAGCAGATTGACGAAGAAGTCGTTGGTCAGCTGGCCCTTGCGATTGGTGAACACGCCTTCCGGCCGGTCCTTGTAATTGGCTCCGAGCACGCGAAGCCCGCCCAGAAGCACCGTCATTTCGGGCACCGACAGACCGAGCAACGAGGCACGGTCGACCAGTAGTTCCTCCGTCCTCACAGAATGCTTCGTCTTCAGATAATTGCGGAAGCCATCGGCGACCGGCTCCATGACGGCGAAGCTCTCAGCGTCCGTCCAATCCTGCGACGCGTCGCCGCGCCCGCCGGTGAACGGAACCTCGACGTTGAACCCGGCGTCCCTGGCCGCCTTTTCCACCGCCGCGGTGCCGGCCAGAACGATCGCATCGGCCATCGACAGGCCGCCGCGCAGCTCATCGATCTTCGACAGGATTTGGCCAAGCTCTTCAGGATCGTTGACCGCCCAGTTGCGCTGCGGCTCCAAGCGGATGCGGGCACCGTTGGCGCCGCCGCGATGGTCGGACCGGCGATAGGTCGAAGCCGACGCCCACGCCGCCCTCACCAGCTGCCCGACGCTGAACCCCGCGCCGAGGATCTTTGACTTGAATGCGGACACGTCGCTGTCTGAAGGCATGTTCCCCACCGGAACCGGGTCCTGCCAGATCAGGTCTTCCGCCGGAACTTCCGGGCCGAGGTACCGGACCTTCGGACCCATGTCGCGATGGGTCAGCTTGAACCACGCGCGGGCGAAGGCATCCTTGAACGCCTCGTGATCGTTGCGGAACTTCTCCGAAATCTTGCGAAATTCCGGGTCGACCTTCAGCGCCATGTCGGCGGTCGTCATCATCGTCGGCACGCGCTTCGACGGGTCGTGCGCCGCCGGAGCCATGTCCTCTTCCTTCTGGTTGATCGGCTGCCACTGCTTGGCGCCGGCCGGAGAGCGGACGAGTTCGTATTCGTAGTCGAGCAGCAGGCGGAAGTAGTTCTCCGACCATTCCGTCGGAGTGTTCACCCAGGCGCCTTCGATGCCGCTGGTGATCGTATGCTCACCCATGCCGCTTTCGTGCGCGCTCGCCCAGCCAAGGCCCTGCAGCGCGATGTCCGCGCCTTCCGGAGCATCGCCGACGAGGCTGGCGTCACCTGCACCGTGCGCCTTGCCGAAGGTATGGCCGCCAGCAGTGAGCGCGACGGTCTCCTCATGGTTCATCGCCATGCGTTCGAAGGTGATCTTGATGTCGCGCGCGGACTGCAGCGGGTCGGGCACGCCGCCCGGACCTTCCGGATTGACGTAGATGAGGCCCATCTGGATCGCCGCCAGTGGATTCTCGAGTTCCAGTTCCTCCTCGGGCAGGATGCGGGTCTTGTTGTCGGGATGGCCGACGAACTGCTCTTCGCTGCCCCAGTAGATGTCGCGTTCCGGCTCGAACACGTCCGGACGTCCGCCGCCAAAGCCGAAGACCGGGCCGCCCATGTCCTCAATCGCGACATTACCGGCGAGGATGAACAGGTCGGCCCAGCTGATGTTCTTCCCGTACTTCTGCTTGATCGGCCACAACAGGCGCCGCGCCTTGTCGAGGTTGCCATTGTCCGGCCAGCTGTTGAGCGGAGCGAAGCGCTGCTGCCCGCTGTTGGCGCCGCCGCGGCCGTCCGCCGTGCGATAGGTGCCCGCCGCGTGCCAGGCCATGCGGATCATGAATGGGCCGTAATGCCCGTAGTCCGCAGGCCACCAGGGCTTGCTGTCGGTCATTAGCGCGGTCAGGTCGTTTTTCAGCGCCTGATAGTCGAGCTTCTTGAAGGCCTCGGCATAATTGAAGTCGTCGCCCATCGGGTCTGGCGACGCGCCGCCCTGATGGAGAACCTCGAGCGGAAGAGCGTCAGGCCACCAATCCTTATTCTGGCGGCCGAGCAGGGAGCGGACCGTCGTAGGGCTGCTGTCCATCGGGCAGCCGGAACCCATCTCACCAGTTTTCGCGTCCATGTAAGCCTCTCCTCCAAGGAAATAGAAGCTTGCCCTAGGCGCGGCGGACTGACGACGGAAACGATTAAACTTGCTCAGACAGACTTGGAAAATCGATTAGTGCGGCTTTGCACTCAATCCATGTGTTTAAGACCGACCCGCAGATAGTCCCAGCCGGTGATCAGTGTCAGCGCCGCCGCGGCCCAAAGGCTGACAATCCCGACCTCGTGCACCCATTCATGTGCCGGAACCGCCCCCCCCAGGATCAGCGCGCCGAGGGCAACGAGCTGGAAGGTCGTCTTCCACTTCGCGAGCTTGCTGACCTTCACTTCCACCTTCAGCTCGGCGAGGAATTCGCGGAGCCCCGACACGATGATCTCGCGCAGCAGGATGATCAGCGCCGCGATGATGTGCAGGCCCTCGATCTCCGGGAGCGGGTTCGCCTTGCGGCTGGAGATCAGCATGATCAGCACGGCACCGACCATGATCTTGTCGGCGATCGGATCGAGGAACTGCCCGAGCTTCGAGATCTGCCCCTGCGTCCTCGCGACATATCCGTCGAAATAATCGGTGATGCCGACCAGGCAGTAGAGCACGAACGTGATCGCATAATCGACCGGCGTCGGCCGCCACAGCAGGAAGACGAGGATCGGCACCGCGAAGATTCGCGAGAGCGTCAGCAGGTTCGGAATGCTCAGCATCGAACGGTCGCTCTACGCAAAGGCGACAGGATTCAAAAGACGGAACGATGTCGGCGCGCGACAAGACGACGCCGCAACCATATTTCTCCTATTGTCTAGTATAGAACTAGAGATATTCTTCGAGGCAAGTGATTCGCTTGAGGCTCGGCCTCAACACCAAAGGGGAAGCCAGTGCTCGATCTCTCCACCATCACGATTCTCGACGTCGCACCCTTCATTGCCGTGGGCTTCGCTGCACAGCTCATCGACGGCGCCCTCGGAATGGCGTTCGGGGTCATTTCGTCGACCCTGCTCATCAGTATCGGCGTCCCGCCCGCCGCGGCCTCGGCGGGCGTCCACACGGTCGAAACCTTCACGACCGGTGTTTCCGGAATCAGCCACGTCGCGCACCGCAACGTCGACTGGAAGCTCCTCGCGCGGATCGCCATCCCGGGCGTCATCGGCGGCGTCCTCGGCGCCTACGTGCTTACCCAGATCGATGCCGACGCGGTGAAGCCGTTCGTGCTCGCCTATCTCGCGGCGATCGGGCTGTTCATCATCTGGCGCGGCTTCCACTACCCGCCCGAGCACAAGGCCCCGAAGATCGTTGAGCCGCTCGGGCTCGTCGGCGGGTTTCTCGACGCTGCCGGCGGCGGAGGCTGGGGTCCCGTGGTCACCGGAAACTTGCTGGTGCAGGGCACCGAGCCGCGCCGGACGATCGGGACGGTCAACACCGCCGAATTCATCCTGACGGTAAGCATTTCGATCACCTTCATTGCAACGCTCGGCTGGGCCGCCTTCACCGTCGCAACCCTGGGCCTGCTGATCGGGGGAGTCGTCGCTGCGCCGCTTGGCGCATGGGCCGCGAAGGTCGTCCCGGCGAAAATGCTGCTGACGTTCGTCGGCGTGGTCCTGAGCCTTACGAGTCTCTACGGCATTTACCGCGCGCTCACCTGAGCCGGCGGCC
>Ga0307414_10000968_pt1 | contig 14625 bp, 12 predicted proteins | sample DK1Ometagenome_FD_203804 | JGI IMG/M metagenome (GOLD analysis project Ga0307414, IMG submission 203804) | Maize rhizosphere microbial communities from greenhouse at UC Davis, California, United States - DK15-O-3 | ecosystem: Host-associated > Plants > Roots > Rhizosphere > Soil | place: USA... | reverse complement strand
CTTTACCGGGTGTCGTCGAAGAGCATGCTGCCGGGCATGATTCCGGGACAGGTACTCATTACCCGTGCCGGTGCATACGCCAAGGAGGCGCCGGAACGCCACGACGTGGTAACGCTACTGGTCGAGGACGAAGGAACGCAGGTGTGGATGCAGCGCGTCATGGGATTGCCCGGCGAAACGATCTCCATCGAAGGCGGGACTGTCTTCGTGCAGGGGAAGGCATTGCGCGAACCCTATGTGGCTTCCGAAAACAATGTGCAGGAGTACTCGCTGCACATGGATCCGGTCACGGTTCCGGCTGGACATTACTTCATGTTGGGCGACAACCGGGATAACAGCATGGATAGCCGGTTTCGCGGCTTCACACCACGCGATGACATCACGGGCAGGGTAATAGGGAGCCTCTAGCGGAATCCGTCGGCGGATCACCTGATCGCAGACAACTCACGTTTGGCCGCATCGATCCATTCGCGCTGTTCGCGCTGGTAGTACCTGGGTGAGGCCGCTGAACGGGTCAGGATTTCGTTGAAGACTTCGCGGGCCTTGGCCTGGTCATTGTTGCGAACCAGCAGCATCCCGTAGCGCAGGCGGGCCTCCTCTCCCGGATAGCCCGGCACCACGCTCTCATATTCGTGCAGCGCGGCGGGCAGGTCGCCGCTGGCTTCCACCGTGCGCGCGTACAGCAGGTGCCCGTCCTTGGACCGGTAGCCCGGGTTGGCGGCGATCAGCGCGTCCAGTGTCGCGCGCGCCTCGGCTGCCTGACCCAGTCCGAACTGCGCCCTGGCCAGGCCCATCATCATTTCGGGATCGGTTTCATACAGGCCCTTCAGGGCACCGCGAAAAAGTTCGACGGCTTGCTGGAAATCGCCGCTGCGCAGGCTTTCCTCGGCCAGCCTGCGGCGAGTGGCCTGCGTGTCGGACAGGACGAATTGCTGGCTGGCATTGCGCTTCTCGCGTTCCGGATCGATGCGGTCCTTGACCTTGCGCACCACCTTCCGCGCCGCCGGGTCGTTGCCGAGTCCGGGCAGGATCTCGGCGATGAAATAGATCGCCACGGCGATGTACGAGAAGACCAGCAGGATGAACACCCAGTACAGCGGCCGGCCGGTGCGGATGACGTGTACGCAGCAGGCGATCTGCAGGACGATCGAAAGCAGGATCACAGGACTCATGCAGTTCCCTTGCGACTTGTTGGTTGCAGTGCCTGGCCTCAGGCGGCTTCGTAGGCGCCGTACCCACGCAGCCGCTGGTAACGCCGTTTCAGCAGTTCTTCCAGCGGCAGCTGCTCCAGCGCATCCAGTTCGTTGAGCAGCACCGCCTTCAGGCGCGTGGCCATCTGCCGCGGGTTGCGGTGCGCGCCGCCTATGGGTTCGCGCACCACCTTGTCGACCAGGCCCAGCGACAACAGGCGCTTGGCGGTGATGCCGAGTTGTTCGGCCGCGTCCTTGGCCTTGTCGGCGGTCTTCCACAGGATCGAGGCGCAGCCTTCCGGCGTGATCACCGAATAGGTGCTGTATTCGAGCATCAGCGTGCGGTCGCCCACGCCGATCGCCAGCGCGCCGCCGGAACCGCCTTCGCCGATCACCGTGCAGATGATCGGCACGCGCAGTTCGGCCATCTCCATCAGGTTGCGCGCGATGGCCTCGGACTGGCCGCGCTCCTCCGCATCTATGCCCGGCCAGGCGCCGGCGGTGTCGATGAAGGTCAACAGCGGCAGGCCGAAGCGCTCGGCCAGCTTCATGAGGCGCAGTGCCTTGCGGTAACCCTCGGGCTTGGGCATGCCGAAGTTGCGGCGGACCTTGGCCTTGGTGTCGCGGCCCTTCTCGTGGCCGATCACCACCACGCTGCGCCCGCCGATGCGGGCCAGGCCGCCGACGATCGCGTTGTCGTTGGCGAAGGCGCGGTCGCCCGCCAGTTCCTGGAACTCGTCGCAGAACACGCGGATGTAATCCAGCGTGTAGGGGCGCGCCGGATGCCGGGCCAGTTGCGAAACCTGCCAGGGGGTCAGGTCGCGGAAGATCTGCGCGGTACGTACCCGCAGCTTGTCCTGCAGCGCATGCACTTCGACGTCGACGTTGACCGCCGGACCAGCGCTTGCGCTGCGCAGGTCCTGGATCTTGGCTTCCAGGTCGGCGATGGGTTGTTCGAAATCCAGGTAATTCGGGTTCATCTACGGGCCGCTGGCCGGAAAGGAGGGGAGTTTAGCCGAAGCGGGGTGGGGAACCCGTACGGGTGGGTAGGGGCCTGTTTCCTTCTCCCGGAGGAACAAGGGAACGGCTCAGTTCGCCCACGGCCTCGAAATCGCCACCTTGACCGTGCGCACCCCCGGTTGCGCCCGCAGCGCGTCCAGCAGTTCGGTGTCCACCCGCACCGACTTGGGTCCGTTCAAGTCCAGCACCCCCGCCACGCTGCGCTCACCGGACTTCAGCAGCAGGTCCAGGCGCAGCGGAGTGCCTCCCGGGCGATGCCTGGCCAGCAGTGCGTCGATGCGGTCCCACAGCCCCGGCACGCGCATGTCCAGGCGCAGGGAAAGGCGTTGCGCGTGGCTGCTGCAGAGTTGCGTGTAGTCCCAGCAATGGCGCACGCGCAAGCTGAAGCCGCCGTTGAATTCGTCCTCGCGCAATCCGCCCTGCAGGACCAGGATGCGGTCGCGGGTCAGCAGTGGCGCGAGTTGCGTGTACGCCTCGGAGAACACGCTGCATTCGACGCGTCCGCGTCCATCCTCCAGTTGCACGAACATCTGGCTGTCGCCTTTCTTGCGCAGCGCCACCACCTGCCCGGCGATCACCACGCTCACTTCCGGGCGCCAGCCCTTTTTCTCGCCTTGCGGCGCCGAACTCCACAACTTGTCGAGCTCGCCCAGGTCGCTGCCGACCAGTCCGCGCAGGTCGTCGCGATACGGGTCCAGCGGATGGCCGCTGAGGTAGTGGCCGAGGGTTTCGCGCTCGCCGGCCAGTTTCTGCGACAAGGGCCATTCGTCGACTTCGCTCAGCACGACTTCCAGCGCGGGTGCGGCATCGCCGCCGCCGAACAGGGAGACCTGCCCGGCCTCGCGCTCCTTCGCCAACTGGTCGGTGGCCTTCACCACTTCCGGCAGTTGCAGCATCAGCGACGCACGGTTTTTACCGAGCGCGTCCAGCGCGCCCGCATTGACCAGCGCCTCGAGCGCGCGGCGATTGAGCTTGGACGAGTCCACGCGCTTGCAGAAATCCAGCAGGGAGTGGAACGGACCACCCTGCGCGCGCTCGGCGGCGATCGCCTCGCAGGCGCCGCGGCCCACGCCCTTGATCGCGCCCAGTCCGTAGCGCACGGTGCGCGGGTCGGTGGCCACGAACATGTACTCGGAGGCATTCACCTCCGGCGGCAGCACTTCGAGATCCAACGTGCGGCATTCGTCCAGGAAGCCGACCACCTTGTCGGTCTTGTCCATGTCCGACGACAGCGTGGCGGCCATGAATTCGGCCGGATAGTGCTTCTTCAACCACGCGGTCTGGTAGGCGACCAGCGAGTAGGCGGCCGCATGCGACTTGTTGAAGCCGTAACCGGCGAACTTCTCCATCAGGTCGAAGATCTCGTCCGCCTTGCGCTGGTCCACGCCGTCCTTGCCGGCGCCCTCGCGGAAGAGTTCGCGGTGCTTGGCCATCTCGGCCGGCACCTTCTTGCCCATCGCGCGGCGCAGCAGGTCGGCGCCGCCCAGCGAGTAGCCGCCGACGATCTGCGCCATCTGCATGACCTGCTCCTGGTAGACCATGATGCCGTAGGTCTCTTCCAGCATGGCCCTGGTGCGCGGATCGGGATATTCGAACTGCTCGCGTCCGTGCTTGCGTTCGACGAACGAAGGGATCATGTCCATCGGGCCGGGACGATAGAGCGCGTTGAGCGCGATCAGATCCTCGAAGCGATCGGGCTTGGCCTCCTTCAGCGCGCGGCGCATGCCCGAGGACTCGAACTGGAACACCGAACCGGTGTTGCCGTTGGCGAAGACGTCGCGATAGACGCTGGCGTCGTCCAGCGGGATCGCGGTGATGTCCACTGGCGGCAACCCGCCGCGCGCGTGGCGCTGGTTGATCGCCTTCACCGCCCAGTCGATGATGGTCAGCGTGCGCAGGCCCAGGAAGTCGAATTTCACCAGGCCGACGGCTTCCACGTCGTCCTTGTCGAACTGGGTCACCGGATTCCTGCCGCGCGCGCCTTCGTCGTGTTCGGCGAACAGCGGGCAGAAGTCCGACAGCGGCGTGGGCGCGATCACCACGCCGCCGGCATGCTTGCCTGCGTTGCGGGTCAGGTCCTCCAGCTCGCGCGCCAGGTCGATCAGGTCGCGCACATCGTCTTCGTCGCGATAGCGGTCGATCAGCTCCTGCGCGGCCATCTCGCTCTTGCCTTCGCCCATCGCATCCTTCAGGGTCACTCCCAGGATGTTGGGGACCAGCTTGGCCACGCCGTCGACCAGGCCGTACGGGAAGCCGAGCACACGGCCGACGTCGCGGACCACGGCCTTGGCCGCCATGGTGCCGTAGGTGATGATCTGGCTGACCCGGTCGCGGCCGTACTTTTGCGCGACGTAATCGATCACCTCGTCGCGCCGGTCCATGCAGAAGTCGATGTCGAAGTCGGGCATCGACACGCGTTCCGGGTTGAGGAACCGCTCGAACAGCAGCCCGTACGGCAGCGGGTCCAGGTCGGTGATCAGCAACGCCCACGCCACCAGCGAGCCGGCGCCGGAGCCGCGGCCCGGGCCGATCGGGATGCCCTGGTTCTTTCCCCACTGGATGAAGTCGGCCACGATCAGGAAGTAGCCGGGGAAACCCATCTTGCAGATGGTGTCCAGCTCGAAATCCAGTCGCGATATGTAGTCCTCGCGGGTGTGGCCGGGCGCCAGCGGATTCTTCTGCAGGCGCGCCTCCAGGCCGGCGTGCGCCTGGCCGCGGATCCAGCTGTCCAGGGTTTCCTCGTCCGGCACCGGATAGGCGGGCAGGAAGTAGGTGCCCAGCCGCATCTCCAGGTTGCAGCGTTGCGCCAGCGCCCAGGTGTTGTCGATCGCATCCGGCACGTCGGCGAACAACGCCGCCATCTCGTCCGGCGATTTCAGGTATTGCTCGGCGCCGTATTCGCGCGGACGTTTGGGATCGTCCAGTACGCGACCAGTGGAAATGCACACGCGTGCCTCGTGCGCGTCGTAACCGTCGCGATCCAGGAAGCGCACGTCGTTGCTGGCGATCACCGGCAATCCGCGCGCTGCCGCCGCGTGCAGGGCAAAGGCGTTGAACGCTTCCTCGCCTTCGCGCTGGGTGCGGGTGATTTCAAGATGCAGGTTTTCGCCGAAGCTGCGCTGCAGGTCGGCCAGGTAGAGTCCGGCCTGCTCATGCCGGCCGGCGGCGGCCAGCCGGCCCGCCTGGCTGCCGCGACCGGCGATGGCGAAAAGACCTTCGCAATCTTCGTGCAGCCATTCGGAGGTGATCGCCACGCCGTCGTTGTGGTGGCCTTCCATCCATGCGCGCGTCAGCAGCCGCGACAGCGACAGGTAACCGGTGTGGTCGCGGCAAAGCAGGGTCAGCTGCGAAGGCGGTTCCTTGCCATCGACGATGCTGATGTCGGCGCCGGCGATCGGCTTGATCCCGACCGACTCCGCCGCCTTGTAGAACTTGACCAGCGCAAACAGGTTGTTGCGGTCGGTCACCGCCAGCGCCGGCAGGCGCATTTCCACCGCGCGGCTCAACAGGTTGGGCCGCTTGGCCTTGTCCGGGCGCGCTTCGTCCGGTTTCTCGGGCACGCGGATGGTCGAATCCGCGAGCGAGAATTCGGTATGCAGGTGGAGGTGGATGAAGCGGGAGGACATGCGAAGGTCAGGGTAGCCCGGGGGGTAGGGTCGAACAAGGCTTGACAGGGCATCAAGGGTGTCGCGTCCAACCCGGACAGGCAGGAGCCCGTGAGGTTGTGGCAAGGGCGTCAGCCCGGAGGGGTACGGATTGGAAGGCATCGGGGGTTACACCCCGCCCACACAGCAACAAAAGGCCGCCCATCGGGCGGCCTGGAGTGGAAGTCCACGGGATCGTGGTCAATGCACGTGGAGGTAGAAGTCGTCCTGTTCGGGCACGTAGCTTTCTTCATGGACCTGGCGCAGGTGCGCGGCCAGCGCGGCTTCGGCTGCATGGGCCACCTGCCAGGCGTGGTGGTCGAAATGGAAGTCGGCATCGCTGCGGTCTTGCAACTGCGCTTCGATGTGGCGAAGGCGGCGGAAGTCGAGGTAGCGCTCGGTCTCGTTGGCCAGCAGGGTCCATTCGCTCTCTGCCGGGCATTCCGGTTTTTCGCGCGCATCGGCGCCCGCCACGGGTTGCAGGCACCGGTGCAGCGCCTGCAGGCGCGAACGGATCGCCGGGTCGCATTGCCATTCGTTATCAGCCAACAAGGAAGCAAGCAGCTGCCGGCGTCCGTCGTCGCGATTGCCCGCAGGATCGGCAGGGGCGGTAGTGGATTGCAGGGAGAACGTGTCTAAAGAATGCGTGTCGGAAGAAAAACGGTACATGGAACACCTCATGGAATATCAGGGAGAAAACGGGTTCCTCGCCCAGGGTGTGGCGCCATCGTGCACCCGACGATGGCGCCGTGCTTCTGCTGGAAGTCGCTGTGACCAATGGCCGGTACGACCCTTGGGCCTGAAGGCGACCTTGCGGGTTGGGCCTGTCATGGCCATGCCCTGGCGACGCTCAACGACGCGCCGACCAGTTGGCGGCAACGGCATCCTGCCTGCCTTCGACGCGAACCCTGGTCACGCCTGTGGTGCAGGCACGCGCCACGTGGGCGTAGATCGCCGCGCGCCTGGCGTAGGTCTGGCTGAAATTGCCTGTGCCCAGCAGCCAGCTGGCCTGGCGCTGGCTGACGAAGCGCTTGTCGCAATCGACGACCAGGTTGTGTTCCTCCGCGGCGCGTTCGACCGCGTGCAGGCGTGGTGAGGACAGCAAGCTGACCGCAAGCAGGGTCGACAGCAGCATCAGGAACGGGATGCGATTCATTTTTTCGGCGGTACGGGTCATGGCGTTCTCCGGTATGGGTCGGGGGATGTGTCCGGGAAAGGAGCGCTGTTCGTGCGATGGATGGCCGGATCAGTGGATGCGGAACATCGCGCACGGGGCGGGCAGATAGCTGTTTTCGCTCACATGCCGTCGCTGGGCTCGCAAGGCGGCTTCGATCCGGCGTTCTTCCAGCCAGTCCTTGCGGTCGAAACGGAAGTCGTTCTCCGCGCAGCCACGCAAACCGGCTTCGATCCGGCGCAGGCGACGGAAGTCGAGGTAACCGTCGACTTCGCCGGCCAGGCGCGGCCAGGCGGTATCGAGGACGATGGCGTCGTCCAGGCGGCCGATCCGCGGCAGCCAGTCCGGGATCAGGCTTTCCGGACCCTGCAGGTAATCAGCCACCAGTCGGGCAGGCGTGGCGGTGTCGTTGGCGCTGGTGGCCATCCACGCCGGATCGGCGACCATTTCGACGACCGTTCCGGCGCGCTGGACGCGTTGGACGATGCAGGGCGGCTCCGAGTGGGGGTTGCCCTGGTTGAGTTCGCGGGCGGCGGTGGCCACCTGATCGGCGACCAGCGGAGCCTGGAGCCGCCCAAGCCGGCTCAGCAGGCGGTTGAAGCGTTCCAGGTCGAGGCTGTTGAGGCGGAACTGACCGATGCTCCTGCGGCGGCCGGGCCTGCGGGAGGAAGGCGTCAGGTAGAGGATGGAGGGCAAGGGATATTCGGTGGTCTGCGTCGCGTTCATGGTTCTGTCTCCACTAGGGTCGAGGGGTGTTGCGCGGTAGTTCCGGCGCGGTGCCAGAGTCCGCCGACCCGGGCGGGTGAGTCATGAGGGGAGCGCGATCCTTCTGTCAGCTTTGGCTGAACTTGTGAGGCGATCGTGAGGAAGTTGCGATGAAACCGGGCGGGGCCGCCGGATCCGCGTCCAACGGCGGCGAGCACTATCGCTTCGACCGGATCGAGGTCGATGTCCCCGCGCACACCCTGAGCCGCGACGCGCAGCCACAGGCGCTGGAACCCAAGGCCTTCGCCGTGCTGGTCGCGCTGCTGCGGCGTCCGGGCGAGCTGCTGGGCCGCGAGGAACTGCTGGACGGGGTCTGGGGCCATCGCCACGTCACCCCCGGGGTGCTGACCCGGGCCATCGCCCAGCTGCGCAGCGCGCTGGAAGACGATGTGCAGCATCCGCGCTACATCCAGACCCAGCATGCGTTGGGGTACCGGTTCATCGGGGAACTGCAATCGGAAACGCCCGCCGGCGCCGACGTCGCGGGCACGGGAGTTGAAGGCGACGATTCCGGATCGGTGGCGATTGCCGTGCCGGCTGACGACGTATCGGTGATCGCGCCGATCATTGCGCCGGCGTCGGCCGCCCCGCCCGGCGGACACGTCGGGAACGATTCCGCACATGACCAGGGGCCGCATCACGTCCATGAGCACCGCTGGTGGATGCCGGTGGCATTGCTGGCCGTGGTGGTCGTAGCGTCGTCGTTCTGGAGCGGTCGCTCCTCCGATCCGGATCCGGCTGGTGCGTCGATCGCGGTGATGCCGTTCGAGAACCTCGGCAAGAACAGAGATGACGATTATTTCGCCGAGGGCCTGGCGCTGGAAATGCACGACGCCCTTGCCGACGTGCAGGGGCTGACCGTGGCCGCGGAGATGTCGCCGGCCGCGGCCGCGACCCGCGAAACCGACGTGAAAGCGTTGGGCAAGCGCCTTGGCGTCGCCACCGTGCTCGATGCGAGCGTGCGCCGCGAAGGAACGAAGTTGAGGATCAATGCGCGGCTGTCGGACACTTCCACCGGCTATACGATATGGAGCAGGAGCTACGATCATGAAGTGGCCGGGGTGTTCGAGACCCAGACCGAGATCGCCGATGAGGTCCTCCGGTCGTTGCTGGGCGCCATTCCGGGAAGAAACCAGGCCCTGGCCAGGCGCCTGGCCCCGACCCGGAGCGTCGCCGCTTTCGACGCGTACCTGATGGGTCTGCAGCAGCTGCGGTTGTCCGCGGTGGACGGGAACTTCGAGAACGCCATCGGCCTGTTCAAGCAGGCGCTGGCTGCCGACCGCGGTTTCGCGCTGGCCCAGGCCGGCATCTGCCGCTCCGAGCTCTTCCGCTTCGAGTCCCTGCGCGACGCCACTGCCTTTGAGCGCGCCAGGGGCGCATGCGTGCAAGCGGCAAAAATGGATCCTTCGCTGGGCGAAGTCGACCTGGCCCTGGGCGAGTTGCATCAGGCGCGTGGCGAATTCGACCAGGCAGTCGCGTATTACTCCAGGGCCGAAGCCAGCCCCGCATTGCAGGCGGATGCATACCTGGGCATGGCAAAGGCCTATGCGGGGCAGGACCTACAGGGCGAGGCGCGGGATTATTTCGAGCGTGCGCGAAGGCTGCGGCCCGGCGATGCCTCACTGCTTTCCGCCATCGGTTACTGGCAGTACAGCACCAACCATCTTGACGAAGCCCTGGAGTCCTACCGCCAGGCGACGAGATTGCGTCCAGGCGATGCGGAACTGTGGAGCAGCCTGGGTGGCTTGTACGTAAACGCCGGCAACAACGGGGAAGCGGCCAAGGCGTTCGAGCGTTCCATCGGCATCAGGCCGACGGATGCGGTGCTCAGCAACTATGGCGCGCTCAAGTACCAGGAGGGCGACTACGTGGCGGCCGCGACCTTGTTCCGCAGGGCGCTGGAAATCGACTCCGGCGATTTCCAGATATGGGGCTACCTGGCCGAAGCATTGCTGGCGGCGCCCGCAACTGCGGACCGTTCGCGCGAGCCTTTCCTGCGCGCCGCGCAGATGGCGCAGCAATACCTGGAGATAAAGCCCGAAGATGCGCGCGCATTGGCTGCGCTGGGTTGGTACCAGGTCAACCTGGGCGATGCCGGCAAAGCCCGCGAACTGATCGCCAGGTCCGAGTCGCTGGGCACCGAGCGCGGCGAAGTCGGCTGGTACAACGCGCAGACACTGACCATCATCGGGAGCAGGGAAGAGGTGATGGCGCGCGTGGCATCGGCACGCGACGGGGGGATATCCGAAAGCATGATCGGGACCAATCCATTCCTGAAGCGTTTCCACGCACGGACGGAAGAGAAATCCGTGCATTGAGCAAGCTGGATCCTCTGCTCCATGGATGGCGCACCAACCGGGAGTGCGGCACATGAAGATTGATGATGGCAATGGAAGCAAGACGCAAGTCGGTAGCGCAAACGATCCATCCGTTGGCGTGCATCCGCCGCGTGCGTCCCTTATAAGGGTTTCCTACAAGGAGGATGGCTCGCCAATGCTCGATGCGGCCATGGCGATCCTGTATGCGGGCGACCGCGTGGTCTGGCACACCGCGTCCAACGAGCAACGTGCCTTCAAGCTGGTCTTCCCCGAAGGATTCCCGGTGGACCACTCACCGGGCCATGCGGCTCCCGACGCGCCATCGAGCGGCGACCCGATCAGGGCGGAGTACGACGGGGACGTCCGCGAGCGTACATTTCCATCGTTGCCGCAACAGGTGGCCCAGGCGACCATCCGTCACGATGCAACTCCAGGACTCTATGACTACGAGGTGCACGTGGAAGGGGAAAAAGGCACGCCGGGCGTTGCGTTCGCAGGTGGAGTGATCATCCGCCCGACGGGACCACGTCCTCTCGGTTAGCCGGCCCGGTTTGTGGCGTGGGCGAAAGGGTTCCGCGCGCGTTGCAGGCATGCAGCACTGGCGCAAAACTGCGCCGGTGCTGCGGACACGGGCCATGGATCGCGAGCGCGGCCAGATGCGACGCGCTCGGATAGCCCTTGTGCCGGTCGAACCCGTACTGCGGATATTCGAGGTGCAATGCGCACATCGCGCGGTCGCGCGCGACCTTGGCCAGGATCGAGGCGGCCATGATCGACGGTTCGAGCGCATCGCCGCCGATGATCGCCTCCGCCGCGCAGGGCAGGTTGCGGGGCAAGCGGTTACCGTCGATGCGCGCCATCTGCGCCGCCGGCGACAGCGCGCACAAGGCGCGCTGCATGCCGGTGAGCGTGGCCTGCAGGATGTTGAGCGCGTCGATCTCGGCGGCCTCGACGAATTCGATGCGCCAGGCCAGCGCGCGTTCGACGATCAGCGGATACAGCACTTCGCGCTTCTTCTCGCTGAGCTTCTTGGAGTCGTCCAGTCCGGCGATGGGCCGCGACGGGTCCAGGATAACCGCGGCGACCGACACTGGTCCCGCCAGTGGCCCACGCCCGGCCTCGTCGACACCGGCTACCAGCAGAGGAACCGCGAGGTTCATCGCACCAGCCTGGCGATGGCGTCGGCCGCGCGCGCCGATGCGTCCTGGCGCAGCGCCTCGTGCAATTCGCGGTACTGCGGCTGCAGCGCGCCGACGATCTCCGGATGCTGGAACAGGTTGCTCACGGCCGCTGCCAGGTTCGGCGCCGTGCATTCGTCCTGCATCAGTTCCGGGGCCAGGTCGGCGCCGGCCAATACGTTCGGCAGCGCATAACGCTCCACCTTCAGCATGCCGAAGGCCTTGACGATGCGGTAGGTCCACGGCGCGACCTTGTAGCCCACCACCATCGGCCGTTTGGCGAGCATCGTTTCGAGCGTGGCCGTGCCCGAAGCCAGCAGGACCACGTCCGCCGCGACCATCGCTTCGCGTGCCTGTCCATCGATCAGTTTCGGCGGTGGGGAAAGATCGGCAAGCTGTGCAACCAGCGGCTCCAGCGCGCGGCGGCAATCCGCGCTCGCGGCGGGAACCACGATCTGCAGATGGGGAACCGATGCGGCCACGCTGCGTGCGGCTTCGAGGAAGGTCTGCGCGAGGCGTTCGATTTCCCCCAGCCGGCTGCCTGGCAGCACCGCCAGTACGGGCGTATAGGCGTGCAATCCCAACGTCTCCCGCGCCGTAGCCTGATCGGGCTCCATCGGCATCTCGTCGGCCATCGGGTGGCCGACGAAACGCGCATCGATGCCATGCCGCGCGTAGATCGGCGGTTCCATCGGGAACAGGCACAGGACCATGTCGGCGCTGGCCCCGATCTTCTGCGCGCGCTTCTCGCGCCAGGCCCACACCGAAGGGCTGACGTAATGCACGGTGCGCACGTCGCGCTGCTTCAGCCAGCGCTCCACGCCCAGGTTGAAGTCGGGGGCGTCGATGCCGATGAATACCTCCGGTTTCCACGCCAGCACGCGTTCGCGCAGGGCACGGCGCAGCTTGAGCAACCGCGGCAGGTGGCGCAGCACTTCCGCGAGGCCCATCACCGACAGTTCGCCGGCATCGAACCAGGTGTCGCAACCCGCGGCGCGCATGGCGTCGCCGCCGATTCCGGCGAATTCCGCATCGGGAAAACGTTTGCGCAATTCGCTTATCAACCCGGCGCCGAGCGCATCGCCCGACGACTCGCCGGCGACCAGGGCTATACGCTTGTGCTGCACGGGGGCGGAACGCAAGGCCGCGGGCGAGGCGACCAGATCGGACAGGGTCGGCGACTGGAAGTCGCCCTGCGTTCGCTGGTTCATCGCGGCAGGTTCATCGCAGCAGGGGCCGCTCGCCGCTGTCTAAGAAGTCGAGCAGGGCGCGCACGTCATCGCTGTCGCGCGCCTGTTCGGCGAGTTGCAGCCTGGCTTCGGCCAGCGGCAGGCCCGCCACGTACAGTGTCCGGTAGGCGCGTTTGATGGCGCCGATGCGTTCGCTGTCGAAACCGCGGCGCTTCAGGCCCTCGCTGTTGATCCCGCGCGGCCGGCCCTGGGCGTCGCCCGCGACCATGGTGTAGGGCGGGACGTCGCCGCTGACCAGTACGCCCATGCCGAGGAAAGCATGCGCGCCGATGCGACAGAACTGATGCACGCCGGCGAAGCCGCTCATGATCACCCAGTCACCGAGTTCGACGTGCCCGGCCAGGGTGGAATTGTTCGACAACACGCAGTTGTCGCCGACCACGCAATCGTGCGCCACATGGGTATAGGCCAGCAGCCAGTTGTCGTTGCCGATGCGGGTGACGCCGGTACCGGTGGCGGTGCCCCGGTTGAGGGTGACGAACTCGCGCACGATGTTGCGGTCGCCGATCACCAGTTCGGTGCGCTCGCCGCCGAACTTCTTGTCCTGCGGATCGCCGCCGATCGCGGCGTGGCCGACGATGTGGTTGTCGTGGCCGATCCGGGTCGGGCCGGTGATGCTGCAATGCGCGCCGATCACCGTCCCTTCGCCGATGACCACGTCGGCGCCGATGCTGGTGAAGGCTCCAACCCGGACGCCGTCCGCCAGCCGCGCGGCCGGGTCGATCGATGCGCTGGGATGGATCGCAGGCGCGGTGCTCATGGCCTCACTCCTTCTCCGTCTCCGCGCACAACACCTCGGCGGTAGCGACCAACTCGCCGGCAACGCGTGCCACGCAGTTATAGAAAGTCATGGTGCGGATGATGCGCTTGATCTCCACGTGCAGTTCCAGTACGTCGCCCGGCACGACCATGCGCGAGAAGCGCGCGTTGTCGATCTTGACCAGGTAGAACAACTTGTTGTCGGCGACCGTGCCGCGCGACAACTGGGTCAGGATGCCGCCGGCCTGGGCCAGGGCTTCGATCACCAGCACCCCGGGCATCACCGGATGGCCGGGGAAATGGCCCTGGAAACACGGCTCGTTGATGCTCACGTTCTTGTGCGCGACGATGCGCTTGTGCGCCTCGAACTCGACCACCCGGTCGACCAGCAGGAACGGATACCGGTGCGGGAGCACCTGCTGGATACGGGTCACGTCGATCGGTAGTTGCACGGCCTCGTTCATTCTTCCTCCTTGCGCGCGCCGGGCAGGCGTCGCGCCAATGAATCCAGTTGCTTGAACCTGGCGGCGTTCTTGCGCCAGGTGCGGTTGTCGGTGAGCGGCGTGCCCGAGGAGTATTCCCCGGGCTCGCGGATGGAATGGGTGACCAGCGACATCGCGGTGATCGTGACCTTGTCGCAGATCTCGAGGTGCCCCAGTACGCCGGCCCCGCCCCCTATCAGGCAATAACGGCCGATCCTGGCGCTGCCGGCCGCCGCGCTGCAACCGGCCATCGCGGTGTGCGCGCCGATGTGCACGTTGTGGCCGATCTGGATCTGGTTGTCGAGGCGCACGTCCTCTTCCAGCACGGTATCGCCGAGCGCACCGCGATCGATGGTGGTGTTGGCGCCGATCTCGCAATCGTCGCCGATAACCACCCCGCCCAGTTGCGGGACCTTGATCCAGTGGCCCCCGCTTTCGCCCGAAAAATCCATGGCCAGGCCAAAGCCGTCCGCGCCCAGCACCGCGCCCGGGTGGATGCGTACGCGTTGCCCCAGGCGCACTCGTGTCACCAGGGTGACGCGCGCCCCCAGTTCGCTGCCCGCTCCGACTTCGCAATCGTCGCCGATCACGCAACCCGGCCCGACCACGCAGCCCTCGCCGATGCGGCTGTTCGCGCCGACCACGGCAAAGGGGCCGACCTGCGCGCTGGCTGGGATGCTGGCGCGCGGATCGATCACCGCGCTGGGATGGATGCCCGCTTCGCGCGCGGGTCGCGCTTCGAACAGTGCGGCTATCTTCGCGAATGTGGTGTAGGGATCGCGGGCGATCAATGCGGTATGCGGGGCCGCCGCGGCGTCTTCCTCGCGCAGCACGACGATCGATGC
>Ga0307414_10000967_pt1 | contig 14631 bp, 14 predicted proteins | sample DK1Ometagenome_FD_203804 | JGI IMG/M metagenome (GOLD analysis project Ga0307414, IMG submission 203804) | Maize rhizosphere microbial communities from greenhouse at UC Davis, California, United States - DK15-O-3 | ecosystem: Host-associated > Plants > Roots > Rhizosphere > Soil | place: USA... | reverse complement strand
CCAATTCTGCCCTATCGATCTATAATGATGAAAAAAAAGAAATCATCGATACGATTACCGTTCCCTCCATTTTATACTTCCAGAATGAGCTCAGCGCCGCAGAGCCTGTAAGCCATTTTGTGGGTGAAGATGCCATTACTGCCTATCTGAAAGATGGAATGAAAGGCCGGTTTATGAAATCCATTAAAAGGATTTTACCAAGAAGCAGCTTCATTGAAACCCGTGTCTACAATAAAAAATACAACGCTTCAGATCTGGTGACTTTAATTTTAAGGGACTTAAAGCTGAAAGCAGACAAGATCATCGGATATGATTGTCAGAAAGCCATCATTGGCAGACCTGTTTTCTTCGACGACGAGAGTACAGCGAAGGATGCTCTTGCACAGAAGCGCTTAAATAAAGCGGCCGAAAGTGCAGGATTTACCGACATCAGGTTCCAGTTTGAGCCCATCGGGGCGGCCTTTGCCTATGAGAAAACCATTACTAAAAAAGAGAAAGTACTCGTTGCCGATTTAGGTGGCGGTACAACCGATTTTACTTACCTCATCCTTGATCCTGAAAAAGTAGGCAGCAAGGACCGTAGAAAAGACATCCTGGCAACCGGTGGTATTTATATAGGTGGCGATAGCTTTGACTCTTCTTTTATGTGGGACCGCGGAACACCTCATTTCGGAAAAGACACCCTTTATGAAGCTGCTCCGGGCAAAATGTTAACCGTTCCGAACTCCTACTTCAGTAACATCTGTTCCTGGGAACAAATGAACTTCTTTAACGGGCTAAGGGTAAGGAATGACCTTCAAAATTATTACCACTATTCGAAACAGAACCCGAAACTAAAGAACCTGATCACACTGACCGATCACAATCTCGGCTATTCCCTCTTTCAATCTATTGAAAAAACAAAAGTACAGTTGTCAAAAAGCGATGACTCTCCTTTTGTGTATAAAAAGATGGAAATAGAAATCGATGAGCAGGTATCTATTGATCAATACAATACCATTATTCAGAAAGACCTGAGAAAGATCAGCATGTACCTGGATGAGTTTATCCTTAAACATCAGATCAAAACAGAAGAAATCGACAGTTTGTTCCTCACTGGTGGAACCTCACTCGTTGCAGCAGTTAAGAACTTATTTAACGCCAAATTTCCTGGCGTTCCTCTAAATTCAGGAGATAACTTTATCAGTGTGGCCAAAGGACTGGCCTATAGCGGATATTTATTTGAAGAAGCTTAAATACCTATGGGGCTGTATAAACGACAGCCCAATATTTTGTCCCCCCTTCCCTTCAAAGGTGATCAACATCATCATAAAGACTGATCCCGGTCAATCAAACAAAGAAATAATAATCCAAAATTTACTTATTATTTCTTAGCCATGACAACATCAATAGAAGACAACGAACTGAACACCGAATTACAGGAACTTTACCTGATCGGTAAACAATGGTTGACAGACCTGGATTTTTTTGAACCTGAGATGGGATTCTTAATCAAGCTACACAATACAGCAGCCCAATCACCTGATAAAGATGATTTTACGGAAAGACTGGACAAGTTAAGGGATAGCTATGGGCACTTGAAAGACGATATCCGGAAGTTCATCAATGTCCTGGGGATTCTCGTGGTAGCCTCAGAAAAAAAGATAGCCTTCAGTTTCTTAGCCGATCACATCAGCTTAAAGCTAAAAATTGAAAAACTACTAAAGGCTTTCCAGGCGGAAAGAACAGCAATTTTCAACCTTTCAATTGTGAACAGTTCTTTTTCCAAATGAGTTCTTCCTCCGGATCCAGCTTCCTGATCAGGCCATACTTGCTGTTGCTTTTCATACTCCTGCCCTCCCTCGCCTTTAATGCTGGTCATACCGATCCGGTGAAGTGGATTTTAACCAAAGAATGCACATTGAAGGTTAACGGGAGCACTAACATCAACAAATTCAGTTGTATTGTTCCGGAATATACCCAGCCTGATACTTTAATCTGTTATAAAGACAACAAAAGCGGACCCATAAAAATTACCGGATCAATGGCCCTTGACGTCCAAAAATTCGACTGTAAACATGCGGTCATGACCAACGACCTGAGAAAGACACTGAAAGCGAAAGTCTATCCTAAGATCATCATTAAATTTCTGAACCTGAGCAGATATCCCGATGTCTATAATCGGGAAGAGGTCATAAAAGGGGCAGTAACCATTGAGCTGGCCGGAATAGTCAAACGTTTTGAAGTAGATTATAAATATACCATGAACGGCAATGGAAACCTAAAGCTAATCGGAACAAAACAAGTGAATTTCTCAGACTTTAACATCAGCCCACCCAGAAAATTAGGTGGAATGATCAAAACCAATAATGAGCTGAACGTAGAATTTGTACTCAACATCAAAACTTTAAATTAAATAAAATGAAGAGAATTATCCTTTCCGGACTCATTGCCGGAGTCATGCTGTTTATCCTCTGCTATGGCGGGCTCTATCTTGGAATCAGACTTTTCCCTGCTTTATTTATGGATTATAACAATCCCCTTTTTAATTCAGATGGAAACCGGGATGTCTTTTTCTATATGCATGCTTTTATCATCAGCTTTGCTTTATCCTGGTTTTGGGATCGTTTTAAAGAGCTTTTCCATGGACATTTCATCCTCAGGGGGCTGGAATTCGGTTTTGTATACGCCATGGTGTCCTTGCTCCCTGTTATGTGGATCACCTTCAGTTCGCTTGACATTACGTTCTTCATGGTCCTCAGCTGGTTCCTCTATGGATTTTTCCAGGCAGTTGTTGCAGGAACACTGTTTGCAAAGCTCAATCCCTGAGCTTTGCCTTTTCTCCATAAGCACAATTAAGGTGATGAATGTCATGCTTTCGAGTGCCTAACATCATCTGCAGGCAGCATAGCGGTTTGTAATTTTGGTTAAACAAATTAATCAATACGTTATGAAAACAATTCTGTCTCCCGCCCGTCTCTCCAGCCCATTTAAATACCTGCTTTTACTCATTTTTAGTAGTGTTGCAATCAGCAATAACCTTCAGGCACAGGTTAACTATAAACTCAGTGGTTCAAAGGACAATCTGGTAAAGGTTTCCGGCAAGTCAAATGTTCATGATTGGACAATGACTGCGGAAAATCCGGTATGCGAGGCCAGTTTCGCTGCATTCACGGCTGAGGACAACATCCCTAAAAGTCTGAACTCGCTAATTTTCAGCGTAAACGCTAAAAGCCTGAAGAGCGAAAGTACATCTATGAATAACCGGACTTATAAAGCTATTAAGGCCGATGCTTATCCTCAGATTACCTTTAAACTCAAGGAGGCAACAGTTACACCTCAGCAGAAAAATAAATTCTCGGTGAATGCCACGGGCACACTGACCATCGCCGGGGTTTCCAAAGTCATCAACTTACCCGTAAACGGAGAGGTTAAATCCGACAACACCATCGTGTGTACCGGTCAGGAAAAGATCAAATTAACCGATTACGGCATACAACCTCCCAGCTTTATGCTTGGTGCAATGAAGGTGGGCAACGATTTGTCTATCGCATTTACGCTTCATTTAAAAAAATAGTCTATTAAAATTTCACATTCTATATACACCACGATCATGAAAACTAAAAATTCCTCATTTTTAATACCGCTAATCGCATTAATAGGGATTTGTTCTACACCGCTACTCAGCAAAGCCCAGTTTCAAAAAATAGATAACCTCAGGCCGTACGACAAAACCGGCATCAACGTATTTGAGGACCCCAAAGATTCCACAACGCTTTTTGATGGCCTTAAACTCAAGTTTGGTGCAGGTTTTACGCAACAGTTCCAAAGTCTGAAACATAAAAACCCAACTGCTTTAAACAATAACATTGGGGCTGTAGGCACCCCTGGCAACAGGTTAAGAAGCATTACTCCCGGTTTTATGACCGCACAGGCGAATCTGTTTATGGATGTTCAGCTGGCGGATGGAATCCGGTTAAACATCACCACTTATCTATCCTCAAGACACCATAATGAGGTTTGGGTGAAAGGTGGGTACATTCAGTTTGACAAACTCCCCTTTAAAGGACAAATGTGGGAAGAGCTGATGAAAATCGCAACGATTAAGATTGGTCATTATGAACTTGATTATGGCGATGTACATTTCCGCAGAAGTGATGGCGGCCAGACGATCTATAACCCATTTATGGAAAACAACATTATGGATGGCTTTGCCACAGAAATCGGAGGCCAGGTGATGCTCAGAAAGAACGGATTCTTTGGATTGGCCGGAATGAGCAGTGGAATGATCAAAGGAAATATCGATTCCCTGACTGCTGCTGCAAATCCGGATAAAGATTACACCAAATCCCCTTCCATATTATTGAAAGGTGGTTTTGATAGACAATTGACACCGGATATCAGGTTTAGGGTAAGCGGATCTTATTACGGCAACCAGGGAGGCGGTGCCAACACTATGTTTGGAGGCGACCGTACCGGTTCCAACTACCAATATGTGATGGAACCAAATACGATTTCAGAATCTACAGCAATGGCCTTTTCAGGACGATTCAATCCTGGCTTCACTAAAAAGGTGAATACTTTTATGTTCAATGCATTCCTGAAAGTAAAAGGTGCGGAACTGTTTGGTACTTATGAACTGGCATCAGGAAGAACCGCGAGAGAAACCGCCACTAGGGATGCCAAACAATTCGCCATTGACGGGGTGTACCGTTTTGGAAATAAGGAAAATCTGTTTGTTGGCCTGAAATACAATACCGTTTCTGCAAGACTGGCCAATAACGCTACTGGCACAGGCGCCGGTCCGGTTGTTTACACCTCAGATGTAAAGATCGACCGTATTGCTGCTGCTGCAGGTTGGTTTTTAACAAAAAATATAATGATGAAGGGAGAATATGTACAGCAGAAATATAAAGATTTCCCAACTGCTGATCTCCGTTCAGGCGGAAAATTCAATGGCTTCGTACTGGAAGCGGTGGTAGGATTCTAAAGCAAAGATTTTTAAAGCAATATAAGGGCTGTCTTTTTTAGACAGCCCTTATTAGTTTACAACTGACGTTGTCTGATGGCTTCGTAAAGAATTACGCCGGCAGAAACGGAAACGTTTAAGGAACCGATCTCTCCGATCATTGGGATTTTAGCCAGATGATTCGCCATTCTCATGATCTCATTTGAAATTCCTTCATCTTCTGCTCCCATTACAATTGCAGTAGGGACCGTATAATCAGGCGCATAAATCAGGTCGTTTGTTTTTTCCGTACAGGCTACAATCTGTAAACCGCAATCCTGTAAAAACAAGGCTGTTTTATGCAGGTTCGGATGTCTGCAAACCGGGATGGTAAATAAGGCTCCTGCAGAAGTTTTAATCGCATCCGCATTGATCTGCGCAGAATTTTTTGTTGGCAACACAATAGCATGAACACCTGCACATGCCGCAGTTCTGGCAATGGCACCCATGTTTCGCACATCGGTGATGCCATCCAGAATCAGGATCAACGGCGTTTCTCCTTTTTCATAAACAGCAGGAATGATGTCTTCAATTTTCTGGAAAGTGATAGAGGAAATTACCGCAATCACACCCTGGTGATTTTTCTGTGTCATCCGGTTTAATTTCTCTACCGGCACATTGTGAATCGGTGCATCTACGTCCTTTAAAAGGGCTTTCAACTCCAGCATCAGTTCTCCTGACAATCCCCGCTGAACATAAATACTCTCAATATCTTTAGCAGCTTTAATTGCTTCTATTACAGCACGTATACCAAATACGAATTCATTATTTTCTTTAGCTCTCGGGGCTCTCCTGGAATTTTCCATCTTTCTTAAATTGAAGCGCAAAAATAGCTGAAATATTACGATTAAAGGAAACCTATTTTTTTGCCGGGTTAAGTCCGTCTTATCCACATAGTTCTGTTAGAAAATAAGTTCAATTTAGCAGGATGGCACTGGAATTCCGGTATTTGATGTTTTCAAATGTTCATAAAAGAATTAAACAAGGACCTAATTTTTGCCTATTTTTGTGCCTATGAGTAATGATAACGGAAATCAGGGACAAGATAAAGCAAGCTTCACTGCCAGAAAGAACAGGTTGGGCAATTCCATGAACACCATGGGAAAGATACCACCTCAGGCATTAGACCTTGAAGAAGCGGTCCTTGGTGCTTTGATGTTGGAAAAAGATGCCCTTTCTACAGTAATTGACATCTTAAAACCGGAAGTTTTTTATGCAGAAGCGCACAAAAAGATTTTTGAAGCCATCGCGTTATTGTTCCAGAAGTCAAAGCCCGTAGATATTTTAACCGTAACCTCAGAACTTAGAAACCTGGGACAACTGGAAATGGTAGGCGGTGCCTATTACATTACCAACCTGACCAACAGGGTTGCTTCGGCAGCAAACATAGAATACCATGCCCGGATCATTTCTCAGAAATACATCCAGCGGGAGCTCATCAGGATTTCTTCTGAAATTATTCAGAATGCCTACGAGGATACCACCGATATTTTCGACCTGCTCGACCATGCAGAAAAGAACCTTTTCGATATTGCTCAGAATAACCTGCGCAGGGATACCCAGAAAATGGACGAGATTGTAAAGCAATCCCTGGCCACTTTAGAGGAACTTCGCGGAAAGAGTGATGGATTAACCGGGGTCCCTTCCGGATTTACAGACCTTGACCGGATTACCGGTGGATGGCAGCCTTCAGATCTGGTGATCATCGCGGCACGTCCGGCGATGGGGAAAACGGCATTCGTGCTGACCTGTGCCAGAAATGCCGCAGTAGATTTTAAACGTGCGGTAGTCGTATTCTCTCTGGAGATGTCCTCAGTACAGTTGGTGAATCGTTTGATTTCCGGAGAAACGGAAATTGAGCAGGAAAAGATTAGAAAAGGAAACCTTGCAGAGTGGGAATGGCAACAGCTCCACAGTAAAATAGGTACGTTGACAGAAGCGCCATTATTAATTGACGATACCCCGGCGCTGAATATCTTTGAGTTCAGGGCAAAATGCAGAAGGTTAAAATCACAATACGACTTACAGTTAATCATCATCGATTACTTGCAGCTGATGCATGGTAAAGGTGAAGGTGGCGGAGGAAACAGGGAGCAGGAAATTGGTAGTATCTCCAGGGCCCTGAAATCTGTAGCCAAAGAATTAAACGTTCCTGTATTGGCACTCTCTCAGCTGAGTCGTGCGGTAGAGAGCAGACCAGGACAAAATGGTAAACGCCCGATGCTATCGGATTTACGTGAATCCGGTTCCATTGAGCAGGATGCAGATATGGTGCTCTTCCTCTACAGACCAGAATACTACGGGATTACGGAAGATGAGCAAGGACGTTCACAAGCAGGTATTGGTGAGGTAATCATCGCGAAACACCGTAACGGTGAAACCGGAATTGTACCACTTCGCTTTATTGGTAAGTATGTGAAGTTTACAGATTTGGAAGAAAGCTTCTCTGCACCAACCTCTTTCTCTATGGAAAGCCCAAGTGCAGGACTGCAACCTTCACAGGATTTTGACAGACCTGATGGCAATGTGATCATCAAGCCATCCAGAATGGACGACATGAACGATGACGACGCACCGTTCTAAATCAAAGTATCAAATGAAATAACCTAATAAGATCCCCGCCAGCACAATGAATGGCGGGCTTATTTTGGTATAATTAAGTACAAGAAAGGTACCGGTCATCACTCCTATTCCCATTAAGTTTAAGCCCATAGGCTTCACCAGGAGGATAAATGCGGCAATAATAAAGCCCACGCTGACTGCATTAATTCCGGTCATAGAATATTTAATTCGGGAGATCTTTTTCAGGTCTTCCCAAAAAGGAACAATAAAGAGGACCAGAATTAGCCCAGGCAGATTGATCCCCATTACCGCGACCAAACCTCCAAGGATCTGGCCTGTTAAGCCATAACCAAAAGTTTTCATGCTCAAAGCACCTACATAACTCGTAAAAGAGAAAGTAGGCCCCGGTAATGCCTGCTGAAGTGCGAAACCGGAAAGGAAGCTCGGACCATTCAGGTAATGCTTCATTTCTACGAACTCGGTAAACATCAAGGGCACCAGTACTTGTCCGCCGCCAAAAATGAGAATCCCGTTTCTATAAAAATTTTCGAACAGCCTGATCGGTAAACTAAAAGGAGAAGTTCTGTTGATGATGGCCCCTAACAGGGAAAACAGCAACAAAACACTGCTAAAATAGATCAGTTTTTTAGGGTTGATGTTAGAGAATAACTTCACCCGGAGTTCACTTTCTTCTTTCGGCGTTCCAATAGCCGAAGAGATCATCCCTCCGATTAAAATGGCAATCGGAAACACATAAGCATTTCGGAGCACCAGTGTCACGATCACCGCAGCACCTGCAAGGAAAATGGTCAGCTGAGAAACCAGCACCCTTTTGGCCAGGTTAAATGCACCAAAGGCGACAATTCCAAGGGCGATAGGCTGCATGTACTCCAGGATCGTACTAAATTTCTGCTTCTGGTCCCATTTGGCAAAACTGATGGCGGCAAAAGTCATCACTGCCGCAGATGGGATGATCCAGATCAGAAAGGTAATGATGGCAAGTTTCAACCCTCCTACCTTATAGCCGATCCCCACCAGCGTTTGCGTGGATGCGGGTCCGGGTAAGACCTGGGCCAGGGCATTCAGCTCCAGCAACTCCTCTTCAGAAATATACGGAACATTTTTCACGAAGTACTTTAACAATAAAGCCAGATGTGCCTGTGCACCACCAAAGGCGGTAAACGTAAATAGAAACACATCCCTGATAAATAGCAGTTGTCTTTTACTCAATTGAATAAAGGTTAATCGTCCTCGTAATCTAAACCTGCAGCAGAATTATAAGCCCCCTGTAACTCAGAAAAGGCATGCATATCTCTTTTATTTCTGGCTTCCACCATTCCCTTTTGATACACAGGAAGAGCCGCCTCTTTCTGGCCTTGTTTTTCATACAATTTACCCAGATGGTAATAAGTACCTACATAATCCGGATGGTCAGCAGTGAGTTTCAGGTAATACTCAAATGCCTTTTCTGTGTCATTTGAGTTGTTGTATTCGGTCGCTAAAGCGTATAGAACGAATGGATCATTAGGATCATTGGATAAAAACTCCAATAACTTTGCTAATCGGGTACTTTGCATTTTAATTCCCTGCTTTTTTAATTAGATTTGCAAAAAGACAATTTTATGAAAATATTAGTTTGTATCAGTAATGTGCCCGACACAACGACAAAAATAACTTTTACTAACGATAATACACAATTCAATACATCAGGCGTTTCATTTATTGTGAATCCATATGATGAAATTGCCTTATCAAGAGCAATTGAGCTGTGTGCCGGTGGTAAAGGAACCGTTACCGTTATCAATGTTGGAGAAAGCGTCACAGAACCAACCATAAGAAAAGCATTGGCCATCGGAGCAGATGATGCTGTCAGAATCAATGCAGAACCAAGAGATGCCTATTTTACCGCTTATCAGATCGCTGAATACGCGAAAACAACTGACTATGACATGATCCTTTGCGGTCGTGAATCTATCGATTATAACGGATCACAGGTAGCTGCCATGGTTGGCGAATTTTTAGACATCCCTTCTATTTCTATCATTAAGAAATTAGATTATGATGGAGCCACTGCAACTCTTGAACGTGAGATTGAAGGCGGTAAAGAAGTTGTTTCTGTAAGCGGTAAATTTATCGCAAGTTGTGCAGAAGGAACCGCTGTTGCAACCATTCCAAATATGAGAGGCATCATGTCTGCAAGATCTAAACCGCTGCAGGTTGTTGAAGCTAAAGAAATAGCACAAATATCAAAAGTACAGCAGTTTGACACTCCTCCTCCTCGTGGAGCCGTTAAATTGGTACCTGCAGATGAAACAGAAAAGTTAATCGGCCTTTTACATTCAGAAGCTAAGGTTATCTAAGCTTTCTATTTCACAGTTTAAAAAAATTATTTAATAAAGATCTTATGTCAGTTTTAGTATATGTAGAACAAGTCGATGGTAAGTTTAAGAAATCTGTTTTCGAAGCAGTATCTTATGCAAAAGCCATTGCAGATATACAAGGAAGTAGCTTAACCGCAATATCTATTGGTAATGTTGGAGAAGCTGAACTTAAAGAATTAGGTAAATACGGAGCTTCTAAAGTTTTAAATGTTTCGAATGACCAGTTAAAGAACTTCGTCAATCAGGCTTATGCCTCCGTAATTGCGGAAGCAGCGAAAAAAGAAAGTGCAGCAGTAGTAGTTTTGTCTAACTCTTTCTCCGGAAAAGGTTTGGCACCACGCGTTGCGGTAAAACTGGAAGCAGGATTGGTAGACGGTGCAGTAGAATTGCCTAAATTAGATGGAGGTCAGTTTTTAGTAAAGAAAACTGCTTTCTCTGGTAAAGCTTTTGCCATTACAGAATTGACTTCAGCTATTAAAGTGATTGCTTTAAATCCAAATGCTTTTGGTGTAAAGGAATCTGCTGTTGAGGCAACGATTGAAACTTTCAGCCCGGAAATCAAAGCCACAGACTTTACTGCAATTGTTAAAGAAATTGTAAGGGCAACCAACAAAGTTTCCCTGCCTGATGCAGAGCTGGTGGTTTCGGCCGGAAGAGGTTTGAAAAGCCCTGACAACTGGGGAATGATCGAAGAGTTGGCTAACCTTTTGGGAGCAGCTACTGCTTGTTCTAAACCAGTATCTGATGCAGACTGGAGACCACATTCTGAGCACGTTGGGCAAACAGGAATTGCGATCAGTCCGAACTTATACATTGCAATCGGTATTTCAGGAGCGATTCAGCATTTAGCCGGAGTAAGTTCTTCGAAAGTGATTGTAGTGATCAATATTGATCCTGAAGCTCCTTTCTTTAAGGTTGCTGACTATGGAATCGTTGGTGATGCCTTCGTGGTAGTCCCTAAATTAATTGAAGCTTTAAAAGCACATAAAGGTTAATTGAATACCCGGCTGAAGCCTTTGTTTTGGCCGGGTATTATTTAATATGAAAAAAGTAAAACTCGACATTATTGGTTTGTCCTATAGCCAAACCCAATCAGGCGCTTACGCCCTGGTTCTTGGTGAAGTAAATGGCAGAAGACGTTTACCGATTATTATTGGTGCGTTTGAAGCACAGGCTATTGCCATAGAAATTGAGAAAATGGTCCCTAGTCGTCCTTTAACTCATGATCTGTTTAAAACCTTCGCCCAGACCTACAATGTGCAAATTACAGAAATCCTGATCTATAACCTTGTAGAAGGTGTTTTCTTTGCGAAACTGATTTGCACAGACGGCGAAAGTATCCAGGAAATTGACGCGAGAACATCCGATGCCATTGCATTGGCGGTCCGCTTTAATGCCACCATCTATACTTACGAATTTATCCTTTCTTCTGCGGGTATCGTCATCGAAGGCAATGATTTCCTATTTCTGGAGAATATGGACAACATTCCAAAAGATCAGGGCGCTGAAGACATTGGTGCCTCTATTCCGGGTGCTAATTATAAATCGCTCAGCATTGAGGAATTGAATCAAAAACTTCAGGAGGCAATTGCAGAAGAAGCTTATGAGAAAGCGGCAAGAATACGCGATGAGCTAAACAAAAGAAATTCTGCATAACACCATATCTCCATACTATTTTACTTAAAAAGCTGAATAGTTTTATATATTGTTTCAAAATAATGATATATTCAGCTTCTATTCAAAATCAAACTAAACTATTATTATGAATGTTAAGTTTCGCTTAACTGTGATGAATTTCCTACAGTTTTTCATTTGGGGATCATGGCTAATTACCATCGGAGTATACTGGTTTCAAAACAAAAATTGGTCCGGTGCTGAATTTGGAGCCATCTTCTCGACGATGGGAATTTCTTCTATCTTCATGCCTGCACTTACAGGGATCATTTCCGATCGTTTTGTCAATGCAGAAAAATTATATGGTGTATTACATATTTTAGGAGCTATTGTACTTTTCACCTTACCTATGGTGACCAACCCATCTGTTTTCTTTTGGGTGATTCTTCTGAATATGATTTTCTACATGCCTACCCTGTCTTTATCCATCACGGTTGCTTATTCTGCACTAAAAAGCAGCAATAAAGATGTAGTAAAAGACTATCCGCCTATCCGCATCTGGGGAACAATAGGTTTTATTGCCGCGCTTTGGGTGGTAAGTCTTACCGGAAATGAGGCCTCTTCCAATCAGTTTTATATTGCATCGGCAGTTTCTCTGGCATTAGGTTTATATGCATTTACACTTCCTAAATGCCCTCCTTTGGCCAGTAAGATCGCTACAAAATCCTTTGTGGATGCTTTAGGTCTAAAGGCATTTACACTTTTCAAACAAAGAAAATTTGCAGTGTTTTTCTTTTTCTCCATGTTTTTGGGTGCCGCATTACAGCTGACCAATGCCTATGGTGATACTTTTCTTCATGATTTCAAAAATGTACCTGCCTATCAGGATCTTCTTGCCGTAAAATACCCGGCAGTGATCATGTCTATCTCTCAGATCTCAGAAACACTGTTCATCCTTGCCATTCCTTTTTTCCTGCGGAAATTCGGGATCAAGTACGTAATGCTGTTCAGTATGATCGCCTGGGTATTACGTTTTGGTCTTTTTGCCTTTGCTGACCCGGCTGGTGGTTTATGGATGATCATTTTATCTTGTATTATCTATGGAATGGCTTTCGATTTCTTCAACATCTCTGGTTCCCTGTTTGTGGAAACCCAAATAGATGAAACGATCAGAGGTAGTGCTCAAGGTTTATTTATGATGATGGTAAATGGTTTCGGAGCGCTTTTCGGAAGTTTTGCAAGTGGATATATCATACAACACTTCTTCACCAACACAGATCAAAGTAAGGACTGGCATAACATCTGGCTTACTTTTGCTGCCTATACGCTGGTTTTAGCCGTTGTATTCCCTTTTATTTTCAAATACAAGCACAACAAGGCAGAAGCAAAAGCCATTGAGGCGATGAACCACTAAACGCTTTTAAAACTCTCCATATATGTCAGGTAGATACCGTAAAGAAAAAAACTGCTTAAACTGCGGCCATACTGTCGAAGATCATTTCTGTTCGCACTGCGGACAGGAAAACATCATCGTAAAAGAAGATGCTTTACACATGATCGTTCATGCCACAGCTGATTATTTCCATTTTGAGTCGAAGTTCTTCGGCACAATAAAGCCCCTTCTGGTAAAACCGGGATGGCTTACACAACAATATGTGGACGGTAAAAGAGTAAAGTTTATTCACCCTATCCGTTTATATATTTTTGTAAGTATTGTTTTCTTCCTGGTGATCCTAAGTGGTGGTCACAAAGCAAAAAAGCATATTGAGGTTGCTCCGGAAACAAAGAAAGAAACACTAAAAAAAGACAGTCTTCAAAAAGATGGCCTTACACGACTTAAAGAAGGTCTTTCGACCGTTCCGGTTCCCGGAGCATTGAAAGACAGCATCATTAGCAACATTGATAAAAATGCGAAAGAACATACGGCAGGGCAGGAATCGGAACCGGTATATTTCAAGCTGGACAGTGTATTACGTGGAAAATTTGAAACAGTAGAGGATTACGATAAGCACCAAAAGAGCCTGCCGAAATCAGAGCAGGACAATTTCGTTGAAAATTATATCGCTAAAAAAAATATAGAGCTTAAAGATTACCCCGGTGATATAGGGAAAAAGGTGTTGGAGGATTTTCTTCACAATCTCCCAAAGATGATGTTCCTCCTGCTCCCTTTATTCGCATTACTATTAAAGCTGATATATATCCGTAAAAAGAAATACTATTACGAACATCTGATCTTTTCTTTTCACCTCCATTCGGCATTATTTCTAAGTATATTGATTACGATATTTCTTAGCTGGCTCTCAGGCTTCGTTTATAATGCAACTGGTTTTATGCGAGGAGCATGTTTCTTTTACATTGTTTGGTATATCTACCGCTCTTTAAGAACCTTTTATAACAGTAGCCGATGGATCACTGTTTTTAAGATCTTCTTCCTTTTCTTTGGTTATACTATTTTGGTTTCTATCACTTTTCTTATTGGAATCCTTGTATCAGTCGTACTCATGTAATACCAATAAAATATTGTTAAAAAGAGCAGAAAAATATATTTTTTCTGCTCTTTTTTTATAAACCAGACCAGCCTACTTTAAGATCGAAGCTCCGGGTCCAATTGCAATGGAAAGTTTGCCCAGCCCCCATTGGCTGTCTTTATAGAATCCTCAGGGAATAAATTCCCCGCTTCATAAACCAAAAGAAAATCATCTTGAAATAAAAAAAGCGATTGGGTAAAAGGATTACCCGATCGCTTTTTTTATTACGTTTTATCAGAGATTATCTCGCGCTGATGTCCGTAAAATCTCTGTTGGTATGACCTACATACACCTGACGTGGGCGACCAATAGGTTCTTTATTTTCATGCATTTCTTTCCATTGTGCAATCCATCCCGGTAGGCGGCCTAAGGCAAACAATACCGTGAACATATCTGTAGGGAAGCCTAAAGCTCTGTAAATGATTCCTGAGTAAAAATCTACGTTAGGATATAATTTACGTTCTACAAAGTAAGGATCGCTTAATGCAGTTTCTTCCAGTTTTTTCGCGATTTCCAAAACAGGATCATTGATGCCTAATTTCTCCAGGATCTCATCACA
>Ga0307414_10000965_pt1 | contig 14647 bp, 13 predicted proteins | sample DK1Ometagenome_FD_203804 | JGI IMG/M metagenome (GOLD analysis project Ga0307414, IMG submission 203804) | Maize rhizosphere microbial communities from greenhouse at UC Davis, California, United States - DK15-O-3 | ecosystem: Host-associated > Plants > Roots > Rhizosphere > Soil | place: USA... | reverse complement strand
TCCACAATCGCGGGGCAGGCGACGACCGGCTCGTCAGCGTCGAAGCGGCCGCTCCGGCCAAAGCGATGCTGCACGTGAGCGAAAGCTCGGACGGCATTTCGCGAATGCGCGAAATGGACGCGGGCCTTGCCCTCCCCGCAGGGGCCGCGGTGCACCTCAAGCCCGGCGGAACGCATGTGATGATTACCGGGCTAGGCGCTCCTCTTCGGGCAAGCGACGTGATGAAGCTCCGTCTGAAGTTCGAAAAATCCGGCCCGCGCGATGTCGACGTCGCTGTCGGCGCGGGAGGCCGCTGACCATGCAACGCGTGCGGATCATCCTCTGGGCACTCGTCGCTGTGGCGCTGGCCGCGTTCGCCTTCCTGATGCTGCGTCCGGTCAATGAGACGCCCACACAGCAGCAGCCGCTGGCGATCAGCAGCATCGGCGGACCGTTCACGCTCACCGGCTCCGAGGGCAGGCCGTTCTCAAGCACCGCGCTCGCGGCGAAGCCCTACGCCATCTTCTTCGGCTTCACCCATTGCCCGGACGTCTGCCCGACCACGCTCGCCCGCATGGTCCGCCTGCGGCAGCAACTCGGCGCGGGCGACCGCCCCTTCGAGATCCTTTTCGTGACCGTCGATCCGGAACGCGACGGGCCTGCGGAGGTCGGCAAATATGCCGAACTGTTCAACAGCCCCGTTACCGGCCTGACCGGCTCACCCGCGCAGATCGAGCAGGTGAAGAAGCAGTTCGGCATCTTCTCGCAGAAGGTGCCCGATTCGAGCGGAGGCTATTCGGTCGACCATACGGCGACCGTGCTACTGTTCGACCGGAAGGGCGATTTCAGCGGAACGATCTCGCCCGAAGAAGGCGACAAGGCGGCGCTTGCGAAGCTGAAGCGGATTACCGCTTAAGAACCCGCTGCAGCAGGCGGTCGATGGCGTCGACCGCTTCGGGCTCGTCGAGGTCCGGCGCATGACCGACGCGCGGCACGGTCAGGACTTCCACGTCGGGGATCTCAGTCGCCATGCGCTGGGCGGCCGCATCGCTCAGAAGGTCGCTGGTCTCCCCGCGCAGCACGAGGATCGGACGACCCGCAAGGACGCGGTAATAGGGCCAGGCGTCGGGCACTTCGCCCGTGTTGCCCGCATTGAAGGGGTCGGCAATCGCCATGTCATAGTCGAACTCGACGCCTTGGTCGGTTTCCCGGCAGATGCGCTTCGCGAAGCGCAGCCATTCCGTTCGGCCGTAACGAGGATGCACATCGCCGGCCCGTTTCTGGAGCGTGTCCGCCGCCTCGTCCCAGTCGCGGAACACGACGGGTTTGCCGACATAGGTCTTGATGCGATCGATGCCGCTCAGGTCCAGCTCCGGCCCGACATCGTTGAGGAGGACGCCGGCGATCCGTTCGGGCGCAACCTGAGCCACGATCATCGTCACCAGCCCGCCCAGCGACGTTCCGAGGAAAACGGCCTCGCCGATGCCGAGCTCGTCGAGCAGCTGGGTCACGTCAGCCGCATAGGTGCCAGGTACGTACCGCGCCGAATTCGGATCGCGCGCGCTCTCCCCCCGACCGCGGAAGTCGGCGGCGATCACTCGCCAGTCACCGGCGTAGCGCGCCGCGACATTCTCGAAGTCCCGCGAGTTCCGCGTCAGGCCGTGGAGCATCAGCAAAGGCGGACGATCGGTCCGGCCGGCATAGTCGCGGTAATGGAGCTTCAGCCCGTCGCGGCTGGTCCAGTAACGGTCTTCCCAGGTTACGCCCGAGACGGGGGCAGCGTCAGGCGCGGGCATCGAGCTCTTTCACCAGCTTGCGCGGAGCCTGCCCGCGATAGCTCTCCTCGACCCAGGCCTTCAGCTGCTCGATGTCCGGAATATCATCCTCCCCAGGGTTGAAGCTCACCCAACCGCTCTTTCCCAAGCCGTAGCCGGTCGGCTCTGCAAAGGGCAACTGGAGAGCTTCATAACCTGTATAAGGGAGCTTGCAGGACAGGCTGAACGGCCGGCCATTGGCCGGCAGATAGGCGAACGTCTTGTCCTTGACGGCGAGATCGTCGTGCTCCGGCCACGGCGCTTTGCCGTGCGCTCCCGGCAGCGCCAGGCCCCAAGCCCGGAGTGCCGCCACCAGCGCATCGCCCTTGCTTCCCATGTCCGTTGGCCTAGCGGAACCGCTACCCCATCACCAGCTTTGGGCTGCCAATGACTTCAGCCTACCGCCCCGATCCCCGAATCCTCGAACTCGGCGACGCCTTCTACGACGCCGTCGAGCCCGCGATCTTTCCTTCCTGCACCCCCCGCTTCGTCAACCGGCGCTGGGCGGACCGCACGGGTCTGGGCGACCTCATAGACGAGCAATGGGCGGCGCATTTCTGCCGCTTCGCGCCGCTTCCGGAAAACCTGCAGCAGCCCTTGGCCTTGCGGTACCACGGCCATCAGTTTCGGGTGTACAACCCCGACATCGGCGACGGGCGCGGCTTCACCTTCGCGCAGCTTCGGGACGAGCGGGATCGCCTGCTGGACCTTGGCACCAAGGGCTCCGGGCAGACGCCCTACAGCCGAACTGCCGACGGCCGGCTGACGCTCAAGGGAGGCGTGCGCGAGGTGCTCGCGACCGAAATGCTCGAGGCCCTGGGTGTCAACACGTCCAAGACCTTCGCCTTGTTCGAGACGGGTGAAGAGCTTGTTCGCGGGGACGAGCCCTCGCCCACCCGCTCGTCGGTGCTAACCAGGCTCAGCCACGGCCACGTCCGCATCGGCACCTTCCAGCGGCTCGCTTTCTATGGCGAAGTGGAAAACCTGAACGCGCTCGTCCGCTACTGCCTGGTGAACCTATACGGGGAGGCTGCCGCCGAGGACCCCGCGGAGAATGCGTTGCGCCTGTTCGACTTGGTCGCGGCGGCGACGGCACGGCTGGCGGCGAGCTACATGGCCGCGGGCTTCGTGCACGGCGTGCTGAATAGCGACAACATCAACGTCACGGGCGAGAGCTTCGACTACGGCCCCTGGCGGTTCACGCCGGACTGGGACCCGGATTTCACGGCAGCCTATTTCGACCACTACGGACTCTATTCCTTCGGCCGCCAGCCGGAGGCGATCCACTGGGACCTGGCGCAATTTGCCGGATGCATGTCGCTGGTCGCCGAGGCGCCCCCGTTGTCGGACATGCTGGCGGGCTGGTCCGACCGGTTCGAGGACGAGCTTGTCGTGGCCCTCCTGCGACGCCTCGGAGTGCGGGCGAAGGATCGCGAAACGGACCGCAGTCTGACCGCCGCGCTGTTAAGGGCTCTCCAGTCGCGGGAAGTGCCGATTGACCGACTGTTCTTCGACTGGCGCGGCGGCCGTGACCCCGGCGCGGAACGATATGCTTCGGAGAATTTCCGCTCCCTCGCATCCGCGCTCGAAGGGCGCGAAGATGTGCCGCAACACGCCTACTGGTCGGACGCGGATCCCTGCTCAATGCATATCGAGGAGGTCGAATCCATCTGGTCGTGCATCGCCGAAAATGACGATTGGCTACTTTTCGAACGGAAAATCGCCGCGATCCGTCGTATGGGCGAAGCCATGTCCGACGAACGAACGGCAACTTGACCGCCATCGCACAACATGGTGATGCGCCGTTAATGGCCGAAAAACTGGTGTCGACGGAACCGTCGACCGGGGCAGAATTGTGGTCCGGCGACATCGGCGACGCCGCCGCCGAGGTTGCGATCGCGCGCGCCGCCTGGCCGGAATGGGCAGCACATTCGATCGCCTATCGCATGGAAACCCTCCGCCGCTTCGCCAATGTCGTGCGTAAGCGGACGGACGAGTTCGCGGACCTCATCTCGCGCGAGACCGGCAAGCCGCTTTGGGAAACGAAGACCGAGGTCGGTGCCGTCGTCAACAAGGTGGAGATTTCGGTCGCGGCCTATGCCGACCGGACGCCGCAGAAGAAGCTTGAGGCCGCGCTCGGCAGCAAGGTCGCCATCCGCCACAAGCCGCACGGGGTCCTGGCAGTGCTCGGGCCGTTCAACTTCCCCGCGCATCTGCCGAACGGGCACATCGTGCCGGCGCTGATCGCGGGCAATGCGGTGGTCTTCAAGCCGTCGGAAAAGACCCCGGCGTCCGGCGAGTTCCTCGTGCAATGCTATCATGAGGCCGGCGTCCCTGAAGGCGCGGTCCGCCTGCTGATCGGCGGGCCGAACGAGGGACGCGAGCTCGCCTCGCAGCCCGGCATCGATGGCCTGCTGTTCACCGGTTCCGCACGGGCCGGCTCCGCATTGCACAAGCAGTTTGCGGAAACGCCGAGCAAGATCCTCGCGCTCGAGTTGGGCGGCAACAACCCGATCGTCGCGTGGAACGTAAAGGACCTCGACGCGGCGGCGGCAATCATCGCCCAATCCGCCTTCCTGTCCGCGGGCCAGCGCTGCACTGCGGCGCGCCGGCTGATCGTCGAGGACGGCAAGGAACAGAAGCTGGTGGAGATGATCACCACGCTGATGGACCGCATGATCGTCGCGGAGCCGTTCGCACATCCGCAGCCGTTCATGGGTTGCGTCATCGACAATGCGTCGGCCGACCATCTGCAGGAGCAGTGGGTCGCTTTGATGATGAAGGGCGGCCGGCCGATCCGGCGTCTGGAGCGGCCGAAGGACGACAGGCCGTTCCTGTCGCCTGCTCTGATCGACGTGACGGACGCCAAGGATGTTCCCGACGAGGAGATGTTCGGGCCCGTCCTGCAGCTCATCCGGGTCAAGGACTTCGACGCCGCGATCGACGAGGCCAACAATACGCGCTTCGGCCTCGCGGCCAGCCTGCTCGGCGGAAGCCCAGAGCAGTATGACAAATTCTGGGCGAACGTCCGCGCAGGCGTCATCAATTGGAACAAGCCGACCAACGGCGCGCCGTCGACCGCTCCGTTCGGCGGGATCGGCATGTCGGGCAACCACCGCCCGAGCGCTTATTACGCTGCCGACTATTGCGCCTATCCGGTGACCAGTAGCGAAAGCGACAAGCTTCGCGGCAGCATCGGCGAGGGCCTCCGCGATCCCAATCTGCAGGAAGACTGAACTCTTTCTACAGCAGTAGCGTTCTTGCCCGCGTGAGAGTTCATGATTGTCTCGGCAAGACTGTTGCCCTTGCCCTGTTGAGCGTTTCCTTGTCGGCATGCGGGAACCTGTTCAGCGACCAAGTGGATGCGAAGGCGCTTGGCGCCGGCGCGAGCGATGAAGTCCGCGCCTTCTACGAGGCGCGCCAATGGCAGCCTGCCTGGGACGGCGGAGCGGAGAAGCAGCTGGTCGAGGTCATCGACGGCGCCGGCGCCCACGGGCTGAACCGCGATCTGTTCATGAAAGGCGAGATCCCGAAAGACCGCGATGAGCGTGAGGCCGCGCTGACGAGGGCGGCGCTGCGCTATGCTTCCGCGCTCGCCACGGGCTATTCGGACCCGAAGAAGGTCAACAGCGAAGTCTATACGGTGAAGCGGCCGAAGCTGGACGCGGCCGCCGGGCTGAACAGGGCTTTGGAAGGCGGCAAGCTCGCGGACTGGTTCGCCACGCTTGCCCCCCAGACCGACGAGTATCGCGCCTTGTCGCAGGAGTTCGTGCGCTACACGCGGCTCAACGGCAGCCGCGGCTCAGCCGAGGCCGGCGAGCGCGCGCGACAGATCGCCGTGAACCTCGAGCGGCTGCGGTGGCTCGAGCGGAACCCGCCCGCGACCCGCATCGACGTCAACACCGCCGCCGCCTTCCTGGAATATCGCCGTGACGGAGCGCTCCGCGACCGCCGCAATGTCGTCGTGGGCCAGCCGGACTGGGAGACCCCGCAGCTTGGCTCACCCATCTTCCAGCTCGTGGCGCACCCGATCTGGCGGGTGCCGGAATCGATCCTGGAAGACGAATTAAAGGAAAAGAGTCCGGCCTATCTGGCAGCACAGGGCATGGAGTGGCGCGACGACCGCCTAGTCCAGCTGCCGGGACCGAAGAATTCGCTCGGTCAGGTCAAGTTCGACATGCGCAACGACCAGGCCATCTACTTGCACGACACCCCCGCCAAGACGCTGTTCGGACGGACCGAGCGCCACCGCAGTCATGGTTGCGTGCGGGTTCAGGATGCGATCGGCTTCGCGCTACTGCTGGCGCACGATGACGGCATATTGATCGACTTCCAGGAGGCGTTGACCAAAGGCGAGGAAAGCTTCGTGAAGCTGAAGTCCGAAGTGCCCGTGCGGCTGATGTACCGCACCGCCTTCCTCGACAATGGGAAGGTGCGGTTGGTCGACGACGCATACGGCTGGGACGACGATCTGGCTTATGCGTTGGGCTATGTGCGCAAGCCGCCGCGCCCCAAGGTGAAGCAAGAGGGCGATGACGTTGGGCCGTAGGCGCTAGTTGCGCATCTCGGGCAAATAGGCGTCGTCGGCCGCGTCGCTGAACTTGGTGATGCGGCTGTCGAACTTCATCCGGACGGTGCCGGTGGCGCCGTGGCGCTGCTTGGCGACGATGAGGTCGGCGCGACCGTAGATACGGTTCATCTCCTCGTGCCAGGCCGCGAAGTCCGGATGGTCGTCATCGGGCTTCTTGGCGGCGAGATAATAGTCGCCGCGATAGACGAACCAGACCATGTCGGCGTCCTGCTCGATGGAGCCCGATTCACGAAGGTCGGAGAGCTGCGGCCTCTTGTCCTCGCGTTGCTCCACGGCACGGCTAAGCTGCGATAGTGCCAGCACCGGCAGCTCCAACTCCTTCGCGAGCTGCTTCAGGCCGCGGCTGATTTCCGAGATTTCCTGGACGCGATTGTCGTTCCCGCTGCGCCCGGTGCCCTGCAGCAGCTGCAGGTAATCGACCACCACGCAGCCGATGCCTTTCTGCCGCTTCAATCGCCTCGCGCGGGTTCGCAGCGCGGCAATCGTAAGGCCCGGCGTATCGTCGATGTAGAGCGGCAGGCTCTCCAGCTCCGCGGCCGCGCGGGCGAGCTGGCGGAATTCCTGCTGGCTGATCTTGCCCATGCGAAGGTTCTCGGAGCTGATGCCCGACTCCTCGGCAAGGATACGGGTGGCGAGCTGGTCCGCCGACATTTCGAGGCTGAAGAAGGCAACGGGCGCGCCGGCCGACTTGCTCGGCTCGATCCCGTCCTCGATGTCGCGGGCGAAGCGCTGCGCGGCGGCGAACGCGATGTTGGTCGCAAGCGAGGTCTTCCCCATGCCCGGGCGGCCGGCGAGGATCACGAGGTCGGACTTGTGAAGGCCGCCGACCTTGGAGTTGATGCCCTCGAGGCCGGTCGTGATGCCGGACAGATGTCCGCCGCTGTTGAGCGCCTTCTCGGCCATCTGGACGGCCAGCTTGGTCGCGTCGCCGAAGCTCTTGGCCTTGCCTTCCGCGCCGCCCTCTTCGGCAACCTTGTAGAGTTCGGTTTCCGCCCGTTCGATCTGCTCGAGCGGAGCCACGTCCTCACTGGTGTCGAGCGCGCCCTCCACCAAGTCGCGCCCGACACCGATGAGCGCCCGAAGCAGGGCCAGATCGTAGACCTGCTGGGCGAAGTCCTTCGCGCCGATGATCGCGGCTCCGGAGCCGGTGAGCGTCGCCAGATAGGACGGCCCGCCAAGCTCCTTCATCGCCTCGTCGGCCTCGAAGGTCGGTCGAAGCGTCACCGGGTTCGCGACCATGTTGCGATCGGTGAGCTTCAGTACGGCCTCGTAGATCCGCCCGTGCAGCGGTTCGAAGAAATGGTGCGGCTTCAGCTTGAGCTGCACGTCTTCGACCAGGCGATTGTCGATCATCAGCGCGCCCAGGAGGGCGGCCTCCGCTTCGACATTCTGCGGCAGTGCCGCTGCAGCCGCCGGCTCGGCGGACTCGGAGATACGGATTACTTCGGCCATGACTCTTCATTGGCCGGTGCCCGGCCCCCCAGCAAACGAGAACATAAGTAGCACAGCTGTGGATAGTCTGTGAGCGGTTTGGAGAGGCCGTTCGGCAGCAGTCCCGCTTTTGAGGCGTTCTGCGCATCCACAGAAAAAAGCCGCGGCTCATTGAAGGCCGAAATGGTGGCCGTTACGCCACACAGCCATGGCCATACTTTCCGACCGCTGGATTCGCGAGCAGGCTCAGTCGCACCGGATGATCGAGCCGTTCGTCGAGGCGCAGCGGCGCGAGGGCTGCATCAGCTACGGCCTCAGCTCCTACGGCTACGATGCCCGCGTCGCGGACGAGTTCAAGATCTTCACCAACGTGGATTCGGCGACGGTCGACCCGAAGGACTTCGCGTCGAACAGCTTCGTCGATCGGCAGACCGACGTCTGCATCATCCCGCCGAACAGCTTCGCGCTGGCCCGCACGGTCGAATATTTCCGAGTGCCGCGCGACGTGCTCGTAATCTGCCTCGGCAAGTCGACCTACGCCCGCTGCGGGATCATCGTGAACGTCACCCCGCTCGAACCGGGCTGGGAAGGACATGTGACGCTGGAATTCTCCAACACGACCCCGCTTCCGGCCAAGGTCTATGCCAACGAGGGCGCCTGCCAGTTCCTGTTCCTGCAGGGCAACGAGCCATGCGAGGTCAGCTACGCCGACCGCGCCGGCAAATATATGGGCCAGCGCGGCGTGACCTTGCCCAAGCTCTAGGGAAACATTCCGGCCCAACCGTGCTCCAGAGGTCACGCCTGCGCTTTTTGTATCGAAACGAGACAAACGAAGTTAAAAAAGCGTTACCCCCTCCGCACCCAAATGAGTTAATAAACTCTATACACGCGGCTCAATTGACGAGTCGAACACAAGGGGCCTGCCCCAACTTCGGAGGTGTCGGATGCGCAATTTGCTGCTTGGAGTGGTCGGTGCGACCGCCCTTGCCGTCGGTTCGGCGGCAGGCGCAGTAGTCACGGTGGACTCATCGACGACGGTGGTCTCAGGGCCGATGACGGTCGCGGATACGACCACAATCGGTTTCACCGAGGCCTCGCTGTCTTCTCCCACGTTCATCGAAACTGTGGTTTTCACCAACACGCTCGCGGGTCTCTATTCGATCACTCTGACGACAAGTTCGCCAGCTGTCGATTTCACCAGCGCTATCCTGTCGGGCCTTGGCGGACCCTATAACCTGGTCGAGATCGACGACGACGGGACGAATGAGTTCTGGCGTCTGGCGAACCCGGTCACGCTCGATGCCTCCACCTACACGCTGTCGATCAACGGCAACAACTCGGGTGCCGGATCGCTCGGCGGCAGCATTACGATCCGCCAGGCTAACGCGGTTCCCGAGCCGGCCACCTGGGCGATGATGCTCCTCGGTTTCGGTGCGGTTGGCTTCGCAATGCGTCGCCGTCGCGCTCCGATCCTGGCTCAAGTCGCTTAAGCGGGAAGCAGGCTGAGAAAGATGAGGGCGGCTCTCGCGAGCCGCCCTTTTTCTTTGTCTGCGGTTCGTAACCATTTGGGAGAGTGCCAAGTGACCGACACTTGCCTCCGCCCTTCTTTGCTGCGTCGAAACTCCAACCCGTGGATGCGTGAGCCGACAGGGCGTTTTCATCGAGGCTGACGCAAGAATGGGCGGCTAATGCGAGCCGCCCATTCTTGGACGCACCCAGCGAAGACGGCGCGAACCGCCGCCATCAGCTGCTAAGGCATCAGCCCGGCCAGAAGATATCGGGCCCCTGCACGTGCCACGTGTTCGAAACGGCGTTGAAGGCATTGGCATCGTTGTTCTGCCAGCCGCCGGTGGCCGTCCCGAGCCAGTCGCTGAGCTGGCCGGCATCCGAGCGCCACAGGATGTCGTCGCGACCGTCGCCGTTGAAGTCGCCGACTGAGGCCACCTTCCAGTTCGTCCCGACGCTGGTCAAGGCATTGGCGTCGTTGACGACAAAGCTGCCATTGGCCTGGCCCAGCCAGTTGCTCACCTGCCCATTGTCGTTGCGCCACAGGATGTCGTCGATGCCGTCACCATTGAAGTCGCCCACGCCGGCGACCTTCCAACTGGTCGGCGCCGCGGTGAAAGCGTTGGCATCGTTGATCTGCCAGCCGCCGTTTACAGTCCCGAGCCAATCACTGACCTGGCCGGCATCCGAGCGCCACAGGATGTCGTCGCGGCCATCGCCGTTAAAGTCACCCGTGCCGACGACGTGCCAGCTTGTCGAAACGCTGATCATCGCATTGGCGTCATTCGCAACGAAGCCGCCATTGGCCTGGCCGAGCCAATTGCTCAGCTGTCCATTGTCGTTGCGCCACAACACGTCGCTGCGCCCGTCTCCGTTAAAGTCGCCGACGCCATCCACGTGCCAGCTATTCGACACGGTGACCATGGCGATTGCATCATTGGCGGCGAAAGTGCCGTTTGCCTGCGACAACCAGTCGGAGAGCGTGCCGTTGGTGTTCCGCCAGAGCACGTCGACGCGGCCGTCACCATTGAAGTCACCGGTGCCGGCGACCCGCCAGTCGGTCGGAACGCTGGTGAAGTGCTTCGCGTCATTTCCGACGAAGCCGCCATTGACTTGGCCAAGCCAGCTCGAGAAGGCGCCGTTGTCGTTGCGCCAGAGTATGTCGCTTCGCCCGTCGCCATTGAAGTCGTTTTCAGCCATCTGCTGCAAACGGATTTCGACGCCACCCGTCTGGATGGCGCGGATGATCAGACGTCCCGGTCCGAGATTGTCGACAGTCACCGAACCGCCGGTGAACGTGATGCTCGACCCGCTGATGCCGATGTTGGCATTCTGAATCGTGAGGTCGGAGATCTGAATCCGGTCGCCAGGCAGGAAGTCGGTGATCCGGTCGCCGTTCAATCCGGCAGCGTCGTCGCGGAAACGGTCGACGCCCGTACCGCCCGTCAGGATGTCGGCGCCGCTGCCGCCGGTGAGAACGTCATCGCCCGTGCCGCCGTCGATTGTGTCGTTGGCCGCCAGACCCTCTAACGTGTCATCGCCGCCCAACCCGGAAATAGTATCTGGGTCTTCGGTGCCGATTATGTGGTCGTTGAGGTCGTTTCCAGTAAACGTTGGCATTGAAAGCTCCCCCAAGCGGCGAGTCTGGCCGCCGTTGAACAGAACGGCCGGACGCACCGGCCGCCATGGTGTTAACGGTCACGTGCCGCCAAGTATCCGCCGACAGGGGCCGGACCAAAGAAAATTCTGCGCCCATCCGGTTACTTACAGATGGCTGCCTGTCCCAGATTGGGATTCAGCTTCTCAAACATTAACCCGCGGAACAATAGGGTTAACAAGCCGTATACGCATCGCTCGATTTGCTGAGTGCAAAAGGGGCGCCGTCCAATTTCCGGAGGTGTTGCATGCGTAAACTGGTTCTTGGCCTTGTGGGAGCGTCTGCGCTTGCCATCGGCTCGGCCGCAGGTGCTGTGGTCACTGTTGATTCTTCGACCATGACGATCGACGGTCCCACGACCGTTGCTGACGTAACGACGATCGGGTTCACGGAAGCCCAGCTGTCTTCTCCGACCTTCATGGAGAATGTGGTGTTCAGTAACACCTTGGCTGGCCTTTATTCGATCACGCTGACGACGAGCTCGCCGGCTGTCGATTTCACGAGTGCCATCCTTTCCGGTCTTGGTGGGCCGTACAACCTCGTCGAGATTGACGACGACGGAACGAATGAGTTCTGGCGTCTGGCCAATCCGGTCGCCCTCGGTGCGTCGCAGTACACGCTTGCGATCAACGGCAACAACTCGGGTGCCGGATCGCTCGGCGGAAGCATCACCATCCGCCAGGCTAACGCGGTTCCCGAACCGGCGACCTGGGCAATGATGCTGATCGGCTTCGGCGCGGTCGGCTTCGCGATGCGTCGCCGTCAGAAGCCTGTTCTCGCGCAACTCGCGTAATCAGGAACCGATCTGGCAAGATTAGGGGCGGCTCTCGCGAGCCGCCCTTTTTCTTCGCCTCCCGGGAATCAGTTATTCGTGAGCGCGGGCTCGGCCTTTTTCTCGGCCTGCGCATGTGCCGCATCTTCCGCGAGCAGCTGACGCGAGCGGTGGATCATGTCGACCCAGTCATGGAAGGCATGCGCCAAACTGGCGACGAGCTCCTTGAGCGGTCCCTCCTTCAAACAGCCGTCCGCGTCGAAACTGTCATCGGACACGTGGCCGAGATAGGCCTCGGGCTGCTGCATCACGGGCATGTTGAGAAAGACGGCCGCCTGGCGGATCTGATGATTTGCGCCGAAACCGCCGATCGAGCCCGGCGAGGCTGTGACGATCGCTGCGGGCTTCTTGTCGAACGCGCTCTGCCCATAGGGCCGTGAGCCAACATCGATCGCGTTCTTCAGCACGCCCGGAATGCCGCGATTATATTCCGGCGACACGAACAGTACGCCGTCGGCCTCGGCGATCTGCTGGCGGAAGCGGACATATTGTTCAGGCGGGTTCGCGTCGGAGTCCTGGTTGTAGAGCGGCAGGTCGCCGATCTCGATCATCGAGCATTCGAGATTGTCGTTGCGCATGGCGCAAATGGAGCGGGCGAGCTTCCGGTTGAGGCTAGCCTCGCGAAGGCTGCCGACGATGATCGCGATTTTGTAGGCCATGGCACGCTCCCTTTCCGCTTGCAGGCCCAATGGTCCGCCTCCCCAAAGGTTGCGACGGCTGCCCCTAGGGCGCCCTTCGCGCGCGCTCAACGAGATAGGCGTGGATGGCGGCTATCTCCTCGTCCTTCAGGTGCGAGAAATCGTCGCGGGCGACGCTGGCCATCATGCCCAGCTTCTTGCCCCCTGGCGGTACGCCGGTGCGAAGAAGCGTCTTGAACTGCTCGAGGTCGTACGCACCTGCGATCGCCAGATCCGGCGCGATCGAACCGGGCTTTACCTCCTGCCCCTTGAGATCGGGCCCGTGGCACTCCGCACAATTGACTGCAACGACATGGCGCCCAGAGGCAAATTGCGGGCCGAAATCTGCGATGGGTGACTTGCGGTACGTCTCGACGAGTTCCGGTGCAGTATGGAACTTGCCAAGCGCGAGACCCACGCGCCCCATAGCCCCAAAGCTCGGAGCGGGAGTTTCCCGGCCCGCTTTCGGGAACGTCCGGATCGCGGAAATGAGCGCTGCGACCTCCGAATCGGTCATGAACTGATAGCCTTCCGAAGGCATTACCAGCAGCGGGCGTCCGTTGTGGCCGATGCCCTGCCGGATTGCTTGAGCGAGTTGTTGATCCGTCGCTTTGGCGGCGACCCGTGTCAGGTTTGGCGCGTAGATTTTGGCGAGGCCGGGTTCGTCCATGAAAAGGTCGCCTTGGAGCATGCCGCCATGACAGCTCAGGCAGCCAAGCACACGGAGCTGTCGCGGTCCGTCGGCGAGCTGCGCGGGCGTTGGGGTCGCGAGCCGCTCCGGCTGGGGCGTGATCTCGCTCAGCTTCACATCTGCGGCGCTCCACACGAACAATGCCACAGCGACCGCAATCACGACCAGCCCGCCGACGACATAGCCGGTCCAACGCAGCACTTTCGCCATGTTCATGGCCCCCTGTCAGAAGCCCCATAGCTGTTTTCAGCGACGTCGGGAATCGTGGCGGATATTCGCGGGTCTGCCGCGACGAGCACCCCCGCCGCGGACGCGGTCACGGCGTTGTGGGGTCGAGCGCGGGCCGCCGTAGCTTCCCTCCGGGAGCTCGAAGCGCAGCGATCCGCTGACTGGGTTGGCCTCGGCAAGCCGAAGGGTCAGCCGCTGACCGACGCGATAGGTCTCGCCGCTCTCTTCGCCGACAAGCTGCCGCGCAGCCTCGTCGTAGCGGAAATATTCCTGCCCCAAGGTCTGGGCGAGGACGAGACCGTCGCCGCCAAGGTCCTCGACCGTCGCGAAGAAGCCGAATGGCTGCACCCCGGTGATCCGGCATTCGACCAACTGGTCGACCTGATCCGCGAGGTAGGCGGCGACATAGCGATCGACCGTGTCGCGCTCGGCCTCCATCGCCCGCCGTTCGAGCATCGAGATGAGTTCGCCCGTCACCTCCATCGCTTCCGCCTCATGATCGGTCAGCCCTCCCTCGCCGAGCCGGTAGGAGCGCGTCAGCGCACGGTGGACGATCAGGTCCGCGTAACGGCGGATCGGTGAGGTGAAATGGGCGTAGGTCGCCAACGCCAGGCCGAAATGGCCGAGCCGCTCGGGCGAATAGCGCGCCTGCATCTGCGTGCGCAGCAATTGCTCCATGATTTCCTGCCGCCCCGCGCGCTCGCCGAAACGCTCGATGATGGCGTTGAAAGTCGCCGGCCTGATCACCTGTCCGAGCGCGAATTCGAGGTCGAAGGTGGCGAGATAATCTTTGAGCGCTACCAGCTTCTCGCGGCCCGGGGCTTCATGCACGCGGTACATGACCGGCGCCTTCTTCGCTTCCAGCGCGCGGGCTGCCGCGACGTTGGCGGCAATCATGAAGTCCTCGACCAGCCGGTGCGCATCGAGCCGGTCACGCGGGGCGATGGACGTGATACGGCCCTTTTCGTCAAGCATCACGCGGCGCTCGGGGATGTCGAGCTCCAGAGGTTCGCGCTTGTTGCGGGCGGCGAGCAAGGCGCGCCATGCGCCCCAGAGCGGTTGGAGCGCGGTGCGAACCAGTTCCTTTGGAACGGCCCCTTCGACGTCGGGCATGGAGCAGGTCGGAGAGCTGACCTCGACTGATTCCTCTCCCCCGGCGTCAATGGCGGCTTGCGCATCCTCGTAGGCAATGTTTGCAGCGACGCAAATCTTGGCGCGCGTAAATCGCCAGCTTTTCAGAG
>Ga0307414_10000964_pt1 | contig 14648 bp, 12 predicted proteins | sample DK1Ometagenome_FD_203804 | JGI IMG/M metagenome (GOLD analysis project Ga0307414, IMG submission 203804) | Maize rhizosphere microbial communities from greenhouse at UC Davis, California, United States - DK15-O-3 | ecosystem: Host-associated > Plants > Roots > Rhizosphere > Soil | place: USA... | reverse complement strand
CTGAATGCACAGATGAAGGTTTACCTGAAAGATACAGACAGAGATATTATTGTGAAATCATCGCCTGCCAATAAAGCCTTTTTACCCACTGAGGCCACAATATTGAGCTGGATTGAAAACGTTTATTCGCAAACACTTCCACCTTATGTGGATGATGCACTGAGTCTGCCGCTGCTCAAAAAAGAACCGAAGGCCGGAAAGATCACAGCAGTTGAAGCGATAAACCCGGGTGCTTTGCAAAAGATTACGCTGAGTAACGGCGTAAAGGTGATCCTGAAGAAAACAGATTTTCAGAATAACCAGGTGTTGTTTAGAGGCTTTGCAGAAGGCGGCGCTTCTTTGTCTGACGATGCAGATTACCAAAGTGCAATTAACGCAGCAAATATCATCGCAGCCGGCGGTGCCGGAAATTATGATGCTTTGCAGCTTGAAAAATTAATGGCCGGAAAGCAAGTGCAGGTTGCGCCATTCATTATAGACAATTACCAGGGCTTTAGCGGCAGTACAACCAAAGAAGACCTGCCGGTTGCCTTGGAGCTCCTGTATGCTTATTTTACGGAGCCACGTAAAAGTGAGGATGCTTACCAGACCCTGATCGGCAGGACCAGAGAAGCCTTTGCCAATAAAACGAATGATCCCGCACAGGTATTTGCGGACACCATAAGCCAGGTGCTTTCGAACCATCATGTCAGGAGGACGCCTCAAAGCAGCGCAAAAATCGCATCGATTAACCTGGAGAAAGCTTTTAAGATCTATCAGGAACGATTTGCAGATGCTTCAGGTTTTACCTTCCTTTTTGTAGGAAATATGGATGAAAATACCATAAGGCCATTACTGGAAAAGTACCTTGGCGCTTTACCGGCCAAAGGGGCGAAAACGCAGGCCCGCGATCTGGGCATTAATATTCCTCCTGGCCGTATCGCTAAAACAGTATATAGCGGTGCCGCGAAGAAGGCGAGCGTAATGCTGGTATACTCCGGTGATTTCAATTACAACTTCGAAAATACCATTCAGATGAATGCCCTTACGGATGCGCTGAACATCAGTATGAACCAGCGGCTTCGCGATCAGGAAGGCGGCACTTATACGCCGAATGTACAGATGAGCCTGACGAAATACCTGAAAAGCAGGTTTAGCCTGACGATCTCTTTTGATTGTGCACCCCAGAATGTAGAAAAACTCATTGCTTCAGCAGCTGATGAGGTCAGGAAATTGAAAGCAGGCGGCCCTTCTGCCGAAAACCTGCAAAAGTTTAAGGCAGCCCGCAAGGTTGCGCTGCAAACGGGATCAACAAATAATGATTTCTGGCTGAATTACCTCCTTGGCCAAGCGATGGACAAGGAACCGCTGACCGAGTTTTTCGACTACAATGCGGCATTGGATAAAATTACGGTGAGATCTGTTCAGCAAGCTGCCACGACTTTTATTCAGGATAAGAATTACATCAGGCTGGTCCTGATGCCGGAAAAAAAATAACCATTTAAGATATGAAGAAAATCATACAAATAGCCAGGCTGGAACTCAGCCTGCTATTTTATTCTCCGATTGCCTGGTTGCTGATGATCACACTCTTTGTACAGATGAGTGTTGATTTTACGGCAGCCATACCCGAACTGGAAAAGGGAAAAAACCTGTCTTTCTTAACCAGTACCCTCTTTACAAATCCCAGCGCACTGGGATTGCTCAGCAGGATTCTGGACAGTTTATACTTATACATTCCATTGATCACAATGGGGATCATCAGCAGGGAAATCAGCAGCGGCAGCATCAAACTGCTCTATTCTTCCCCGGTAAAACTGAGCCAGGTAGTTTACGGGAAATTTGCAGCTATGCTTGCTTATAACCTTGTTATTATCGGCATCATGAGCTTGTTTGTGCTGGCTGCTGCTGTATATATCCCACATTTTGATTACCCACATATCCTGGTTGCATTGCTTGCAGCATTTTTGCTGTTAAGTGCATATTCGGCTATCGGGATTTTTGTATCCAGTTTAACGACCTATCAGGCAGTGGCAGCGATCAGTACGTTTGTGCTGCTTGCCTTCATGAACTACATCGGAAAAGTAGGCCAAGATTTAGACATCATCAGGGATTTGACCTATAGCCTTTCCATGCCCAGCCGTGCTGCACGCATGATGGCCGGTTTGTTCAATAGCCGGGATGTGATCTATTACCTGGCGATCTCAGGAATGTTCCTTGCTTTTGCCATTACCAAGCTGGAGTTGGAAAGGGTTTCCAGGTCGGTTTTGCAACAGGCATTCAGGTATACAGGAATCGTGGTACTTTGCTTAACGGTTACCTACATCAGTTCCCGTCAGCCGGTGATCGCTTATTATGATGCCACGGATACGAAAGAGAACACCATTACCAGAGCCAGTCAGGAGATCCTGAAAAAAATGGGGGATGAACCCATTGAGCTCACCACTTACATCAATGGAATGGATGGCTCTTACTGGAACATCACGCCTGCGCTGCGCATTCCAAATATCTCCCGCTGGGAACCTTACCTGCGTTTTAAACCGGACATTAAGTTGAAATGGGTTTATTACTATGACAGTATTCCCGGGATGACAGCGGGACTTGCCGAGGCCAATATGACTTTTGATCAGGGGGTAGTGCATCTGGCGAAGTTACAGAAGCTAAACCTCAGGGATTTCCTGAGGCCGGAACAAATCAAAAAACAGATTGACCTGAGCGGGGAAAACGCACGTGCGGTGATGCAGTTAAAGTATAAAGGAAAAACCACCTTCCTGCGCACATTTCCACCACCGGATCAGCTTTTCTGGCCTAAAGAAGAAGAGACCGGGGCAGCTTTAAAAAGACTGATACAGCCTGCACCCAAAATCATTTTTGCGACAGATGGCTATCAGCGCAGCATAGATAAAATCGGCGACAGGGATTATAAATCGTTCGTTAACGATAAGCTGTCCAGAGGCTCATTGATCAACCAGGGTTTTGATGTGGATACCATCGCTTTGGAACATGCGCAAATTCCGGCCAATATTGCGGTATTGGTCATTGGGGATCCAAAGGTTGCCTATAGTCCTTCCGCAAAGGCTAAACTTCAAAAATACATTGACGAAGGAGGGAACCTGGTGGTTGCAAGCGAGCCTGGTAAACAAAATGTCATCAACCCATTACTGGAATCCCTGGGTGTTAAAATGCTGGATGGAACGCTTGTTCAGCACAGCAAAGATTATGCATATGACTTGGTAACGCCTGTACTGGCCGCTGGATCTGTGGCTATGGATACCCGACTGCAACCCTTTTTTCAGCAGAAAGCCATTTTATCGATGCCAGGTGTAGCCGCTTTAAATTATAAAGAAGGCGGGGCTTTTGACATTCATCCTTTGCTGATGACCGATGCGGAATCCAGCTGGATCAAAAAGGGAAAGTTTACACTGGATTCAGCTGCCTTGAAAATTGAGGCGAAAGCAGGAGACGAACAAGGCTCTTTTCCACCGGCATTAATGCTAACCCGGCAGGTAAAAAGTAAAGAACAGCGGATTGTAGTTTCCGGCGATGCCGATTTTTTTAGCAATGCAGAACTGGGCAGATCCAACGTGATAACGCTGAACCACTATTTTGCCATGAGAATTTTTAGCTGGTTCAGCTATGGGGAGTTTCCCGTTGAGGCGGGCCGTCCCTTTCCTAAAGACAACAGTACCACGCTAACCAAAGCCAGCGTAAAAACCATACAGGTATTGTATTATGGCATTATTCCGGGACTGATGTTCCTTGCAGGTATGATGATCTTAATCCGTAGAAAACGTAAATAAATATGAACCATTTATTTGAAGATATTATCGAAGCATTTTTGCTTACTATAATCCGCTATTTTGTCATTGCAGGTTTCTTTTTTTTAGGTTTTTACCTGCTTTTTCCTAAAAGCCTGCTGCGAAATAAAATTCAAAGCAGGCTGGCCGGTAAGATCGATTTCCTGCGTGAAATACTGAACTCCTCTGTATCCAGTGTAGTACTGGCCATTACGGCCATTATCGCCTTATCCGACGGACTGAGGCCTTATACCTTGATTTATACTGACATTCATGAATATTCACTGTTTTGGATTCCGGTTAGCCTGGTATTAACCTTATTGGTACACGATGCCTATTTCTATTGGATGCACCGGATCCTGCACCATAAAAAATTATTCAGGATCACGCATCTGGTGCATCATAAGAGTACCAATCCTTCTCCCTGGACTTCCTATTCCTTCCATTTTCTGGAAGCCATAGCCGAAGGCGGGGTAATGATCGTATTGGTTTTTATCATGCCATTGCATCCTTTAACACTGATCTTGTTTGCCTTTTCTTCTTTTCTGATCAATGTATATGGTCATCTGGGCTACGAGATTATGCCTAAAGGTTTCCGGAACTCCTTCTGGTTTGAGATCATCAATACCTCTACTTTCCATAATTTTCATCACCTGAAATTTAAAGGCAATTACGGATTGTACTTGCGGGTATGGGACAGATGGATGAAGACAGAGCATCCTGATTATGTGAAAGAATACGACAGGATCCAAAATCAGCGATTTGGAGCGTAAGTAAAGTATTCCAACGCTAATGAAGTGTATTCGAAAGCCTTAGATTTTTCTAAGGCTTTCTTACGTTTTAGTTCTTAATGTTAATCAGGTTGACCAGTACTTTTACCATCGTCTCTTTTTCATCCGATTTACTTTCTGCTATCATTAAAGTTAATGCCACCAAGGCATTATCAGCAATACGTTTCGATCCGTCTACTTTATAAAGCGTGTTGTTTTTTTCTAAGAACCAGACGAAAAGATAGGCAGCAATTCGTTTATTCCCATCTGAAAATGAATGATTTTTAACCACAAAATACAATAGGTTAGCTGCTTTTTCTTCTACACTTGGATATAAATCCACACCATCAAATGTTTGATATATTGTGGCTATGGAGCTTTTAAAAGATTCATCTTTTTCGTTTCCAAATAGTGAGCTTCCTCCGAACTTATCTTTAAGGTCATATATGGCTTGTTTTGCCGCGAAATAGCTTATCGTAAATAACTGTTTGGCAGTCGTTCCTTCAATCGTTAACTGTTGATGATCGTATTTATCAAGTATATCAAGCGCATATGCATAATCCGTTACTACTTTTAACAGGCCGGTAGCTTCATCGGTATTTAATGACTTGTTTTCCAGTATATTGCTTAATAAGCTTACTGTGTTTTTAAGATCGATAAACTGTTGTTGTTGATGTTGTACCTGGTTCTTGTTTATAGAATAGCCTTTGAGTAGGTATTCCTTTAATACCTGATTTGCCCATATCCTAAATTGCGTGCCTCTTTGAGATTTAACACGATAGCCGACGGAAATAATGACATCCAAAGAATAAAATTCCAATTTCCTTTTGACGGACCGGACTCCTTCTTTCTGAACTGTCAAGGATTCCTTGACAGTTGCGGATTTAGTTAGTTCATTTTCTTTGAAAACATTATTAATATGTAGACTTATGTTCTGTTTGCTTTGATTAAATAAATCCTGCATTTGTGCTTGTGTCAGCCAAATTGTATCATTCTCCAGTTTAACTTCAAAAGAAGTAGTGCCGTCAGTGGTTTGATAGATAATAATTTGATCGTTAGTCTTCATAAGATTTGAAATATATTTAGACTAACTTATATAAAAATAACTAATAAATATTCTTTATAATTAAATATAATTCTTATGAATTTATTGTACTCCTGTAATTCAATACATCAACCTATTTCTCTCCGTTAGGCTTAGTGATCTAAAGTGTTTCGACCTTAACGCGGCTGAGAGACGAAGCATTGAGCATTCACACCTTTTATTCCAATAAACAATACGAAGAGCAGACGGATTTTTTACCATTAAGCTGGTTCTTTATGAATTCCCTAAACGTCAAATTAACGGATTCCGGATTCGAAATCTTACCTTGGCCCTTCGAAATTTACAGATTGACAATGCAACCCAAATGGCTATAAATAAATATCAGAACACGCCACAGATACGTGAATTGCTTGATATAAAACTGTTCTCTCAACCTTTCTCTGATTTTTCCCAATCTGAGTTGCAGCTGGAGGATTGCAAATCGATTGCCGGGCTTTATGCAAAGCTCGAAAACACCATCAGTGTGCTTAGTGATATGGAGGCCAGAAAGAGCTTTATCTATCCTGGTGGACTTGCCCGACAGCTGGGTTTTAAACCCAGTCAGACAGAAATTAATTCGATCTGGGAAGATGAATTGCTTGGCCGGGTACATCCGGAAGATCTTCAAAAGAAGTACCGCCTCGAATTTAATTTTTTTAAGCTGATCAAGTCAATCGCGCTAAATGAACGCCTTAACTACAGCCTGATTACGAAGTTGAGAATAAGAAACAGCGAAAACAAATACCAGTTGATCAAACATCGTTTGCTGTACCTGAGCAGTACCGAACAGGGAAATGTCTGGCTGGCCCTATGCCTCTACAATATGGTGTACGATCATCCAGGATTTGACGTTCCTGAGGGGATCATCATCAACACCAGCACAGGAGAAATTATAGATAGCGAGCAGGGACGGTTCGAAGATATTCTGTCGGCGAGGGAAGGGCAGATCCTACAACTCATCAACCTCGGACAGCGAAGTAAGGAAATCGCTGATAAATTGTCCTTAAGTGTTCATACCGTAAACAGGCACCGGCAAAATATTTTTCAGAAGCTTAATGTAAGCAATGCAATGGAAGCCTGCCGGGTTGGGAAGGCTACTGGCTTACTGCATCATCCATAGTTTAAAAACAAAATTTATGAAAGAAGAATTACGCCAGCAGTTTGGCAATATCGATATCTATTTATTTGATCAGTTATTAAAAGGGACATATGACAACTGTCACATTGTTTTAGATGCAGGATGCGGGCAGGGGAGGAATGTCGGTTACTTTCTACGATCGGGATACCAGGTTTATGGTGTCGACTCGTCTGCCAACAACATTGCAGGGATCAAACAGCTTGCAGCACCTTTTTCTGATCGTTCGCCACAGGAAAACTTCAGGATCAGTCTGGTAGAAAATCTGCCATTTAACGATGAAAAGTTTGACCTCGTGATCAGCAGCGCCGTGCTCCATTTTGCAAATAATGCCGGGCATTTTGAGGAAATGCTGAGTTCGATGTGGCGGGTGATTCGTCCCGGAGGGTATTTGTTCTGCCGTCTGGCATCGGATATTGGTATTGAAAACCTGGTCAGATCAATCGGAAACGGAAGGTATCTTCTGCCAGACGGATCTGAACGTTTTCTGGTCAGTCAGGAAATGCTGCTCAGTTTTACCAAAACGCTGGGTGCGACCCTACATGAGCCAATCAAGACCACCAATGTCCAAAACCTGAGGTCAATGACGACCTGGTGCCTGCAGAAATAGGACTAAGAAGTATATAACGCATGGAAGAAATTTCTACTAAAGCCTCTGCAATCCAAAATATCAGTTCAATATATTCATCACTTACAGCGCCTTGTATGTTGGATTTTACAAATTCAACAAAAATCCTGACTCTAAAAAGAAATACAGTTCTGGTGAAAGAAGGGATGTATAGTAAAGTGCTCTATTTTGTGATTCAAGGTTCAGCGAGAGCTTTTTACTTCAGAAATGACAAAGACATAACGGATTGGTTTGCTTTTGAAAACGAATTTATTTGCTCAAACAATAGTTTTTTTGAAAACATGCCAAGTTTACATTCCATAGCATTGCTTGAAGATACGATCTTGCTGGAGATGACCAGAGATGCAATCAATGCATTGGCAGATAAATACCCTGACTTTGACCGGCTAGGCAGAATTGTTATAACCCGAACGATGTTAGCACTTAGAAAAAGAATCATATCCATCCAGTTTGAAACTGCTCAGCAAAAATATGAGAGCTTATTGGGAATTCGCCCGAAGATACTTCAAAGAGTTGCTTTAACCCATATTGCTTCCTATCTCGGGATTACTTTAGAAACATTGAGCAGGATTAGGAACCCCAAAAATCGAATTTGATTTAGATCAAACTTAGTGTTCTGCAGATACAATAAATTTGAAAAAAATAATTGTCATGAAACTGCTTTACACTTCATTAATTTCGGCATTCTTCTTATTGGGTTTGGGTCATATGGGCTTTACGTTTAGCAAATTCGATAAAATAGAGCCTAACGCTCTTTGGTTTTTTTCTGCCTCTTTTGGCGTGATATTCTGCGCTTTTTTGAATTTTGTCAATTTGAAAGAACAAACCGGACTTGTTCGGCTATTGGTGATTTCAACTAATATGCTGCAGCTTCTTTTTTATTTTGTGTTGGTTGCCAATATTCACAAACCAACAATTATCGTTGCAGTTGTGTTGTCTTTTTTATTAGTTGTCGTTTCGATCTTATATCGTCAAAGAACAATATCGATTCAATGAGCTAAAATACGGGTGCCGGCATCAGCGAACAGGCGCTGGTGCACCTGGAACAATTGAGTTCCTGACTGAACCTATTTTAAAAACTTGTTTATTAATGTTGCTCTGAAAACCTGATAAGGGTTTCTTGGGCTAAGCTTAAATGGATAGGGGTAATAGCCCCAATTGTTCTTTAAGATCAATGCCAGGGCCTCTATCTTCCGGGCGCCAGTCATTTCCAGGATTTCATTAAACTCGTTCCTGAAGATTGTTCTTCCTCCTTTCTCGTTCAATTTATCCTGGAATATTTTTTCAAGAGTAGTATTAATCGGGTAATTCGACAGGGAATCAAAAGAACGCAATTCGCAATTCAGAAGTATCCCCAATCCATGTTCTTTACAGTAATCAATTAATGCTTCTATCTCTCTATGCAATCTGGCATCCATTAAGGCGTCCAGACTTCCTTTTGTCTCCGCGAGAAAACACTTGCCGTTACTCAAAAGTACCGCAAAGTCGGGCGTATAAACATATTCCGTTTGGTTTTTTGAATAGTTGATCGTGACAGGTTGCTCAAAGTAATACACTACATCATCGGAGGATTCCAGTTGATTGATAAAACTTAGCTCAACTCCTGATTCATATTGTACGGCTCTGTTAGATTTATTACTATAGAAAATTCCCGATTTGTACCTAAGGTCTGATGTTACGGTACGTTTAGGTTTCTTATGTTCAAAATGCTCCTTTTTATAGGTTTTAACTTCGTCGAACCAAATAATGTGATTATTTAAAAAATTAGTAAACCGTTCCGTTTGGTTAGATTTCTTTATTTCGGATCGTTGCAGTGCCAGGAATTCCCGTTTGAGCAGATCTTTCTGCGTTTTGCAATATTCCATCATACTTCCGAACTTATCCTTGAATGGCGCACATAGACATACCAGCAGTTTAACCATCTTCATCGTTGGCAACTCCTCCATCTCGAACAGACATAGACGTACGATAGTCTTTAGCGGATCGTCTTTTTCTGCCGCTTGAGCATAGCTGTCGATGATTGATTTTATAGCTGCAATCGGATCGGAAACCAGAGGTCGCCTCATCTTTTTTAGCGCCTTAATACTGATCTGCCTGATTCGTTCCGTACCGATCTTTAATTCAGAGGCAAGCAGCTTTTCAACATCTGGTACAGGCGCTTTCCATTCGTACAATTTTGAAATGACGTAAATCTCTCTCTCGGATAACTTTTTACGTTGTAAAAATTCGTTATCCCTCATGCATTGTGAGAAAATATTTAAAACATCAAGTCCTATAGCTGTCATTTATTTCCGAATTTTTATCTGATAGATATATTTACTGAACAATTTCGCGTAATTATGTAATATGTACAAATTTAATTTTATCTAATATTAATTATTATGACAATTTAACGAGGTAAGTCATAATTATAAAAATTAGTTAAATTCGCCGTAGCAAGACAAAAGGATAAAGAGGGCAGGCCCTGCCACTGCTAATCCCTCAAGCCACGAAACAACGTTCCCGAAAACAAACAATGAGAAATAATTAATGGATAAAAGCAATTTATTAGCTACAAGCGCTGTAGTCACCATATTCATTTCATTATTTCTATCATTTTTTTTGGTGACTGTCAAAACAGAATATAAATTAAGTAATCGCGTTTTTGCTTTCTTTCTTGTTTTAACGGCAATTGATATTAGCCCAAACCTCGGCCATTTGCTGGAGATCTCTTTGAATGCAAAAATTTTTATAAGCTCATTTTTCTTCCTGCAGCTTCCGACTTTTTATTTGTACGTCTTATCTGTCTGCTATTCTGATTTTAAGCTAAAACCAAAACATCTGGTTCATGGGCTTACTTTTTTAATCGCCAATTTGATCTTATTGCCTCGTTTTTATACGGTTAACGAGGCTGCTAAAGTTAGTTTTCTTGAAAAAAGCAGCAGTATGCTGGAAATACAGCTCAATCATATTTTCATACACGCTCAAATGGTATTATACCTCATTGCAGCCTTTATGATTTTAAGAAAAGCAAGGAAAATATATCTTGAAAATTACGCAGGGGCGAGCATGGAATCCCTGAATTGGTTATTTCAGTTTACGGTGGCGCTATCCTTCTTTTACGCTATTGCGCTTTTAAAGAACATCTTTAAATTTACAGCATATTCCGGCATTTCCGACTGGCTAAAAATTGGGCTTCTGTTAGTTTCAACGGGCACCATTTTTTGGTATTTATATAAGGCATTAAATAATCCAACTTTATTTAGAAATGTCGATTCGAAATTAAAACTGGTAAAGGACATCGTTTACGAAGAGAAAGATGCTGAGGATTTAACGGTAAGTGACGAGGAATTCGATGAAGAGCTATTGATATTAAGGGAGTATATGATGGAAAAAAAGCCATTCCTCAATCCTTCCTTAACCATTCAGGATATCTCTAATGAGCTGGAAATTCCTGTTCGGGATTTATCTATTTTAATTAATCACAAGTTAGAGCAGCATTTTTATGATTTCGTGAATACCTATCGCATAGAGCAGGCTATGGATATGTTAAAGGATGCCACAAAAAGTAAGGTGACAATCTTGGAAATTCTATACGAGGTAGGTTTTAATTCAAAATCTTCTTTCAATACCGCCTTTAAAAAACATACCGGAAAAACACCAACATCATATCGTAAGGATTTGTAAAACAGTAATTTGCAATTACTCGTACTCGTTGTTTAAATTACTCGTACCAATTTTTCAAAACAAATGCGTTCGACTATTTTTACTCGGTCGCACAGCGCTGATGTCTTCTTCATATTTGTATCGAAATAATTATTAACATAAAATTCGACACAATGAAAACTTCATTTAAATTTCTCGCAGCACTAGTATTAATCAGCAACTTTTCTTTCGGACAAGACTTCAGCAAAAAGATTGATTCAATAATAGCGGATCATCATAAAAAAAATCCAGACGTAGGCATCAGCGTTGGTTTCATCAAAAATGATGAAGAACACTATACAACTTACGGTAAGTTGAATGCAGAAAGTCAAACCGGGATCGATAGAAATTCCTTATTCGAAATTGCTTCAATCACTAAAATTCTGACTTCAAATTTAATTGCCCAGGCGGTTCTTGATCATAAAATAAAAACAGAGGATTACATCGACAACTTCCTTCCCAAAGCATATGTATTGCATAAAAATCTTAAAAACAAAATAAAGATTTCAGACCTGGCATCTCATCAATCTGGTTTACCGGACATAGATTTTGCAAAATTAATCGCACTTGATCCGCAACAACCTATAAATAGTGTAACTGAAGAAACATTGGTTACGATCATCAATAATTGTACTGAGCTAGCGCACTATGGAAAATATCGTTATTCTACGATTGGATATACTTTACTCGGACAAATACTGGAAACAGTGTATGGCAAGAGTTACGATGAAATTATCCGCAACAAAATAACAACACCACTACGCATGAAAAACACGCTGACGAAAGATTTTAACGTGAAAAACAGAACAACTGGTCATGGTTCCAATAATAGCATTCAGGAATTCTTGAAATGGAATGTTACCGCTCCTTCAGGCTTACTCAAATCTAATGCTTCTGATATGGTTAAGTATTTAAAAGCGGTCTTAAATAAAGACCTTGCAATAGGTAAAGCTGCCCTAATTACAGAAAAAACCTTTTATAAACATGAAAACAGAGAATTGGGACTAGGGATAAACATCACGGCAGTTGATAAAAATACAATTTATATAAAATCAGGAGACTCTATGGGGCAGTCTTCAATTATAGGTTACAACAGGGCTAAAAATTGGGGTGTGATCATACTTCTGGATTATAGGAACTCCAACATGAGAAATAGCATCTTGAATGAAATCTCCGACGCGGTCTCCAAATAAATAAGTCTTACTAACGCCCGACTCAAGCCAAATGCAAAAGGAACCTCTATACCTATAGAGGTTCCTTTTGCATTTGATGAATGTTTATTTTCCAGCTGTTTTGAATCCTTTCAGGCTCATTCCGTGGTGCCGCTTAAAGAATTTATTGATATGGCTTTCATCAGCAAATCCAAATTCTTCTGCGATTTCGTGAACACGCTTATCGCTAAACCGAATCCGGTGTTCTATAAGCCGGATGCGATAGGAAGAGATGTAATGCTGAATGCTTTCACCACACTGTTTGCGAAAATAACTGCCAAGATAGTTGGGGGATATCCCAAATTTTTCAGCAATCCCGGCAATTGTCAGGCTTCCCGGCTGTCGGATATGCGCTTGAATATAATCCAGAATCTGCAGAATTCGCGTATCGGCATTAGGTAAGATATGTTCAGGCTTGACCTCTGATATGTTTCTTGCAGCTATTACGATGATGGCATTTACCAAATGTCGTTTCAAATCTTCATTATAAAGATTATCGGCGACTAACGTATCCTGCAGGTGCTTCATCAACGATGCCACAGCTTGCTGGTCATCCCGGTTCGTTAAAACAGAGCCCGACAAATGAGAGGCATAATATAAGAGACATTCTATATGGTCTATACTTTTCCATTGGTATTCTCTGATATAGCTCTCCCCGAAACGGACAACCATAAACTCACAGTTACCTTCTAAATCAAAATCATGACAATCGTTTGGACTGATCAAAAACAGATCTCCGGCAGCATAAGCAATCTTGTTTCCGTTAACCTCATGCTTTCCGCAACCTGATATCACGTAAACCAGCTCAAAAAAATTGAACTGCCTATCACGTAAAGGGCATTCTTCCAGGTTTTCATAGTATACTTCCAGTGATTGGTAGATGTTTTCTCTCGCCATAGGGCAAAGATACCGAAGTAGGCCCGAAATGTACCTGTATTTGGTCATTTTTCCAGTCTATTTTTGCATAGTTCAATAAATAGAACATAAGGAGAATATGGTTGAGAAGATAAATGCAGCACTTTTTGAGGCGATGACCAACAGTGAGTTTAGTCAGATAGATTATGAAAATCTGTTGGCTAATGATCCTGCAAAAATCAGGGATGAAGAACTAAAATTATCATTGGAAGCACTTCCTGAAGTGCCACAACAGCTTAAGGTTGAAAACATCTGGATTCCAGCTGCGGATCAATCGGGAACAATCAGGTTAAGGTTGTATAAACCGAAGGGAAAAGAGAATTTAACAATACTTCTGTATTTTCATGGAGGTGCATTTATATACGGAACTCCGGAACAATATGATTTTATATTTTTTCGGTTGGCCTTGGATATCGGGGCATTGGTCGTTTCTGTAGATTACCGCTTAGCTCCCGAACATCCATTTCCGGCAGGTATGGAAGATGGATATGACACGTTATTGTGGCTATCTGAACATGCCGGCGACATCGGCGGAGATAAAAACCATATCCTTATTGGAGGAAGCAGTGCGGGAGCAACAATTGCGGCGGCTATCACACATATGGCAAGAGATAGGGGGGAAGTACAAATCTGTCATCAGTACCTGCTGTATCCACCAATGAGCCATCTTTTGGAAACAAGATCCATGAAAGAACTCGCAAATGCCCCAATGCAATCCAGGAAAGCCGCGGAATGGATGTGGAAATACTATCTCTCCGATAAAATAGACCCGTTGCCAAAATATGCAGTCCCGTTCCTGGAGGAGAATTTTATTGATCTGCCCGCTGCAACGATCATCGTATGCGAACTGGATCCGCTGAAAGACGAGGGAAAAGCCTACGCTGCGAAATTAGAGAATGCAGGGGTTGGAGTTAATCTGATAGAGATACCGGAAGCCGTCCATGCCTTTGATTTTTTTTCCTGTCCATTATCGGATCGCTTTTATAAGCTCCAGGTTAAATTGCTGAAACAAATTTTAAATCAGAAAAAATGAAGAAAATATTAGTCATCAATGGGCATCCGGATGAGAAAAGCCTAAACAATACTATTGCGCAATTCTACATAAAATCTGCTATGGAAGCCGGTGCTGAAGTGAAATATATTGCTATTGCGAAGCTCGATTTTAATCCCAACTTACAATTCGGTTACCGGCAGAGAATGGAACTGGAGAAAGATTTGTTAAAAGCGCTGGAAGATATTCAATGGAGTGAGCATCAGGTCTGGATCCACCCGCTATGGTGGCTGGGGATGCCTGCAATTATGAAAGGTTTTTTAGACCGGCTTTTTCTTCCGGGACTTACCTTCAAGAGCAGTAATGGGACAATCGAAGGTTTACTTAAAGGAAAGACCGGAAGGATTATTACCACTGCCGGAGATTTATCTATGGATGTTTATGAAGAGGTTTA
>Ga0307414_10000963_pt1 | contig 14655 bp, 16 predicted proteins | sample DK1Ometagenome_FD_203804 | JGI IMG/M metagenome (GOLD analysis project Ga0307414, IMG submission 203804) | Maize rhizosphere microbial communities from greenhouse at UC Davis, California, United States - DK15-O-3 | ecosystem: Host-associated > Plants > Roots > Rhizosphere > Soil | place: USA... | reverse complement strand
CTGGTCCGGCGTTCACCGCGGTCCGTTTCGCTTCTGCGGCTTCGGCCCGGTCCAATCGCTCTTCGAGCGAGACCAGGCGCGAATCCTCCGAAGCTGGTTCCGGATCGCTGCCGTTCCCCGTCATCTTCTGTACCCTCCTGAAACAGAGCCGAAAGCCTTCGATTCTGCCTACAAAAAAAGGCCCGAAAATTCGGGAGACCCCTAAGGCGCGGTCCGTTTAGGAATGCCGCCCGATTAAGTCAATGCCTGCAACAATGTCTTTGCTGCAGCGCGCAAAAATGCCGCCGCGTTTAGGGGCGCGGCGGCATGAAAGGGCCCTCAGGCCCCCCTTGGAAATTCGGGCATTTACGGGCAGCGCGAATCCCGGACCGGCGGGCTGCCGTCGCGGGTCTTCCAGCTGCCGTCGGGCGCCTGATATTTTTCGCCCGGCTTGGTCTGTGCGATCAGATTGCATCCGCTGGTGAAGGCGAATTGCTGGACCGTGCTGCCGGTCGCCTGTGCGCGTTCGGTATAGGCCGCCTTACGCTTGATGTTCAGATCTTCCACGAGCGCGCGGATCGCCGGGGTCGGGCTGCTTGCAAAGCCCAGATAGCCGTCGGGCTGTTCGCCGACCTGTCCTGCCGCACGCGCCGCAGCATAGGCGGGATCGCGCTGCGCCATCGCCGAAGGCACCGCAAATGCAACCGCAGCGGTGGCGGCAATCGCTGCCAGCACAAGGCCAGTGGGTTTCCAATGTTTCAAACGCATATCCATTCCATTCCCTGTCAGAATATCTCGCTATTCTGCTCGATCAGCTTCTTGGCATCGCCATCCAGCCTGTACACGATTTCTTGCTTGATGTTGATGTTCAGGTTGATTTCGATCGGCTTGTCGGGCGTTTCGATCTGGACGCAGCCGGCCAGCGCCGCCGTTCCCGCCATGATCGCCAGACATTTTGCACCGATGGCCTGCCTCCTCGCTTGTTCGTTGGCTATCTTCATTGCATGGGCTCGCTTTCTGGTGGCTGAACAGGTGCGGCTGCACCTTTTTTGGCGGCTTCGGCCTCTTCCTGCGCGCGCATCAGGGCCGGGAGATTCTGTTCGATGAAGATCGTCGGATCGTAAAACCCCTTTGCCGACGTCAGGAGCTGACGGAAAGGCGCGGTGATCTTGATGTTGAACACGAAAGGCAGTTTCGCGACCTGATTGGTCAGGAAATTGCGCGTCGCGCCCTCCCCCTGACCCACGCCGCCGAAGCGGATATCGGTGATCATCTCGCCGTCGAGGTCGCCGTTCATGATGATCGACAAATCGTCATATTTCAGGCTGCGCAGCGCACCGAAGGCGAAATTGGCGATCGCACCCAGATTGCGGTTCGACAGTTCGCCGACATAGGCGAGCGTACCGCCGCCATCCCGCGAATCGATCCGCCCGCCCACGATTCGCCCGCCCAGCCCGTCGAACTCGACCGGCAGCGTCCCGTCGAACCGACCGGTTGCGTTGATATTTTCGAATCCGAAGCTTTGCAGGAAGACGGCGGCGTCGACCCCGACGATGTCGAACGACAGCCGCCGCGGCTCGATGGCGTTGAAATCGAGCGTCGCGGGGTGGAGCAGCAATTGCCCGCCCGCAAAGGGCCAGCTGCCGCCCTCGACCCGGACCTTGTTGTCGCCAAGCAGGCGATATTCGATCGTTCCGTCGACCACCGGAATGCCCGGATTAATCTCCCTGATCCGCGCGATCTGTCCCGGCGCGGTGCGCAAATTGATGAGATCGTCGAAGGTCAGCGTCGTGGTCAGCCCGGTGACGGGGCCGAAGGCGGCGGCGAGGCTGGTGTCGGCGGTGGCGAAGGTGCCGCGACTCGTCACCCCCTCGGCCGTCCAGTCGATGCGACCGTCGCCAACGACAGCGCCCTGGACATTGGCGACGACGCCGAGCGCGAGGCGGGTCAGCCTGTCCGGCTGAAACGCATCGCCGAAGCGCAGCTCCTTGACCGAAAGATCGGCAAAGCCCGTCGCATCCTCCAATCGGTGGCGGATCACCGTGTCGAGGATTCTCGTCCCCGTCTTTTGTTCGCTGAACCCCGCCGTCGCGTCGATGGTCCCGCCCGCAAAGCGCAGATGGGCGTCCTTGCTGACGAGGGGGAAGAAGCGCGGGTCGGGGGTCGCATCGGTCAGCACCAGCCCGCCGTCGAGCGTCAGTGCGCCGCCTGCCCAGCGCCATTGCCCGCCGATCTCGCTCATGTTCAGCGGCACTGCACCGATCTTGCCGCTCGCGCCGACGAGGTCGCCTGCCATCCCCTGCGCCGTTCCGCGGCCCGACAGGCTTTGGGCCGCGAATCGCGTGGCGCTCTCGCCCTCTCCCAGCCGGACGTCGGCGCGCGCGAGCGACCAGCGCATCGCGGCAAGGTCGATCTGCGCCTGGCCGCTATCGAAGGCGAAGGGCGACGTGCCGCTGGCGCCGCGCAACCGGAGCCCCGGGACGCGGATATCGCCGCGCAACCCGCCCGGCCCGGCGCTCAGCAAGGGCGCGCCGGGCCGGCTGCAGAGGTCGATCGCGGTCCGCGCGAGCCGGAAACCCGAAACCTCGATCCGCTCGGCCGCCACCCGGCTGCACCCGCCGTTCAATGCCAGCGCCCCTGTCGGCGCGAGAAAGCCGTTGAGGGGCACGCTGAGGCGCTCGACACGTCCCGCGGCGAGCGGGCCCGACAGGTCGGCTGAGGTCGCAAAACGCAAAAGCCCGCTCCGGTCGCCCGAAAAGCGCACCGGTTCCAGAGTCAGGCGCGACCCCGTGGCGCTATAGGGTTCCAGGCTCGCCAGCCCGGTCACCGTCCCGTCGGCCTGGCGGTCGAGGCGAATCGTGCCGGAGGGCAGGTCGCCGCCGCCAAAGCTCCAGCGCCCCGATGCCAGCACGGCGGGTTCGCGGGTGCCATAGAGATAGCCCACGCGGCTGTCAGGGCTGCCCGTGAAATGCGCGCCGCTTGCGCTCGTCAATCGCGGCGCGATCAGGTCGATGCGCGCCGACGGTCCTTCGCCGAGCAATGCGAATTCGGCGCTGCCGCCAGCGTCGGCCAGCATCCGGCTGAGCGCAAGCGCAGCCTTTGCCGCCAAGGGTCCGATCGGCGTTCCGTCGAGGCCGTGCATGCTGCTCGCGAGCGAGCGACGAAGCGCGTCGCTGCCGCTTGCACGGGCGAAGCTGACCTTGCCATCGAGCCGCGGCGCACCGCTGCCGACTTGGCCTTTCGCTTCGAGGCTGACCGTTTCGGCCGCGAAATCCGCGCCGCGTAGTCGTGCCATATCGGCTTTGATCGCGAGCCCGGTCTGTACCGCGGTTCCGTCGAAGTGCGCGAGCGCCCCCAACCGGTCCGCGCGCACCGGCCCGGCGACCAGCTGAGCGATGCTCGCGTCGGCCGTGCCCTTCCAGCTTTGCAGATCTTCCGACAGCGACAGGTCGAGCGCGATTTGCGGCGACGCCGCGCGCACGTCGCCATTGGCGCAGGCCAGGCTTGTCCCGCGCAGCGGTCCGACCAGTTGCGGCCGCACGTCGCGCACCCGCACCGTCCCGTAAAAGCTGAGCCCCTCCCCGCTGCAGCCCGCCGCCGAAACCCGCGGCGCGACAAGCGCGAGCTTGCCGGTGAAGTCGGTCCGCAAATTGCCGCCCCCGTTCAGCGCGGCGCCTATATCGCCCCAAGGCGTCTCGACCCGCGCCCGCGCATCGAGCAACGCCACTTTGAGGTCGGGCAAGGCGAAGGGGTCTTTGCTGGTCGGGTCGCGAAACTTGTCGAGCGAACCAAAGGACAGTCGCCCGCCGGTAAAGCGGCCATAGAGCCGCACGCCCTCCGCCCTGATCCCCGAAACATAGGGCCCCGACCAGCCATAGCCGAGCGTGACGACAACCGATCTGGCAGTGAGATCCGGACGTGCCGGATCGCCGATCACGATGTTCGACAAGCGTTCGCTGCGAAAGCCAATTTCCTCGATCGTATAGCGCGCAGGCACGTCGCGGCTTTCGAGTTCGTCGCGAATGAACCTGTCGGCGATCGGCTCGCGCGCCAGCCAGACGCCGGCGATGAGGACGCCAACCGCGCCAGCGGTCAGCCAGCGCTTCTTGAACAACATGGTTCTGTGCCGCCACCGGGGCCTTGGCGTTTCCTGCGTGTCGATCATGTGATGGCCGCGAAAGGCTGGGTGCCGCGAAAAGGAGAAGCGGACGATGACGTCATGGCGTAGATATATCGTCCTCCGGCCCGCACAGCATTCAGGGCTGCAACGCAGGAAATCCCGTTTCGCTGCAAGAAATTGCTCCGGATTGCCATCATCCTTTCCTATGACCGTTGAGTGCTGCTCACAAGGCGGTTATTCCCTCCATCATGGGGGATGTACCGGATCATCAGGGGCACCGCGCGCGGCTACGCACCCGCCTGCTCGACGATGGCGATGGCCTCGCCGATTATGAGCTGGTCGAATATCTGCTCGCCCTCGCCATCCCGCGCCGCGACACCAAGCCGCTGGCCAAGGCGCTCCTGCGTGAATTCGGCTCGCTGGCGCAACTGATTGCCGCCGATCCCCAATCCTTGCGCCGCGTCGACGGCATGGGCGAAACCGCGATCGCGGCGCTGAAGATCGTTCAGGCCACGGGCCTTCGCATGCTCAAGGGCGAATTTCGCGACAAGCCGCTGCTGTCCAGTTGGGACGCGCTGCTCGACTGGCTGCGCGCGGACATGGGCCCGATCGACGTCGAGCGCGTGCGCGTCCTTTATCTGAATGCGCGCAACATGCTGATCCGTGACGAACTGGAGAGCGAAGGATCGATCGACCAGTCGGCGATCTACGTCCGCGAAGTCATCCGGCGCGCGCTGGAACTCGGGGCATCAGCGATCATCCTTGTCCACAATCACCCGAGCGGCAGCCCCGAACCGAGCCGTCAGGATATCGCGATCACCCGCGATATCGCCGAGGCCGCCGCGAAACTGGGTATCACGCTGCACGATCATATCATCATCGGTGGAGCGGATTACCGCAGTTTCCGCGCGATGGGACTGCTTTAGGGGAAAGGCCCCTTTCCCGCGTCATAGCGGCCTGGTCCCCGGCGGCGCGATACAGCTGGACCCCGGATCAAGTCCGGGGTGACGATATGGCAAGGTCGGGGTTACGAGATGGGCGGCATTGTTCGCGCGGATACGGCCAATCTCGGCCCGGCACGATCACATCGTTTGACTTGCGGCCATGTAAGCACCATCTTCTGCCCCATGCAGATTCGACCGAGCCTTTCCCGGATCAACCTCCACGCGGGTCAATTTCTCGCGGGCCTCTAGCCCCGGGTTCCGGTGCGTCTCGCCCCGAGCCCGGGGCGAAATCTCCACATAATTGCTGGTAGGGCCGCGCATCCGCGCGCCCACCCACCCGGAAAGCCATATCCATGACAAAGCGTAATGCGGCCAAGCGGCCGCCAATCCATATGATCGACTCCGAAGCCGACACGCTGACCGATCTCGCCATCGCGCGGCAGGAGCGCACGCCGCAGGTCAGTGACCTGTTGCTCGAAGAAATCGGCCGCGCGAAAATCTGCGCCGCCGCGAAAATTCCCGCCGATGTCGTGACCATGGGGTCGACCGTGGCGTTCGTCGACGACGCCAATGGTGCGTCGCGCACCGTCCAGCTGGTCTTTCCCGGGGACGCCGACATTTCCGCCGGGCGCATTTCGATCATGACCCCCGTTGGCGCCGGCCTGATCGGCATGCGCGAAGGGCAGGAAATCCTGTGGCCCGACCGAGACGGCCACGAACGCAAACTGTCGATCGTCACCGTCGTCCAGCCGAAGTGAACGGGGGCGTTTGTCCGGTCGTCACGGTCGGTATGCCGTCCCCGTCATTCCCGCGAAAGCGGGAATCCAGCTTTCTTTTCCCGGACAAATGCAGCCAAGAGTGCGAAGAAAAGCTGGATTCCCGCTTTCGTGGGAATGACGAAAAGGGGTGAACTTCTCTTCAAAAGGGATGAACGGCTCGCCATTTACCGCCACCGCACAGCAATGCGGCCGCCGGATTGCTCCGACGGCCGCATTATCTCACTTGATCTCACTCGGGGCGGATCAAGCTGGGCGAATTAAGCGCCGCGTGACAGGAAGCCCGTCAGTTCGGTCTTGCTGACGCTCTTCGACTTGTCGCCATCAGCGGCCGCAAAGGCCTGTCCGATCCACGTCTTCACATCAGCCGATTCGGGATCGACCGAAGGATCGGTGGCGGCACGCAGCTTCTTCATCCAGGCGCCAAATTCCGCCTCATTCAGATCTCCCGTCGAATCGGCGTCATAGGACGCGAATTCCTGATCGACGATCTGCGCGACCTGGGCCGGTGTTGCAGCGGCGCCCGACGGTGCCGGCTGACCCGACGCGGGTGCGGGCTGTGTTGCGGCGTCAGGCGCCGGCGCGGGTTCCGAAGCCGGCGCGGGCGCCGTGGGATCGCTGGCGGGCGGAGCCTCTTGTGCCAGAGCCGGAAAGCTCACGGCGGCTGCACCAATCAAAAGAATCTGCTTCAACATTATCTTACTCCTGCGTCATCGCCTGAGGCTCCGCATCGGGTTCCGATTCCGTGTCGGGTTCGGGGGCCGGTGCAGGCTCGGCGGTCGGGGGGGCCGGTTCAGCAACCGGGGGGGTGTCGGTGGGGACGGGCTGGCCGTCCGGTCCGGGGGCCGGTGCATCGGTCGGGGCGGGCTGCGACGTCGTCGGCTGATCGTCAGTCGGTTCGGTCGTCTGTGCCAGTGCCGGGAAACTTACCGCGGCCGCGCCGATCAAAAGCATCTGTTTAATCACTCATCTTCTCCTGTAATGGCGGCAGAGCTGATTGCGACCCACCACCTTTTCGAAAGGGACATGAGGGCAACCACCGGGATCAGGCGAAAGTTGCGATGTTGCGGGATTTGGAGAAACGCCCCGTCCCTGCTACGGGGCGGCCCATCGTGGTTCCGCGCAGTTTCCACGATAAAACGTCATAAAAGGAAGGAAAATCAATGGTTCCGCGTTACGCACGGCCGGACATGACCGCAATTTGGTCGGCCGAGAATCGCTTTCGCATCTGGTTCGAGATCGAAGCGCATGCGACCGACGCGCTCGCGGAGCTGGGTACCGTTCCCAAATCGGCCGCCAAGGCGCTGTGGGACTGGTGGGCCACCAACCCCGTTATCGACGTTCCCGCGATCGACGCGATCGAGGCGGTTACCAAGCATGACGTCATCGCCTTTCTGACCTGGGTTGCCGAAAATGTCGGCGAAGAAGCGCGCTTCATGCATCAGGGCATGACCAGCAGTGACGTGCTCGACACCTGCCTTGCGGTTCAGCTCGCGCAGGCCGCCGATCTTTTGCTGGCCGACCTCGATGCGCTGCTCGAAGCGATCAAGCGCCGCGCCTATGAACATAAGCTCACCCCGACGATCGGGCGCAGCCACGGCATCCACGCCGAACCCGTCACCTTCGGGCTCAAGCTCGCGCAGGCATATGCAGAGTTCGAACGCTGCAAGACGCGGCTCATCGCCGCGCGCGCCGATATCGCGACCTGTGCCATCTCCGGCGCCGTCGGCACATTCGCCAACATCGATCCGCGCGTCGAAGCGCATGTCGCCGCCAAGCTCGGCCTTGCGATCGAGCCCGTCTCGACGCAGGTCATCCCGCGCGACCGTCACGCGATGTTCTTTGCGACGCTCGGCGTGATCGCCGGTTCGATCGAACGCCTCGCGGTCGAAGTCCGTCATTTGCAGCGCACCGAAGTGCTGGAAGCCGAGGAGTATTTCTCGCCGGGCCAAAAGGGTTCGTCGGCGATGCCGCACAAGCGCAACCCGATCCTCACCGAAAACCTCACCGGCCTTGCGCGCATGGTGCGCAGCGCCGTCGTTCCGGCTCTGGAGAATGTCGCGCTCTGGCACGAACGCGATATCAGCCATTCGTCGGTCGAACGCTTCATCGGCCCCGACGCGACGATCACCCTTGATTTCGCACTCGGCCGCCTGACCGGCGTCATCGACAAGCTGCTGATCTATCCCGAGCGGATGCAGAAGAATCTGGACCGCATGGGCGGCCTGGTCCACTCGCAGCGCGTCCTGCTCGCACTGACCCAGGCGGGCGCCAGCCGCGAGGAAAGCTATGTCCTCGTCCAGCGCAATGCGATGAAGGTGTGGGACAGCGACGGCGCGCTTTCGCTGCTCGAACTGCTCAAGGCCGACAGCGACGTCACCGCCAAACTGTCGGCCGAACAGCTCACCGACCTGTTCGACCTTGGCTATCATATGAAGCATGTCGACACGATTTTCGACCGCGTGTTCGGCTGAACTCAAATCCTCCCTGTCGCGAAGCGATGGGGAGGATCGGGAGCATCCCGCCCCCGGGACTGGAAACCCGCGGCATTCTGTCATAGGGTTGGCGACAGACCGACAGAGGAGCAAGCCAAAGTGGGAATCCTGCGAACGATCATCTGGGTCTTGCTGACCGCCATTCTTGTCATTTTCGCCATGGCGAACTGGTTGCCCGTCACCGTCACCATCTGGCCGGGGCAAGTGCTCGACACCAAATTGCCGGTGCTGATCCTCGGCGCCTTCCTGATCGGCGCCGTGCCGATGTGGATCGCGCTGCGCACCGCGCGCTGGACGATGAAGCGCCGCCTCGACGCCAGCGAGCGCCAGCTTGCCGATCTGCGCGCGATGGCGAACCGCCCCGCCGAGCCGGTCGCGGCGCCTGTCACCCCGACCAGTTCAGCCACCCCGACCAGCTCAACTGCAACCGCGCCTGCCAACGACAGCCCAACCTTACCGCTGGAGACACCATGAGTTCGCCGCTTTATCTCGCCATCGACACCCCGCAGCTCGATAGCGCGCTCGCGCTCGCGCAGAAGGTGCGGCACCATGTTGGCGGGCTGAAGCTCGGACTCGAATTTTTCTGCGCCAACGGCCATCATGGCGTCCATGAAATGGGCAAGCTCGGCCTGCCGATCTTTCTCGACCTCAAGCTTCACGACATTCCGAACACCGTTGCCAAGGCTGTACAGGCGCTGCGCTCTCTGGAGCCCGCGATCCTTACCGTCCATGCCGCGGGTGGCCGCGCGATGATGGAAGAGGCAAAGGCCGTCGCGGGGCTGAACACCAAGGTTGTTGCGGTGACGGTCCTGACCAGCCTCGACGCACCCGACCTCGACGACATTGGGGTCGGCGGCACGCCGCACGATCAGGTCGTGCGCCTCGCCGCCCTCGCCCGCGAGTCAGGCCTCGACGGCATCGTCTGCTCGGGCCATGAAGTGAAAGCGGCGCGCAAGGTCTGGCCAGGCGGCTTTTTCGTCGTCCCCGGCGTGCGTCCGGCGGACGGCAAGGCGGGCGACCAGAAACGTATCGTGACGCCCGCGCAGGCGATGTCCGACGGCGCCTCGATCCTTGTGGTCGGCCGCCCGATCAGCCAGTCGCCAGATCCCGATCTGGCGGCACGCGCCATCGAAGCGACGCTTTAAAAGGTCCATCATGTCCATAATGGCAAAAATCTGCGGTGTGCGAACGCCGGAAACCATCGACGCCGCCGTCCGGCACGGCGCGACCCACATCGGCCTTGTCCATTTTGAGTCGAGCTCGCGTCACGTCGACCTCAAGACCGCAGTGGCACTCCGCCAGCACGCCGCCGGGCGGGTCAAGGTCGCACTGTTGCTCGTCAACGCGTCGCAGCGGCTGACCAGCGACGCGCTCGCCGCGATCCGGCCCGACATCATACAGTTTCACGGCAATGAAACCCCCGAATGGCTTGCCGTCGTCAAGCGCCTCGTTCCCGCCGAAATCTGGAAGGCCGTTGGGCTCAAGGATGCGGGGACGCTGGAGCGGATTCAGAAATATCGCGGTATCGCCGACCGGATCCTGTTCGACGCCCCCGCGCAGGCGCTGCCGGGCGGGAACGGCACCCGCTTCGACTGGTCGCTGCTCAGGAACCATCGCCACACGATGGACTGGGGCATCGCCGGCGGGCTTTCCCCGGACAATGTCGCCGAAGCGATCGCCGCGACCGGCGCCCCGCTCATCGACGTCTCTTCGGGGGTCGAGAGCGCGCCGGGCGTCAAGGATGTGGACAAGATCGCCGCTTTCCTTAAAGCGGCCGGGCTATGACAGACTTGCCCAACAGCCTTCGCAGCCAGCCCGACGCGCGCGGCCATTTTGGTGACTTCGGCGGGCGCTATGTCGCCGAAACGCTGATGCCGCTGATCCTCGACCTCGAGCGCGAATATCGGGCGGCGCAGGTCGATCCCGCGTTCAAGGCAGAGTTTGAGTATCTGCTGAAGAATTATGTCGGCCGTCCAAGCCCGCTGTGGTTCGCCGAGCGGCTGACGAACGATCTGGGCGGTGCGAAGATTTACCTCAAGCGCGAGGACCTGAACCACACCGGCGCGCACAAGATCAACAATTGCATCGGCCAGATCCTGCTTGCCAAGCGGATGGGCAAGCAAAAGATCATCGCCGAAACCGGCGCTGGGCAGCATGGCGTCGCCACCGCGACCGTCGCGGCGCTCTTTGGCCTGCCCTGCACCATCTTCATGGGTGCGGTCGACGTCGCGCGGCAGCAGCCCAATGTGTTCCGCATGAAATTGCTGGGCGCCGAAGTCGTGGCGGTCGAAAGCGGCGCGAAGACGCTGAAGGACGCGATGAACGAGGCGCTGCGCCACTGGGTCGCGAACGTCCACGACACTTTCTATATCATCGGCACGGTGGCGGGGCCGCACCCCTATCCCGAGCTTGTCCGCGATTTCCAGTCGGTGATCGGCACGGAAGCACGCGAACAGATTTTGGAGGCCGAGGGCCGTCTCCCCGACATGCTCATAGCTCCCGTCGGCGGCGGATCGAACGCGATCGGCCTGTTCCACCCCTTCCTCGACGACGAAAGCGTCGAGATCGTCGGGGTCGAGGCGGCGGGCGAAGGTCTTGCCGGCAAGCACGCCGCGAGCCTCGCAGGCGGCAAACCGGGTATATTGCATGGCAATAAAACCTATTTGTTGCAGGATGAGGACGGCCAGATCACCGAGGCGCACAGCATTTCGGCGGGTCTCGACTATCCGGGCATCGGTCCCGAGCATAGCTGGCTGCACGACATCGGCCGTGCGCGCTACGAACCCGTCACCGACGCCGAAGCGCTCGCGAGCTTTCAGAAGCTTACCCAGCTCGAAGGCATCATCCCGGCGCTCGAAAGCGCCCATGCCATCGCCGCCGCCGAACGCATCGCGCCGACGCTGGGCAAGGACAAGATCATCATCGTCAACCTGTCGGGACGCGGTGACAAGGATATCTTCACCGTCGCCGACGCGTTGGGGGTGGAGTTGTGAAGCGATCGAAGCTGTTCGGCGTTGTTACCGATTTCTGCCTGTTTCTGGTCCTCTTGTCGGCGGTCGATCTGCTGTTTCGCCATGGCCTGAATTTCGACGCATGGAATCTGGCTTCGGCACGACTGGCCTATAATGCGATCATCGCCGCCGTGATCGCGATTGTCCTTTATCTGAGGGGTTCTTCCCGATGACCCGCTTCACCACCGCCTTTGGCAAGCCGCACCCTGCGCTCGTCACCTTCGTGACTGTAGGCGATCCGACCCCTGCCGACACCGGCGCGATCCTCGATGCGCTCGTCGCGGGCGGCGCCGATGTGATCGAGCTGGGCATGCCCTTCACCGATCCGATGGCCGATGGCCCCGCGATCCAGGCCGCCAATTTGCGCAGCATGGCGGCAGGCACCAAAACCGCCGATATCTTCGCGATCGCCGCCGCCTTCCGCAGCCGCCATGCCGACGTGCCGCTCGTCCTGATGGGCTATGCCAATCCGATGACGATCCGTGGCGGCGACTGGTTCGCCGCCGAATGCGCCAAGGCCGGCATCGACGGCGTGATCTGCGTGGATATTCCGTCGGAAGAGGACGCCGAACTCGGCCCGAGCCTCCGCGCCGCCGGAGTGGACCTGATCCGCCTCGCCACCCCGACCACCGACGCCGCGCGGCTGCCCGCCGTGCTCGAAGGCGCGGGCGGCTTCCTCTATTATGTCTCGGTCGCCGGGATCACCGGGCTGCAACAGGCCGCGCAGGCGAGCATCGATGATGCCGTCGCGCGCCTGAAAGCCATGACCGACCTTCCTGTCGCGGTCGGTTTCGGCGTCCGCACGCCTGAACAGGCTGCCGAAATCGCCAAGGTCGCCGACGGCGTCGTCGTCGGGTCGGCGCTGGTCGAAATCATCGCAAAACATGGTGCCGACGCCCCGGCCCATGTCGAAGCCTTCACCCGTTCGCTCGCCGATGCTATTCACGGCGCAAAGGAGATCGCCGCATGAGCTGGCTCGACCGCGTTCGCAACGCCCTGCCCTTCGCCGCCAAGCGCGATACCGCCGACAATCTCTGGCACAAATGCCGCCAGTGCCAGCAGATGGTGTTCGTCAAGGAATGGGAAGATAATCTCAATGTCTGCCCGCGCTGCGAACATCATGACCGTATCGGCGCCAAGGAACGCTTTGCACAGCTGTTCGACGGCGGCATTCACGAACTGATCACCGCACCCGCCGCGCCGGAAGATCCGCTGAAATTCCGCGACACCAAAAAATATGTCGACCGCATCAAGGCCGCACGCACCTCGACCGGCGATCGCGACGCCTATCAAAGCGGCTTCGGCCGCATTTCGGGCCAGCCGGTCGTGATCGGTGTCCAGGATTTCGCCTTCATGGGCGGATCGATGGGCGTTGCCGTCGGTGAAGCCTTTGTCGCGGGCGTCGAGCAGGCAATCAAGCGCGGCTGCCCCTATATCGCGATCACCGCCGCAGGCGGCGCGCGCATGCAGGAAGGCACCCTGTCGCTGATGCAGATGCCGCGCGCCACGGTGGCGCTCGCGCGCCTGCGCCGCGCCGGCCTTCCCTATATCGTGCTGCTCACCGATCCGACGACCGGCGGTGTCACTGCCAGCTATGCGATGCTCGGCGACGTGCAGATCAGCGAGCCCAAGGCGCTGATCGGCTTTGCGGGCCAGCGTGTGATCGAGAACACGATCCGCGAAAAGCTGCCCGAAGGATTCCAGCGCGCCGAATATCTGCTCGATCACGGGATGATCGACATGGTCGTCGCGCGCAAGGACCTGCCCGAAACGCTCGGCCGCCTGATCGGCTATCTGGCGCCTGAAAAGGCCGCCTGACCAACGTCGCAACGAAGCGCCAGCTCTCTATTCTTGTCACCCCGGACTTGATCCGGGGTCTGCCTGTCGTGAAGGAAAAGGCGGGTGCCGGGTCAAGCCCGGCATGACGGATTGCGGGAGCGCCGTTTTCCTCTAATCGAGCCATTGACCATGCCCGACCACGCCCACAGCACCGACCCTGCGGTCCAGACCCAACTCGATCGCCTCGCCGCGCTCTCGCCGGGCCGCGACATTCTCGGCCTCGAGCGCATCGCCGAAATCTGCGCGCGCCTCGGCAATCCGCAAGATCAGCTCCCGCGCACCTTCCACGTCGCGGGCACCAATGGCAAAGGATCGACCTGCGCCTTCGTTCGCGCGATCCTTGAGGCGAGCGGACGCACGGTGCACAGCTACACCAGCCCGCACCTCGTTCGGTTCAACGAACGCATCCGGCTTGCCGGTCAGTTGATCGACGACGCGCTGCTCGCCGCACTGCTCGAAGAAGTTTTGGACGCAGCAGCTGATCTGCACGCGAGCTTCTTTGAAATCACGACCGCTGCCGCCTTGCTCGCCTTCGCGCGCGTCCCGGCGGACGATGTCATTATCGAAGTCGGCCTTGGTGGCCGCCTTGACGCGACCAACATCATTCCCGCCCCCGCCGTTTGCGGCATCGCGTCGCTTGGCATCGACCATGAGGCGTTCCTGTTGGCGCCCGAGGCCGGAACCCCGGCAGATCCTGCGGTTCGCATCGCGTGGGAAAAGGCCGGGATCATCAAGCCCGGAACCCGCGTTGCAACCCTCGCCTATCCCGCGCCGCTGACGCAGGCCATCGCAGAGCGCGCTGCCGAAGCCGGCGTTACGATCTTTTCCGAAGGCACGGACTGGACCGTCGATCCCGAAGCCGACGGCTTTCGCTGGAAGTCAGCGACCGGCGACGTCGCTGAAACGCTACGCCCGCGCATGACCGGCGCGCATCAGACCCGCAACGCCGGCCTCGCCATCGCGATGCTGCAGCTCGCCGAACCGCGACCGACCGATGTCGAGATTGCGCGCGGCGTTGCCGCCGCCTTCTGGCCCGGGCGGATGCAGTTGCTCGGCGAAGGCCCGCTGATGGAGCGTCTGCCCCAGGGACATAATATCTGGGTCGATGGCGGCCATAATCTGGACGCCGCGCAGCAACTCTCCGCTCTTCTCAGCCAAACACTTGCTCGCCGCGAGCCCGTCGATCTTGTCCTGGGGATGCTTTCTAACAAGGATGCCGTGGGTTTTCTCGCGTTGCTGGCGCCCCACATCGGCAAACTCGTCGCGGTGCCGACCCCCGGCCATGAACATCATGCCCCCGCCGATCTCGCCCAAATCGCTCGCGACGCGGGGATCGCGCATGTGTCGGCGCAGGACGATCTTGCACTGGCCATCCGCGCGCTGGCGAACGACAGTCCGGCGCGCAACATATTGATCGGCGGCTCGCTCTATCTTGTCGGACAGGCGCTTGAGCTCAACGAGGAATGGCCGGCCTAAAATCCTCCCTGTCGC
>Ga0307414_10000962_pt1 | contig 14668 bp, 19 predicted proteins | sample DK1Ometagenome_FD_203804 | JGI IMG/M metagenome (GOLD analysis project Ga0307414, IMG submission 203804) | Maize rhizosphere microbial communities from greenhouse at UC Davis, California, United States - DK15-O-3 | ecosystem: Host-associated > Plants > Roots > Rhizosphere > Soil | place: USA... | reverse complement strand
TCAAAAAACTAAAATGTTAAATCGTGTATTTGATCATACTGAATTTATTGTAGAAAGATCATTCTTTTCTAAAAAAGAAGACAGAACAATAGATGTTGTTGAAATTAAATGTGAAGACGGAAGATGGCTTAAATTTTTAATGTCTGAAGTAGAATTTTTAACAATAGATACTGATCGTGTTGGTGAAAGAATTGATAGAACTATTAAAAAAGGAGTAAAAGTTAAAATTGTTGATGATCGTAAGATTAAATTAGAAAGAAATCAACAAGTTGTGGTTGATAGTATATATCTAAACAAGAATTGTTATAAAAAATCATTAGCTAATGTTTATGATGATGCGGGTGTAAAACATACTGTATTTTTCAAACAAATAAAAATCGTATAAAATGATAAGTACAATTAATAAACCAGTTAAAAAAATAGTTAAAGCTATTACATCACAATTTAGACCTAAAATAAGGTCTAGACATCCTTCTCATGGAGTACTAAGAGGTAAACTTACAATGTTACCTTTTCCATCAGTTGTACGATTTGGTAGTACGTCTAAAGTTCCTGATGTAGTAACAAAATCAGGAAAAACAATTAAACGTGTAGAGATTAACACTCCTGAAGCAGTACAAAACTCTGCAAGTAAATTCAAAATGAAAGATTGTTTTAAAGCAGGTAATGTTAAAACAGCTGAATTTTGGAAAGTATCTGAAGTTAAAGCATCATTGAATAGTTGGGACCAATTTCCCTTAGTAGCTAAAATTAATTTTGGTTCTAGAGGTAGAGGTATGCATAAGATTGATAATATAGAACAATTAAAAACCTTTTTAAATTCTAAAGATTTATCAGGTTATTACTTTGAAAAATTCTATAATTATAATCGTGAGTATCGTCTACATGTATCAGTTGATGGTTGTTTTTATACTTGCAGAAAAATGCTTAAAAAGGATACTCCTGAAGATAAAAAATACTTTAGGAATGATTCTAATTCAACTTGGATTGTAGAAACTAACCCTGATTTTGATAGACCAAGTAATTGGAATACTATTGTATCAGAATGTGTTAAAGCAATGCAAGCAGTAGGATTAGATGTAGGTGCTTGTGATGTAAGAGTTCAATCTGAAAATAGTAGTAAAGGTAAACGTGAAAGTGTTGATTTTATTATTATAGAGATTAATTCTGCACCATCATTTGGTGAAATTACTGCACAAAAGTATTTAGAAGAATTACCTAAAATCTTAAGGAGAAAAGCAGGTATGTAATTATGAGGAATGATATAAAAGTATACGTAGTTGGGGGGGATCGAGCTTGCGCTAATTGGATAAGTAATAACTTTGTAGAGACTGTTAAAGAGGCTGACTTAGTTTTATTTACTGGTGGTGAAGATATTGATCCTTCCCTGTATGGGCATCCAAAACATAATATGACTCATTCTAATTTGAATAGGGATCATGATGAAGCTGCTTTTTTTAAATTAGCTTTAAATGATAAAAAGAAGATATTAGGAATAGGTAGAGGAGCACAACTTATTTGTGTTATGGCTGGTGGTAATTTAATACAACATCAGGAAAATCCAGGATTTATCCACACTATGTATACTAGTGATAATGATTATCCTTTAATAAGAACTACCTCTACTCATCATCAATCACAAGATCCCCATTCTGTATTAGGTATGAGTTATGATATTCTTGCTTGGACTGAAAATGCAGTTGGTAAAAAAGAAAATGGTTATTATCAAGCATTTTTAACTAAGAGAGATATAGAAATAGTATATTATCGTAATATAGATGCCTTAGCAATACAAGGTCACCCTGAATATGTTGCAGATGATCCAAATATGATGCTCAGTATGAGTTATCATTACAAATTATTAGATAAATTTATGTATAACAGATTATAAAATGAGTAAAAAAATAGCAGTATACGGTTCACTAAGAAAGGGTGAATATAATTATGATAGATTTCAGGAATATTATCCTGGTCATATCAAATATATAGGAACAGAAGTTATAAAAGGATTTGATTTATTCTCATTAGGAAGTTATCCTGGAGTTAAAAAATCAGATAATCCTGAACAATCATTAGTAATTGATGTATTAGAAGTTAGTGACAGCTGCTATAGTTCTATTAGTGCTATGGAGCATGGTGCAGGCTATGATTCAGTTGATGTTACTATTAATGGTGAAGTATGTACCATTTATGAATATATGGGAAATAAAAGAACACCTATTGAATCAGGTGATTGGAGTAAATATTTAAGTGAAACAAAAGAATCCTATGTGTAATAGGAATATAAATTTATTATGAACCAAAATAAATTAGAAACAGTACTTATAGGTACAGATCCAGAGGTGTTTGTGGTTAACAGACAAACTAGACAAGTATTATCAGCAATTGGTTTAATTCCTGGAACTAAGGATAGACCATTTGATATTTCAGATACTGGACACGCAATCCAAACAGATAATGTGATGGCTGAATTTTGTGTACCACCATCTAATAATCCATCTAAACTATATGCTGATATTAGACAGTGTATAGATTTCATTAATGGATTACTTCCTGCTCATGCTGAATGTAATGTTCAAGCATCAGCTTTCTTAGATCCTCTGTTTCTTAGAAATAGACAAGCTAAAACTTTTGGTTGTGATCCTGATTTTAATGTTTATTCATTATCTCAGAATGATGCTCCTAAAAGTAATACTAATCTTAGAACAGCAGGTGGTCATATTCATATTGGATATGAAAATCCAGATCAAAAGACTAATATGAAAATTATCCAAGCCATGGATTTATTCTTAGGTATTCCTTCTATTCTATTGGATAAGGATACTGAAAGACGTAAAATGTATGGTAAAGCTGGATGTTTCAGAGAGAAGTCTTATGGTGTTGAATACAGAACTCTATCTAATTTTTGGATAGCTTCTGAAGAGTTAGTTAATTGGGCATTTACCCAATCTATGAGAGCAGTTAAATTTGCTTTTGAAGAAGATTGGTTAGTTGATGAAGTACAAGTTGATATTCAATTAGCTATTAATAAGCAAGATTTGGATTTAGCTTGTAAAATAGCTAAACAGTTTAATATCACAATGTCACAAGAACAATATATTACAGTTTAAATTAAATTAAATAATATGTGCGGAATAGTCGCTTATAGTAATAATAAACCAGCAAATCCCGATAAACTATCTATGTTGTTATACATGAACTCTGAAAAAAGAGGTGGTGACAATATGGGTATATATAGTAAAGAAAACGGGTTAATAAAATCAGTTTATAAAGCTGAAGAGTTTCTGATAAAAAATACAATATTAGAAACAAATATGTTTATAGGTCATGCTAGAAAAGGTAGTGTGGGTAATAAGCAAGAAAAAAATGCACATCCTTTTAAATTTGATAATATTCTTGGTGTACATAATGGTACTTTGGAAAACCATTGGCCTATGTGTACAGAACATGGATATAAAACCTCTGAATATGATGTTGATTCACAAGTTTTATATAAACTTATGGATGATGATTCAAAAGAAGAATTAGAGGATGAAAAAGGAAGATACAAAACACTAACCAAATTTATTGGTGCTGCTGCACTAGTATTCACCGACCTCAGAGATGAGAATACCTTATATGCTTACAGAACTATAGATAGACCTTTATATTATGGTGAATTTGAAGGAGGTTTATATATATCTTCATTAGAAGAATCATTAAAGCTAATTGGATGTAAAGATGTTAAATATTTTATACATAACAACCTTTATAAAATTACTGATGGTAAGATAGTATATTCTGAGCATTATAAGCAAGCTGAAAAACCAAAATCTACAGTAAATAGATTTGGTATTAACAATACTAAAGATAATGATTATTACGATACTTGTGATTGGTCAGGTTATCATGATAAAGAATCTACTAATAAAAGTTTAACTACTTTTGTCAAAAATGCTGCACAAAGTAATGTTGCATCTATGGCTAATTATAATACTGTAGATTTAAAAGGTAGGTGGGTACAAGCCATAGCTGATTTTAAAAACAGAACTTATAGTGGTAATCCTCAAATTGTTAACGTTACTAAAGATGAGTGGTATTTTGTAGTTGGTTACAATAGCAAAAATAATATTGATGTAGAAATTGTTGATGATGCTGGTGAAACAGTATATATCAATAAATATCTTATTAAAGATTCATCTTTAGAATACAAAGGTTTTGGTTATATAACAAATGATTTAGTTAAAACTACAGATAAGTCTCATCTATTTAGTCCAGGTGATATTGTTGAGATAGTAGATCCTACTATAATTAAAGGTAAGATTGAGCTTATGTGTAAGAAAACTAATACTAGTTATAATATTGATGTATCTTTCGTAAGACAGGCTAGTGTAGAAGAAATGAAATCTATTGAAGATGACAAAGAAAACGAAGAATATAAAAATCAATTTGCTACATCTAATCAGAAAGATGAGGAAACAGATTTACCCTTTGATAATGAGATCGGTTCTTTTTTTGGTAATAACAATCCTAGTACTACTCCACCTACTAATTCCATAACTGATGCTGAAATTATTCAAGAAGATGAAGAATCTGAGCAGGAAGATGTTAGTTATGAGACTTATAGTACCGTTATTGGTGTTATTGAAGATGGTCTTAAAGATCTCAAGGATATTATTTCCTCGATCAACAACGATGAACTTACAGATAGATTCGGTGAACTTTATACGACTGTTACTCAGTGCAGAGATGTTAAATATGTTGAATCACAAATGGAATAAAATGAATATGAAAGAAAATGAAGTATTATTGCATGATGGTACACCTATACGTAAAAATGATCCTGATTTAACTCAATGCCGTGTAACTGGAGTAAATATAAGAAAAAGTCGATCTATAAAAGTATTAAGTGAAATTACTGTTTGTTCTATAAGAGGATTAACTGGTATTAGTAATTCTTATTATGTACGAGAAGAAGAATATACTCGTAATTTTGGAGATTTGTATTTTCTTTTAGATACAGCTTCTGGTATGACTTATGTAATAGATCATAATATAAGGGTAAATCCAGGTTCTACAGGTGGTTTGCATTCAAATCCTCGTAAAAGAAGTTCATATTTAGATATGCCTTCCAGACCTAAAGAAGAACCAGCAAATAAGTTCAAACCTTTTAATAATATGGTTAGTGCTTTTGATGATTATGATAATTCTCTAATTTCAGATGAAGATAAAAAAGCTTTATTAGAGCGTGATTATCAATTTGGAGTTAGGACTTTAACTAATAAAATCTTTGAGGGTCTTGAGTATAGTTATGGTGTTGAACTTGAAACTTCTTCTGGTAGAGTTGACAAAATAGATTATCAAGGATTAAATCTTAAATGTGAATTTGACGGTAGTCTTAGGGAAACTCCTGATCAGAGAAAAGAGGATGTACTTGGTGGAGAATATATTACTGGTGTATTAAGAGGTGATGCAGGAATGTTTCAACTCCAAAACATATGTAATGTATTATCTAAAAAGTGTACAATCAATGATAAATGTGGAGTACACGTTCACATTGGAGGAGTACCTTTTACTAAGGAGAACATTGTTTATATGTATATCTTAGGTGTGCAATTGCAGGATGAAATCTTTGAACTTCTACCCAAAAGTAGAAAGAAGAATAGTTATTGTAGATATATTAAAGATTTAAAATTGGATACTAAAGCATTAAATAATGCTAAAACTCCATTAATGTATGGTATTATAATTGATGAATATTTTAATAAGATATTCAAAGAAGTATCACATGGTAAATCTCCTGATAAAAAATGCAATAAATTAGCTAATCATCCTATGGGTTCTAAATGTGGTTATGATAAAAATACTCAGCGTTATTGCTGGTTAAATTTTGTTACAGCTATGTTTAATACTAAAGGTAGTTCTAAAGCTATGACTCTTGAATTTAGACCACATTCTGCTACTCTTAGTTATGAGAAGGTTAAAAATTGGGTTAGGCTTTGTGCAGCATTTGTAAATTTTGCTGAAAATCATCAAACCTCTATCAAAAGAGGTTATTGGATTAACAAGTGTGGTGATGAATTACCTGTTGATCTTTCTACTATTGTTAAAGCTGCTTATTCTAAAACTAATGGTCTTCTGTTAGAATATATTGAAGAAAGAAAAGCTAAATTCAAGTATGATACTGGTGATAAAGAACTTACTGAATATGATAAAACTGAAAATGTTAATAACTCTTTAAATAAAATTCAATGTGTTTAATATGTATTTCCCCAAGGGGAACAAAGAAAGATTCTGATTTCTTTATTGATACACTGAAAACTGGTATGCGTACTAATAAGGACGGTGCTGGATTTGCTTATAAGAGAGAACATAGCAAAGCAGTTTATTTCAATAAAGGATTTTGGACAGTTGATAGCTTAATACATGCTATCAAACAACAAAAACTTAGGGATGAAGATGAATTAATAGTACATTTCCGTTGGGCAACTCATGGAAAGAAGACTGCAAGAAATACTCATCCCTTTGTTTTAACTACTGATGATGATGGTATTGATGATGTAGGTCCTTCTACTAGTATTTTTCCTATAATGTTTCATAATGGAGTTCTTAGTGAGTATGGTGGTTCTTATGGTGATGACCATAGTGATACTTATAACTTTGTTCGTGAATTCATGAGATTTAAGGATATTTATACTATGATGAGAACTAATCAAATTGCATTCAGAGATGTATTTCATAATGTAGTTGGGGGAAGTAGGTTAGCGTTTTTATATCCTAACACTACTTCCTCATTAGTGACTTATGGTACTTTTGTAGAAGATAATGGATATATGTTTTCTAATTCTGGATACAAGAGTAGTTATAATTATGATAGTAAAACTTCTAATTATATAGAAAATCAGTTTAAAGGAGGATTGACTAATACTCAAAAAGTATTGGAACTCGTTCATAATAAAAAAACTAATTCTAAAGTTAGAAGATCATTGTTTCATAATGATGAACACTATAATGCTATTGAGAATAAAATAACTTTTAATCCTGAAATCTATGACGAAGTAGTATATATTGCTAATAAGGATAATGGTATACAAGGATTTAAAGCAGGTGAAAAATTCTTAATGGATGAATGGGATGATAGTAAACAAGTTCATATGCTCAGATCAATGGTTGCTTCCCATGAAATTATATGGGTTAGCAGAAAAGCTATTAAAGAAGATTTTGACCTTATTGCTAAATCTAAATATCAACCTAAATATAGTGATTATTTTAGATTAAATCAGTTAGTTAATCCTAGTAAAAACTCTGTAAAGAAAATTTATAGAACTTGGATGAATCACTGTAGTGGAAGAAGGGCTAAACCTGATGACACTAGAATAAAAATCAAATATAATAACAAGTTTATTGATGATATAAGAGTAGATGCTGTTAAATTGTTTTTAAAAGATCACGAACACTTTATAGAAAATTCTGTATTAGTGTAATTAATGAATGAAAAAGAACAAATAAGTTTAAAAAAGGATGAGATTCAAAATAAAGCAGTAGTTTTATCAGAGTCTCATCCTTCTTTATTATTAAGTTTTGCAACAGGTGTAGGTAAATCACTTGCTGCTATAAAAATAATAGAGAGAAATCCAGAAGAAAGATGGTATATATTGTGTAAACAAACAGACCATATAGACAATTGGATAAAAGAATTTACCAAACATGAAAAAGAACATTTATTATTTAATGTAGAAATCTTTTGTTACGACTCACTACATAAGTATGTAGGGACTAAAGCTAATCTCGTATTAGATGAAGGTCATGCTATCACTGAATTAAGGTTGGACTTAATTAAACAAATTAAAAGTGATAAGGTCGTTATATTATCTGCAACAGTAGATATTGAGAAAAAGATGTTACTTAAAGAAATAAAAGGAAATTTGAGAGAATTTCATATATCTATATCAGATGCAATTAAACAAGGATTATTACCACCACCAAAAATATATGTAGTAGATATATTTTTAGATGAAGCACAACAAAAGCAGTATAATAAAATTACAGCTAGTGTAGATTTCTTTAGACAAAAGCATTTTCAATTGCAACAAGAATGGACAGAATACAAATGGTTAGGTACAGCTTTAAAGAGGAAAGTAATGCTTTCTAATTTTAAAACACAGATAGCTAAACAATTACTAGAAAAGTTCAGGAACAAGCGATTAGTTTGTTTTACAGGTTCAGTTGATCAATGCAACTTACTAGGTGGGGAAAATGTAGTACATTCTAAAACTAAGAATAAAAAAGCAAACCAGAAGCTAATTGACAATTTTAATAATAAGAAAATTGATAAATTGTTTGCTGTTAATATGCTTAGAGAGAGTATGAATTTAACTGATATAGATTTAGGTATAATCATTCAACTAGATAACCAGAAACTATCATTTATACAAATGTTAGGTCGAGTATTTAGAGCTGATTTACCAGAATGTTATGTATTAGTAGTAAGAAATACACAAGACGAAGTGTATTTAAAAACAGTATTAGAGGGATTTGATACAAAATATATATATAAATATCAATAATATGAAAAGGTGTGTGTATGATAAAGATGACAGATTAAAAAAAGAATGTAGAGAATTAGATCAAGAATTTGAACGATTATGTAGAAATTTTTTAAAGAAACATAAGAAGTATAAAACTCATGATTTAGGTTCACTAATGTTTACTAACTTATCATGCGCTATTAGTATGGAAGTTTTGAAATTTTAAAATAAATTTCGTATCTTTGTAGCCCTCTTTTAATAATGGAAGAGACAAGTGAAGGAGATTAATGAATAAAGAACAAAGAATTTTATCAGACGTTACAATTTTTGGAAAATACGCTAAGTATATACCAAAGCTAAAAAGGAGAGAAACTTGGGATGAAATTTGTAATAGGTATGAAGATATGATGATTGAAAAATATCCTCAATTGTCTTCAGCTATTATAAGTAATATGAAAGGTGTTAGAGCTAAAGAAGTTCTACCATCAATGAGAGCTATGCAATTTGCAGGTAAACCTATTGATATAAACAATAGTAGAATCTATAATTGTGCATATTTACCTATAGATGATTATAGGGCATTTTCAGAAACAATGTTTTTACTTCTTGGAGGTACAGGAGTTGGTTATTCAGTACAGTTTAATCATATAGATAAATTACCTGAAATAAATAAACCTGTAAAGGAACGTAGATATTTAATTGGTGATAGCATTGAAGGATGGTCTGATGCTATTAAGATGCTTATGAAAGCATACTTTGGTAAAACTAATGCAAGACCCTTATTCGATTTTAGAGATATTAGAGAAAAAGGTGCAAGGTTAGTTACATCAGGAGGTAAAGCTCCAGGACCTGAACCATTGAAAAGATGTTTATTTGAGATTGAACAAATCTTAGAAAGACATAAAAATGGGGAAAAGTTAACATCAGTTGAATGTCATGATATATTATGCCATATTGCTGATGCAGTGTTAGCTGGTGGAATTAGAAGGGCTGCAATGATTTCATTGTTTAGCTTTGATGATGAAGCTATGTTGACATCTAAGTTTGGTAATTGGTGGGAGTTAAATCCACAAAGAGGTAGAGCTAATAACTCTGCTGTTATTGTTAGAAGTAGAATTAAAAAAGATGAATTTGACACCTTATGGAAGAAAGTTGAAGCATCTAACGCAGGTGAGCCTGGAATTTATTTTACTAACAACAGCAATTGGGGTACTAACCCCTGTTGTGAGATCGCCCTCAGACCTTTCCAGTTTTGTAATTTATGTGAAGTTAATGTGTCGAACATTGTTTCACAAGAAGACCTTGAACGAAGAATAAAAATTGCTTCTTTCTTTGGTACTTTACAAGCTGGATTTACAGATTTTCATTATCTACGTGATATATGGAAAAGAACTACAGAGAAAGATGCTCTTGTAGGTGTAGGTATGACGGGTATTGGTTCTGGTGAAATCTTAAAATATAACTTAAAAGAGTTAGCTCAATTAGCTAAAGATGTAAATGAAGACATATCTAAAAAAATATCAATTAATATTGCTGCAAGAGTTACAACAATTAAGCCTTCAGGTACATCAAGTTGCGTTGTTGGTAGTAGCTCTGGAATTCATGCTTGGCACAACAATTTCTACATACGTAGAATAAGACTAAGTAAGAATGAAGCATTATGTCAATATTTCCTTAAAAATCATCCTGAATTAATTGAGGAAGATCAAATGAATTCTAATCAATGTATTATTGCTATTCCTCAATCTGCACCTGAAGGTTCTATTGTAAGAACTGAAAGTGCTTTACATTTACTTGAAAGGGTAAGAAAATTCAATTTAAATTGGGTTAAGCAAGGGCATAGATCTGGAGATAATACTAATAATGTTTCAGCTACAATATCTCTTAAACAAGATGATTGGAAAAATGTAGGAGAGTGGATGTGGACTAATAAAGATACCTTTAATGGATTATCTGTATTACCATATGATAATGGTTCCTATATACAAGCACCATTTGAGGATATAACAAAAGAGCAGTATGATGAATTAGTTAAACATTTATCAGATATTGATTTAACAAAAGTAATAGAGATTGAAGATTTAACAGAACATACACAAGAACTAGCATGTGCTGGTTCAAATTGTTCAATTTAATAAAAGGTATATGAAGGAGATTAAATTTGCAACTATCGAATTAGTGTACATCGAAGATAAAACTAAAACTCCACATTGTTTAATACATGGAGCTATGAATAAAATGACAAACTTTGATGACAAAACTGGTATTTGGAGATGTATATCTGCTGTATCGAAAAATCATGATACTTTGTGTAGAGCAGGGTGTCAATATTAAATAAATTAACACAAATTATAACCCCGTTAATAGCGGGGTTTTTTATTAACCAAAATATGGAATTAAAAATTTCATCACAAATAAAAGAACACCATACAAGTTCTCATCACAATTTAGTATTTACTTTAAATGACGCACATGCTATTTCAATAACTCGTGCGCCAACAGGAAACTGTCAAATTTATTCAATAGGATGTGTTGATAGATTAATGTCATTTTCAAATTGGTATGATATTCTTGCGTTTTGTCATGGTAAGGTCATGAAGAAACAACTATTAATAGATGTTCGTAAAAATCTTGGTCCTATAATTGAAGAAAAGTTTCAAGGTAAAATACTAATGAAACATGAATATACTAATACATCATATCATACAGCTATGATATTATATGTATTAAGTACAGACGATTTATCAAATCGTGTAAGAGAACAAATGGTAACACCAAAATGGTAAAAATAATAAAAATATGGCAATTGTAAGTTTAAATGAAGTAGTATATACAAGAACAGTTAATGGTACTAGATATTTTACTGTACGTGGTAATACTGTAGTTTCAGACTCTGCACCAACAGGGAACTGTCAATTATATACAGTAGGTTATGCTAATAATATATTTGCACATGATAATCCTTTGCAAATATTTCGTAAAATACAGCAAAGTATAATGAAAAATGTAGCATTAATAGATATAAAACAAAACTATTGTGAAAAGATAGACAATCTATTTAAAGGAACTAGTGGTATTATATCTAAAAGTCCTTATACCAGTACTAATGGTAGTAGGATGTGTATTTATTTACTCAGAACCAATGTAATTAATGATTTAGGTAGTAGACCAACTCTTACGTCAGCGGAAGAAGAAAAAAAGAATGCAGAGTTAAAACAAATGTATCATGAAAGAGCTCTTAAAGCTGCTGCTACTAGAAGGTTTAATCAACAAGAAGCATTAAGAGTAAGAGAAGCTTTAGATAGAAAGAAAAGTAGTTGGATAAATAAACATACAAAATAATTATGAAACTATTTAAATGGCAACAAGGTAGACAACATGGTTGTGAATATAAGAAATTTCCATTATGGTATTTTAGAATATTTAATTATGGATTTGATGCTTATATATTAAAGTATGAAACTAATACTAGATTAGGTTGGCATAAAGATCCTGTAGAAAATGGTAAACATTACAGATTAAATGTAAGACTTAAAGGATATAATACATTCTTTTGGAAAAATACTAAAGGTAGAAAGTGCGTACAATTTAGTCCTAATTTTGTATGGTTTAGACCAGATATTACTTGGCATATGCTTAGCACTTATAGTAGAGTTATTAAGTTGTCATTTGGATTTGTAAAATTTAATAAATAATAAATGCAAGTAAAAATAAAAAGATTACATAAAGATGCTGTAATACCTAGTTATGCAAAACCAGGTGATGCTGCAATGGATTTAACAGCTGTATCAATGAATATAGTTGATGAGAAAGATCATGCTTATATTGAATATTGTTCAGGATTAGCTTTCGAGATTCCTGAAGGATATGTAGGTATTCTTAAACCTAGAAGTTCTGTTTCTACAACAGGTCTTATAGAAGCTACTTCTGGTATCATTGATAGTGGATATAGAGGAGATGTTACTTTTAGATTTAAACATGTTCCAAGTGGTAAAAAATATGAAGTTGGTGAAAGATTTTGCCAATTATATATTATACCTATTCCTACAATTGAGTTTGTTGAGACTGAAGAGTTATCAACTACTGAAAGAGGAGCAGGTGGACATGGTTCAACTGGTAAATAAATAAAATTATATATGGAGAATGGATTAGATATTAAATTAGATGAATTAGAGGCATTTATCCAACTTATTCAACTGGATAGACCTGAATTAAAAAAAGCTACTTATAAGGAATTATCTGAAGCTATTAGTAATGAATTTAAGGTCAATGTTAATGAACATGATCTTTATCTCCTTTATGAACCTACTATAGACGAAGAGCAAAGAGATCTTGAATTATATTATGGTTCAATGTTTAACTATAGTAGAGAAATATACTAAAATGGCAAATAAAACTAAAAAATGTACAACCTGTAAAGGTAAAGGATTAATAGAAACAGTTTCAACTCTTGAAGAATGTACTAATTGTGAAGGTACTGGTGTAGTTTTATTTGATGAAGATTATGATAATATTCATGATTTGTACACAGATGATGATAGTTATTATGAAGAAGAAAATTAATAAAAAGACACCTGTAATAGCGTGTAAGACTTGTAAAGGCTTAGGATTAATATTAGGTAAAAGAAGACCTGATGGTAGACGATTTTTACAAGAGTGTCCAGATTGCGAGGATAAATGGCCGACAATTTAATATTTAATGTGGATGTTGATGTACTACTAAGAGCAGGTATATCAATTAACCAATATTTTATGTTACATTTAATCAAAAATAAGAGAGCAGAACTCTATATGAATTATAGAGAACTGTTCTCTAATCCTGTAACTAAAGATGATATGTTATCTTTAATTAAAAATGGATATTTAGCTACTAGAAGTGACCCAAATAAATTTACATTTGATAATCTACTAGTGACCCCTAAATTTATAGGATTAAATGAAATTAAAATAGAAGATGCTCTAGAAGAATTAGCAAACACTTACCCTAAAGTTACACCAGGAAAGAAGAGAAGATTACAAAGTGACCAACATAAATGGGGTCCAAAATACCTTTCTATAATTAAGAAAGATAGAACTCTTCATAATAGAATTATTACATGCATTAAGGCTGAAGCTATACATAGAAAGGCAACTGGAAATGAAGAATTTTGGCCTTTATTAACTACATATGTTAATAATAAAAGATGGTTAGACTATATGGAAGACATAGTTAATTTTACAGAAGAAAATAAATTTTCAAGAGATATATGATAGAAAAAAACTCCCTATTTCAACGTGCGTTGAGAAGAATCGAAGAGAATCGAAATAGAGAATTTAATTGCTTATCATTTGAAACATTATTTCCAAAGTTTTCTAATTTCCTTCCAGGTATTATGCAAAAAACATATTACCTAGTTACTGCAAATAGTAAAGCTGGTAAAACTCAGATTACAGATAGTATGTTTTTATATCACCCTTATAATTTTATTAAATCTAACCCTGAAAGTAAGATAAAGATTAAAATCTTTTATTTCTCACTAGAAATGGATTTAGAAAGTAAAATTACAGCTGGTATAAGTAAATACATATTTGAAAAAGATAAACTGATAGTGCCAGTAAATCAAATATTGTCTATGAATAGGCAACATAGATTATCTGATGAGGTTTATAATAAAATATTAGGTGCTGAAAAGTATTTTGAAGAATTACAGGATTATTTAATAATCTCTGATGCTCAACAAAATCCTACAGGTATCTATAAACAGATGTATAAATATGCATTAGATAATGGTAAGATAATTACTAAAACTATTAAAATAAAAGACCCTGATACTGGTGAAGAATCAGAAAAACAAGTATTTGACTATTATATTCCTAATAATCCAGATGAGTATGTTATTATATTAACTGATCACTTAGCAGAATTAACAACTGAAAGTGGTAAAGATATAAAAGGTACTATGGAGAAACATAGTGATTATATGAGAATACTAAGAAACATGTTTGGTTATATACCAGTAGATGTACAACAACAAGCTGCTTCTCAAGAGAGTTTAGATAAATTTAAAGCTGGTAAACTAGAACCTAGTATTGAAGGTTTAGGTGAAACTAAATTAACTGCAAGAAAAGCTAATGTTATATTAGGATTATTCAATCCATCTATTCATGAGATTCCTAGTTAT
>Ga0307414_10000961_pt1 | contig 14670 bp, 8 predicted proteins | sample DK1Ometagenome_FD_203804 | JGI IMG/M metagenome (GOLD analysis project Ga0307414, IMG submission 203804) | Maize rhizosphere microbial communities from greenhouse at UC Davis, California, United States - DK15-O-3 | ecosystem: Host-associated > Plants > Roots > Rhizosphere > Soil | place: USA... | reverse complement strand
GATTGCCAGTCTGTGCCCTCTCCAAGAGCGGAAGGGTTAGCAAAAGGAACTGCAGCAGCAGGATTCGTGTTTAAGGCTGCTTCATTCCTGATCATTGCGTAATCCCTTGCATTTAACAGGTCCAGCTTTTTTGCAGCTGATGAAGTTCCGTAGAAACCATTATAATTCACTTGAAGAGCACCTGCTTTACCACGCTTAGTTGTGACAAGGATAACCCCGTTTGCCGCTCTTGCACCATAGATCGCCTGTGAAGCGGCATCTTTAAGTACCTCGATTGACTCTATATCTGATTGATTTAAATAGCCTATACCGCCATTGTCCACAATCACTCCATCGACCACCCAAAGTGGATTGTTATTACCATCTCTGGCAAAAGAAGTGAAGCCGCGGATCCGCACAGTAGATGCACTGCCAGGCTGACCATTATTGGCAGCAATAGTCAATCCCGAAGTTCTGCCCTGTAATGCCTGTTCAATCCTGTTAATTGGCATGGTCTCGAGATCTTTGGCCTTTACACTTGATATTGATCCAGTAACCAGGCTCTTCTTTTGTGTACCATAACCTACAACCACGACTTCTCCCAGTGCCTGAGAATCTTCAGTAAGGGCGATGGTAAGCGGTTCTGCTGAAGTGACTGTAATCGTTTGCGGGACCATCCCCAATTGGGTGATGGTTAGCTTTGCGCCTGAAGGTGCCGAAATTGTAAAACTTCCGGTAGCATCTGTTGATGTTCCGATGTTGGCACCTTGTACCTTAATGGTTGCTCCGGGCAATGGAGATCCACTTTGATCTGTCACCTTTCCTTTTACATTGATGTTCTGCGCGTGAAGTGCAACAGGAAAAATCAACAAACAGGAGATGAGAAAAATAAACGTAATTCTTTGGCTCATACGATTTGTTTTTGGTTAATATATTTGGTTAGCTCACTGTTACCTGGCGGTTACAGTAATACCAAATCTATATGCGGATTGGGGAATTGTAACATATACATACCCCTACACCACCCCTACAACAACCTGAATTTTGGTAAATTCATGCAATAACGAATACTACATCGCCACTACATAGATCATACAAACAATTGATTTACAAATATTTAAAATATTGTCATCTACTCAGCACCGCGGGACACCTGGATCAGGAAATCGTAGAGATTCGTTTCCGGCTGAATGTGGAGTTTTTTCCTCAGTCTGTACCTGCCGACCTCTACCGCTTTAATGGTGATGTTCATCAGCTGCGCGATCTCCTTGGTGGACAGGTTCATTTTGAGGTAGGCGCAAAGCTTGAGTTCGTTTGGCGTTAGGTCTGGGAACTGATCTTTGAGCTTATTGAAGAAGTTGGTATTTACTGTATTGAAATGCATGGCAAAGTTTTCCCAATCTTGATCGCTTTTTTCTACATCGCGGATCAGCCGGATCAGGTGTCTGAAACTTGGTGAGCTGTCGTTGATGTCATGGTTTTTGATCACTAATGAAATTACGTCTTTAATTTTGGCCAGCACCTTTCCTCTTTGCAGCAGGTGCATGGTCATGGTAGACAGTTCCCTGTTCTTATAATTGACATCAGCTTCCAGCTTTTCATATTCCAGGCGTACGATCTCTTTTTCAGATCTGTCCATTTCGAGCTGGTGCAGGTAGCTCAATCGCGCCTGGGCCAAGACATGTTTTTTCTTTTGCCATTTAAAGAACTGATAGATGACCACTCCCAATAGAAAGACATAGCACAGGTACATCCAGATGGTGTCATACCATGCAGGTAAAACCTCAAAGGAATAGTTCTTTATTTCAGACTCATTGCCCAATCGGTTTCTGGCCTTTACCTTAAAGATATACCTCCCCGCAGGCAGGTTGGTATAGTCTTTCTCACTTTTCTGGCTCCATGGTGACCAGTCCTTATCAAAACCCCTCAGCTGATAGCTATATTCAATATTTCCCAGCTGCTCGAATAAAGTAGAGGAGTATTCAAAATGAAGAGAGTTGAATTCATTATCGAGCTTTATTTCTGATTTAACCATCTCATGGTTTATTACCTGACCGTCTTTTATAAAGTACCCTCCGAAGATCAGGCTATCCTTCTTACCCATTAACCTGATGTCTCCGATTAGCACATCAGGTTTTGAAGAATTGTGAAGATATTTGCTATAATTCAGATGATAGGCTCCCTTATTGGCACCTATAAAAACGTTTTCATTATTATGCGCGTAAATGTTTTCAAAACCACCTACAACTTTTCCGTCTAACTGAGGAAAAAATTGGACTGAATAGGGAAGTTTTTTGCCTGGCCGGTTAAAATCAAGTACCCCCACCCGCTTGTTGGATACAAACCAGATGTTCCCTTTATTGTCTTCCTTGAGGTACTGGAGATTCATGTCTTTAAATGCCGCGTACAGCAGAGAGAAAACCTTAAACTTATTGGTTTTCGGATCGTATTCGTAGACGCCCTTTATAGTCGCGACTACGATCCTGTCTTTTATTTTAAATAGGTAATTGTACAAATGAGATGGGAGACCGTCCTTGTCAGCGTATAAAGTATATTTGACTATTCTCTTCAAGTCCCTGGACAGCTGGATCTTATACACGCCATGGTAAGGATGTGAAGCCCAGAGATTGTTTTCGCCATCGAAAGCAATAAACCTCAGCGATTCTGTATGACCCTGAACAACGCCGCCATTGCTGAATTTACCACCGTCAAAAGTGATCTTCTGCAAGCCCATATAGGTTCCTGCGATGACATCATGTGCCGGAAATACACGGGAAACAGGCTCAAAGAGCCAAGTCCCAGGTATGTTGTAGATCTGATGGGCCTGGTTGTCCTCAACGACATAAAAGCCATCCTCATGTCCCATCAGCAACTGATTGTTGAGTTCGTCAAGATTCCATACTTGTCCTTTTGAATTACTTACTTCAGAAAAAGACGCTTTCGACAAGCTTACGTCTTGCTGCTTTGGGTCTATGCCCGTAGTGTAAAGACCATTTGAGGTTCCGATATAGAGCTTTTGTTTAAAGATACGTATAGCATAGCTGGTGATCTGCTTGTTTTTATCCGGAAAGATATTCTTAATGGCGCTGTTGATTCCAACGTAGTCTATACCGTCATCAAGTGCCAGCCAGAGGTTTTTGCTTTTATCGGTTATAAAGGCCCTTACATTGTTATTTTGCAGGCCATCCTTGTAATTGTATTTCTGAATGAGCTTGCCCGATTTACTCATCATGATGACCCCTGCAGAGGTAGTACCGATGATGTAGTTGTTCTTATCGATCTGACTGGCACAATAGATCCTGTCGTTATAGAAGACCTGGTCGAAATTGGTAGGCTTGGACGTAAGCTTGCCTTTATGCATTAGAAAAAGGCCGCTCTTTAGTGTGGAGACCAGCAGCGTATCTCCGCTGTAAGGCATTATGGACGTAACAGCAGACTTATTAAATACAGGGTCATTGCAATAGTTTTTCCAGCTGCCGTTGTCGTAGACCATCAAGCCATTGTGTCTCGATTCTGCATAAAACTGACCATTGGCAGTTCCTGCAAATTTCCAGGACGATTCAGGTTTGTATGCCTTTATTGCCCCATCCTTATAGAAAAAGACTATGTTTGTTGACCTGAATAAAACGACATCATTCAGGATACAAACATTCCAAATGTCCGCAAATTTCCGGTATTTCTCCGGTAATAAAGGGACAATTGAGTGGTATTCCAGGATGCCGTTCTTACCGGGGAAGAAATATCCGGCTTCATCCTGCCCGCCAACAAAGATCCTGTTCTTTGAATCTATTTCCACAGATCTTACAGAGGTAAGATTCGGGAGCCGGATGAGGTTCCAAAATTTCCCGTTAAATGTGAGCAAACCCTCGTTGTTCCCAAAATACAGGATTCCGTTCTTATCCTGGGCCAGATCCCAGTTCTGGATACCTGCTTTGTACTGGTCGTTGTTATAGTTGATAATCTGCGGTGTAGCTATTTGTCCCTGACTCTTATAGTGAACGAAACAGCACAATAAACAAATATACAATAGGGCTCTTCTCATATTTGGCTGCAAACAAAAATCCCGCATTTATGTGAGGACACAAAATACGGGATTTTTTAACAATAAATTACTTAAGTCCTAAAGCAGGTGCCTAGTTCATGAAGCTGCCGTCGCCCCTGCGCATTACTCCTCTGCCGCCGCGGCCCTGTGCTCCGGTCCATTTTTGGAGGTTCATGCTGAGCCGAAGCATAAAATAGCGACTGTTAGGGTTGGTTTTGGTATTGATGTAACCGCCGTTTGTCGGTTGCTCCTGAATCAGGAAATTATTCTGATTTAAGATATCATAGGCCAGCAATGTAATTTTCCCTCTGCGCGAAAATAGTTCTTTCTCTACATAAAAGTTAATCACGAAAGGGTTCTTCGTTACATTCTGAGCTATTCCGCTAACAAAATTCTTGCTGGCATCATAACCAAAAATGTTGGTTTCCCACAAATAAAACCGGCCCTCGATATTTAAAGCGGTAGTCCGGGTTGTAAAGCCTCTGAAGTCCGGATTCGAGTTACTTGATGTAGTGACGTTATATGAAACACTTGGTGCCACTTCAAGCCAGTCATTTGGTGTGATCCTCGGTCCAAATCGTTCCTGAAAGCTCTTCAGTATATTTACATTCAGTATTTGCTTATTCAGTGAAAGTCTGTGGTCGTAATTCACTGAACCACGGAAGGCCAGGTTATACTTTCTGTTGTCCAGCTGTTTGCTGATGTTATAATTACCGCCTAAGCGATAAGCTCCGTTCATATTTACAAAACGGGTTTCAATAATGTAAACCGGTCTCTCGCCAGGTTTTAGGACAACACCCGGATCCTGAATCTCGACATTGCTCCGGATCACTGAATTATCAAAGAAATTAGCGTTTAAATTCACATTAAAATTCAGTTTTGAATTCGCGATATAGTTATTGTAGTCTGCCCTTATGGTATGAGTAAATGAAGCCATCAGATCGGGATTACCTATTACAGGATTTTGCGGATTGGTCACATCCCTTACCGGTTGGATCTGGTCAAATGTAGGTTCATTGGCATTACCCGAATAGTTCATAGAAATTCTGTGTTGTCTGGACCAGAGATATTCAAGTCTTGCGATCGGTATCAGATTGAAGCTACGCCTGTTAATAGTCGTACCTAAGCTCAGTTTTGTACCTGATAATACAGCAGGAACGCCGGTTATACCCGCTGAAAATCTGATTTTTGAGCTGCTGCTCATGCCGTATCTGAAATTCAGGGCCACGCGACCCTGGGTAAATGAATATTTGTAAATGTTACTCAATGAGTCTATGACCTGAGATAGTCCTGCTGGTGTAACGTTCCTCGTAGTAGCATTATTGTCATATCCGTTATAGTTGATCTGGCCGTTGAACTCCAGTTGCGTATTTGTACCCAGAGGCTCCACATAAGTTAAACTTCCCCGATAATTGTTTCTCAGGTTCTTTCGGGCCACTATCCTGTTTACAAGGGAATCAAGTATTACCGAATCGGCATCATTCAGAAAAAGGATGTTTTGCAGTTGGGCTTGCTCCGCTTCATAATCATTGTTATTCGCGTCTGCCTGAATAGAAAGATTTCTTCTCCTGTCCCCATTAAAAGTATGCTGATAAAAGATTGAACCTCCAATTTCAGGAGTTTTGTTGTCATTGTTGCTATTACTTGTACGGTTTTGGTGGCGTAGTAGTCCAGTTTGAAACGTTGTTGAAATCCTCACATTAGAAGAGGAGTTATATCTGAAAGTAGGGATAAAACGCAGAAAATTATTAGAATCCAGCTCAGCTTCAAGCTCCAATTTGAGATCATGACTACTTGTATTATTATCTCCCTGACTGGCGCTTAATGTATGGGTCGAAAAAGTTCCGTCTTCTGTGGTACTGTAAAGGAGGGACTCAGATTCATTCAGTGAATTGGTACCCCGGCCATTGAAACGGTAATTGAAATTGTATTCTAATTTCTTGCCTACCTTGTCACGGATACTTACAGACCCACCCCCAGCCTTGGTGGTACCATTACCACCACCTCCGCCTTCAGACCCAGCTATACCGTTTACCGTGTTTTCGAAATTACCCCTTACTCCAATTTGCTGGTTACCGTTGATACGGGTACCAAATAGCCCTGCTTCAAACCGGTCCTTATTGCCCGCTGAACTATTTAACCGCAGCATATTACCAACAGATTTATCAGTTCGTGTGGTAATATTCAAAATTTTGGAGGGGTCGCCGTCCTTAACCCCCGTTCGTGCGGCCTGATCCCCATAATCATCCACAATCTGAATTCTGTCTACGATTTCAGCAGGCAGGTTCTTGATGGCATTTGCGATATCACCACCTAAAAAATCTTTACCATTCACTTTTGCCTTTACCACCGATTCTCCGTTATGGACCAGAGTGCCGTCACTGCCCACTTCCATACCTTCCATTTTTTTCAGCAATTCATCAACGGTAGCGTTCTTTCTAACTACATAATCGCTTGCTTTGTATTCGACCGTGTCCGTTTTATAGGTAATAGAAGGTGTACCGCTGATCACTACTTCGTTCAGTGTGTTTTTCTGCTCTTTCAGGATGATGGGATCCATCACAATCCTTGGAGCCAGGTCATTTTGCTTGAAACGCATCGGAGGCGTACTGGCGTATCCTATGCTCTGCACAACAATGGTATAAGTTGCTGATTTTATGTTTTTAAATATAAATATACCATCACTGTTTGTACTCGTTTTGACGGTGTCTTTGGCCGAAGTAAGGCTTACGGTAGCGCCAATTACACCGAGGTCGGTACTGTCTTTTACAATTCCGCTGATCTCTCTGGTCGGCAAAGGCGGAGGTGTTTCTGTTTTTGGCCTGTCCTGCGCCATCAGACCGTTGGAAAAAAGCATGGCCAGGCAAAAAAAGGAGCCATTCCTGAAAGCCTTAACAGGCATGCAGGCGAAAAAAATGGGCTGCAGCTTTTGGGCCGTGACCTGGTAGAGAAAACTCATCTGTATGTATGGTTAATTTGTGTGTCTTTTGAAGCGGTTACTTTTTGATGGTGTATTTTCCCCAGAAATCTGTCGGACTGATCATGGCCTGAAAATCGAAATTTCCGCCACCCGGACCACGGCCACCTCCGCCGCCAGGACCTCTGCCGCCTCCGCCAAAACTACCTCCGCCTGCACCCCGGCCGCCGCCACCACCAAAACCACCTCCATCTAATCCGGGCAGATGCAAACCGTTTAACTTAATGTTATAAGCAAATTCTTTGGGTACGTCTTTAGAAATGCCCAGGGCATCCAACGGAATCTGCAGTTCATAAAAGAAAGCGTTGTCCTTGTCTATATTTGCGAATGCCTTTATACTGTACTCATTATAAATCGAGATCAGTGTATCAGTGGTAGTTTTAAACCCTTTGATTTTAATTTCTTTGGCCTGTGCAAGCTGAGTTTTTTGCATAGCAGCCATCATAGAGTCCCTTTCCTTTGCATTTGGCTGCGCGCCACCCCCACCGAAACCGCCGATCCTTCTCATGCCACCACCCTGGCCCCTTCCACCTGTCCTGTTAATTACGGGATAAGTAAGCGTGATACTCTCTTTTTCTTTCTTTTTACCGTCAGGATTTATTGACAAAGTAATGCCACCTGCCATTATTTTTGAATTATTAGGTACATCAGTAGACTTGATGACGAGATAAAGGTTCTTATCATCGTTACTCATGATATAGGAGATTGAGGTACGTTTGTTTACCGAAAAATCAGCGTCTTTCCATTCAAAATTCTTTCCGTCAATTTTAATCGCATGCGGGGCTAGTATACTCACCTCCTGCAATTCATTGACCTTTTGAGCATGTGCCGTCAAACTAAGAGCCGTAATGCCTAATGTACCTATTGTAATTTTAAAAAATCCCTTTTTCATATTCAGCGAAAATGTTTGCTTTTAGTTGGTTTCGTAATATGACTTATCAAACTTGTTTAGGTTTAATTCTCATCTGAAGTTTCAGTTTACGAATGAGGCTGCGAATTAACTATAAAAATAATCTTTCACACTTTATCAGTCTAATTTGTTACAAAAAGACCATAAAAAACGAGAATTGCATATGTTTACCTCTCCTATCTAAGCCATTAACCGGTATAACATCATTTAATTTGTTACAAATTAATCAGGTGTATTAATGACTTCCGGCATTATCCTTTCTCACCTGGAAAATGTAAATCAGGTAAACCAGAGCAGGTAAGATAAATACACTTCCGATGAGCAGGGCATATGCCAGGGATTCGATGGCCCTTGCCTGACCCTGGTGGCTCAGCAAGGAAAGGTTCTGTCCGTTTTTCAACAAAACAATATCAGGGAAATGTGTATAAGTAGCAGCAAAAAGGATCATCGTGATCTGAAATCCGGCCAGTAGCCGTAAAAGAATCGGTTTGTCCCGGTTCAGTGCTATAAACATGATCACAAGGGATATACTAGCTGCAACAATGGCAATCAGTCCGGGAATATCACCAAAGATCCAGTCGGTTAACGGGATGCGCTCAAGGTAAGCTGCGAGGAACACCAATGCTCCGGACAACATGACAACATAAATCGTTCTTCTCGCCTTTTTTATAAAATGAAGTCTGCTCTGTTCAGTATCAGTTTGGCCAATAATGAAAATTGTCGCCAAAAAACCACATATGCTCACGGTAAAAACACCTACTGAAATTGAAAACCAGTTTAACCAGCTGTAAACATATGCCGATAAAAAGTCCTTTGCCTGCAGATCAATCTTTCCTGAAACTGAACTTGCAGCTATGATCCCCAAAAAAAAGGGCGTAATCAGACTGGAATACATGAATATTGGGGTATATAGTCTTTGCATATCGTCTTTAACAGCGTCATAATTTCTAAACACAAATGCTGTCCCGCGTGCGATGATCCCCAACAGCATGCATACCAATGGAATATGCAGGTAAATAGAAACAGTGGTGTATATTTTTGGAAAACCGACAAATAAGATCACAATAGCAATGATTAGCCACATGTGGTTTGCCTCCCATATCGGCCCTATGGCATTGTACATGGTCTTACGCGTCTTAGCCTGGTTGGCTTTTGAAGTAAACAATTCAATGATCCCTGCACCAAAATCGGCGCCCCCAAGCAGGATATAAAGTAAAATTGATGTCCAGAGAAATACAATTACAACATAGATCATAGCTTAAGAATTAGTTTGTTTTAAGGATGAATCGTATAATTTTCCAACCATTGTGATCTGCCGGTATAATAAAAAAGTAACTATAATAGCCAGGGAGACATAAACAGCCGTAAACAAGTAAAATGAATAAACTATTCCCGGCATTGGGGTCACGGCATCAGCAGTACGCATTACTCCGTAAATGATCCACGGCTGCCGGCCAACTTCAGTGACTGTCCAGCCTGCCTCCAGTGCGATAAAACCGATCGGGGTTGCCGCTATAAAGAGTCTCAACAGCCACTTGCTGCTGAGCCATTGCCTTTTCTTAAATATAGCAATAAAGTATAATATGGCGATCAGTACCATCAGCATCCCCAGTCCTACCATGATCTGAAAAGCATAATGAGTTACAGCGACCGGCGGATGCTCATCTTTGGGAATGCTGTCTAAACCTTTTACCTCTTTATTAAAATCGCCAGTGGCCATAAAACTCAGCAGTCCGGGTATCTTTATGGCGTAATTAACCTTTTTGCCTGCGGTGTCAGGTATTCCTCCCAGCAGCAGGGCGGCGTTCCTTTCTGTATGGAAGTGCGCTTCCATAGCCGCCAGCTTTGCAGGCTGCCGTTGCGCTACATCCTTTGCAGATATATCGCCGCTGATGGGCTGCAGGCAAGCTGCAACTGTCCCAAATACAGCGGCTATCTTAAAAGCTTTGCTGTGAAAAGTTACGTTTCTTCCCCTCAATATCATTAATGCATGAACTCCTGCCACAGCAAAACCAGTGGAGACAAATGCCGCCAGTGACATGTGAAGTGCCTGCGAAAACCAGGCATCGTTAAACATCGCTGCTATGGGATCGATATTCAGGTATTTGCCGTCCAAATAGTCAAATCCGGAGGGACTGTTCATCCAGGCGTTTGCCGCAACTACCAGTATTCCTGATAACAATCCGCTGATGCCTACAATGACACCGGTGACCCAATGAAACCAGACATTGAGCTTGTCCCAGCCATACATATAAAATCCAAGTGCTATGGCCTCTATAAAAAAAGCCGTTCCCTCAAGAGAAAACGGCATTCCGAATATCGGTCCTGCATGCTCCATAAATGTTGGCCAGAGCAAGCCCAGTTCAAATGACAGCACCGTGCCTGAAACTGCTCCGGTGGCAAAAAATATAGCCACTCCTTTACTCCATGCCTTTGTTACATCTTTATAAACCGCTTTCTTCGTCTTAAGCCAATAAAAGTGAGCAACAGACATAAAAAAAGGCATGACCATCCCGATACAAGCAAATACAATATGAAAGCCAAGGGAAAAGGCCATCTGAAGGCGGGCAGCTAAGAAATCATCCATAGAAGGGTAAGATTGGAGCCACAAAAATAAACAAAATGATTAAATAAACTTGCCAGGTTGGACCAGTTGTATATAGTTTACCCGAATTATTATTTATCATAAAAAACGAATTTCTATGAAACTGACTTTGAAACTTGTGCTTGCCGGGCATTTTTTATTTTTTACAGCCTGTAAAAAGATCTCTTCCAAAAAAAAAGAGGAAACCGGGATTCCAACCGAACAACCTGCAAGAAGATTTGTACCCTTAAAACTTGAGTCTGATGAATTGCAGCTCACTTTTAAATACCAGGAAAACACTGCGAATCTGATTGAAATTTCAGGGTCCGATGGCCATATAATGACCATCACCTATAAAAATCAACAGCCTTATGAAATAAAAAAAATGAAGAACAACAAGCCTTTTCAGCTCGTTGATTATGTGAAAGACAAGGAAGGGATGCCCAAAGCAAGGTCCTTTGATGAAAACGGTCCGGTGTTCACGCCAACAGGTTATTATATACTCGATTATGACCAGAACCAGCAGCTTGGCAAGATCAAATTTTATAAGGATAACGGAGAACTTTTCTGCGAATCGGCCCTGACTTACTCGTTGGGAAATGTCACGGCTCAGATCCAGTCCAACTACCTGGGCGGATCAAAAAATCTGCAGTACACATACGACCTTAAAAATGGAATATTTAAACATATTAATTGTCTGGAAAGACTGGTTTTGGAAATCAGATATCCATTCTTTAGCGCCAGTCAAAATAATATATTGAGTAGCTCCGGAACTGAGACTCCCCTGGAAAATATAACTTATAGTTATGAATATAACGCGGATAACTACCCATCGAAGCTCATGATCACAACACATAACAGGAAGCAAACATTTAAAATAACCTACGCAGAACTTAAGCAGTAACTAATTTCTTAACAGTTCCTGAGCTCTGAAAACATGATCCGCAGCTTGCAGTATCTTCGTTTTCAGCTTCGGATTATAATTGGGATTTTGCTTTAAGAACTCTTTGATGATTTGAGCTGCTTCAGCACTCTGATAATAACCGAAGATGGCCTGCAGCCAGTTTTGAGGAAAAAAGATATCACCCGTTGCCTGTATTTCAGTGAGCAAAGCAAGGCTTTCTGACAGGTATTTTATCGACGTTGCCTGTCGCAAAGGATGATGCAGGTAATACAATGCAGCAACTACATTGGACTCTTTTTCCCTGTTGGTCTTCTGCGCCAGGCTTCGGAAAAAATCGTCTCTGATGGCCTCATCTGCTGAAATTGCCGGGGCTATAAATTCAAACCGTTTCCTTCGGTCTGCATTTGTAATTCTTGCCAATTGTTTTTTTAGTATTCCAGCACCTGTATCTGCTCTTAAAGCTAAGGAGAAAGCCAGCGATGTGTAATCATCTTCTGTTAGTTTTATTCCCTGAGGAGCCTCCTGGGCAGCCCAAACCTCATGGAGCCTGCTCCAGGCACGTTTAGATAAAAAAACATCCTGGAAGGCTTTAAATAACAACTTTTTATTATTCGGTAAGGTCTGATATTTTATTGCCTCCCAAAGTGATTCCTCCAGTTTAGCAGACCATACTTTTCGTTCTTGCATTGTAAGAAACTCCCAGTACACATTGGCCAGATAACCGGTCAGCAGTTTGACGTTCAGTTCTTCTTTTTCTTTTTTTAATCCGGCTGTAAATAAATCAAGAAGCTGCTTTGGTGTAACAGCCCGTCGGCTCAACATATTTTCGTACAAAGAGATATAAGCAGAAGCCCTGTTGAGCGGATCGGCGATATCATAAAGCACGGTAAGCATTTTTTCATCAACCGGCCATAGTCCGTATCCTTGGCCTGAGGAATTAAACTGCACGAATAGCGGCACAGCCATACCCTCTGCTTCCTTTATATCGGTCTTATCAGTGTTCAGGTTTATGATGAGCTCTTTGCTATGATCAGCATAATAAAATTTAACTTCAAACAATTGCGGCCAAACCCGGTTATCCCCGTATTCAGGTGTCTGACTGATCATAAGTTTAGTGATTTTATTGTTCTTTTGCTCCAGCACATAGTCTACGACAGGTCTGCCGGTATCGTTTACCCATACTTTGTTCCATTTCTGCAGATCAACATCCGAATATTTATCTAAAATGCTAATCAGATCCGGCCAGGACGCATTGCCATTAGCAAACTTATGCAGGTATTCTCTCACCCCCTGCTGAAACCTGTCCTTACCCATCAGTCGTTCCAGCTGTCGCATCATGATCGGCGCTTTGTGGTATATGATGTTTCCGTACAAGCTCCCGGCATCTTTCAGATTATTTAGGTCCTGTCTTATCGGGTTAGAACCCTGAGTACGGTCTATTCCATAGGCTGCCGGAAAATGATCCAATAAAAACTTCAGGTCAAAAACAGCTTTACCCCTAACAGATTCCATGCTTTTATCCGCCATGAAATTGGCAAACACCTCTTTCATCCAGACGTCAGTAAACCAGTTCATGGTGACCAGGTCGCCAAACCACATGTGCGCAGTCTCATGGGCAATGACATTACTTCTGGCATCAAGCTGATCTTTAGTAGCTCCTCCGTCCAAAAACATTGCGGATGCTTTATACTGGATCGCACCCGGATGCTCCATACCCCCAAACTGAAAATCTGGTATAGCGACAAAACCAAACTTTTGAAAAGGATAAGGAATCCCGGTCCACTCTTCCAGGAATTTTAATGAAGAGGTATGGATAGCGAACGCTTCCTTTATACTTTGTTTTATTTTTGCAGTGTCTGTTTCCCGGTATAAATACTCAGCTTCTCCTTTTGCCAACTGTCCGGTGGCCTTTTCAAACTTACCTGCTGCAAAAGCAAACAGGTAGGTACTGATTGTATCTGAAGTATTGTAATAAACAGTTTTTCTGTCACCGGTTACTATCGAATCCATAACGCTTGCGTTAGCGATGCTTTTCCAGTTAGCTGGCAGCTCCAGCTTCAGTGTATAAGTCGCCTTAAGGTCCGGCTGGTCAAAACAGGGAAAAACAGTCCTGGCCCGGTCCGGAACAAACAAAGTGTATAAATAGTTCTCATTTCGGTTCAACGCACCTTCACCAGCTTCAAAATTCAGTTCAACTTTATTTTTGCCCAATACCAAGTATTCCGGTGCTATGATCAGATGCTCGTCCTGGTATTTACTGCTACAGTCTTATCATTCACCCTAAACGATTTTATTTTTGATGCATCTTCTCTAAAATCTAACTGTAAAGGATACTGATTAATGTTCAGGTAAAAACTGATCACCTCCAATGCACCAATTTTATCTTTTTTCAGCCTCGGAATATCCAGTGCCAGGTTGTAGCTGATGTCTTTTATCACCATTTTGCGGTATTCTGCCAGCCGGCGGGAAACTCCTGATTCTAATTCAGGACCGGGAGCAACTGCTATCTCCTTGTAAATCATTCCTTTTTTGACACTGTCGCAGGAGCACAGAAACAAAAGAAAGACCAGTAAATAATTATTACGCTTAGCCATATGGCGAAAATAGGTAATGATTTTATAATTCATCCCCCCAGTTTGTCAGAGGATACGAAATTTTGATCAACTAATCATCTATTAAGCTTATTTTAGCAGAAACAAAACTCATAATAATTAATTCGTATGAAAACTACATTGAAAACGCTGTTGCTTGTAGCAATGGCAGTCGGTTTACAGTTTGACCTTCAGGCACAAAATCTGAAAATGCCGCAGGCAAGCACTACTCAAACCCTCACCCAAGCCTTCGGACTAGGAACAATCTCTATTAACTATTCGCGTCCAAATGTTAAAGGGCGCAAGATCTTTGGCGGACTGGAACCTTATGATGCGGTATGGCGCACGGGAGCAAACTCGGCAACTACAATTGCATTTACCGAGGCTGTAAAGATCGAAGGTAAAGATTTAGCGGCCGGCGAATATGGCTTGTTTACCATTCCAGGCCAAAACGAATGGACGATCATCATCAATAAGGGCGCTAAACAGTGGGGCGCTTATGAGTATAAAGAAAGTGATGATGTGCTGCGGGTTAAAGTAAAAGCTGCAAAGCTCAAAGATAAAGTGGAGACTTTTACCATTCAGTTGGCTGATGTATATCCAACCAGTGCCAGACTGCTATTGTCCTGGGAAAACACGGCTGTTTCAGTTGGCCTGAGCACCGATGTTGACACTAAAGTGAT
>Ga0307414_10000960_pt1 | contig 14679 bp, 11 predicted proteins | sample DK1Ometagenome_FD_203804 | JGI IMG/M metagenome (GOLD analysis project Ga0307414, IMG submission 203804) | Maize rhizosphere microbial communities from greenhouse at UC Davis, California, United States - DK15-O-3 | ecosystem: Host-associated > Plants > Roots > Rhizosphere > Soil | place: USA... | reverse complement strand
AAAATCTTGGAGCTCTTCGTGCATTGGCAATTGGGGAGCTTATACGTGAAACTGTAGAAGTTTTCGCCAAATATGAGGAAAGTATGTGCAAAGGTAATTTTGATAAAGCCCTTACGGATATTATTCCATCTTCAAAAGCGCTGAAAGCAATTACTGAAGTCTCTGTCCAAAAAATTTATCGTTCCAAGGTAGTACTGGAAAAGGAGGCTGCAGGATTCCAGGTTTTGGAAGGTCTCCTAGAAGTATTTTCCAATGCACTTTATCATCAGTTTTACGATCCGGAAAGATTTTCTGGCCAGGACAGAAGCATCCTTCGTTTACTTCCGGAAGACTTCCCGCTTAAAGGTTGGGGAGCCGAAGTCAACCCTTACCTGTTGCTGCGGAGTCTCGTAGATTTCATTGCAGGTATGACTGATAAATACGCACTGAATCTATACCGCAGAGTGAAAGGTATCTCATTTCCGGGAGCTTAATGCTTGTCCCACTATCCATGATTTATCAGGCTCCTATGACAGAAGTTATCCACCAGGTATTCCCAAATGGATCTTTAATGCCACCACTTCGGCCGTATGGTTTATTAGTAACTTCTAAAACTAGTTCCGAACCTAATTCTATTGCTTTCTCGCAAGCCGAATCTGCATCGTTGACATACACAAAAAGCCCAGCATTTTGAGGTTCAAATTCTGCAGTTGCTTCGGCTACCATTACAGTACTATCACCTATTTTAATCTCTGCATGCATGATCACATTCTCATCCCTCATTTCTTTCAATGCTTCCTTGGCGTCAAAAACTTCACGGGCAAACTTGATGAAAGAGGCAGCATCATTCAGGATCAAATAGGGCATTACAGCCTGATAATTTTCTGGAACTTGAAGGCTTTCGCTCATTGTTTCTTGATTTATAGTGACTTTAAAAAAGCTTGGTGTCATATACTCTTGAGACAAAGCTTATACCATGAGCAGAAAATAATAACCAGACGGCTTAAAAGTTGTTATAATTTAAACTAAAGAAATTGTATTGTTCTGATTTTAGCATTGCATGAGGAAAAAATTTCCTTGAGGAATTGCGTAAATGCTTATTAAAAACCCGTAGTATGAAAAAAACACTAATCATCGTCTTAAGTGTACTGATATTTTTGATCGCCGCTGCTGTGGCTGTTCCTTATTTATTCAAAGACAAAATAGCTGCACGTATCGATCAGGAAATTGCCCAATCTGTGAATGCAAAGGTCATTTATGATATTGATAATGTGAGTTTGAGCTTATTTCGAAGGTTTCCAAATGTATCGGCCAGTATAAAGGATTTCGATATTGTAGGCAATGCGCCCTTTGAAAATGATACGCTGGTTTCTCTTGATGAACTTACCATAGATTTAAACCTGAAGTCTGTCCTTTTTGATGATTATCCCAAACTTACGGGAGTAAACCTCAATGGCGGAAATCTGTACATCAAGGTGTTAGAGAATGGCTTGGCAAATTACGATATCACTTATCCTTCAGAAGAAGTAACTGAAGATACCACCACAAGCAAGTTCCAGATTGGTGTTGAGCAGATTGGAATCAACGATTTAAATGTGGTATATGATGATCGCCAGCTAAATTACTTTATGGCTTTGGGCACCATAAACGCGAAAGGAAAAGGTGAATTCACTACCGACGTTTACGATCTACCTTTAGAAATTGAAGCGCTGATTGCGGATGTGACCTACGATGGAGTTAATTACCTTTCCAACAAATCATTTAAGGGAAAAACCGTTCTGAATATTGATCTGGAAAAGATGAAATTCACACTTGGTGAAGGCGCTTTCCAGCTTAATGACTTTCTCTTTGATTTGAATGGTTTTTTGGCAATGCCCGGAGATGACATTGAAATGGATCTGGTTGTTCAAGGTATTGATAATGAATTTAAAAGTATCTTATCCTTGGTTCCAGGGATCTACTCCGAAGATTTTTCCAGCATAAAAACTTCCGGAACGATGGATTTTCAGGGCAAAATCAAAGGTATTTACAATGATGAAAAAATTCCTTCTTTTGATATTGCACTGAAAGTAGCAGATGGGATGTTTCAATATCCGGATCTTCCAAAACCTGTTCAAAATGTCAACCTTGACCTTCAGGTAAAGAATGAAACGGATAATCTGGACAATACTTCTATTGCTATTCCCACTTTCAATCTGGACTTTGGCAGCAATCCCATTTCAGGCAGGCTTTATCTATCAGACCTCGTTAGCTACACCATAGATGCGGCTTTGAAAGGCAAATTGAATTTAGAGGAATTGACCTCAATCTTCCCAATAGAGGGGATGACTTTAAAAGGAAATTTGGATGTGAATGCCACTGCTAAAGGTAGATACGACTCCGTAGCAGGAATTATTCCCGCCATTGACGCAAAACTTCTTCTTGCGAATGGCTACGCAAAAAGCACTGAATATCCTGCCCCAATAGAAAATCTTACAGTCAATGCATCTGTACAAAACCCAAAAGGGAATATGACAGATTTTTTGGTAGACCTGAGCCAATTTGGATTTGAGCTTGAAGGTGAAAAAATCAATGGAAACATGAAAATCCGGGATTTTGATAAGCTGATCTGGGATGGCGAAGTAAAAGGAGGTGTAGATCTGAAGAAAATCCTGGCAATATTCCCTATGGAAGGAATGGGCATGGAAGGCCGTATCCAAGCTAATATCAATACAAAAGGATCTTATGCTGCAGTGGAAGCAAAGAACTACAATCAGCTGGAAACCCGTGGCTCCATGGATGTAAGCAATTTCAAGTACTCCTCCACAGATGTCCCGCAAGGAGTTCAGATCACAAAGGCAAAAGCTGAATTTACACCTGAGCGGATAGCGCTGACCGAATTTGACTCAAGAATAGGGGAGAGTCCTCTTCAAGCTACAGGTTCCCTGACTAATTACATGGATTATTTTCTAAATGAAAATGGTACACTAAAAGGTCAACTGGCGCTCAACAGCAGCAGATTCAATGTCAACGAATGGATGAGTGAGGACACATCAGCTGATACCGCAAATGCCGAACTTTCGGTGATTGAACTTCCTGCAAACATTGACTTCAATATGACAGTTGCAGCCAATGAAGTGCTGTATGACGATATGAATCTCAAAGATGTAAAAGGAAACATGGCCTTGAAAGAGGGTGTTTTGACCTTCAGCGACGCTTCCATGAAAACTATGGGGGGAACCATTGCGCTCAATGGAAAATACGATTCACGGGATTTGACGGCCCCTCTATTTAATTTTAATTTAAATATTGCTGAATTAAGCATTGCCGAGGCTTTTAAATCCTTTAATACAGTTAAAGCTTTTGCCCCGATTGCTCAGAACTTAACTGGGAAATTCAATTCCAACTTAAATTTTTCAGGGAAACTGGGTCAAGATATGATGCCATTGCTGTCCAGCTTAACTGGTGAAGGATTATTGAAAGTGGCCGAAACAGCTTTAAAGGACAGCAAAATCTTAGAAGGAATTACCAACCTGACCAAACTTAAAGATGTAAACACGCTTCAGCTGAAGAATATATCCATTCCGATTTCCATAGACAATGGGGTGATGGATGTGAAGCCTTTTGATGTAAAACTCTGGGATTATCAGGCGAATGTTCAGGGAACTGCAGGATTTGATGGATCGATCAATTATCTGGTAAATATGCAGATTCCAGCTGGTAAATTTGGTGCACAGGCTAATTCCTTACTGGCAAGTATTTCTGGAGCAGGGGCTAGTGAAACCACCACAATTCCTCTGGCTTTGAATCTTGCTGGAACGTATAACTCTCCAAAAATTTCTCTTGCTGGCGGAAATAGTATAGAATCGTTATTGGCCAATGCATTGAAAGCCAAAGTGAGCGGAGAAGCTAAGGGTCTTCAAACACAGGCTACAGAACAATTTAACGTCGCTCAGGACAGTTTGAAACAGGCTTTGAAAGCGAAGTCTGAAATAGCTCAAGACAGCGCCAAGAAGGAACTTGAGAAGCAAGTCGATGTGGCCAAGGATAAAGCAGTAGATGAGGCGAAGAAATTGCTCAAAGGATTCTTTGCAAAACCAGCTCCAGCAACTAAGCCTGATACGACTACCGTGAAAAAAGACTAAAGTAGGCAACTACTTATTATTGAAAATCTTTACCAAAGCCAAAATTATCCACTACGATGACTCCGGCGGAACTCTGGTCGAAAATCAAATTGACAGACTTGATCTTGTTCAGTGAAAAATTTGGGTTCAATTTGGCAAACTTGGCTAGGTTAAAAGAGAAAGTCTGAAAAATCTTTTCGGACTGGCTTTTTCCTTTTACGAAATCAGTCTTCCAAATGGTTATGGGGATTTCCCGCTGAAGGGGAGAGAATTCACTCAATAGAAATGTTATGGATTGATTTGCAGAGTCAACCAGTTGAATGGTAAAATCCAATGGTGGTTCTGCTTTCTTCTCTTCCGGTGTATCTACATTGTCCAGTTCATTCTTATCAGACTCTTCCATAGTATCAAGCGAATCCTTTTCTATGCTATCGTTCGTATTTTCATCGGAGTTATCCACCCATTTTCCAGAAGATTTTGGATTGGAATCTTCTTTGGATTCTGCTATAGCAAATCTCAATACACTTGTGGAATCTAACTTGAACACAGAAGAGTCAAAGCTCAAACTATAACTTGCAATAAGTGAATCCGGGACATGTAGTTTCGATTTCTCTTCCTTTAAACTATCCTCCAACTCATAATCCCACCCTATGAAGACAGCACGTGACCCTTTTTTGTCCCACTTCAACTGAATTTCTGATTCTCTCCAAACACTTAGATTTGTGGCTTTGGCTTTTCCGGATTTGACGGAGAGGGTACGCACATCAAAATCCTCCTCAAAGCTGGCAAGGATCTTATGATCCGAATCTTCAAATTGGCTTAAATAAATAGTCTCGGGCAACCAAGTTCTACCTTTTCTGGCGTCAAGAAAAAGAGGTAAGTATTTTTTCTCTCCTTGTAAAGTGGCTTTCAGAAAAGCGGAAATATAAACTTTAGCGATTTCGAGTTGAGTTTTCCCATCAAGCTGCTGCTTTAAATTCAGTAAGCCCAAGAAAGGATTTCCGGTATCATTCGCCCCCCATGAAGTATTAAACTGGCCGTGATTGGCCCCATAAATATACAATCCAGCTTTGAAGTGATACCTGGTATCTTCAAATGTAATCCGCTCATATTGCGCAGATCCCATGAAGGAAGATACGTCGGCATCCTGTGCCCCATGGATCACAAAATAACTAACGTCTTTCAACTCTGATTTGTGCTCCCCTGGCTGATATTGCCCATCTACGGGTGCAATCGCTACCAGAGAATTAATATTGAAATGATAATCAAGCGCTATAGTGGCATCATCCGGATAGAAATCCAGGTCATTAAGCATAGCCGCATGTACAACCGCCTCCCCGCCTCTTGAATGGCCAACCAAAGCGATCTGCTGTGTATCAATTTTTTTGAAAAAAGGGTGCTTAACATCCATGTTCCATTGATGCCATAATTTTAGATGCTCTAAAAGCAGCCATCCACGCGCATCATTTTCTTTCTCCAAACCACTAAAAATATCTGTCCATGAACTATTAATAAAATTTTCATCCACTGACACTACTATCATCCCATTGGAGGCAAGCAATTCTCCGAGGTAATCATATCCTGGGTCAGAATAATCCTGCATACTATGATTGCCATGCACTACAAGTACCAAAGGAAAAGGACCAGATCCTTGAGGATACCAGATACGCCCATTAAGCGGAAGAGTTTTATAGTCAAAACCCCAGTAACGTGTGCGCCACCATCCCGAGAATCCCTTCCAATTGTCCAAGAAAGCTACTCCATTAACCGGATTTGTGAGAAAGTTGTAAGTTACATTTTTCCCAAATTCAGGCCTGTGCAGATCACTTCCACTTCCATAAGTGATGGTTTTCACGGTAAAGGTTCCGGGTTCGGCGGGGGATGGCCCAGGTATAGTATCTACCTTATCTACTGAAAGCATGGCAGCATTCTCTATTGGATCCACCTCGAGCCCTGTCACTGCATAGAAATATATACCAACACCAAATCCCACCAACCCAACAAACAACCCAAGGCAAAAAATCACCTTTTTAGGAACAGTAAGCCTCCGAAAACCTTTCTTATTGAAGGAAAACCATGAAGCTCCAAGCAAAGAAAAAACTGCTACTAAAGACAGAATTAGCAGCACTTCTCCAAATACCAGAAGGAAAAGCAGGGGTAATGCAAAAATTAGGGCAATCCTGTATAGCCTCGGAATTTTAGCAATTTCTTTGGTCATCCAAGACCCAACAAACCCTATAAGTGTAGCCACAGGCAAAGTCAATAAACCAAAAAGTAAATACCAGGGATCGCCTATTTCATAAGTGACTAAAATGGAATTGAGAAAGACCAGCAAACTGGTGAAGACAATCAAGCCAATGGCTGCTCCTTTGATGGCTGTCTGACCTGGCTCAATTAACGCAACTCTGGACTTGAGCCAACAGACGACTACCTTAACCCTTTTCTTCATTCTTTAAAAAAGTACATAAGTATCAAAAATGATCCTAAGCTACTTTTTTCCGTCGGAATAAAAGAACCGTGCAAACTATTTTTCTTCCTTTTCAGAAATTAGAAGGGCGATTTATAAGCCTAAAATCTTTAATTTCCTTCCCTTCCAGTTGTTTTTGCCATCTATCTAAAACAGGTTGTTCTAAATGGGCTTCACGATATTCATCAGGATTCATGATGGGAATTCCCTTGATAATCGGGTAGATTCTATTGCATGAAGGACATGTAAGCCAGCCTTCTATAATGTTTTCAATATCTTGTAGAATGATTTTTAAGTCAAGATCATGTTTATCAAACGGACAGCATAGCTTCTCTATAGTTTCAGATTTCATAGGTTGATTTATTGTTGTTTTTCAACAGGTATAGGTTTGAGATAAGTGTTGATGACTATTGTACTATGGGTTGAACCATTACACGTGTCGGTTCATCTTTGTAAATTTTTTAATTGCTGATGATAATCGAATATGGCTTTGCCGGGATCTTGGGCTTTCATAACTCCAGATATGACAGCGATTCCGTCAAAATCTAAAGGTTCAAGTTCCTTGATATTTTCCGTAGAAATTCCTCCTGCCAAGAATATTGGTATAGAGGTAAGTTCCCGGGTTTTCTTTATGACATCAAAATCTACCAATTCACAGCTAGTAGCGGTAGAAGATGGAAAAATGGAGCAAAAAGAAAGATAATCTACCTGCTCTATAATTACTTTCCGGATCAGATCAAGATCATTGTTGACAGTTACGCCTATGACTTTCCCCAGCCTCTTCAAGTTTTGAATTAAGACAGAATATCCTGTTGGCAATTCGTCAAAATGAACTCCCTCTAAATCAAATAATTCCGCCCACTCAGGGTGATTATTTATCAGAATAGGTACACCAACACCTCTACAGATAGATTTGATTTTACAGAGGAGTGACGGTGCCAGACTCTGAGAACGAAAATTATCCCAAACCTGAACTGCGCACGGCTTTGCAGAAACTGCCTTTTCAAGTGCCAGGATAAGCTGGTCCTCTTCCATAGATGGATCAATCACTAAATAGATTCCTAGATTACCTTTATCAATCTGATTCATCTCCATCCTGCTTTTAATGCATTGAAATACGCTGCCCAATAGGGATCAGTGGTAAAATAGGGAAGGGGAGAGGACATTCCAGATTTTTGGAGCATGATGCCGGCAAGTGGATGCAAAAATTTGCCAACTTCTGTGCATTGAATCGTATTGCTTCCTAATCTTTCAATTATTTCCCCTGACTTTGAAGAATCACAAGCAATTACCATTGATCCTGCACCTACACAATAGCGTGGATCCAAATCAAACAAGCCAGCAATTGCCGACGCCGTGGACCCAATCGGAATTAATTCTTCCTCAATCAACGCTCCCTTATTAGAAGCTACAGTCATTTCATAGATTGCTCCCATCACCCCACCTTCTGTCGCATCATGCATCGCGTGGATTCCAGGATCTTTTACATCCATTCCAGCAGCTATAAGCGCATCCTGAAGAGACGACGTCCGGTAAAACTGCTCGCAGGAATCCCGATAAATTTCAGTGCCCAACTTCTGTGTCACCGTCTCCGGAAAACTCATTCCGAGAATTGCTGTTGCAGTTAAGCCACATGATTTAGTCACAAGAATTGCGTCTCCTTCCTGAGCCCCTGTGGAGCATACCATTTCCACTTCCGGGGCAATGGTCATGAAGGTACCTCCACCTGCAAATGTAGATTGTTGTCCCTGTACAAAGCCCGTATGCCCGCCAGTGATAGCCACTCCAATCTCCTTGCAATACAAATCTATGTACTCCCAATAGGTCCTGAAATCTTCGTTGGATAATGTATCCGGCAAATTTAAAACAAACTGTCCGTATTGAGGGGCAAAGCCTGTCGTAGCCATATCATTTGCCATTAGATGCACACTTAACCACGCTGATTCCTGCAATCCCAAAGAAGGTATCAGGGAAAGTGGATCACTGGTTGCAGCCAAAGCCAATCCCCCTGCAATTGAGGTTATCGATACGTCCACTCCAAAAGCTGGACCTTGGGTCACTTCTTTACGAAATGCGCCAAATTTCCCAGCAAGCAAATCCTGATATCCCCCAATGTTGATTTTTCCGAGTTGATCCGCCATTATTCAACATCATTTAATTTCACATACAGCCCAAAAAAATCACCATAAGGTATACTCCACTGTTGGACTGGGAACCATTTCGGCAAACCTGTACAAGACCACTCAATGGTATAGTCACGTCCTTGGAGTGCCTCATCAATGATGGCTATGAGCATGGATGGTGTGTAGAATGTCGCAGTGACATAAAATGGATTCTTTCCAAAAAGCTGTTGCACTCTTCGTCTTAGCACCTTGGGGGAGTTCCGGTTCATCATTCCCATTGCGATTCCATATTTTGCTACGCGAGCTGATTCGCGGATGACTTTCACCGGATCTTTGTAATATTCAAACGTCGTGATAAAGGCCAATGAGTCAAAGGTGTGGTCTTTGAATGGCATGTGGTGTGAATCAGCCATGACCAAATCACCATCAAACAAATGTATAGCCTGCGAAAGCATTAACGGTGAAATATCTCCACCAGTCGCTTTAATCCCTATTTCTTTCCACCAGCGCGTAAATCGGGTGGTTCCACATCCAAATTCCAACAGTGTCTTTACGCGTTTATCCTTCGATACGAGCTGCTCCATCACTTTCTTTTGCCATACTTCTGCGCGCTTATATCTTCCCTCATACCAAAGTTCATACGTATCAGTATGGGCCCGATTGAAAAACCATTCCGGACGATTTTGCCAATTTTTCTGTGCTTCAGGGAGTAATTCGAAAGACTTTTTCTCTAATTCCATTGAGTATAATAGGTTGCTAAAAGGTGAATTGCATTTCCTGCGATCCGACAACCAAGGGAAAACCAATGATTTTCCAGCTTACGCATCCCTACGTTGGTATGATCCAAATCAGGTAATTCGGGTATTGTCTCAGCCTAGTACTAGTAAGGCACCCCGTGCAATAGCATCAAATATAGACGAAAATCCTCCGAGTACAAAAAATCAATTCTGATGGGAATCTTGAATGTAGAAAGCCATTTTGAAAGTATAACCTTAATGAACTGTCTTCGATACCGAGTAAAGGAGATATTTATGGATGTTCCCTTTGCGTTTCCTTCGGGTACCTTTGTGGTTAAAATTTGCTTAAAAAAAAGCAGGAGCTTTTAACTCCTGCTTATTAACTAATCTCTTTTTTTGCTTTCCTTCTTTGCAGCCTTCGCTGCCCTTTTTTCCTTCAGCGTTTTAGTGGGCTGAGACTTGTCATTTTTTGGTTTGCCTTCTGGTTGCTTAGCCATAGTTTCATTGGAGAAATGGTGTAACTGATACTCGTGAAGTTAGGAGGAAATCTTCAAATCCTTAGCTGACTCCATCACTATTTTTATTGCTCGTTTAGCTAAATACGAGTTATCTATACTTAATTAACTCCAACGAAAATATCCACTTCCGAAGTATCGCCTTGTTGACATTTTGGACCGTATACTTCAAAATCTACAGTATATTTTCTGTTTAACTCCCCGTCGTTCTTCCAGATTTCCTGCCAAGTGGTAACAACCGCTTCGGGCATTTCTCCCTTCGCTACAAATTTTCTGTATTTCCCGCCCTCAAATTCCCTTCCGATCATCCCTTCCGGCACATCTTCAATACTTTCAACTTGGAATCCAATTAAACAAGTGTATTCTCCGGTGTAATCAGATTCATAATCAGTGTAAATAGAATAAATATCCTCCTTTACTTTTCCACCTATCTTTTCGCCAACCTGGTCTTGGAAGAATCTTCCCCAAAGTTCTCCTAAATCCTGTGTCGCCTTGCCTGTTGTATTTGAAGTTCTCACTCCAATTCCAATAAATTTAAAAGGCTTTATATTATCCATATCATTTCATTTCACTCTTGTACTCGTTACATGACTGTTTTCCTTTTGCCGTGGGCTGTACCCATGGCTACCAATGTTAATTACCTCCGGTAATTGTTCTACATTATGTTTACTAATTAAATTTTGATGTCACGTCCTGATTTAACCTGCCTACGGTAGGCAAGGTTGACACTTTTTATTCTTTTTACGGATTACATTATTATTGCTTTTCAGGCAGATCAAATTGTTAATAGGTTTCAGGGCTACGCCCCTTTGCTTTTCCAATTGAACTCTTGTTTTCTAGTAAGAGGTCAGGGCTCCGCCCCTCAATTAGCGCTGGTCTGCCCACTGAACAGCTTGATTATGTAAAAATCAGTACTCCTACCTAAAGGCCGGTAAGCAGGGATCACTGAGACTGAACACTGGATTCTTGATTCTCGGCTCTCACTCATTTGGCTCTTGATTCTTGGCTCTAACTTGACTTTTGCTCTAAAAAGGATATTTCCCTTTTTCAATCATGTAATCCGCAATCTGTCTTCGAAGTTCTTTGGTATTATACAATTCAGATTTTGTAAATCTTTTCAAGCCCATCAACATCACTTTTTGCTCATCTCCTTTAGTGAAACTACCGATTGCCTCTTTTGCGGTAGTATTAATTTTATCCACAGCCTCAGAAAGATAGATTTGAGTCATTGCAATTTGATTCTTACAAGCCTCCTCACCTTTCATGGATACCAGTTTCTCTGTTCGAAGGATAGCTGACTCACTTGCATAAATTTCGATCATCACATCAGCAAGGTTCATCATAATTTCCTGCTCGTCCTCTATTTTGTCCTGAAGCGCCATCGCTGCTTTTCCTCCAACCATCAAGAACACTTTCTTTAATTTCTTCAGGGTTTCTTTCTCCGCTGCAAATAGCACGGAAGTGTCAACCGTCTCAAAAGAAGGCACAGAAGTAAGTTCTTTAGAAACAGCCATTGCCGGATCAAAGATGTTAATCTCACCTTTCATCGCTCGTTTCAGCAACATACCTACCATTAGTATCCTATTGATCTCACTGGTACCTTCATAGATCCTGGATATTCTAGCATCACGATAAGCCCTTTCCATCGGCGCCTCCGCAGAGTAACCCATGCCTCCATAGATCTGGACACCCTGATCTACCACATAATCCAGCACTTCTGAGCACTGTACTTTTGCAATAGCACATTCAATGGCAAATGCTTCCACGCCTTTTAATTTGGCTTGGTTAACATCCATTCCCTCTGCTTCGAGTGCATTCATTTTGTTTTCGATGTCCTGACCTACCCGGTAACAAAGAGCCTCCGAGACATACGATTTAACAGCCATTTCCGCCAGCTTTGACTTAATGGCTCCAAAGGAATTGATGGGTACACCAAACTGTTTTCGCTCAGTAGAATACTTGATTGCATTGGTGGTGACGGTACGGACTCCTCCAAGTACACCTGCTCCAAGTTTAACCCGACCAATATTCAGAATGTTAACCGCAATTTTAAAACCATTCTGCCGATCAGAAAGCATATTTTCAACAGGAACGGGGCAATCATTAAAAAATACCTGCCGGGTTGATGATCCTTTAATTCCCATCTTCTTTTCTTCCTCGTTCATCGTGATGCCCCCGAAAGACTTCTCGACAATGAAGGCTGTCAGGTTTTTATCATCTTCGATTTTCGCAAATACAATGAACAAATCAGCAAATCCTGCATTGGAGATCCACATTTTCTGTCCGTTGATGAGGTAGTACTTACCATCAGCAGAAAGTGTAGCCTTCGTTTTACCACTATTGGCATCAGATCCAGCATCTGGTTCGGTAAGGCAGTAGCAAGCTGCCCATTCACCTGTAGCAAGCTTTGGAAGGTACTTTTTCTTCTGCTCTTCTGTACCATAATAAAGAATTGGCAACGTGCCAATTCCCGTATGTGCTCCATAGGTAGTAGAAAATGAGCCAGCTGAACCAATAATATCCGCAATAAGCATGGAAGTATTGAAGCTCATGCCCATTCCACCATATTCCTCAGGAACGGTAATTCCTAAAAGACCGAGTTCTCCGGCTTTTTTGAAAATAGAGGGAACAAGATCAGGATTCTTCATGCTGTCAATTTCCTCCACATGCGGCGTAATCTCCGTATCGATGAAATCCTGACAGGCTTGAGCCATCATTCGCTGCTCTTCTGTAAATTCTGCCGGAATAAAGATGTCTTGAGCATCAGTTTCTTTAATAAGGAATTCTCCTCCTTGGATTGATTTTATTTGGGTTGCCATTGTATATACTATTTATCGCTAATTTTATTCATCAACATGCATTCACTCCGATATTGAAATCTAGAATATCGAATTCTAAACACTGAATGATGAAGTACTAATCTATTATTTCAATAACTCATACACTCCAGCTACTCCCTGCCCACCACCAACACAGGCGGTAACAAGTCCATATTTTTTATTCTGGCGACGGAGTTCATTGAAAATTTGTACAGAAAGCTTTGCTCCTGTACATCCCAATGGGTGACCAAGTGCAACTGCCCCTCCATTTACATTGACAATATCAGGATTGAGATCCAACGCTTTAATTACAGCTAAACTTTGCGCTGCAAAAGCTTCATTGAGTTCAATTAAATCAATGTCATTCAAACTTAATCCAGCCTGATCCAATGCTTTGGGAACAGCGAGTTTTGGACCAATCCCCATAATCCGTGGATCTACTCCGGCCGCACTATACGACATCATTCTAGCAATCGGGTCCAGATTAAGTGATTTCATCAGCCGTTCTGACATGACGACCACAAAAGCAGCCCCATCAGAAGTTTGGGAGGAATTCCCAGCCGTCACTTGTCCGTTGTTCTTGAAGGCAGGTTTCAGCCCGGCCAAGACTTCCAGCGTCGTGCCAGGTCGTGGTCCTTCGTCTGTGTCCACAACAAACTTTCTACTCTTCTTTTTGCCTTTATCATCCAAATAAGTTTCTTCCACTTCCACGGGTACGATCTCCTCTTTAAATTTTCCTGATTCTATAGCCGCGAGTGCTTTCTCATGAGATTGTACAGCGAATGCATCAGAGTCCTCACGCGTGATACTGTACTCATTAGCGAGTTCCTCTGCTGTCAGCCCCATGCTGAGGTAGTAAGAGGGATGTTCTGTGGCAATTTTGTAATTCAAAACAGTTTTGTATCCCATCATTGGCACCAAAGACATAGATTCAGTACCTCCGGCGATAATACAATCGGCCATTCCTGCTTTAATTTTTCCCACTGCCAGTGCTATCGCTTCTATTCCAGAGCCGCAGTAGCGGTTGACGATAAAGCCCGGATTTTCTACTCCTAGGGCAAGCAACGAAATCATACGTCCCATTTGCATTCCCTGTTCCGCCTCGGGAACGGCATTTCCTACGATTAGATCATCTACCAGTTTAGCTTCTAATCCGGGAGTATTTGCCAGCAAATGCTTGATTACATCTGTAGCAAGATCATCTGGTCGGTAAAATCGAAATCCCCCTTTTTTGGCTTTCCCTACCGCTGATCTATATCCATTAATTATATATGCTTCCATGTGATTTGTATTTGTTTAATGAGATTTTTAGAGCCAAGACCCGAGAATCAAGCTGTTAAGTAGCAAGGCTAGACTTAAATCCAATAATCATTCTTTGAATTTCAGATATATTTGATTCCAATTCTTGAGCTATGTCTTCTGAAATTAGATTAACTCTTTCAGCAATAATCATTTGTGTTTCTAGCTCGAAGCTTTCACCTAGACTAATTTCAAGAGAATTGGAAAAAGATTTTGAAGAAGATTTTGCTGTTCCTTCAGCAATATTTGATGGGACTGATACACATGCCCGTCTCATTTGAGAAGTCATTCCAAATTTCTCAGAAGTAGGAAATTCAGCAGTAACCTTATAAATTTTAACAGCCAGATCTACTGATTTTTGCCAGACTTTTAAATTCTTGAAATTATGCATGACTATTGCCTTTAGGTTAACTTATACACTCTAATTTCTCTTCTGATTTCTCCATAACTGATCACGTAGCCAAACTCTTCTTCTTGATTCAATTTCTCTCTCGACTCTGAATTCACTTGTGTGTATCCCTGATTAGTGTTGACCGTTTTGTAATTGATTTTCATTATTAAATATATTCAAAACCGGTTTATTTTCGGTGCTGTAAGCTGCCCACTCTTCTTCAAACTTTGAAGGAGTTCTCTTGTT
>Ga0307414_10000959_pt1 | contig 14695 bp, 13 predicted proteins | sample DK1Ometagenome_FD_203804 | JGI IMG/M metagenome (GOLD analysis project Ga0307414, IMG submission 203804) | Maize rhizosphere microbial communities from greenhouse at UC Davis, California, United States - DK15-O-3 | ecosystem: Host-associated > Plants > Roots > Rhizosphere > Soil | place: USA... | reverse complement strand
GATTTTTAATTTTTAAATTGTAAGCATACAAACACCTAAAATTTAAAAGATGAATAAACTATCAGACGAAGAGATAAAAGTAAAATTGCTGCGTTTTCCTGATTGGGATTATTATGATGATGCCATTCATGCAGAATTTGAATTCGAGAATTTCAAGGATTGTTTCAGTGCTATGAGCCGAATTGCTTTTGAATGTGAAGCACTAAACCATCACCCCGATTGGTCCAATGTTTATAATGTGCTAACCATATCATTATCAACACACAGCGTAGATGGTGTAACTGATTTAGATTTTAAACTAGCAGAAGCCATTGAAAGCATTGTAGAGCCTGACGAAGAAGAATAATTAAATACACTGAATGTCAGTTCGTCCCGATAGCTATCGGGATCGCCCAAAGCGAATTGTATCGAGAACATCGATTTATTGATTAAAATTTGATTCTCGATACAAATTTCACTCATTAAGAAATGTATGAAATTCACTCGAATTGACAATTTTTATTTAAATACAGAATGGGTATGATTATTATTATTTCAATTTCTAAAATTTTTTAATTTTGCGACGGTTAAAAAACCTGAAACATTAAACTTTATAATATTAAACGATACTATGGGAAGAGCTTTTGAATTTAGAAAAGCACGTAAAATGAAACGTTGGTCGGCCATGAGCAAAGCATTTACCCGAATTGGTAAAGACATTGTGATGGCTGTAAAAGAAGGTGGTCCCGACCCAGCTGGCAACGCACGTTTAAGGGCGGTGATGCAGAACGCCAAGGCTGTAAATATGCCTAAGGACAATGTGGAACGTGCTATTAAAAAAGCCAGTGAAAAAGGGCAAGGCGATTATAAAGAAGTCATTTTTGAAGGTTATGCACCCCACGGTATCGCCGTATTGGTAGAAACCGCTACGGATAATAATACTAGAACAGTTGCCAACGTTCGCAGCTATTTTAATAAATGTGATGGCAGTTTAGGCACATCGGGTTCGGTGGTATTTATGTTTGATCATACGTGTAATTTCAGAATCAACGCTGAAGGATTAGACCCTGAAGAAGTAGAATTGGAATTTATCGATTATGGTGCTGAAGAAGTTTTTGCGGCTGAAGATGGTATTTTAATTTACGCACCATTTGAAAATTTTGGTTCCATTCAAGCAGCTATCGAAGCTAAAGGTATTGAAATATTGTCGTCCGGATTTGAACGTATTCCACAAGTCACCAAAAAATTAACTCCAGAACAAATATTGGATGTTGAAAAACTTTTAGAAAAATTGGATGATGATGATGACGTGCAAAACGTATATCACACCATGGAAGAAAGTGAAGATTAAATTCAAGACAAATAAATTAAAAAGGCTATCAATTTCTTGATAGCCTTCTCTTTTTCATAGCACTCATATTTCAGAAAACAGTTGATTTTATATAAAGATCATCTCCCAATAATTAATAACATTATATTAATCATCAACCTATTCCTGAATTTCTTATTTAGAAAGATTAACTGATCATGTCGCCGCTTCCAGCTTCAGCAATCATCCCAAAATTCAGTCTAAATTTAAAAACCTAGTCCTAAAGAAAATCCTTTCACGGCATTAGGATAATCAGAAATTGCTGCTGTAGCACCATTCACTGTATTTACTGAATAAATTTTAGTAACACCGCCAACAGTTGCAATCAAATAAGCTTTGTTGCTGCTGCTTCCAATATCGAATCCGTTAGCACTTGTAATGTCAATTCCCAAAGCGCCTCTTTCTTCTAAAGTTCCTGCATTTGGTGGATTTTGCAGATACAATTTATCTGTTGTATGATCTATTACAAACAAAGACGTTGTGGCAGTTCCCGCAAAATTTTCGGAATAAGCACCAGCACTAATCGCTGGAGTTCCTGGATTTATAACCCCATCAATAGCTGCAACCAAACCATCATTCGGATTTAATCTCAAATTTTGCCCTGTATTGCTCACCACTCTAATTCTATCTACGGTTGGGTTAAAATCAAATGCGAAATCCGTGCCTACTAGCAAGGTTGAAAGTTGCCCCCCAACCACCGTAGCAGCACCATTTCCTAAATTTAAAGTATAAATTCTACTACTGCTTCCAAGCGCATATAGTTGTCCGTTTACAGGCCTAAAATCAATTCCTAAAATACTTTCACCATCTTGTAAACCAGTAATTGGTTTAGAAACTGGCATTGGATTATTTGGATTGAAAATTTGAAGCGCATTTGTATTATCAACCGCGTAAGCAACCATGTCTGTTGGAATTGCTAAATCAATAATTTTTTGAGTTAGAGTTCCGATATTTGTTGCTTTTCCTGTTTCTAAATTTAAAGTGTACAAATTATTGTTCATTCCAGAAGTTGCAGACATTAAAGCGATGCTATTATCAGGATTAATGTCGAATGCAGCCTGACCAGTAATGGTTAAACCAAGACTTCCAACTTCTACTAAAGTTCCATTGTTTGGTGGATCTTGCTTGAATAATTTTCCAGAAGTGGCGTCAATATCAAATAAAGTTGTTGAATTTGCCCCAGATTTACTGTTCGTATAAGCCACCCCCGTAATCATGGCCGTTGTAGCAATACTTCCATCTGTCATAGCTACAACACCATTTTCTGGATTAAGACGAAGATTTTGACCCGTGTTGGTAACCAAACGAATTCTATCAACTGTCGGATTAAAATCAATAGAAGCAATGGTGCCAGATATTAATGGAGTAAACGGCGTTCCAATCGTTCTTGCGGCTGCAGTTGTGGTATTAATGACGTACAACTTACTTGCATCAGTAATGGCATAAAGTTCGCCAGTTGCAGGTCGAAAATCGATACTTAATAATTTTTCACCCGCTCCCAAACCAGTTACTGCAATTTTAGAAGAAAATGTTGAAGGCGTTTTTGCATTAAAAGCAACCAATTCATTAGTTGTAGTTAATCCATAAACAACCTGATCTGGACCAACAATTGCGGGTTCTTCCATGTCTATAGGTGACATGTTATCATCTTCGCAAGAAGAAATCGAGATAAAGACAAGGGCTACCATGCAAATTTTAAATAAATTTTTCATAATGTTTAATTTTTATTGTAATGGTGTTTTATATTTATTGTTATCGCCAATACCTACGAAGTTTTTAAAGAGGTGGTTTTAAAAATTTTGAAAAAAAATCATTTATTATTTTTTTCCAAACAGAAGTTATAAGTTTGAAAAATATTCTATTTAAGATTTCATGATATACAATAAAAGAATCATTAACTGGGGAATCATTGGGTGCGGTGATGTAACCGAAGTTAAAAGTGGCCCTCCTTACAAACTTACGCATGGCTTTGACCTAAAAGCGGTTATGAGACGTGATGAAGAAAAACTTAAAGATTACGCCAAAAGGCATCAAGTAGAAACCTACTATACAGATGCTGACGCTTTAATCAACGACTCTACTATTGACGCCATTTATATAGCAACACCTCCAGACACTCACAAATTTTATGGATTAAAAGTTGCGAAAGCAAAGAAAGCGTGCTGTATTGAAAAACCATTAGCACCGAGTTATGCAGAAAGTTTGGCAATTTTTAATGCCTTTAAAGAAACCAACACGCCCCTATTTGTTGCTTATTATAGACGCTCGCTACCAAGATTTCTGAAAATAAAAGAATGGTTGGACAATGGTTATATTGGTGAGGTAAGGCATATTTCTTGGCAATTGAACAAATATCCAAGTAATACGGATTTATCAGGGGATTATAACTGGCGTACTGATGCTAAAGTAGCTAGTGGCGGTTATTTTGATGATTTAGCGAGTCATGGATTGGATTTATTTACCTTCCTTTTAGGAAATATCAAAGATGTAAAAGGTATTAGTTTGAATCAGCAACATTTGTATACTGCCAATGATGCTATAACGGCCTGTTGGATTCATGATAATGGCATCACAGGCTCTGGAACTTGGAATTTTGGTTGCAGCACCTATGATGATAAGGTTATCATTTATGGAAGTAAAGGACAAATAGAATTTCCTATCTTTAAAGACGAATTTATAATATTGAAAAGTGACATGAAGACAGAGTCTCTTTTAATTGAAAACCCGAAACATGTTCAAATGAACCATGTTGAAAACTTGAAAACGGCGTTGTTCAGTGCGGAATTTACACATCCATCAACAGGTGAAACGGCACTACACACCAGTTGCATTATGGATAAAATACTAGGGAAAATTTAAACCGTTAAAAATAAAAATCAATACCATTAACTAAATAAAGCATTACAATATGAAATTTAAAATAATATGTTGCATCGTATTCTGTATCAGTAGTTTTAGCACTGTAGTTTCTCAAAGTTCTTCTAAAAAATTAAAAGCCCTTATTATTGATGGTGAAAACAATCATGGTATTTGGCCAAAATCGACTTTTATGATAAAAGATTATCTGGAACAAACTGGTTTGTTCGAGGTTGATATTTACAGAAAAGAATTTTTAATGCTTGGTGGTGCGTATGACAAGGTAGAAGGAATTAATGATAAAAATGAGCTTGTTGCTAAATATCCTTTGAATGATGGCAAAGAGAGAACCATTGTTCCTAAATCGCAATATGACCCAAATTTTAATCCAGAATTCAAAAATTATGATGTAGTTATTTCAAATTTCGGCTGGCAAGCTACAGAACTTCCAGAAGCGACAAGAGTCAACTTTGAAAAATACATGTCAGAAGGCGGTGGATTGGTAATTATTCACGCAGCGAACAATCCTTGGGGGGAATGGGTAGAATTCAATAAAATGATTGGTGTTGGTGGCTGGGGTGGCAGAAATGAAAAATCGGGTCCTTTTGTATATTATAACGAGACTAATGAAAAAGTTTTAGATACGGTAAAAGGCAATGCAGGCTCTCATGGTGCTCAACATAATTTTGTTATAGAAACTCGTGCATCTAAACACCCTATTATGAAAGGATTACCTAATTTATGGTTACACGGTAAAGATGAATTATATGAGCGTTTGAGAGGTCCAGCTGAAAATATGACAGTTTTAGCAACCGCTTATTCTGATAATTCTACTGATAAAAGAAGAACAGGAAGAGATGAACCTGCGCTTATGACCATAGAATATGGCAAAGGACGCGTTTTTCATACCATTTTAGGACACATGGATTATTCCATGGAAAGTGTTGGCTTTATAGTGACCTTGCAACGTGGCACCGAATGGGCCGCAACCGGGAAAGTCACTCAAAAAGTTCCAAAAGATTTCCCAACTGAAAAAGAGGTAAGTATCAGAAAATGGGATAAATAATAACATCATTTATTCTTCACATAAATCAATTTAAACCTAGCATTGGGCTGATCCCTTCTTTCCAGTTCAAATTGAGGTAACGATTTAAAAAGAGGTGTTAATTTTTCAAAGCCAAAATTTCTGGAATCAAAATCGGGTTGCTTTTTTATGATAAGTGACCCGACATCTCCTAAAAAAGCCCAACCATCTTCATCTGCGGCATCTGCCACTGAATTTTTTAAAAGGCGGATAATATTTGGTGTTATACTATATAAATTATCTTTTTTCGGTTTGTTCTTATCACCCGTATCTTCTTCGGTATTCTTTAAAATTTCCAAATAGATAAATTTGTCGCAAGCTACAATGAATGGTTCTGGGGTTTTCTTTTCCCCTATGCCATAAACCTGCAAACCGGCTTCTCTTAAGCGAGTCGCCAATTTAGTAAAATCACTATCAGAAGACACCAAACAAAACGCATCTACCCTATTGGAATATAGAATATCCATGGCATCAATAATCATTGCCGAATCCGTAGCATTTTTGCCATTTGTATAACTGTATTGTTGAATTGGGCTTATGGCATTTTCCAACAATAGATTTTTCCATTTGGATAAATGAGGCTTGGTCCAGTCGCCATAAATCCGTTTAATGGTCGGCGTACCATACTTTGTAATCTCTTCCATCATTTCGCTGATGTACTTTGCAGGAATGTTATCGCCATCAATTAAAACGGCAATTTTTGTGTCTTTAATCATGTTTATAAAGATACTTAAATAAGAGCAAAAAATAGATATTGTTGATTTATTATATGTATAATCTGCTGTAACAGTTATGATCCATAATTATTTAACAGTTTTAAACAACTTCTTACTAGTATATTTTTTACATTTAGCATGACTAATTCAAATTCATTAACAGGATTCTATCCTAAAAAATCGTTTCATAACATGAAATCTTACCATTTAAAATTTTACAAAGTTATTTGTATTGTTTTCTCTTTATTTATGTTTTTATCGTCACTTAATATTGAAGCTCAAAGAAAGAAAAAAGACATCAAAAAGGATCTTTTAGAAGAAGCTCCAAAAACCGCAAAAGATAAAACAATTAAGGATTTAATTAAATCCAGCGAAAAAATTGAAGGTTTATTTACACTATATAGAGACACTATTACAGGTTCTATACAAATGATAGTATGCGAAAATCAAATAAACAATGAGTTTATTTATTTTAGTCAGATTTCAGATGGTGTGGCTGATGTTGGCAGATTCAATAGAGGTTCTTATAACGACTCAAAAGTATTTAAAATTGAAAAATTCTTCGACCGAATAGAATTCATATTACAGAATACCTCATTTTATTTTGACCCTGAAAATCCGCTTTCCAAATCTAAAGACGCCAACACCAGTAATGGCAACATCGCAAGTATAAAAATTGAAGCATATGATAAAAAAGAAGGTGAATATTTAATTAAGGCTGATGATTTATTTTTAAGTGAAGTGTTATCTCAAATTAAAAATCCGAGTTTACCGGGAGAACTTCCTACTGCATTTAAATTGGGTAATCTGGACAAATCTAAAACCAAAATAAAAAAGATTAAAAATTATCCTGAAAATACGGATATTGAAGTTGAGTATAATTATACCAGTCCAGCTGTCTTAAACAATGGTTCCAATGCCTTGGCTGATGGCAGAAACGTAAGTATTAAGGTATATCACAGCTTATTGGCAATTCCCAAAAACGATTATGAAGCTAGATTTGACGACCCAAGAGTTGGTTATTTTGCAACGCAAGTTGAAAATCAAACATCAACCAGCTCTATACCTTATAGGGATTTAATACACAGATGGCATCTAAAAAAGAAAGATCCTGATGCAGAAATTTCGGATCCTGTTGAACCCATTACTTGGTGGATTGAAAATTCAACACCTATAGAATGGCGTGAAACCATCACAAATGCCGTATTACAATGGAATGTGGCTTTTGAAAAAGCAGGATTTAGAAATGCTATGGTTGTAAACGTGCAACCAGATGATGCTACTTGGGATGCTGGCGACATCAGATATAATGTATTAAGATGGACATCATCACCAGAGCCTCCTTTTGGTGGTTACGGTCCTAGTTTTGTGAATCCTAAAACTGGACAAATATTGGGAGCAGATATCATGTTGGAGTTTTTGCATTTTACAAACCGTGTGCTTTATGATAAAGTATTTGAATTAGCTTCAGTGGAAGAACCATTTAATGATTCAAATTTAGATAAAACCAATTTCAAGTATTGTTCTTTAGGGCATGAATTGCATCAAGAAGTTATGTTTGCCGATGCCGTAATTTCTGCCGATAGTAATCCGGAATTGCAGATGGAACGTATTAAAAAAGAATCTATGACAGCATTAATTATGCATGAAATTGGACATACCTTAGGGCTGAACCATAACATGAAAGCGAGTCAGTTATTTTCTCCAGAACAATTAAATGATGCTGATTTTATAAAAGGAAAATGTTTAACTGCATCCGTTATGGATTATGCCGCTTTAAATGTCACTAGAGATAGAACGAAACAAGGACAATATGATGATGTAGCGGTTGGCCCATACGATCTTTGGGCCATCCAATTAGGTTATAAACCCTTTAAATCTGAAATGGAGCGTCAGGATTTACTGAATGAATCTACCAAACCCGAACATATTTTTGGAAACGATGCCGATGATATGCGATCTCCTGGTAAGGCTATAGACCCCAGAGTGAATGTATCCGATCAATCAAACGATCAAATAGCTTGGGCGATAGATAGAATTGAATTGTCAAACGATTTGATGAAAGATGTCAAAAACAGATTTACAAAAAGTGGTGAATCATATCAAGAACTACGACGCGTTTATTACTTACTAAGTAACCAAAAGGGGTCTGCTGCAAACACCATTTCAAGATTTATTGGCGGTGTATATGTAGATCGCGCTATGGCAAGTCAAGAGGGTGGAAAACAACCTTACACCCCTGTTAGTTTAAAAGACCAAAAAAGAGCTATGGCTGCATTGAATAACTATGTATTTTCACCCAATGCATTTAATGCCCCAAATGATTTATATAATTATTTGGCGATGCAACGTAGAGGATTTAATTTCAGATTGCCAGAAGATCCTAAAATTCATGATCAAGTATTGGGATATCAAAAAAATGTGCTTAATCAATTATTGCATTACAACACCTTACAAAGAATTTCTGATTCTGAACTTTATGGCAATGAATATTCGCTTTCCAATGTTATGGCGGAACTAAACGATGCTATATTCAAAGCAGATATTTACGGCAACGTCAATTCTTTTAGGCAAAATCTTCAATTGGAATATACCAATCATTTGATTGATATATTAACTAGAAAACAAGCAGAAAGATATAGTAACAATGCTAAATCTATGGCGTTATATAACTTAAATAACATTAAAACGATGGCTGCTCCATCAGGCGATATGGCATCCAGAGCTCATAAACAGCATTTAAGAACACTTGTAGACAATGCTTTAAAAGAATTAAAATAACAGAAGAAACTTGATATAAAAAAGCTACCGGAAATGGTAGCTTTTGTGTTTTTAATAGTGAATGTTTCTTTTTAGGAACAACCATCATTGTTTACTTTATGTTTCATTACTACAATAATAGTAATTCAAATTTTATGCCAGAAGGCTAATAAAATCACATTTTTTGGTATAATTCCCTAAGCTTTTTTGGAGTCATTGTTTTTTTCCAATTATTACCCAAAGCGTTTTCCCATAAGGGTTCCAATCCTAAAGCGACTCCAATCATAACATCAAAGTCTTCATCACTTAAATTTGAACAAATGCCTTGAGGTAAGTTGATGTTATGCTTCAATTTCATATCCTTAAAAAGCGCTACATCCTTTGGGTAAAATTCCTCTAAATGATCAAATACAATACAATTACCAATTCCATGCTTTATTCCTAATAAGTAAGATAAACCATAACTCATGGCATGTGCAACTCCAACTTGCGAGTAAGCAATACTCATACCGCCATGCCAAGATGCCATCATGAGTTTTTCTTGGGATTCGATGTTGCTAATCGTATTCTCTAAAAAGATTTGCTTGCATAAATCATACGCCATGTTTCCATAGGTTTCACTAAAGGTATTCAGATAAGTGCCATTTAAAGATTCTGCACAATGAATAAAACAATCCATACCTGTGAAAAACCATTGATCTGTTGAGACACCTTTGGTCAATTCAGAATCCAATATAACTTGATCAAAAGGTGTGAAATCTGAATTGATACCCAATTTTCTTGTGGGACCCGTTAAAACGGTTGTTCTTGAAACCTCGGCTCCCGTTCCAGAAATTGTCGGGATACCAACATGGTATATAGCGGGATTTTTTACCAAGTCCCATCCTTGATAATCCTTGGTCTCTCCTTCATTAGTCAGCATAATGGAAACGGCCTTAGCTAAATCCAATAATGTGCCTCCTCCTATGCCAATAATACCTGATGGCCGTTCTTTTGTAGTTAATATGATATCTTCTACCAATTCATCAACTTGCGATGTTTTGGGTTCTTCATTTGCCGAAATATAGATAATTTTGTCATCATAAGACAAGGGTATTCTTGTTGTAATCCAAGTATTATTTTTAAAAACATCATCTACCAAAAAGATAAATGGGGCATCAGGATTCAAGCGTTTTGGGGTTATTATTTCACTTAACTGATTGAAACTACCTCTACCAAAAACAACTCTTGGTACCATGGGAAAGTTTTTGTAATTCATTTAATACGTTTTCTTTTTCAAAAAGTAAAATTACTATTAATTTAAATTTTGAATGCGTTAAAATTCTTATTTTTTTTAATTAAATAATTCTATAACCTCTCTTAAACTAGTTAAGGTTTTATAAGTTTTTCCATTTATTTCATTTTCAGTGACTTCCTCATGTGCCCAAGTGGTGTGAAAAGGCACATGAATAGCATTGGCTTTGATATTTACTAATGGCAACACATCAGATTTTAAAGAATTACCTATCATTAAAAACTCTGAAGGTTTGATATCCAAATGATTTAATAATCTGGAATAATTAGCTTCTTGCTTATCACTCAACACTTCAATATGATGAAAATAATCGGTTAAGCCAGACTTTTTTAACTTACGCTCTTGATCTAATAAATCGCCTTTAGTTGCTAAAATCAAACGGTAATTTTTTGATAAAGTTTTCAAAACTTCTTCAACGCCATCAAGCAATTCCACTGGTTTTTCCAACATGTTTTTACCAATATTTAATATGGCTTCAATGGTTTTGTTTGGTACTTGATAGTTTGATAATTCCAACGCCACTTCAACCATAGATAAGGTAAACGCTTTTATACCGTAACCATATATAGGTAAATTTCTAATTTCTACTTTAAAAAGTTCCTGGTCTATTTGATTGGGAGTTTCGTAAGCAGAAAGAAGCTTTTGAATTTCAAATTCGGCCTCGCGAAAATAAGTTTCATTTACCCACAACGTATCATCCGCATCAAAACCAATGACCTTTATTTTTTTATAATCTATTTCCATAATTTTTTAGCGCGTTCTAAATCTTCTGGCGTATCAATTTCAACACCTTGAACTGAAGTTTCTACCATTTTAATACGTTTTCCATATTCTAAATAGCGTAATTGTTCTAGTTTTTCTGAAGCTTCTAATGTTAGCATTGGCAACTTATAAAAATCTAATAAGGCTTCTTTTCTAAATGCATAAACGCCTTTGTGCTTAAAATACTTGACACCAGCAGTTTTATCTCTTGGATACGGAATTGGGCTTCTAGAAAAATATAATGCGAAATCGAACTTATCTAAAACTACTTTTACGGTATTTGGATTGTTTATTTCGGATTCATCTATAATATGAACCATTAAAGAGGCCAAATCGATATTTTTAGTGTGGTCGTCTTTAAAAACGGCTATTAATTTTTCTAGAGATTCCTTATCGGTAAAAGGTTCATCCCCTTGAACATTGATAACAATATCAATGTCTAAATCTTCAACTGCTTCTGCAATTCGGTCACTTCCACATTCATGTTCCTTTTTGCTCATCATGGCTTTGCCCCCATTATTTACAATTTCATTATAAATAATGGAACTATCCGTCACCACAATAACATCGTAAAACAGATTGGTTTCAACGGTAGCTTCATATGTTCGTCGTATAACGGATTTACCGCCTAAGTCTTGCATTAATTTTCCCGGAAATCTGGATGCACTATAGCGTGCGGGAATCATGGAGATTATTTTCATTGTATTTAAATCTATTCTAGTTCAAAAATAAGATAATTATGTAAAGTTTCAGCTTTTAGAAGGTTTAAACTTTTTATAAATGATATAGATTATAATTAAGATTATGATAACGAAAGCTATCGCTAAAAGAGGCAAAAAAATAGAAATAACAGACATGAACATAGCCGTTATGGTTTCAATGGTAGATACAATAGGATTGCCCAAACCACCTGTGGCTGTGGTTGAAGTGAGTCTTGCCACACTAGAAGAACCTGAAATGGTAGCAGCAGTTCCGCCGCCAGCTATGATGGCTAGCGACCATGATACAATAGGACTTAAATCTACCATAGTGGATAGCATAACCGACGTTCCAGCCAAAGCCGCTAATGGCACAGAAATACTATCCAATAAATTATCTATATATGGTAGGTAATAAGCGCAAATCTCAGCCAAAGTAGCTACACCAAAAGTAATTAAGGCAGTTAAACTACCCAGCCATTGCCAAGAATCATTAAGGTCCCAAAAATTAAAAAAGGACGCCAAACTTAATGCGAATAACGGCAAAAACACTCTAAAACCAACAGAAGCGGCTAAACCTATACCCAAGCAGATACTTATAAATGTTTCCATATCCCCTAAATCCCCAAAGGGGACTTTTTATTTATTATTAATAATTATTCTTCAAAAAAATCGTCTTTAAAGCCAATAAGATACAATTTTTCCTTGGCTCTTGTAATAGCGGTATATAACCATCTTAAATAGTCTTTGTCAATACCATTTGGTAAATAGGGCTGTTCAACAAATACCGTGTTCCATTGCCCTCCTTGGGATTTGTGGCACGTAATGGCATAAGAAAACTTAACCTGCAAGGCGTTGAAATGTTTATTATTCTTAACCTTTAAAAACTTTTTATATTTACTTATTTCATTTTCATAATCTTTCATAACCTCTTGGTACAATCTATTGGAATCATCATATGATAAAGATGGTGTTTCAGATTCAACAGTATCTAATAACAAAACAGTTTCAAAAGGAGTCATTTTTGGATAATCTACCATGCGGACTTTGACTTCCGCAAAGTGAAAACCATATAATTCCTCCATTTTAAAAATTTCCAATACCTCTATAATGTCACCATTGGCAATAAAGCCAGCTTCGGTGGTTGGCTTTATCCAAAAGTAATTATTTTTCACCACCATAAGATAATCCCCAACAGTCAATTCATTTTCATTGAATAAAATTTTACTGCGTATTTGTTGATTATACAAATTAGCACGTTTGTTACTCCTTACTATAATGGTAGTTTCTTCATTTCCTAAGGCGCTGTAAGAATCATTAATGGCATCCATAATTTCATGGCCATCAATCAAGCGGATAATATCTTTAAAATCCGATAAATCAAACTTAAAAGTATCATGTAATTCATTCGATAAAGATTCCCGTAAAACGGTGGCATTTGCTAAAATCCCTGAGCCCTGTTCTTGCCTGACCACTTCATCCAATTCCATTTTAAAAACTTCTTTATTATAATTTAGACGGATGGTATTTTCATCTAATGCCGGACTCAAATCTAACTTCACTGGAGGTAATTGCGCAGTATCGCCTATTAAAATGAGTTTACATTGATGACCAGAATATACATATTGTATTAAGTCATCTAATAAAGAACCGTTCTCAAAAAGTTTGGAATCTCCAGGCGTATCTGGTATCATGGACGCTTCATCAACTATGAAAATTGTGTTTTTATGTTTATTTGGTTGCAAAACGAAAGATATGCCACCTCCTTTTTCGGATTTTGGAAAATATATTTTTTTATGAATGGTGAACGCTTCTTTCCCTGAATAATTTGATATCACTTTTGCCGCTCTTCCCGTTGGTGCCATAAGCACAGCACTCATTTTAGCTTTCCAAAGATTAGTAACAATAGTCCCAACAATGGTTGTTTTTCCTGTTCCTGCATACCCTTTTATAACAAACAGTCCATTTTGCGTTTTACTGAAAATAAATTCAGAGAGTTGTTGTAATAAAATATTCTGCTTTATAGTAGGTGTAAATGGAAATTGTTGCTTTATAAGGGTATAAAATTCGGAAGATGTCATTATTTGAGTGGGAAATTATAAATTATTCAAATATAGAAATGATTTTTACCAACATTGGTTTTTGTGATTAAAAAAAAATTGTAGATTTGCGAAACACCTTTAATAAGATATAAAATAAACTAACAAATTATGTGGACAATATTTTTAATTGTAATTGCTGTAATATTATTAACCATTGGCTTGGTTAAACTGGTAGATAAATTCGTGCCAACAAAATTCAAACCTGTTTTAATTATTGCCCTTTGGGTATTAATTGCTTTTTTAGGATATAGTACATTCCAATCTATCTATAACCCAGTGCTTTTTGATAAAGTAAAAGAAAAACGCTATACGGCTGTTATAAAAAATTTAGTTGACATAAGAAATGCTGAAATGGCTCACAGACAAGTTAAAGGTAGATTTACCGATAACTTTGATAGTCTAGTTAATTTTATAGAAGAAGCAAAATTTACTATTACGCAACGTAGAAATTCTGTAGTAAGAGATGAAGCAGCTTCTAAACAATTTGGAGTTGATATGACTAAAGAAGTTATAATAACAGATACTTTGGGATATGTTACTGTTAAAGATTCACTATTCAAAAATTCAGACCGATATAAAACCATGATAAATGTACCTGTAGGTAAACCAGGCTCAAAGTTTGAACTAAAAGCTGGTTTTATAGAACAGGAGGACGTAAAGATTCCGGTTTTTGAAGCATCAGTAAAAAAAGAAATTGTTTTATATGATCAAGATAAAGATCTAATAATGCAAGAAAACCAAGTTCCATCTTCTGTTGTTGGAGTAGCTGGCGATGCAATAAAAGTTGGATCTATGGAAGAATCAAGCACCAATGGAAATTGGTCTAAAACCTATGGCAATAACGAATAATACTTACAATTTACCAACTAAACAAGAATTGTCCATTCAAATAAGTTTGAGTGGACTTTCTTTTTGTATCCTACAGAGAGATACAAAAACCATCACTTTTTTAAAGGACTATAATTTTGACAAAAAGTTAAATCATCATGAAGTATTAGATAAATTAAAGCATTTATTTAATACAGAATCTTTCTTAAAATATACTTTTGATGAAGTAAATATTATTCACGTTAAT
>Ga0307414_10000958_pt1 | contig 14697 bp, 16 predicted proteins | sample DK1Ometagenome_FD_203804 | JGI IMG/M metagenome (GOLD analysis project Ga0307414, IMG submission 203804) | Maize rhizosphere microbial communities from greenhouse at UC Davis, California, United States - DK15-O-3 | ecosystem: Host-associated > Plants > Roots > Rhizosphere > Soil | place: USA... | reverse complement strand
CGATCGTGAATCGTTTGAGCTGTCGCGCATGCTGGGGCGGATGGAGGGAATTTTCTGCGGCGGATCGACGGGAACGAATCTCGCCGCGGCGCTGCGCGTGGCCGCCACGCTCGACGAGAATGCAATCGTTGTGTTCATTGTTTGTGACACCGGCGAACATTATTTAACGAAGCATCACTCAGACGAGTGGCTCAAAGAGAAACGACTGCTCGAACCGCAAAAAATCACTGCCGGTTTGATCAGCGGCACCAAGAAACCGCAGGCGCCCAAAACACTGGTTTACGTAGCGCCCAATGACAATGTCGGTGCAGCGCTCGAAAAGATGGATGAGCTCGGCCTGACGCAGATACCGGTGCTGGAAGAAGGACGCGCGGTCGGTTCGTTACGAGAGAATCGCGTGCTTGCAAAAGTGGTCCGGAACAGAGAACTGCTGAGTTCACGTGTCAGTGAAGTGATGGAAGCGAGCTTTCCGACAGTCGATGTCGATGCCAGTTCTTCAGAAGTGACGCGACGCTTGCAGACCAGTCCGGCAGTGTTGGTAGAGGAGTACGGCCGGATCACCGGCATCATTACTCGTCACGATGTACTCGCGATCTCAAATTGAAAAAAGAAGAAAAAGTTTTGGCGGCCAATCGTGCGGCCTTTCACAATTATCATATTTCGGATAAGTACGAAGCCGGAATCGTCCTGACAGGCACCGAAGTAAAGAGTGCCATGGACGGCCGGGTTCAGCTGAAAGAAGCATACGTTTCTGTGCGCGAGGGCGAGGCGTGGTTGTTTAATGCACACATTTCGCCGTATTCTCATGGCAACCGCGAGAACCACGATCCACTAAGGACTCGCAAGCTGCTGCTTCACAAACGTGAAATATCCCGACTAGACGAAGCCACAGCCAAACAGGGAATGACTCTTGTTCCCACACAGCTCTACTTAAAAAACGGACGGATCAAAATTGAAGTGGGAGTGGCGCGCGGTAAGAAGATGTATGACAAGCGAGAGGCCGAGCTGAAACGCACAGTAGATCGAGAGACGCGAGCCCAGTTGAAAGAACGTAATAGATAAATTGCCGATTGCCGATTGCCAATTGTTGATTTAATTGCCGCAAGAGAGAGACTAAAAATCGGCAATCGGCAATCGGCAATCGGAAATCTGAAAACTTTCCAATCCCAGGAGAACCTACTCGCCATGCAAGTTGAAGCCAGCCGGGGACCAATTGAGGAGCTTGACGTGCAAGCTCTGGCGGTTGCCGTTTTTAAGAATGAGAAAGCCGACAGTGGCTTTTTGAAGAAGATCGACGAACTATCCGGTGGTCTGGTGCGTTCGGCACTCGATGCGGAAGAGTTCAGTGGTAAAGAAGGTGAGACTGCATATTTCCACCTTCTCGGAAACGACAAGTTGAAAGCACGCCGGTTACTACTGATCGGCGTGGGCGAAGGCGGCGACTACAAGAGCGCAACTGTTTCGCAAATGGCGGGAACTGCGGTTCGGTCGTTGCGCAGTAAGAACGTGAAGTCTCTAGCCGTACTCCCACGGTTTTCCGGTGATGCGCGTGAAACTGCAGCCACGGCCGTTGAAGGCGCGTACATCGCACTGTTCGATCCAGACAAGTATCGCACTGTTGAAAAAGAAGAAAAGAAGATCGATCGCCTGGTCGTCGTGGTTGAAGACGCCGATCAAGATGCGCTGCAACAGGGCGTGACGGAAGGGAAGATAGTTGGCGAGTCAGTGAACTTTACTCGTGACCTGGCTAACGAGCCGGGCGCTTACATGACGCCGACCGACATGGCCGAACGAGCACGCGAGATCGCTAGCGAGTTTGGACTCAGCGTCGATATTCTTGACGAAGCGCGCATGGAGCAGGAAGGCATGGGTTCGTTGTTGAGTGTCGCGCGCGGTTCTGAGCAACCTGCCAAGCTGATTATCCTGAAGTACACGCCGACCACTCCGCCTGCTGACAACAAAGAATTGCTGGCGTTTGTTGGTAAAGGCGTGACGTTTGATTCCGGCGGTATTTCGTTGAAGCCGGGCGAGAACATGGAGTTGATGAAGTACGACATGACGGGTGGCGCGACCGTTATGGGAGCGATGCGCGCGATCGCGCAGTTAAAACCACCCATTCCGATTCTTGGCGTCGCGCCTTGTACTGAAAACTTGCCGTCGGGTAAAGCGACAAAACCGGGCGACGTCGTGAAGGCAATGACCGGCAAGACAATCGAGATCATCAACACCGACGCTGAAGGCCGGCTGATCCTCGCGGATGCGATCGCCTATGCGAAGAAGCTCGGCGCCACGAGAGTTATAGATATGGCGACGCTTACCGGGGCCGTCTCAATCGCGTTGGGTGACGTTAACGCCGCGGTTTTGGGAACTGATCAGGATCTGATTGACGAGATCATTACGGCGGGCAGGGAAGTCGGCGAGAAGTTCTGGCAGTTGCCACTCGATAAGGAATACTCGAAACAGATCCGCTCAGACATCGCCGACATCAAGAACGTCGGTGGCCGCAAGGCCGGCACGATCACCGCCGCTGCGTTTTTGAAGGAGTTCGCAGACGGGCTCTCCTGGGCGCATCTGGACATTGCCGGCACTGCGTGGGGCGATGAAGCAAAGCCTTATCGATCGAAGGGGCCGACAGGTATAGCGGTGAGAACCTTGCTGCGAATCGTAGATCGGGCGAGCCGGAAATAAGCGACGAGTGTCGTTACTGGTAGACACCGGTGTCCTCGACTGTTCACACTTTCAAGCGGTCTTTGTACGGCAACGGTCGTTTTTGTTGGGATTTTTGAGAAGAGGGGGCTTGGCATGGGGGTTGTACTGTGGAAGTGCAACTAGCCAAAGGGTGCGAGTCGCCTTAGTTATAGTCCTCGCCCCCTCGAATGCCGCTCGAGGTATTTGCCCGGCTCCCCTTTGGCACCCCCTTTAGCCAAACCGCCATCTCAGCAGCAGCAAAGCAGCCGCAAGACTTGCGCGCAGTGGTATACTTTCCAGCGAGTGACGCGGTGTCCTCAGGCAGCCCTGGCATCCATCGCTGGCTTTCCGGAGTTAGAGAAGCACAGTGATCGACTACTACAGAATTTTGGGCGTTAAGACGAATGCGTCTCAGACCGAGATCAAATCGGCCTACCGGAAACTTGCGCGAAAAAGTCACCCTGACCTGAATCCGAACTCCGAAGCTGCACGCCAGTTTGCCTTGTTGTCCAAGGCTTATCACACACTCATCGATCCGCAAGAGCGTGCTTATTACGACGAACAGTTGAAGGCGCAGAAGAACCGCAGTTATTCCATTCTCGACTCCAACAATCCGCACGCGAAGCGCGCGCGCAATCTCGCGGTCCAGGCAAAATGGGATCGTTTGGTTGACGAAGTGCTCGAACGTGACCGGCAGGAGAATCGAGAACGGCAGCGCGCTGTTTTCACTACGGTCTCGTTATTCGTGTCAACGTTCTTTCTGGCGATGATGCGGCCGCAGTTGTGGCATGTGTTTTCGACGATGGGCCGCGTGATAGTGTTGACGCTATTTGTGATCGGCGTTTGGCATCTCGCGAATCGCTTGCGTGAATACCTGGCCCATTACACTTACAAGCCACAGCCAATACAAGGTTCGATCATGACCCAGGAGGCATTGCCGGAACAGCCGTTTACGCGTTTTTCAGCCTACACGTTTCTGCTGGCTGGATATGCGCTGAGTGTCGGTATCGGGTTGTATATCGGCTGGCACATGCAGGACTTCTTCAGTGCTATGACTCTGCTATTTCGGCATCGTGTGATCGCAGTGCAGTCGAGCATGATTCTTGATCTGATCTTCTATCCTCCAATTGCCGTGCTCATTGTTGATTCGCTGCACGGTCTAGTCTCCCGCATCGATTAGTCCGGATAAATCCTGTTCAATCGTGTAAATCCGGTCTGAATTCGTGTATAGTGTCTCTCCCGCGCGTCGCCCGAAACCACCGGCAAAGGAGCACGAAAATGGCCAATAACGTAAATCAACGCCAGTTTCTTGCTTTGAAACTCGATGCTATGAGCGAAGCTGAACTGGGCGAGGTTTTGGATTATGTTTCGGCGATGGAGTCAAAGCGACGGTCCAAACCGGCTCCTGCGGTGGGTGAGGACGAACTCCTGGCGACCCTCGTCGATGCCCGTGAAAATCGCCGCGCTCGCCAGGCCTACGAATGGGAAATAGTCCGTCGCAAAGCCGAGCGGCGAGCGGCAGCAAAAGTCTGAATGGGCCACAAAAAAGCACAAAAGGCACAAAAACAAATTTGCGCTTTTTGTGCCTTTTTGTGGCTACTCTGCTTTCCAGTTCTAGCTCAGAACGAGATTCAGCAACAACAGCCACGTCTGAATTCGAGTGACGCCGAGGAACGTCGCGATGCGGTGATGCGACTCGGCGCGATGCATCGCGAAGCTGCTTCACGAGCAGTTCTCCCAGCTCTGCAAGATCCAGCCTCAATCGTCCGCGCCACCGCCGCGAAATCAATTCTGTCACTTGGAAGTGAAGCGAGTGCCGGTTATCTCCTGCCGTTACTCAACGACAAGGACGAATTCGTGCGCCGCGAAACGGCCTATGCGTTGGGACTCACTAAGAGTCGTAGTGCGACCGCCGCATTAACCGAGCGGCTTTTGACTGACAAGGAAGATGGTGTGCGTGCGGCTGCTGCTGTGGCGCTAGGCGAGATTGCTGATGAGGCTGCTGTCGTGCCGCTGGTTCAGGCGCTGACGTCAACGAAAAAACCAAATGTCTTTGTATTGCGCGCAGCCGCAGTTGCGCTCGGAAGAATTAAGAGTCGCGCCGGCACGGCTGCATTGATCTCAACGCTTAATAACGAAAAACTTCCTTCCGATGTGCGCCGCGAAGCAGCGCGCTCACTCGGTCTCATTGGCGATCCAACTGCTGCTCCAGCATTGAAAGCCGCATCAGCAGCCGAGGATCCATTCCTCTCTGAAATCGCCTTCAAAGCCCTAAAGAAACTGAACCGCGGATAAACGCAGATTGACGCGGATTAGTTTTCGACTTTCTCGCCGCGTCCGTGGCCTTTCTTCGCTGCCTTCGAAGCCGCTGGTATCGGCAATCCAACACCACCCGACAGCGACTCACTCGACGTATCCGCAGCTTCTGCGCCCTTGTCCATTTCGTGAATCAGCGCGCCGCCGGAACTCTTCGAGAAGATCAACTTGTTGCGAATGCCATCAACGTCGACGTGTACCAGATCTCCCAAACCGATCTGACCCGTAGCCACGAGGTTCGAAAGTGGGTACACCAAAAATCTTTCAACCGCTCGCTTCAAGTGACGCGCACCGTATTTGTAGTCGAGCCCTTCCTTCATCAGCATGTCTTTCGCCGATTCGGAACACTGAAACACAAACTTGGTTCCGGCCGACTGCATGATGCGATCCTGCACCGCCTGCAACTCGAGATCGAGAATCTGTCGCAGATGGTGTTCCTTCAACGAACGGAACACGACGACCTTGTCGATGCGGTTCATGAACTCAGGCGAAAACTTCCGCCTCGCGGCTTCGACCGCGGTGCGATAGATCTTCTGATCCACTTCAGTATCGTTAGGAGATCGCGTGCCCTTGCCGGGCGCGAATCCGATACCGCCGGAGATTAACTCCGACATCTCGCGCGCACCAAGGTTCGAGGTCATGATCACCATCGCCTTCGAGAAGTCGACGCGACGGTTGTCGCCTAAAGTCAAAGTGGCTTTATCGAGAATACCGAGCAGCAATTGCCATAAGCTGTCGGAAGCCTTTTCGATTTCGTCGAATAGCACGAGCGAAACTTTCATGTCGTCAGTGTGCATTCGATCGAGGTTCTCCTGAGTCAGCATCGGAGAAGTTTCACGATGCCCCAGGTAACCCGGAGGCGAGCCAATCAGTTTCGCGATTTCGTGTGAGTGCTGAAATTCCGCGCAGTCGATCTTAACGACCGCGTTCGGATCGCCGTAAAGCACTTCGGCGGCAGCTTCAATCACACGAGTTTTTCCGGAACCCGTCGGTCCGAGAAAAAGCATCGTTCCGATAGGCCGGTTCGGGGGATTCATGCCTGCCAGAAAAATCTGATACAGCCCACTCATTCGTCTGACTGCACGTTCCTGACCAACAATTCGCGCCGTCAACCGCTCCTCAAAATCCTGAGCACGCGGGCTCTTTTGATCGGGATCGAGGAAAACTGTACCTATATTATTCATGTCGCTCGTCATCACTTCTTCAGCTAACATCGGCTCGCTCCTTTAGGCCTAAACCACTGGCCCACTGCCTTACTAGCAAGGAACGATCCGCACATTGAATGGATGCGTCTGTAAGAGTTTAAGGTTCGCCATCTCGGTTTGAGTGCCTGAACCGAGGCTACCGGCCTGCTAAGTTAACTGCTGCGTGACATTTCCTGTCAAGAACTTAATGACAATTAATTGCACGTTTTCAGCCGCGGATACACGGATTAACGCGATTAGTCATAGTATTCGAGACCGAGGTGCGTGATTAAATCCTCTCCACGCAGATGACGAAGGGTATTTTTTAGTTTCATTAACTGAATGAAGATGTCATGTTCCGGATACAGCCCTGGCGCAGTTTGTGGACTCTTAAAATAAAACGACAACCATTCCTGCACGCCTTTCATGCCTGCGCGTTGCGCGAGATCAAGAAACAAAGCGAGGTCGAGCACGATCGGCGCCGCGAGGATTGAGTCGCGACAGAGGAAGTCGATCTTGATCTGCATCGGGTAGCCGAGCCAGCCGAAGATATCGATGTTGTCCCAACCTTCCTTGTTGTCTCCGCGCGGTGGGTAGTAGTTGATGCGCACCACGTGTGAGAAATCTTTGTACAAAGTCGGATAGACATCGGGCTGGAGAATGTATTCAAGCACTGACAACTTCGACTCTTCCTTGGTCTTGAACGAATCGGGATCGTCGAGCACTTCGCCGTCGCGATTACCGAGAATGTTGGTGGAGTACCAGCCGTGCAGGCCGAGCATGCGCGACTTGAGTCCGGGCGCGATGATCGTCTTCATCAGGGTTTGTCCGGTCTTGAAGTCCTTGCCGCAGATTGCGAGTTTGTTCTTGTCGGCGAGCGTCATGAGCGCCGGAAGATCGACCGTCAGGTTCGGTGCGCCGTTCGCGAAGGGTATTCCCGACTTGAGTGCGGCGTAAGCGTAGATCATCGAAGGCGCGATCGCTTTGTGGTTGTCGCGCATCGCCTGTTCGAAGGAGTCGATCGTTTTGTGTACGGCGTGGGGCTTTAAGAAAACTTCAGTTGAAGCCGCCCAGATCATCACGAGACGCGAGCATTTGTTCTTGCGTTTCCACTCGGCAATCTCATCGATGAGTTGTTGGGCCAGTTCAAATTTGTTCTTGCCGGTCTTGACGTTCGTGCCGCTGAGTCGTTTCACGTATGACTGATCGAACACGGCCTTCATCGGTTTGATCTTCCGCAACGGCTCTTTGAGTTGGCCGAGCAGTTCCTTTTCGAGCACGCCGGCGTTCAGTGCCGCGTCGTATGCCGAGTCGGGGAAGATGTCCCAGGCGCCGAAGACGAGATCTTTGAGTTGGGCCAGTGGCACGAAGTCTTTGATCAGAGGTACACGATTCTCAGTTCGTTTACCGAGACGAATCGTTCCCATTTGCGTGAGACTGCCGATGGGTTGTGCGACACCTTTCTTGATGGCTTCAACGCCGGCGATGAACGTGGTGCTGACGGCGCCCAGACCTGCGAGTAGAACTCCGAGCTTTCCTTCGGCGGGATTAATCTCGGCTTGCTTTGCAACTGGCATTTGCGGTTCTCCTGAAAGTTTTTTAGCGATGATACTGGTTAGCAGTAGCTCTGAACCGACAAATCTTGCGCATTATTGGCGACGCCTTGCGCCGTCCCTGCTCTGCGACACGAGACCTTTGCGAAATTCGCGTGGCGTTGCGCCCGTTGCGATGCGAAATGCTTTGGTGAAGTGACTGCCGCTAAGGTAACCAACGCGAGCGCCGACTTCGGTGACTGACAGATCTGTTTGGGCGAGCAGCAACTGTGCTCTCGTGGCGCGAATGCCGGCGAGGTAGTTGTGCGGCGATGTGCCGGTGAGTTTCTTGAAGAGACGCGCGAAGTGAAAGGGTGAGAGATAAGACGCAGCGGCCAGAGACTTGAGCGTGAGATCCTGATCGAGTTGAGTGTGCATCAGCTCGATCGAACGTCGAATGCGTCTGTCGATCAAACCGACGCGCGAAAGTTCAAGATCTTCAGAGAGTCGTGGCGTCGAGTAGTTTCTTAAAATATGGACCAGCAGTTGTTCAACTAACGCATGCATCACGATCTCTTTGCCGGGTTCTTCAGCGCCGAGCTCGGAGACGAATTCGCTCAGGAGCGCGTCGAGTCGTTGATCGCCGCGGACGTGTTCGCCGGTGAAGGTGACGATGGATTTGGATGGAATCAAGCGCATCGACGTCGCGTGTTGAATGACGAGCGATGCTGAAATGGTGAGGAAAAGTAATTCGACCTTGCGACCTTTAGCCGTGATGCTTGTGTTTGGTTCAAGCACTACACATTCGGAGTCGTTAAGAAAATGTTGTTTGTTATCAATCGTGTAATCAATTTGTCCGCTCAGTGTCGCCAGCAGTGAATATCCCGAGGTGGCCTGGTTCTGCCATGTGAGCTGTTTCGTGCGGCGATAGTGGACTGAGAACTCTGGTGAGACGAAGAAACGATTCAGCGGCGTCATCAAACTAACTTTATCATTCGTGCCGGATCGTTGGTAATCAGTGCGTCGATGCCGATGTCTCTTGCGATCTGGACCCAGGCTGGATCGTCCACAGTCCAAACAGCAACGTGCAGACCAACTTGCTTTGATTTCTCCACCAGCTCCCGGCGTGCCAGCCGGTGGTGCAATGCGACTGCCATCGCGCCGATCTGAGTTGCCCTTGTGATAACGCTTTGATCCGTGAACACGCGATCAAATAAAGCTGCGGTTTTGATCTCCGAATCGATCTCTTTGAGAATCTGCAGCGCCGCAAGTTGAAAGCACTCAACCACCACTCGTTCCTTAAAAGAATACTCCTCGATCATTTGGCAACACGCTTCCGCCAACGGCTTGTATTCAGCAGGCGAGTCGCATTTCATTTCCAGATACAGACTCGCGTTGTTCGACTGAAACAACGTGAACAACTCGCTTAGGCTTGGAACGGATTCGTTTGTAAAGCGAGGAGCGAACCAACTACCAACGTCTACCTTGCTAATCTCCTGTGAGCTTAGGTCCGCGACACGTTTATTGAGCCCACCGGTGCGCCGCAACGAGCTGTCGTGAATCACAACCGGAACACCATCGCGCGCCAGTCGAACGTCAAACTCAATTCCATCAGCCCCGACTGCAATCGCTTCTCGAAACGCGGCCATGGTGTTTTCCGGAGCCACGGCTGAAGCACCGCGGTGACCGATGATCAATGGGCTCGACATGGAACTAGCGGGCAGGTGCTGGAGGATTGTGGACTATGCGTTTTAACTTGATATCAAACGTGCCGTAGTCAGTCTTTACGCGACCGCCGACGGGAATATGTTGCGCGTCGTCAGTGATCCAGATCGAGAACTCACCCTTCTCATTGTCAATCAGTCGCTCTGGTCCAAACAATTCCGGATTAACGCGCAGCACATTGACGCGACCGAGAATGGTCTTCATGCGCTTCTTCTCAACCACCTTCACCGGAATTTTGTAGACCTTGCCGCCATCACCAACAAAGACTTCAAAAGTCTTGCCAACGGCGAGTGGTTGCGTGCGAATGAAGTAGATGGCGGAGAGCACGTCCTGCAACTGTCCCGAGAAGTCGGCGATCGCGCGACGCGGTTCCGCATCCGGATTGTTTGGGTCGCGCAAAGTCCACGTCATCTTGCCTTGCGAGCGATCGAACGTTGATTCCGTCGTTCGGACACGTTTGCCCTGTTCGTCGAGGATCGTTGTCTTCTCAACAGTGAAGGACATTGGTTCCACAGTTGATTCCACGCGTTCGCGAAACTTCAGATTGAACAATCGTGCGAAAAAACCTTTGCTCGAGACGTCGGCACTGAACGTTAGTGCGTACGGTTTCGATTCCGCGCGAAACTTTAGATCTGCGACGTCAATGTTTCGCAGTAAGGCACGCGAGAACTCGGCTTCGAAATGCAGCTCTTCACCGAGCTCGAAATGTCTCGTGACGGAGTCAACGCGCTGCGCCTGCGCCACGATACTGGTGGCAAATGCGAGCACGAAAATAACGAAGATGGTTTTTACTTTTCGCAAGGTTGAAATCAGAAGTAATAAGTTTTAATCAGTAGCAGGCCCCACGCGATAACAAGCCCGAGTGCGGCCCGGTACTCGCGATAGCGAAGATAGAGGCTACCATCGAATCTGTTTTCCGCCGACTCGTTTTGCCGAAACGGCGTAATTCGGGGAAAGAAGAGGGGCACCGCTCGCCTGTATGTTTCAAATTCATTACCAAACAGCTCTGCCATTGTCGAGGCTTCGACGCGCATCACCGGCAAATAGATGCCAAGAAACAGGGCCGCGAACAGCAGGCCGAGGATCAAGCGGCCCGACGCGATCGTGAAGCCGAGACCGAGGAAAAAACTGCCGAGATAAAGCGGATTACGCGTGAATGCGTATGGCCCGGAGGTGGCGAGTTGCGCGTTCTTTCGGATATGTCCTGCGGCCCACGCGCGCAACGCCAGCCCCAACAAAGAAACTGACGCGCCAATCGCGAGAGCTTTCGGAGTCGGTCGTGCGAAGAAGATGAACGCCGCGCCGCACAAAAACCCGAGCGGCACTCGCCAACGCTGAATCCACGTTCCGCCTCTTCTCATTAGAGTTCTTCTTTGCGGCTTTGCGCCTTTGCGCGAGAATATTTCACGCAAAGGCGCAAAGCCGCAAAGGTTAATTCTTCATCCTCCGATCTATAGCTTCGAGTACTCTCTCCACTTCGATATCCATGCAGATCCACTTCGAACACGATCGTCGATGGCAATCCTCCCGACAATCAATATCATTCCGCTCCACGCAAATATCCTCAGATCGCGGGCTCCCGTTTCGCCACCACTCAGTTGGTCCAAACAGGCCGACAATCGGCGTACCTGCCGCGACTGCGATGTGAGTCGGGCCGGTGTCGCCACCAACGTAAACACTCGCGCCACGCGCCAGTGAATAGAAACCTTTCAACGACAGACTAACGGGCATCGCTTTTCCGGAGAGTGAAGAACGCCGAACACTTTCGGCAAGCTCGAGCTCGCCCGGACCGTAAGTCACAAGCGATGAAATACCATAACTGGACCAGAGCCGATCCGCTAGTTTGCCAAATCGGTCCGCGCTCCAGAGTTTCGTCGGCCAGCCACCGCCCGGATTCAGGATCGCGTACTTGCCCCCAGTCTCTGCGGCAATATCTCGAGCCTCACGTTCCTGGACGTTTGTGACATTAATAGGGAAGGAGAGTTTTTCAGGGACGGGAATTCCCAAAGAGCCTTCAAGCAGCAGCAGAGCTTTGTGAATGACGTGAACGTTGAGGGGTACGTGGATTCTTTTCGAAAGCAAAAGGGAACTCGCCGGTTCGCGTAACCCGGAGCGAGAGTAGCCAAAAACACGTTGCGCGCCCGAAAGGCGCGCTATCGAAGCGGATTTGAGAAGTCCCTGGAAGTCTAAAGCGACATCGAAGGCTGAGGCGCGTAACCGACGTAACTGCTGGCGCGGTGCCCGCAGCGTCTCCCCAGACATCAGCCCGCGCCTCAAGGCCTTCGTGTCGACTTCGATGAGGCGATCCAGAAGCGGGTTGTCTCTCAAAATTTCAGCCGAACGGCGTTCGACGACCCATGAAATCTCGGCCTGTGGCTGTGCCGCGCGCAACGCGGCGAGGGCGGGCAAAGTGTGAACTATGTCGCCAATACTCCCTAGTTTTACGATGAGAATTCTCATCCCGAATCTCAAGTGCCGCCGAAATACGAAAATTTGAGTTTCGCTTCGGCAATCTTTTTACCACCGCGAAACTTAGTCAATGTCCCTTCAAGGACTGGAGTCTCGTCGTCGAGATCGCCGGCTGAATAGATGCCGCCCTTAAGAAATTTTCCCGAAAAAGCATATGAGATGCCGCCAACCGTGACGGTGGTGAAGGTAAAGTTATCGCGCTTCACGCTGAGCGTTTTGAAGCGAATGCTTTTTCCGGAGGTTAATTGAAAACCCTGGCCCGGAAGCTGTCGCGATCTCTTTGCGTTCAAATTTATGCCACCAAACTCCGAAAATTCGTTTGGTGGCTGACCGAGGATCCAGAACGAACCGTCCGGATCGAAACGCGCCGTTTTAGTTTGGGCGACGAGGGCGGTGCAAGCGAGCAGGACGATGAGACACGCGAAGAAGTTTTTAGCCGTTGCCATTAGCGCCTCCGAGTCGGGCTAGGATTGCGGAAGTTGAATGATCTTTTGGGTCACCGACGATTGCCACTTGTCCGCCGTATGATCGTACCACGTCACGCTCGGGCACCGTGTCGGTCGTGTAATCCGTACCTTTTGCGTGGACGTCAGGTTTCAGAGCGAGCAGGAGTTCTTCGACAGTCGGTTCGTTGAAGATTGTGACGTACGTTACCGGTTCGAGTGCGGCTACGATCTCGGCGCGTTCGGTTGCAGGTAAGACGGGCCGGCCATCGCCTTTCTGAAGCGCAACCTGTTCATCGGAGTTGATGCCGACGACAAGCACGTCGCCGAGTTCTCGTGCACCGGCGAGATAACGAACGTGTCCGACGTGAAGAACGTCGAAACAGCCGTTGGCTAAAACGATTCGCGCTCCCTGTTTGCGCGCGGCGCTCACTCGCTCTATCAACTGCTCCCTAGACAGCACGTTTGACTGCATGCTCGAGCTCCTCCGCGCTGACCGTTGCTGTTCCTCGCTTCATCACCACGAGTCCGCCGGCATAGTTTGCGAGATGTGCTGCATCGGCGAATGATGCCTGAGAAGCTAGCGCGAGTGTAAACGTAGCAATGACCGTGTCGCCTGCGCCCGTAACATCGACTGGCTGTTGCGCGCCAACGGCGCGAATGTGAACCGGCGCAGCATCGCTTTCCACTAACGTCATCCCCTCGCCGCCACGCGTGACGAGCAACGCGCGATGCCCGAGTCGCTGCTTCAAATCCGTTGCGGCCTGCTCTAACTGTTCGGTCGAAGTAATTGGTGCGTGGATGAGGTTCTCGACTTCTTCCTGGTTCGGCGTCGCAGCGGTGAATCCCGAATAGTCCGGAAGACGAAAGCGCGAATCAACCAATACCGGAACAGACGTGCTTTTTCGAATCAAATCCGCGGCTCGCTCGTCCACCACGCCGTAGTTGTAATCGGAGATCACGAAAGCGTTAGCAGCCGCGATGCCTTGTTGCAGTTTATTAAGCAGCGCGGCGCGGACGTCATCGTCGTTGAGCGACGCGCCATCGTAGTCGATCCGGATCACCTGCTGTTTGTTGGCGTGCGAATGACCGGCAAGGATTCGAACCTTCGTGGTCGTCTCAATTTTGTCTGAAACGATCACTCCGTCGACATTTATGCCGGCCGCTTCGAGTTTGGCGCGAAGCTCGTTGCCGGCTTCGTCGGCGCCGATCACGGAAATCAGCGAGACCTTTGCGCCGAGGGCCACAAGATTCATAGCGCAATTCGCAGCGCCGCCCGGTAGTGTTTCAGTGTGTTGATGTTTCAGGATAAAAACTGGAGCTTCGCGTGAGACGCGGCTGATCGAGCCGTGTACAAACCGGTCGGCGATGGCGTCGCCGATAATCACGATCCTTTGATCAGCGAAACGATGAAGAATATTTACCAATCGCTCCTGAAGCTCTTTAGGTGTTTGATCCATACATCGTTTTTGTAGGGGCGGCACTCCGTGGCCGCCCCCCTCTCGCATAATTCCAAGATGGGGCGGCCACGGAGTGCTGCCCCTGCAATGATCCTCGATAATTTATTGATGTACGACGATCATCTTCACGGCTTCGAGCAGGTTCTCGCAGACGAGATCTGGTTGATGTTTCCACGAATCGCGCTGATATTCCCACTCGCCCAATCCGTAGCCACTCAAGACCAACGCCGATCGCAAACCCGCATTTCGCGCTAACTCGACATCGCCATAACGATCGCCAACCATCCAACTCGCACTCCGATCGATGTCAAACTCCTGCGCCGCACGATCGATCAATCCCGGCTTCGGCTTGCGACAATCACAGTCATACCGGTACGGCGGTTCTCCGACCGACGGATGATGCGCGCAGTAATAAATACCATCGAGCCGCGCGTCTTGCAGATCGACTTTCAGTTGCTGGTGGACCTTGTTGATAACGTCCTCTGAAAAATAACCACGCGCCACACCGGCCTGATTCGTTACGAGAATCGCCAGCCAATCGTTGTTATTCAAAATTCTGATCGCTTCCGAAGAATACGGAAACAGTCGAAAGCGCGACGGATGGTTAACGTAACCGACTTCCTCCGAAATTGTTCCATCACGATCGATGAAAACTGCTGGTCGCTTCATTTGCTGCTCACGCGACAGAGTCGCACAAACTCCTTACTGTTTTTGCAAAACTGCCGCGCTTCAATAACGTTTGCGATTGCTCGAAGACCTCATCAACTGTGATCGCGGTCATGCAGCGATGATCGATCGGACAATCACGCAGCATACACGGCGCGCAGTCCGGCGGATGTCGCAGGATTACTGCATCCGGCGCGAAAGGACGAGTAGTCAG